>Ga0180009_10000624_pt1 | contig 47405 bp, 45 predicted proteins | sample OS_PC_MetaG_FD_123537 | JGI IMG/M metagenome (GOLD analysis project Ga0180009, IMG submission 123537) | Groundwater microbial communities from the Aspo Hard Rock Laboratory (HRL) deep subsurface site, Sweden - OS_PC_MetaG | ecosystem: Environmental > Aquatic > Deep subsurface > Groundwater...
GTGATTTTTTATAAAGAGAATCGGTGCGCTGCACCTTTATCTTTCTTTGTCAATTTATTTGTACAAATAGAACCGGTGCTCTGCACCTTGATATCATTTTATTCAGGTCTTTTTATAAATAGTGCGGTGCTCTGCACCTTGAGAGAGCTTTAGTTTGTGATTTTTTATAAAGAGAATCGGTGCGCTGCACCTTGATGTTTTTTTATTGATCTCTGTTGTCCGGTAAAAATCATTTAAAAACACTCAATCGCTTTAATATTGCCGTCCCTACGGGACTCGGGCTAATCAGGGGTAACTTTTTATTCTACCCACATTTTGTCCCTAACGGGACAGTTTCGTTAGGGGCAAAATATGAGTAATCAATGCGTTAGAAATTGATAAAAAGTCCCCAGGGACTACATTTTAATTTATCGGACAATAGTGATTTTATTTACAAATAGGACGGTGCGCTGCACCTTGATGTTTTTTTATTGATCTCTGTTGTCCGGTAAAAATCATTTAAAAACGCTCAATCGCTTTAATATTGCCGTCCCTACGGGACTCGGGCTAATCAGGGGTAACTTTTTATTCTACCCACATTTTGTCCCTAACGGGACAGTTTCGTTAGGGGCAAAATGTGAGTAATCAATGCGTTAGAAATTGATAAAAAGTCCCCAGGGACTACATTTTAATTTATCGGACAATAGTGATTTTATTTACAAATAGGACGGTGCGCTGCACCTCTTGTTGTTGCAATTATGTTTTTTGTTTTATAAATAGGGCGGTGCTCTGCACCTTACGACGGTGGGGTTGGTAGAGCTTGATGGGTTTGTTTTGGTAGCGGGGTTGGGAAACGATTTTTGGTGGGGCGTTAAAAGAGGTTGGAAAATCTTATAAGGGGTCACGCGAATGGATTCGCGCGACAGCGGTGCCTGTAGGACAGTGCGCTGCACCTCTTGTTGTTGCAATTATGTTTTTTGTTTTACAAATAGGGCGGTGCTCTGCACCTTATGACGGTGGGGTTGTTAGAGCTTGATGGGTTTGTTTTGGTAGCGGGGTTGGGAAACGATTTTGGGTGGGGTGTTAAAAGAGGTTGGAAAATCTTATAAGGGGTCACGCGAATGGATTCGCGCGACAGCGGTGGTGCTCTGCGCCTTACGACGGTGGGGTTGGTAGAGCTTGATGGGTTTGTTTTGGTAGCGGGGTTGGGAAACGATTTGGGGGGGGTGTTAAAAGAGGTTGGAAAATCTTATAAGGGGTCACGCGAATGGATTCGCGCGACAGCGGTGCGGTGCTCTGCACTTTGACTGCCATGATTCCAGTTAGATCTGGGAGGCAGGCAGCAGGGTTTTGCTGTGTGAGCGTGGTGGTGAGGGGGGGTCTCACGCTTCGCGTTCTGCCTGCAGCAGATAAATCTACCTACCGGCAGACAGGTCGAAATGACGGTGGGGTTGTTAGAGCTTGATGGGTTTGTTTTGGTAGCGGGGTTGGGAAACGATTTGGGGTGGGGTGTTAAAAGAGGTTGGAAAATCTTATAAGGGGTCACGCGAATGGATTCGCGCGACAGCGGTGTTTTGGTAGCGAGGTTGATAAATGTTTTGGGGGTGGGAGGGTTTTGTTTTTATAAGTTATTGGATTGAAGTTAATGGATTGAAAGTGTTTTGAGGTGTATGATAGGTGTTTTTTAATGATTATTTTTTGGTTTGGAGCAGGGTGGAATAGTTTTGGAGTGTTGTAGTAATGTTTTTGGGTTTGAAGATTATGTTTTTGAGCTGCCGGAAAGTGTTTTGGGTTGTCAGTAAAGTGTTTTTGCGCGTGGATTTTTGTTTTTTCCAAAAGGGAAGGTGTTTTTAAGTGTCAGATTTTTGTTTTTTTGGTAATTTGCGGGATTGTAATTGCCAACTGATTAGTTATGGGAAATTTTAATTTAAGCCGTGAACGTGCGGCGTTTTTGGTTGATCTGGCTACCTCTTATTCAGATATTTATTGTCCGGGAGCGCAGGCTATTGATCCTTTAGCTATAGCTAAGGGGGTTGATTTATCCTATAGTGCAGGGGATTATGGTGGTTATTTTGATGGTTATCTGGAGAATTTGAATGGTAAGTTTCATGCTTTTTTACATCTGAATGAAGGGGAGCATGTTTATATGCCCCGTGTGCGTTTTTCGTTTGCACATGAGCTTGGACATTATCTGATAGATGAACACCGGAATACGTTGTTGATGCCTGGAGTTTTGCCGCATGGTTCGCAGGGTATTTTTTCCTCTGATTTATGGATGGAGCAGGAGGCGGATTATTTTGCTGCGAGTTTGCTGATGCCGGAGCGGCGGTTTAGAAGGGATATTTTCGGGCGGAAGTTTAATCAGACGTTGATGGATGAGCTGCGGATGAAGTATAATGTAAGTTTTACGGCTGTTTTATTGCGTTTTATTGCTCTAGGGAATCATCCGATTATGGTGGTGTGCAGCAGGGAAGGCCGGTATCAGTGGATGCGCTATAGCGAGGATTTTCCATTTAAACGGCTTAATCTGGGTGCAGGTTGGGAGATACCTGTAAACACTGCTGCTGCGGAATATTTTGATGATGGCCGGATGTATAAAAGTGCGGAGCAGGTGTTTGCGGAGGATTGGTTTGTTTTGTGGAATGCTGCTGACCGGCGGCGTCCGATGCAGGAGTATTGTGTTTATTATCCACGTATGAAGCAGGTGGTGAGTTTGTTGTGGGAGTGAGGGGGTGGGGAGATGGGGAGATGGGGTGATGGGGAGATGGGGAGATGGGGTGATGGGGTGATGGGGTGATGGGGAGAGGGGGAGAATGGGGGAGGGAGATTTTTAGAGGGACCAGTTTTCGGGTTTGTTTCTCATGATTACGATCATAGCGATGATGTGGTGGTATTTGTCATGGAGGAGGGTATGTGTTTTTTTGTCGATATAGCTGCAGGCTAATGCGTAGTCGAGCCATACTTGTGTTTCGGCGGCTTCTCCTTCGGAATCGGATAGCTTTGCGATAAAGGATTTTGGGTATCGTCTCTTTCTGAAGGCTTCGGCCAGGTTTCCGGATACTGATCTTGAGGATCTTCTGATTTGATCAGTCAAAGAATAGGTTTCTTCTTTGGGAAAGGTTTTGGTGATTCGAAAGATTTCCATTCCTGCTTCAAAGGATAGTTGGAATGCTTTTAGATCATGGTGGGTTTTGATGGAAGGTGACATAGGATTGTTTTTTGAGATGCGAAGGTATTGAAAAAAGTGATGGAGAGAATGGGAGATGGGAGATGGGGAGAATGGGAGATGGGAGATGGGGAGAATGGGAGAGGGGGAGATGGGGAGAATGGGAGAGGGGGAGATGGGGAGAATGGGGAGAATGGGAGAGGGGGGTTCTCACGCTTCGCGTTCTGTTTTCAGCAGACAGGTCTACCTTCCGGTAGATAAATCTACCTAGCGGCAGACAGGTCTGCCTTCAGCAGATAGATCTACCTATCGGTAGACAGGTCGAAATGACGGTTGGGTTGGTTGAACTTATTGGGTGGGTTGGTGAGGGAGATTGGGAGATGGGGGGATTGGGAGATGGGGAGAGGGGGGGATTTGAAACGCTTAGGTATCTTGTGTTATTAGAGATGTTCTTTTAAAATGTTTTCACGTGAAAAATAACCAAAAATTAGTTGACGAGCTTGTATCGGACTATGAGCTCTTATTGACCATGTCGTGGCATGATGAGCCGGGCATGGAGGATGAATCCAAAAATGCGTATGGCAAATTTTATGAACGACATAAGGAGTTCTTAATGAAAGTGTGTAAGCGTGCTTGCAGATCTGAAGATCAGGCGAATGATGAGCTGGCTGAGGATTTGTTTTTTAATACCATGAAGCTGGTGTATGATAAGGCTAGAATAATGGCAGATGGTATTGAGCATAAGCAGGAGGGTGGGGCTGAAAAAATGGAGAATCGAGTGGAGGGCTATCTTTCGGTGATGGCTGATAATATGCTCAAGCAAATGCATAAGGCACAGAAACGGAAAATAAAGCTTGAGTTGCCTGAGGAAGAGGCTTTCGAAGCGATTCTTGGTCGGTATGTTGAGCAAGAAGATGAAGCGAAAGCCGAATTAAGCCTGAAAAGTGCGGAATTGCTTGCTGTGGAGCAGGCGCTGGAACTGCTTAGTGAAAGGGAGCGGGATATCTTGCTGACTTATATGCGCTATGAGAACGGCAATATGCATTTGCCGGATGAAGAGATAGCCTTTTTGTGTGAGCGCTATAATTTGAAAGCAGTAACGCTGCGTGTTATCAAAAAGCGCGCATTAGAAAAAGTAACCAACAAGGCGAAAGGCCTACTTAAAATTTAAAGTTATGTTGAACCATGAGAGTGCTGAAGAAAGGGAAGGTTTTCTTCGGTTGAAGCATCAGCTGGGTGCGTTAGGGATTTTGTTTCCGACCACGCCAGAACAGGTAAGGGTATTTAAGGAAATGTATGTCAATAAGCGAGAGGCCGGCTGTTTGTATCCTGATCCGATGGCTATTATAGAAGGAGATTATCGTTCCGGGCGATTTAAGGAAATACCGAAAGCCATTAATCTGAATGATTTAAAGACTGATTTTGTAAAAGCTGCTGCCCGGAATGGGAAGGTTATTCCGGAGGAGGTTTTGAGGAAGATGCGGAGGGATAGGGAGTGAGAATGGGAGATGGGGAGAATGGGAGATGGGGAGATGGGGTGACTTGAGCGAGGGGGCGACTTGAGCGACGTCAGCGACTTGAGCGAACGAAGAGACTTGAGCGACTTAGGGACTGGTTGATAAACGTTTTGGGGTGGGTTGGTATGGGGTTTATAAAATGTTTGCGTTGATTGATATGGGGTAGTGGTTGGTTTAGTTTGAAGTTAAGGTTAGGGGGTTTCTCGTCGTTCCTCCTCGAAATGACATCGTGATTGAAGAACGATTTTGGGTGGGATGGTTTTGTTTTCAAAAGATGTTTTTGTTAGTTATTTTGGGAGAAGTGGTTGGTTGGAGGGAGAGTGAAGGTGAGGGGGTTCCTCGGGCTGCGCCCTTCGGAATGACAACGTGATTGGTGAACGTTTTGGGGTAGTTTTTAGGAAAGTGGTTGGTTTGGTGGGGACGTAAGGTGCAGCGCACCGGTAATATTAATTTTTCGATTTTAATTTAAAGTGGATGGTTTATTGGGAAGTATAAGTGAGGGGGTTCCTCGTCGTGCCTCCTCTACCTATCGGTAGACAGGTCGGAATGACCTCGTGATTGATGAACGTTTTGGGGTGGGATGGTTTTTTTTTCAAAAGGTGTTTTCGTAAAGTATAGATAGCACAACCCAGAAGGGGTTGCTGCTATTGTAGTAAATATAAGTTAAATAATGGATTACAACCCAGAATGGGTTGCGTTATTTTGGGTGAAGTGGTTGGTTTGGGGGTTTTAGGTGATGATGGTGCCGGGGGGAATGGTGGTGTTGGATGGGATGGTGGTGGGTTTGGCGATGATGGTGCCTGGGCCGATGTGGACGTTGTTGCCGATGGTGGCTCCGCTGGTGATGCGGACGCCCGGCATCAGGGTGCAGCAATCGCCGATGGTGGTGTCGTGGCTGAGGGTGCAGCCGGGCAGGATGAGGGTGTGGCGACCGATGTGGATGTTGGTGGTGAGTACTGTGGCCTGAGCGATATAGCTGCCTTCGCCAATCTGGATAAAGAAATCGTCGTGAATGCTTGCTTCCGGATGGATGAGGGTGGGAAAGTTGAAATTGCTTTGAGTTAGTTTTGTGATGATTGACTGCCTGATGCTGTTGTTTCCGATGGCTATAAAAAGAGTTAAGTTTTCTTGTTTCATTAACCAACCTATTCCTCCCTGGATAGGGATGCCATTGATTACGTCAGCTGGTGCTAAGTTGTCGTCTATGAAGCCGCGAAGGGTGAATTTTTCTTTGAGGCTGGTGTTTGTGAGTGCTGCTGCGATTTCACGGCCGAGGCCGCCGGCGCCGATAATGTGGATGGGGGAGGGCATATGTTGTTGATTTGTTGATTTGTTCTTTGTTGATTTGTTGATTTGTTTGGGAGAGGTTTAGAACGAATAAACGCATCAACGGATTGTTGATTTGTTCTTTGTTGATTTGTTTTTTGTAGACAAGTTAATCAATTAACCCTGTGTTTTTTATAATGTGTTCCGGAGTTTGTTGAGTTGGTTTGAGATATGTTCGATGCTGCTCCTGAGCTCAGTGTATTTTTCTTCGTTTAGCCATCCTAGGTCCATTGAAAGGATGAGCTGGTTAAGTAGTTCGATCAGGCTGCTGAAGGCTATGGTGTAGAAATGTTTCTGGTCTTTGATGGTTTTTCTGGATGATCCTTCTGCGATATTGGAGCTTACTGAGATAACGGCTCGTCTCATTTGTGATGTAAGGCCAAATTTTTCTTCAGACGGAAAGTCGTTTGTTAAGAGGTAGATTTCCCTGGTAAGTGAACGTGATTGCTGCCATACGTTTAGCTTTTCGAAGGAGTAGGTGTACATGGGATTGTTGATTTGTTTTTTGTTCTTTGTTGATTTGTTCTTTGTTGATTTGTTCTTTGTTGAGGAAGATCCATAAACAAATAAACGAATCAACGAATCAACAGATTGTTGATTTGTTCTTTGTTGATTTGTTTTTGTTGCAGGAGCTAAAGACTGTCTAGTGTGTTACGCCTTTGCTCCCAAGGACGGATGTAAAAGTGTAAAGGATAATTTTAATATCGAACCAAAAGGATTTTCGCTCCAGATACTCCTTCTCATAGGCTACTTTGTCTTCGAGGGAGAGTTCGTCGCGGCCGTTGACTTGCGCCCAGCCGGTGAGGCCTGGTTTGAGTTTATCTACGCCGGCGTTGATGCGTAGTTGCATGAGGTCGTCCTGATTAAAAAGTGCGGGGCGTGGGCCTACAAAGACCATTTCGCCTTTGATGATGTTGATGAGGTTGGGTAGTTCGTCCAGGCTGAGCTTGCGGATGAGGGAGCCGGATTTGAGTAGGTATTTTTTGGGGTCTCCGAGCAGGTGGGTGGCGACATTGGGTGTGTTCTTTTTCATGCTGCGGAATTTGTAGAGCATGAAGAAGGTGTAGTTGACGCCGACGCGTTTTTGTTTAAAATGGATTGGAAAACCGTCCTCTAGCATGATGATCAGGGCCAGCAGGATATAGATTGGCGAGAGCAGGAGGAGGAGGATGAGGGCTGTGAGGCGGGTGGGCATGGGGGTTGGTCTTTGGTCTTTGGGGGTTGGTCTTTGGTTAAACACATGCGAAAGTTACTTGACAATGGGTAAATCATGTTAAAAATAAAACTTAACTAAACCATTCCAAATCCAGTAGATTGTATACAAAATTGACTTGGGAACTGAAAGTTTCTCGTTATTCCTGAGAAATTTATAGTGTTTTAGTATTAACTCCTGTTTTTTATTAGTCGCAGATCCTTTACGCTGCCGGTAATACGCCAACACTTCTTGTTGTGGGTAGGATTTATAACCCTTTTTAAGAATGGAAAGCCAAAGGGCATAGTCTTGCTTCCTTCTAAGGTTAGGCATAAACATTTTCCCTATTATTTCTTGGTTGTAAATGGCAGTTAAACAACTTATTTCCGTTTTTTTAAGTAAATCTTTATAGCTAACAGGGGATTCGCTTACATTATAGGGTTTACGTATTTCGACACCATCTTCACTCCAAAAACCATATGAGGAATGACTAAATGCTATCTTATTATTTTCCATAAATTTAACTTGGGTTTCCAATTTGTGCGGAGCCCAGTAATCATCACTATCCAAAAATGCGACATATTTACCTTTAGCTGATTCTATAGCTAAATTTCTTGCAAGTCCAGAACCACTATTAACTTTTAGTCTAAATAGCTTGATTCTATGATCCTTTTTTTGAATAATTTCAATCAGCTCCACCGAATTGTCAGTTGAACAATCATCTACCAGTAAGTGTTCCCAATTTGAATAGCTTTGATTTAAGACGGACTGTATGGAATCATTAAGAAATTTACTAGAGTTAAATACTGGAGTAATAATTGAAACCAGTGGTAAATTTTTTGTGTTCATTATTTTAAAAATAATTTAACATTCAGAGTTTGTATTATTTACTATTAATCCTCAGTTTATTTTTAAACATGATATGATCGATAAATCATTGACAACTTTGTAATTTGCTTGAAAAGTTTAATAAAAACTGTGTAAAGCAATCGATAGCGATAACTCTTATATTTTAAACCAATGTTCAAGTCTCTAAATATTTCCTCCTCTATTACAGTCTTATTCCAGAATTTATTTAATCCTACAACCTGATAATATACAAGCACTTTATTTGAAAGCTTCATTAAAGATTGCAATATTTTTGGAAAGTATGTAACGAAAATATTGTGATACAAATAATCCATTTTTGTAAACCCTTTGACTGTGTTTAACTTCCCACTTTCGTTTGAAAGAATTCTATAATATGTAAGCTGTTTATTCAAAAGATACACGTTGCTACTTAATACGGCTTGAGATTCAAAAACATAATCGGCGCTAGGATTCCAATCCTCATTAAAACCTCCAAGCTCAATAAAAGTTTGCTTTTTAACTATTGAACCAGAAAAAGTAAAAGCAATGTGAGGATAAAGATCCCATTTATTTACGCGAGTAACCTTACCTGCTAATTTATTATTTATTACATGATTTAAAAAAACAAATGGATGGAACCCTCTACCTATTTTTTTTTGAGAGTAAGGAATATCACGCTGATCAAGATCTTTGCGAACAACCCCGAGTATATCAATTACTGGTTTACTCTTCAATATTTTAACAGTCTCTTTTAAAAAAGATTCAAAAACCATGTCATCCTCATGTAATGTGCAAACAAAATTAGATTTTGAGACTTCAATAGATCGATTCCAATTACCGAAGAGGCCAAGTGTAGAGATGTTTTGGTATAAGATGATTTTATTGTTGCAGAGAGATTTAACAAGGTTTAACGCCGGACTGTCAGATCCATCATGATTTATCCCATCGTCGGTAATAACTATTTCATAATCGTCAAAACCAACCTGATTAAATATGCTAAATAGTGTCTCTTGTAACAAATCAGATCTTTTGTAAGTAGGAATAGCAAAAGTAATGAATGGTGTCGGAGTGTTGTGTTTACCCCAAATCATTTTAGATTCTACATCCTTGTACTTTTCAAAGTTGTTTTTTAATTGCATTTGTTTTTGCATATCAATGGACAGATACTTTTACGGGTTGAATTAAGAGACTGTTTAACAGCCAGACGTTGTTTTACATAAAGTTTCACAACTGATGTAAACAGGGCACAGAGGGTAGGATGGATTGAAAACAAGTAATTTTGATAATTTCTAAATCTATTTACAGTCGGGTGTTTTAAGGCAAAGTTGAATATTGATTTATTGAAGTTTTGGTAGAAGATTTTTCGGTCACTATCGTCAAGTTTATAATACATTGATATTAAAATATTCAATGATAATGAAACCGTCATATTGTACCATGTTTTTTCAGGAATATTTTTTTTTATATTTAAATTTTTAATCATTTCTAAAATAATATACTCAAGATATGAGCATTTTTCCAAAGAGGTATGCGTAGTTGTGCTACCATTTCTATGTCTGTAATAATAGAATGGTTTTTCAATTTGAATAATTTTTTCAACTGATAGAAATAGACGTAAAGTCCAATCATGGTCCTCAAAAAAGTACCCCTCTAAAAAAAATAAATTATTCTTTATCAGAAAACTTCGTTTTATTAAATTGATAACGGGGATAATATCATAAGCATTCGATTTAAATGATGCCTTAATAAACTCTTCGCCTGAAACAATTTTATCAGGCAGTTCATATATGGAAGTTTGATTTTTATACAATGATCCATCTTCATGGCAATTCAAACTTTTTCCGCGTACTATTTCGGCATCATATCTTTTAGCAAACTCATATAAATTTCGGCAAGTGTCTTTATCAATGAAGTCGTCACTATCTACAAATAGCAAATATTCGCCAGAAGCCCTGTTGATTCCATAATTTCTTGCTGATGATTGACCACCATTAGTCTTATAATAATATTTAATAAATTTATAATTTGATGCAAACTCTTTAGCAATTAAAGAACTTTTGTCTGTTGAACCATCATCTATTAATAAAACTTCAATTTCTTCAAGAGTTTGATTAACAAGGCTATTAATGCAATCTTTGAGGAATAAATCTGTATTAAATATTGGTACTATTACAGATACCTTTACTTGAAATTGCTCCTTCATTTAGTTATTCTTTTAAGCTGATACAACTTATTCAATTCATAAAATATCACAGAAATACCAGCACTCCTAAAAAGGAACACAAAAAAAATAATTTTAAATTTTGTTGACAAGTATTGCTTGTATTGCCATTTCAAAAAACCTTTATCTTTAAGATATCTGATAACATTTTTATGAATTTGAAATTTTTTGAATAATGAAAGACCTGAACTGGCAAGGCCGCCAAAGTATTCGTTAAAGATAATAGTGGAATGTGCCGCAATAATTCCTTTAAAAATGTTGAATTTGCCATTAAAAATGAAAGTATCTATGATTATATCTTCACTTTTAATATAATAATTGTATAGATCTTCATTAAAAGCACTAGTTAATGCTCCATATCTTATTCTATAATTATACAATGCCTTGGGGATTACAGTTCCGTATGAGCAAAAACTAATATATCTCATATTAAACGACTGATCTTCACCTATGATAATATTTTCATCAAAATATATATTTTCTTTTTTAATTAAATCAGCACAATACAATTTATTCCACAATGAGTAACTATATTTTTTGTGTATGAAACGATGCATTATTTCTTTGGGATCATTAGTGGTGAATTTTTCAGGAATTATTTGAAGATCATTTTTTTGTTTGAGATCATCAATAACATTGTATCCACAAATAACAATTGCATTATTGTATTCATCTATACGAGAATGAAGTTCTTCTAAAGTCTTTTCATTAATCCAGTCATCAGCATCTATAAAATAAATGTATTTTCCTTTTGTGAGTCTTATACCAACATTTCTTGCAGAACTGGCACCACCATTTAATTTATGTATAACTGTTATTCTTGAATCGATTTTACTATAGAGATCACATATTTCATCACTTTTATCTTTTGATCCATCATTCACTAGAATTACTTCAAAATCTTTAAATGTTTGATTTAACAATGAATCTAAGCATTCACCAAGATAAGATTCTACATTATAAACAGGGATAACTACTGAAATTTTACACATGATATTACTTAACTATTGATAATGGTAGATTTATACTACCTTCTATTAATGAAATTGCGATATTGTTGAGATTTTATTTTTAGTGAGATCCGCAACAGGTTTGTTCAAATTAAGGTTATTGGCGAAAAGGATTGTCAATGCAATCCCATTCCAAAACAATTTTTCCGGAAAAATTGTTTCCCCTATTCCATTGATAAATGCAGTAAGCAACATCCAGAAAGGGATAAAAATATATGGATTATCTAGGTGTGCTTTTATTGTTTTAGCCACTCTTAAAAAAAAAGAGAAATATAATATTAGACCAAATAAACCCATTTGAAGAAATAGGTCTATGACAAAATTATGTGCGGGACTATGAATTCCTCCAACGGGAATTGCTATTACATTTTCCGCTCCCAAACCGACACCAAAAAAAGGGTAATTTACTAAATTGTAAGGTACTAAAGTCTCCCATATAGCCCATCTATTTGTGCCACCGCTATTGCGAACATCCTCGTAAGTAAAACGTTCAACAACAGGAAGCCCCATTTCACTTAAGTATTGATAAAAATTAAAGAAAATTATGGCCATGACAATGATTGGTACCAAAACTTTTATTTTAACCTTCAAGAAATAGTACAAATATATAAAGAGACTCGAAAGAGTTATCCCAACAAAAGCCGACCTTGAGCCAGAGAGAAATACCATTATAAAACCAATTGCAATCGTTATTAGAAAAACGAATTTAAATTTGTATTTTTTAAAAATAGTAAATGAAGCAAATAGAATTGCAATTAATTGGGCGAGCATCATTGCAAACCGATTTTGATTAACATTGTCTCCTGTTGTTAGTCTTTCTATCTGAATCATTGTCAATTGATCTTTAATATTTAACGCAATTAATGCTATAGTAATAATTGAACTGATGGTTAAAATAAAGGTTAATTTATTTATGTGAGGAAATTTTATGCCACTGCATATAAATACAATTAACAGATTGGGTAGCATTTCGAGGAATCCCCACATACTACCAGTTAGTGAAGTGACGGAAGAGATAATATTAAAGAAGAATATTAGGAGAATAGGATTTATATAATTTTTATTCACATTAAAACTGCCTCCATATTTGAAACCACTTCCTATTATAAAAACAAGTGCCACTATTCTTGATATAGAAAATCCACCCCCGATATCAAAAAAATTACCTGAAAGAGAAGCTATAATATAAACTGGCAGTAGGTAAACAGGATTATTAATCAGCAATAAAGAAGCTCCAAAAAGCAAGTATAAGAATATCGCATTCTTAGTGGTGGCAGACAATAACAATAACACTACCAGTATTATTGATACATAAAAAGTAAAATCTTTTCTAAAATTTATCATTGATTATTTTGTCATAAATTGAAATATACTTTGATGACATTTTTTCTAATGAGTAATTTTGTGCATACTCTTGAATTAACTTCTTATCCCAGCGTATTTTTAATATATTCTCTATACCATTAGCTAAGGCCTCATCTGACCTTTCATTCACAAGAAGCATTGCGCTTTCGTGGTACAAATCAGGGATAGCATCCAAGTTGGAAAAAGTAAGTGTTGGGATGCCTTGAGTAAAACCTTCTATCATTGATAATCCGAACCCTTCGATGATACTGGCAACAATATTAAAATCAGACTGTTGGTAATAAATATGGACTTCCTCCTTTGGAATATTGCCACAGGCAATTAAATTTTCTTTTTGACCCGATTTTAGTATTTCCTGCTCAAATACTCCATTTGTAACGTCCCTACCTAAGAATAGAATGACCAAATTATTTCTGACATTACTCGGCAGAAGCGTAAAGGCACGAACTACTTGAACCTGATTTTTATGCTCAACAATATTCCCAACACATACTGCAATCTTTTTGTTTTCAGGAATGTTGTATTTCTTTCTTACGTTGATATTCTCTCGTTTGGTGTTTATTTTTGTGTTACAACCATTGGGTACCACAAAAAAGGTATCAGATTCAGTAACATTTAAATAATTGAGAATTGTATTTCTTATTCCGGTGCTAATAACTGTGACCGGTATTTTTTGCTGATGCACCTGCTTCAGAAAATCTTTTTCCAACTTTCGGTGTTTTTCACTAACCTTAACACTTTCGCTGAATGAATTGAGGCCATGTAGTGTAACCAAATATTTTAAGTTCCACTTTTTGCAAATTGAAATAATAGGTAAAGTGCCCGGGCCAAATCCATGTATGTGCACTAAATCGTATTGATTTTCTAATAAAACACTCTCAAAATACCCCATAGAAATATGATACAGCATATAATGAGGTACTTTGTTTAAAGAAACCTTATCCTTCCAAACAGCTTTAACCGCATTCAAAAAATTAGAAACCCGGATATTTGAGAGAATATCCCACCAATTTCGTCTGAGAAAACGTATTCTCTTATATGTGTGGCCTTTAGTTATATTTCCATTTGTAATCAAGTCTGTTTCAATACCAGAGGTGGCAATAGAACTCGCAATATCAAATATCATTTTTCCATATCCTGTTGACCTTCCAGAGAATTCTTTAATGGCAGGAATGTTAACATATGATGGGTATTGCAATATTTTCATGGGATTAGCTAATTAAATTGTTTTTGACGCTTTAAACTTTCATAGTGTTCTATGTTCCTATACTTAAAAACCTTTGCAGGATGCCCGCCGGCGATAGAACAATAAGGAATGTTACTAACAACAACGCTTCCGGCCTGAATAATAGCACCTTCGGAAATAGAGACACCTCCAAGTATTATTACTCTGTGACCAAGCCAAACATTATCAGCAATTGTGACGTCCTTTGAAATATATGTGTTATCATACGGAATCTTAGTTCCTTCATCATAATTGTGAAAAGAAGTCATAATTATGCAATCTTTTCCTGAGTGAAAATTATTACCAATTTTCACCTTTCCCAAACCCGAAATGTGTATGCCATTAAAATTGCAGTTGTCCCCAATAGTTGTTTTATTGGTAAAAGTACACGGAAAATTGACCTTCAAATCATTGCCATATTGCTGGATTTGTTGTTTAGCAATTTGAGTTGATATGTATCTTATTAACGCTTTAATGATTTTTTTCATAGAGCCCTTTAGATAAGTGATGAAATAGTTTTGTAATCTTTTGAGAAAATTATAAATTTCAGTAGTTTTAGTTTTTTAAATTTATCGACTTGTGTCAAGTCATCTAAAACAATTTGTTTGCCTGAAATAAAACCTTGGTAAAGTACAGTTGAGTAAAGCGAAGCAATGATTCTTGCATTGTTGATTGACTGTTCAATTTTGACTTCTCTTGTATTTTCAATTGCAAATTGGGTAAAGACTTTGGCAACCTGATTTAAATCAGTATAACGGGGATGCGGTCGAATGCATATTTTCACATTTGGTATGTTGATTTTATACAATACTTCATTTATTCTTTCCATTTCATCGGAATTTTCATCACCCAAGTAATATGTTAATTCAAACTCAGGTTTCAGGGCGGTGTTTTTTAAAAACAGACTGGGAGGGGTATCAATGATAAATTGTTTTTCGACAGCACGCAATTGTTTGAATAAATCAACATAGTGCTTATCCCACACACAGCACTCATGAAACTGAAAAAAGGAGTCCCTAATGTTTAACAGCTTCTCACCATGCATCACATTAATATGTTGCAATTGATTTTGTTCGCAATACCAGGTCAATAACGAAGAGGTAAAGGAATATTCCGATGAGCAAATGATTGCTTCCGGGTTAAAATCATCAATAATTGCACGGTACATAGCCATTTTATAAACCGATTTTAACAGAAAATAAGGCGAATGAAGATAATAAAATAGTTGCTTTATGTATTTTACATCAGTAATCTTTAAATACGATGCTTTTCCAAAATCAATTTCATGAAAGTGTTTATATTTTTTCTTTAAACTTTGCGGAACAATATCATCGACTCCGGCATAAATAAAAACAGCCCCACGTTTATCAGATTTTATTTGTGCGACCTTATACTGGTGTTTAGGCTTAATAAAAACATACAAAAGAATCGGAAAGAGGGACAAAAATGCAAATAAATTGTTTCTGAAATTAATAATTGAAGATCGTTGATAAGTTTGGCATTTGTATTGAAAATAGGCACGTTGAATTAAACTTTGAGGTTCTGGCATTTTATTCAAGTAAGCCATCTGTTTTTCGAGATTATAATCGAAGACGCTTTTATTGCCAGATAGAAATCTGTTTATTTGCTTAATCATGTTTCTAAAAGTAATCATATTCGCTAAATAATACCCTCCTTAACAATTGCTTCTACTATTTTCCAATCCAATTCTGTATCAATATCCATACTACGACCTTGTGGCATTATATAAGCTTTTGCGCCTTCCCCGAGAAAACCATTTTGACGATAAATATATTCAGTTTCAGCAATATAAATTGCCCCGTTTAGACGATAATATTTTGGCAATTCTTGTGAACGCATATTGCTTAGTTCGGGTCGTATAAAATCTTTCATTGATAAATTCGATGGCAAAGTATTACTCCATAATGGTGAATGCTCTGCTTCACAAACTGATACTACACTTTTTATCTTTTCGTTTAATAATTCTATTGAATTTTCAATATCAAGAGTTAATCGTAGTGGAGAAGTCGGTTGTAACAATAATACATAATCATAAATATTGCCATAAAACTCAATGGCATGTTTTATTAATGAAATTGAATCACTGTTATCATTTGATATTTTTTTAGGTCTTAAAAATGGAACTTGAACATCAAATTGGCGACTTATTTGCGCTATTTCATCATCATCGGTTGAAACAATTAGCTTATCTATATACTTAGATTTCTTCGCAGCCTCAATAGTCCAGTATATTAACGGCTTATTATTTAACAACTTAATATTTTTGCCAGGTATTCTTTTACTTCCGCCTCTTGCAGGAATTATGGCAATTATCTTTTTGCTTCTATACATTAATCAAATTTTATTCTGGTAAAATCAATCCTGGCTTTCTCATAGTCTTCCAGACGACCTATATCTAACCAATATCCTTGCATTGGATATGAAATAACCTTTTTCTTGTTTCTAATTAACTCTTCCATTAAGTCAGTTGCATTATAAAACAAGTTATGAGGTACAAATTCTAGGATTTCTTTTTTCATCAAATAAATTCCTGCGTTCGAATAGTATGTGTAAGTTGGTTTTTCTTTAAAATCTACAACATGTCCATTGCTTGTCTCTAAAACCGCATAGGGAACATTAACACTATAAGGAATTGTAACAACAGAAAAATCAGCAGTTGATTTTAAAAAATCAAGGAAGAAATGTTCATAATCCAGATTAGTAAGCAGATCGGAATTCGTAATCAAAATGTAGTCATGTTGAAAATTGTTAATCAATGAAACGGCTCCGATAGTTCCTAATGGGTTGTTTTCTTTTACATATTGGATGTTTACATTTCTATCATTACCATCGCCAATGTGTGCTTCAATTTGTTCTCCCAAGTATTTAATTGAAATCCAATAATCATCAATACCGTATAACCGCAGCCGATCTAAATTGTGTTCGATAATAGATTTATCACCTACTTTTAAAAGAGATTTTGGTGTAGTATCAGTAAGCGGTCTTAAGCGCTCTCCCCGCCCACCAGCCATTATAACAGCATCTATAGGCAGGTAGGATCTTAATTCTCGAAAGTTGACAACATTGACAATCTTTTTCTTTTTGTCCAATATTGGGATAATTCTAAAATTATTATCACGATATTCAATTACCTTTTGAATATCATTTTCACCTTTTTGGATGAATCGTGGAGAAAGTTGAATTATTTCATCAACCAAACTATCTATTGTAAAACCATTTAGCAAACCTCGCCGAACATCTCCATCAGTTAAAGAACCAATAAGATTTTGCTGTTCATCCACAATAAATAATATGGCATCTTTGGCCAAAAAATCTAATCGTTCAAGCGCTTTCCGGATTGTGCTGCCTTCTTGCAATAAATGTTTTTTGTAAGGTGCCTCTTCCATTATTCCGTAATTTTTAATTGAAACTTGTGTTGAATTAAATACATCATTTTAACAAACCGCCACTTGTTCAATCATTTATTAAGCCGATAGCCTCATCCACATCAAAATTTCGTGATGCTTTTTGTCCAATTATATTGTCCCAAAACTCTGCTGACAAGCCATCTTGTGAACGTTTTACAGTAATATTTTCGTTTGAAAACAGTTCTCCCTTACCAATAACTTTAGAGGCGACGATTTTCTTTTTTACTACCTTTTCTATTCTCTTTTCGCTACTATTTGGGGTTTTTATCCCATTACCCATCGCCTTTTCAATATTTCGGATGGCCTTAACCATTTCGTTTAGCTCAACGGGGTCAAGAGAAGCCTTGTGATCAGGCCCTTCCATTGACTTGTCAATGGTGAAGTGTTTTTCAATTACCCTAGCACCCATTGCAACTGCGGCTATTGGGACTTCTATCCCAACTGTATGGTCTGAATACCCAACTTTACATTTAAAGGCTTCTTTAAGTGTTAACATAGCATTTAAATTCACCTCCTCCATTGGGCAAGGATAATTTGTGGTGCAATGTAGCAGCGTTATCTCAGTTGCGCCAGCGTCAATTAAAATGTTATACGCTCTCTCAACATCGCCTAGATTAGACATTCCAGTTGATAAGATGATTGGCATTTTGGTCATTCCAATTTTTCGCAAATAAGGGACATTTGTAACCTCACCTGAGCCTACTTTGATGAAACTCATTCCCATTTTTAACAAGAACTCTAAGCTTTCGTCGTCATCAGGGGTAGAGAGAAAAGCAATGCCGATTTTTTTGCAGTATTCCTTAATTTGAATAAAACTACCATACCCTAATTCTAATTCTTTTAGCATCTCAAATTGGGATTTTTTCTTTTTTGAGATATTGTTTTCTTGGTAGGTTGCCAAGGAAGCTGATTTTGTTACAATATTTTCTGTTTTCCAAGTTTGAAATTTAATAGCGTCAACACCGGCTTCTTTTGCTGCATCACAAAGTTTAAATGCCAAATCAATCTTTCCATTGTGATTTACTCCTGCTTCAGCAATTATATAAACGTATTTCACTTTTTCTTGCATATAATTATAAATTCGCTAATCAATTCTTTGCCATTATATTGTGTATATTCCAGTTTGTCAACAGAAATAATATCAAAGTATTTGCCGTAAATATTATTAATTTGCTGCTCATCCATCAGCCTTACAAAACCTTTCCCACTTAACGGGCCCTCAGTAATATTTGAAAACTCAAAGTCATCTTTCATCATGCGCTTTCCCACAAACATATTATTTGAAAACGTCCTCGAATAAAATAATCCATCCTTTTTTAAAACACCATTAATTTCTGAAAGAATAGACAGACTATTTGTTTTGTTATTTGCATACAAACACTCATTGTCAATTACTGCGTCAAATTCAAGTGCTTTAAAAGGTAATTTTATTATATCTCCGGCAATTAATTTAGCATTTAAACTTTCATTTGATAGTCTTTCCTTTGCTCTTTTAATTGCAGTTTCGCTGCCATCGATGCCTGTAACATTAAACCCCTCACGGGCCATAAACCATATGTTAGCACCTGGGCCGCATCCCACCTCAAGCAATGAAACTTTATTTCTTTCTTTTTTATTATAAAAGTTTCTTGCAATAAATTGGATCAGACTTGCTTCCGGATATTTACCCCATTCATTTTCACGGAAAACTGTCTCCCAGACAGGATCCCAACTTTCGAAATCAGAACTCATAAATTACATGTCTTTTAATTAGTACTTATATTTCAGCAGATGATATTTAAATTTCTCTACTTTATTAGGATTAAAGTTAATCCAATCTTTGCAAAGCTCATCATAGATTCTTTGATTGAAAATGATTTTACCAATATAAAAGTCGTAAAAACTCTTCGAGAATTTACTTTTAAACTGAAATAACGAATTCTGATCTTCTGAATTAAAACCACCACCTAAATGAAACTTTTTTGCCCCGAAAGACTTCATTACTTTTGCTGCTTCAAAAAGCATAAAATTATTTGGGTTCTCTTTTAAATAATTGGAATCACTACCTGATAAGTGATAATGGCCATAGTCTTTTGAATAGAAAAATATAGCACCTGAAATTATTTTCTCATTAAATGAAACCAGCCCTAAAAAGCTATTATTAATCCCATGTTTAAATTTCGTATAGTAATTATCTTGAAAATAAAAACTTGAATCTGCTTTGACTTTTTTCATGGTACTATCATAAAGACTTTTAAAATCATTCAAGTGTTCAAACTCTTCGTCAATGATGAATTCTAACCCGGATTTTATACTCTTTTTGATAACATTTCTGTTTTTTGTATGAATTTCATTCATCCAAATTTCATTCACACTAAGTGTCAAATCAATAGCAATTGTATGTCGATCAAGAATTATTGTTCCTATATCACTAAAAGCCTTAAAATTATTCAACAATGGATGAAATCTAACAAACCCCGCAATGTAATTATTATTTATACAGTAGTTTTTAAAACTCCGCAGTGCATTACTATAGAACTCTTCATCATCGACATTAACAACCGGGCCGCCGTAACCGTATGCTGTCTCAAAGTCGTAATATATCATTCCAGCATATTCAATCGCTCTCCTTAAAAAAGGAAAAAGAAATATTTTATCGTTTTCTTCGTAAATAAAACAAACGGCCTCTTCATTTTCGCTTTCATATAATTTTAGGTATTCCTCTTCAAAATAAACGTCCTTGTATTCGTCTGGGAATTTAATCAAATATGGATTCCATTGTTTAACCAGTCTACTTTTCATTATTCAAGCACTTTGTTAATATACTAAGTAGTTTACCCATTTCATTTTTGCTATATCGCTGGTCAATCACCAGCGATAACTCATCATTATACAATTTTTGATTTAAAGATCCGGTTTCTTTGCATCTTGGCCAATGGATAGGACAATAAATTTTATTCTCCATTAATTCTTTTCGAATAGCATCTCTATTTTTCAAAATTATGGGGACAAAAAGTGGAACTTGCCCTTTATTAAAATTCATTAATAAATTAACCCCAAGTTTCACAAGTCCCTCCATTAAAAAATCAGCATTTTCTACTCTCTTATTTTTTATCGAACTAAAATCCAATTTACTTAAAATATTTATTGTTATGTCGGAAATTTTTGCATTAATGTTTTGAGAAATCATTACTTCACCTTTATTGAAAAGATCTATGTAAAGCAAATCGGAAACAGAGGTATATTTTTGAAAATTTTTTAGGATTCCTCCTGCGAGTTTAAATTGGGCAAAACTATTTTCTTGTTTACAATCGTATAAACCAAGGTGTTTGGATATCACCCAGGCTCCATCTGGAACCGGCAATTGCTTTCTGAAGCTAGTAAACATGAAGTCAACATCATATTCTTCAAACATACAAAAAAATGCTTGAACGTTATCAAGGATTATTGATGCTCCTGGATCAATATTTTTAACTTTATTTATCTCAGTTTGAACATCAACACCTCCAAAGTAATTGATAATTAGTACCTGACATCCGTGGGAATAATTTTTCTTTATTGAATCCAAGTCTAAGGAAAAATCATCCTTTACGGAATAGAATTCAAATGGTACTTCACTTAAATTTACAATTTCCACTATAGACTCGCAAAGGAAATCTGGCAACAATATTTTATTTTTACCTAATTGCTTTGAGAATTCTAAGATATGATATAGCGCAGCTCTGCCTGAGGAATAATACTTTCCCCTATTGAATTCATTAGGCAATTTACCTTTCAAACCCTTTACAGCACAATAATCGATTTCAAATTCTCCACCCACAGTTTAAACAATTATTAGCAACAATGTGATAAATATTCTACAAGTACATTTTTTATTCTCAAGCTAGAATTTCCATCTCCATAATAAGTGTCTGAGATTACCTCCATCCTCTGAATCTGGTCAATGGCGTTTGAGATTGAACTTAGATCGTTTGAACAATTAATAATATTTGGGGATGTATATCGTCCTTTTTGCCGTACACCAATGTTAATTACAGGCTTAGAAAGAAATGGAGCCTCAACGATACCACTTGAAGAATTACCAATAAGGTACTCTATCTGTTTCATGACACTAAGATATCTAATTTGACCCAAATTAATAAAAAACTTGTATTTTGAACTATTGATCAAAACCATTTTTTTTAGAAAGTTATTTATTTGGGTCCCTCCATAATCAGAGTTTGCACCAGTTACAATTACTTGAATATCCTCAGCCATGTTAAACCCGTCAATAATATTATTTATGGTAAACAAATTCTCATCCAAACTTAGTCTAGTTTCAGGATGATAAGTCATTAAAACCCATTTTTTTGAGCTATCCAAAACGAGATCTTCTGCCAATTTTTGTCTACTCCAAAGTTCCAATCGATTAAAACTATCCAGACCAGGTTCGCCCACTGTATAAATATTATTATCCGACCCTGTCATTCTTTCAATTCTATCAGCCGAACTCTTTACACCGGGAAAATGTAGAGTTGCCATCATTGTTACAGCATTTCTAATCTGATCATCAATTGCTCCTACAGTCACATCTCCCCCAGAAATATGAGCTATCGGAATATCCATCAATAATGCAGCACCGCAAATAGGTAATAACTCGTAACGATCTCCTAAAACAACTACAATATCGGGATTGAGCTTACTAAAGGTTTCAGAAAAACCAATAGAACAAATTCCCATTGCCTTAACAATCTCCTCTTTTGTTGATGTCGTAAGCGATAAATCAATCTTTTCATCTATTTTATATCCGTCTTTTTCTATTTCCAGATAAGTCATACCGAATTCAGGAGATAAATGAGATCCAGTAACGACTAACTGCAAAGTAAGTCTTTGATCTTTTTCAACTTCTTCTATCAACCAACGCAGTAGTCCATATTCTGATCTTGCAGCCGTTACAATGCAAACTTTCTTCATGCTTTCAATACGCTACTGGGTATATTAACAAGTCTTTCAGAAATTTCTTTTGCATTTTTTAATTCATCTGTTTCACAAAATGCAAACATGGGTAAATTACTCATAAGTTGCCATGCGGGGCGTGTCATTACGCCTTGTTCATTTGTGTGTTTTAGAAACTTGTCTCTTTCTTGACAGTTGGGGAGGAGGAGGCAGTTGAGCCAGTAGTTGGATGATGCGTTAGATGGTTCGGGAATGTGTTGTATCGTTGAATCGTTGATTTGTTTATGTGTTGAGGGATGAGAGAGTTTAGATGGCTTAGAAAGGTTAGTTTGGTTTAGATTGGTGAAGAAAGTTTGATAAGCATAGGCGATTTTTCTTTTGGATTCGAGGAACATGGACAGTTGTTCGAGTTGAGCCAGACCGAGTGCGGCGTTGATATTGGGCATGCGGTAGTTGTAGCCAATTTCATCGTGGACGAATTCCCATGCGTGTGGTGCTTTAGCTTGTGTGGTGAGGTGCTTGGCTTTTTTTGCCAGTTCTTCATCCTGAAATAAAAGCATTCCGCCTCCACCTGTTGTCAATATTTTGTTACCGTTAAAACTCAGTACACCTATCTTTCCTAAAGTGCCGGTGTGTTGTCCTTTGTAATAACTTCCCAGGCTTTCGGCAGCGTCCTCTACCACTGGGATGTTGTATTCATTGCATATTTCGACTATTTCGTCAATTCTGCATGGGTGACCGAAGGTATGCATGGGGACGCAGGCGGAGATTTTACGACGAGTATTTTTATTTATTGATACGTAGGGTTTAGATGGGTTATGGAGTTTAGAGAGTTTAGTTGGATCATGCTCCTTGACTAAATCAACATTCTGTTCTAACCAATTTCTTAATGCAGTTGGGGAAAGGCCTAATGTGTCTAAATCAACATCAAGGAAAACAGGATGTGCGTCGCAATAACTTATGGCATTGGCGGTAGCAATAAAAGTGAGGGGTTGGGTAATCACTTCAGTATCTCTTTCTACTCCAACCATCATTAAAGCCAAATGAAGGGCGTTGGTTCCATTCACACAAACCACTGCCTTTTTAGCACCCGTATATTCAGCCATCTTTTCTTCAAACAGGTCGACAAATCTACCCACTGAGCTAACAAAGGTTGAGTCGATACATTCGTTCAGGTATTTTTTTTCATTCCCGGCAAAAACGGGGGCGTGGAGGGGGATGAAGCCTTCCGGGGTTTTGTAAAGTTGGCGGATGAAGCTTATAATCTCGTTATAGGTGGAATTCATTTGGTTTAGAATTGGTTTATAGTGGTTTAGGGGGTGTTTAAAGTGGTTTAGAATTGTTTAGAAATGTTTAGGGTGGTTTAGTTTTAACGGTGTAGGGCGGCTTTTCTTAGTGAGTTGAGTTTGTATGAAATTTTCTCGATTTGGTTTCTTACGTGATTGTAATCTTCAATTGTTATAAAGTTAAGGTCATTTGATACAACAAGTTGACTGAGGAGTTCAATTGAACTAGAATAAGCAATTTGATAAAAATGTGCCTGGTCTTTTGAGCCTGTGCGGGTTGAACCTTCAGCTAAGTTTGATCCAATTGAAATAGAAGCTCGCCGCATTTGTGAAACCAATCCGAATTTTTCATGATCAGGAAATGAGGTTGTTTGTGTGTAAACCATTTTGTTTAATTCTCGAATATCCACCCAGATTGATATCTTTTCGAATGAATAGATGTGATTTTCCATTTTTTTCTCATGTTAAGAAAGTTCAGGCAGTTTAGACCGTTTACACGGTTTAGGGGGGCTAAACTTTTCTATACGTTCTCAACCTTCTCAACCCCTAAATCCATATTACATTTTTCCGTCTAAATATTTCCCCGTCTCCTTATGTTCAAAATCCGGAAGCATATAGTGGAACAGGTCAACTATTTCCCGTTTTGACCAGTTTTTTCTTTCTTTCATGGAGCGGATAGCATGCTCGAAGTAATCAATAGGTCCATCAAAGTTCTCCAAATCGTTTTTTATGATGCCGAGGTTTTGAAAGTGATCCATGTCCAGTGTTTCTTTGTTCGTAAAGAACTCTTCAAAATCTTTTTCGCCGGTTGTATCGCTTTTGGTAAATAAACAAGGCCACACTTCGCTCAGTGACCGGCCTTTCTTTTTTTCGTTTTCAAAAAACAATCGGGCTTCATCTTCGGTTCTGCAAATATACGGTTCGAGGCCTCTTTCTTTTAAATATCGTTCGGCTATTTCAGCAAAAGTGATCAGGTGTAGTTGTTCGCTCAGTTTGGGGAAGAAGATATCGCGGTTTTCTCCAAAGATGCATGACATCAGGCAAAGTTCACCAGATTCTTTAGGAATGACAAAATAGCGTTTGATATCATTGGGAGCAACGATTGGTTGCAGTTTTTTGATGCGTTGTTCGAAGCCATGCAGTAATGAACCATCAGAAAATGCTACATTGGCAAAACGAGCCATGGAGACATCAATGTCTTTGCTTCGGCGGTTTACAAACATTTCCATGATACGTTTGGAAGCTCCCATCATATTCACAGGGTTGGCTGCTTTGTCGGTTGAGACACAGAAATATTTCTTCACTCCGTTTTCAATGCATTGTTGCAAGGTTTTATCTGTATTGAAAATGTTTACATCAATCATCCGCATCAGGGTAAAAGGGTCTTTCTCACTGCGCACATGCTTGAGTGCAGAAAGATTCAAAACGTAATCGTATTGCCCATCTGCATGCCAAAAAGCATCGTATTCTATTGATCCGACATCCAGGGCAAAAGTTTGAAAGTCACCATCAATATAGCCAAATGAACTACGGATATCTCGTACTAGCTCAACTAGATTATTCTCACTAATATCTACAACATGTAACTTTTTAGGGTTGCGTTCGAAAATTTCTTTGGTTACGGCTTGTCCAATGGTTCCTGCACCACCTAAAACCAAGAAGGTAGATTTGTTAACGATCTTACTGAGATAATCGTAATAATTTTTAAGGTCCAATGAGAAAAGCGGTTCGCTTCGACCGATTAGATGTAATGTGTTGCTCATTCGGTATTCTTATCTAAATTATAAAAGCTTGTTTTTAATACGATTAAAAACTCGATCAAAAAAATAACCATTGCAAAAGACATTTACAAACCTTAATGGAGAATGAAGAATTAGTTTGAGTTTCAAATAATCAAATAATATTTTATCATACCTTTTTAAAAAATTATTCTCAATTTCTATGAACAATTTATAGTAATCTTCTTTATCTAATATAATTGATTCGTCGACCTGAATAGGTTCTTTTCTATTAATATTATTCAGAAGATATGTAGAAAAATCGGATTCACTAATGATCTTGCCGACAGATGATTTAATGTTTTCCGACCTGGCAATATTGCTTTTTATTAATCTATTAAAATAACTTACAAAACCATTTTTTGTTGTTCTCATTATTAGTCCCTTTTCTTTTATGTTATTTAAGTCTTCTATATCATTTAATGAAAAAAGATTCTTATCTGAGTATGCTATTATAGGTTTTTCTACCAGTATTGCTAACTGACTCATCAAACCGCCAGTAATTGGATATGAAGCAACGTAGATATCAACAAGTTTCAATACGGAAACTATATCATTGCGATCTCCAATAAGAATTATCCTGTCTTCTAATCTATTTTTTTTTATATATTTTACAATAGGAGCAATTTCTCCGTTAATTGCCATGAAAAATATTAGATTTTGATTTTGAAGAATAACCTCTTTAATCAAATCAAAAAATATTAAATTTTTACCAAAGTATTTGTAAGAATTTCCACCTGTGAAAGCAATAAACTTGTTTTCAGTGTTAATTGGGAATCCAGCGAATTCAACATTTGAATATATTGGATAAAATGGCTGATAAAGTAGTTTCTTAGGGCTAATACCTCTATATACTAGGTCAATATATGCACCAAACTTTCTGAACTCTAAAAAATAGTCAAAATAATTTGTCCCAAACCAAAATGCATGATCTGTGAGATTAATGAGGTATCTTTCTGTTTGGCTAAGTTTGTATGCGACTGAAATACCGAGAATATCCCACGGGTAAACATGAAAAAAGCTTAACTTCGGTCGAAAAGTTGTAACCGAATTTAGAATCTCCTGTAATCCATTTGAAAAGTCTTTTGCATTAATCTTTAATAGTGTAACATTTTTACTATTATTAATTTCATTATTCAAAATATTTCCAATATTACTTGAAGATGCTATATATAGTATATTGAATCCTGCAGCTATTAGACCTCGTAAATATTGTATATTTAATCCCCTGCCGTCCACAGAGATCGAATCGTAAAATACAGCTTTATTTTCAATTCCATTATATGTTGAATTCTCTAATTCAATGGAATCTACTAACTCAGAAATAAATGTATCTAATTCATTGTCTTCAAATGAAAAATTAAACGTATATCCAATTTTTACACTCAATTCAGCGTACTTTATCGCATGTTTAACTTTTCTTTGTCTAAGTAAATAAAAGGCGGTTTTTTTGAACTTTTTATAATCCAGTACGATCTGGGTTTTATTTACTTTCATAGTAACAACAAGTATAATAATTTATAAAAAAACTGAATGAGGATTATCAGAAAGCCCTTGTTTCAACATATAGAATTCAAAAATTGATGAATGAAGGCAGGAAAATTGTAGCCAAACATCATTAATGCTTGAATTTTTTTCGTATCAAACTGACAAATTCTACGCGTTTATTCATTTCCAAATAGGAAAAGAAAAGTGAGATAGCGATAATCAAAATCCCAATAGCTGCACTCCAAAACTGAACTAAATAAATAACAATAAGAAAGCTAATTATCGCTAAAATAAGTTGAAATATAAAAAGTTTAAAATAAGATAATAAGAATCGAAAATTGTAAATCTTGTAACTGATAAGATAAACTTGACCAAAATACAAAATGTAAGTTATTAAAAAAGATATGCCCAAACCAGTCAATCCGAATAGCTTGTATCCTACCATGTTTAATCCAAGCGTATAAATACTAGCTATTAATTCATTCCAAAAAAAGATTTTACTATCTGATTTAGCAAGAAAAATGTATGCAACAGCCCAACCTGATGATCTAAATAGCATACCAATGGAAGCCCAATAAACCATTGGTAAAATGTCAACAAATTTATTAGAGTACAATAAAATTATAATCCACTTTGCAAACACCAACAATGCTACAATAATTGGCCCAAGCAGTAAGATTGCTACCTCTGCTTGGTTATTTACTACTTGAGTAATTTTTTTATTATCATTTGAAACAGCTGATAGCCTTGGATAATAATCTGTTCCCATGGCGTTTAAAATCAGCCCAACATATGATATTAAAATTGAAAAGCCAGCTGAAAATAAACCAACTTGCTCGATACCGCCTAAGTTACTTATAAATACTCGAATTAGGTAGGAGGATGCCAATGTTAATATTCCACTTAAACTAATCATGAAACCCATCTTTACCATTCCCAACCCTTCATGAATTGTATCTTTTAGGGTGATCTTAAAATGCAAAATTTTTGCTTTTCTAGTATAATAGTACCCAGCGATTAATGTGGACAATGAGGACACAATTATCCCAGGAACTATACCATTTATTCCATACACATAGTATAAAGGAATTGTTAATAGTAAACTTAAACTATTCCCAAACAAATTAGCCTGGGCAAGCCATTTAATTTTTCTTATACCTTGCAAAATGGCAAGTTGACCGCTTGTGAGTTGGGTAAAAAGTAAGGTTATAGATATCCAAATAAAGGCTAAAGTATAATTTTTATTACCAAAGGACAATTGGCTGAGAGTTGAAGAAAAGACAACGGTTAGGATGGTGCCAAGCATACCTGTTACCCAAACAATACGCCTGAAAGCTGCAGCTACAATAGAAATTCTTTTGTTGTCGTCGCTTTGATTTGCCTCAGAAATATCTTTGACCGCACTAATATGGAGTCCAAAATTCGTAAAGGCTCCTATAATGGATAAGGATGAAGTTAAAAGCCCTAGAACTCCCATGCCAGAAGGGCCTAATAATACTGCAACAACTTTTGATTTAGCGATTTGAATAACTATATTAAAGACCTGCACTCCGCCAAAAATGGAGGTAGCTTTCAAGATTTGGCGATAGGAGGATTGTTGCTCAGTCATAAATATGAACTTAACTATATTTAAGAATTAAATTTATTTATGATCCGAACTATTTTTTTAACTACTATTTCACTTAAAACTGGGCTAATGGGTAGGCTTAATACTTGCTGATGAATTTTTTCAGTTATGTGATATTCATTTTTATTCCATTCTTTATATGCCAATTGCTTATGCGGTGGTATCGGATAATGAATAAGAGTTTGGATGCCATTTTGAGTTAAATAATCTTGTAGTTTATTTCTGAATTGAGTGCGAATAACAAAAAGATGCCAGACGTGGGATAAATTGATTGTTGTTTGTTGTTTGTTGTTTAGTGTTGGATATGGCAAAGTGATTTCTGGATTACTAATATTGTCTAAGTAATATTGGGCTATTTCTCTGCGGCGTTGGTTTTCAGCATTCAGGTATTTTAATTTGATGTCGAGAAAGGCAGCCTGCAATTCATCCAGGCGAGAATTTAGTCCCTGATAATCATTTATGTATTTTACTTTGCTTCCGTAATTACCTAATGCACGAATGACTTCAGCTAATTCATCATCATTGGTAGTTACAGCACCGGCATCGCCTAAAGCACCGAGGTTTTTTCCAGGGTAAAAAGAAAAACCAGCAGCATCTCCTAAAGCTCCCGTTTTTACACCATTCCATTCAGCACCAATTGCCTGAGCATTGTCTTCGATGATTTTGAGATTGTATTTTTTGGCCAATTCTTCCAACTTTATTCCCCAACAAACTTGGCCGTAAAGGTGAACTACCATAATGGCTTTTGTCCGTTCAGTAATATTTTCTTCAATAAGGTTGAGGTCTAAATTATAGGTGTTTATATCCGGTTCTACCAGAACAGGTTTGAGGTGATTATCTGTTATGGCTAAGATTGTAGCGATATAGGTATTGGCCGGCACAATGATTTCATCCCCTTCTTTCATTACACCCAGCTCGATGTATGCTTTTAAGATTAAACGCAGGGCATCTAAACCATTGGCAACACCAACAGCGTGTTTTACACCGATATAGTTGGATAAATTGCTTTCAAACTGCTTGACCCTTTCTCCTAGCAAGTACCAGCCGGAATCTATTACTTCAGCGGCTGCTTGTTTGAGTTCAGCAGCGTATTGTGCGTTTATTTTTTGGAGGTCGAGGAATTTAATCATTGGATGACAGGTTCGTTATTTACCAAAACATAAGAATTGCCAGCTTTATCTTTGAGGTTTAAAGAAATCACCTTACCTTCTTTTGTGACATAACCTTTCTGTATAGCCGGATTACCATACCATAAGGAAAAAGGGGGTGTGCTTTTTGTTATCACACTTCCAGCACCAATCATTGTGTATTTACCAATAATAATGCCGGCAAGTATTGTGGCATTTGCGCCAATGCTGGCTCCTTCTTCGATAGTAGTTTTCTCAAAAGAATTAGGATACTGTTTTGATCGAGGCAATATATCGTTAGTAAAGGTTGCGTTAGGGCCAATAAAAACATTGTTACCAACCCGAAGACCATCCCAAATTTGTACTCCGGGTTTTATTGTCACATTATCCCCAATAACTACATCATTTTCAATAAATACATTGAAATTGATGTTGCAGTTTTTCCCAATCATTGCTCTTTCAAGTACAACACAATTTTGCCAAATTGTTGTTCCTTCGCCAACTAATTTGGTCTGTACTTCTGCAGTGGGGTGAATTTTAATTAACATTTTTGTACTTATTAAATTCAGGGTACTCCCTAATGTAATCGCTTTCACTATATGTATCAGAAGCTAAAACCAAACAAATTGCTCCAGATGAAAACTCCATTAGTTCACGCCAAATACCTGGTACAACAAGGAGACCATAGTCAGGTCGGTTAAGCGTTATCACTTTTTTATTTAAACCATCATCTAGTAACACATTAAAAGAACCACTCGCTGCAATAATCAGTTGCCGAAGTTCCTTATGAGCATGGCCTCCGCGATTCTCACCTCCAGGGATATCATACAGGTAATAAATACGCTTCACATCAAAAGGAACATTTCTATTTCCTTCAACGATGGTAATATTTCCAGCTCTGTTATGAATTTTATTCAGGGGAAGTATCACACAATCATACACGCTATTTTTTTGCATAGTCCCTCCTAAAGCTTAAATATTCACGGTAATCAAAGATGTAATCCTCTGCATCATAATGGGTTGAACTTAATACCAATGCCAACGCGTTGGTTGAGAAGTTTTGCATTTGACGCCATAAACCAGCTGGCACAAACAAGCCGTAATAAGAGCGATTTAGCGAAAAGGTTTGTTTTTTTTGGCCGTCATCTACCATCACATCAAAGCTGCCTGAAAGGGCTACAATGATTTCTTGTTGAATTTTAAATGCATGGCCACCACGTATTTCACCGCCGGGGACATCGTAGATCCAATAGGTACGCTCTATTTTGAAAGGAATGTGTTTGAACTCCTCAATAAAAGAAAGATTGCCGCGAGGGTCTTCGAATTTGGGAAGTTGTATAATTTCAGCTTTTTGCATTTCAGAGTTTTTTCAGGTAGTCACCATAAGAACTATTGCCTTGTGCCCGTATATTTTCATCAAGTTTTGTGCGATCAATATAGCCCATTTTATAGGTAATTTCCTCAATACAAGCTATTTTTAAGCTTGTACGCTTTTCAACAGCTTTTACAAATTCAGTGGCTTCACTCATAGCCTCATGTGTGCCTGTATCTAACCAAGCAAAGCCACGGCTGAGGGTTTGGAGTTTTAGTTGTTTCCGTAGTAAGTATTCGTGGTTTACAGAAGTAATTTCCAGCTCACCACGATGAGAAGGCTTCACGTTTTTAGCAATTTCAACTACAGAATTGGGATAGAAGTATAAGCCAACCACCGCATAATTGCTTTTAGGATGTTGGGGTTTTTCTTCAATACTCAATACGTTGCCCTCTTTGTCAACTTCTGCTACGCCATAGCGTTCAGGGTCTTCGACATAGTAACCAAAAACGACAGCTTTGTTTTCTTCTTTGACTGTTTGCACGCTTTTTGCCAAAATGTTTTGTAGCCCGGCACCATAGAAGATATTATCGCCCAAAACAAGGCACACATCATCATCACCAATGAAATCTTCGCCCAGGATAAAAGCCTGTGCCAAGCCATCTGGTGAAGGTTGTTCTATATAGGAGAATTTCAAGCCAAGTTGGCTACCATCGCCAAAGAGTTTTTCAAAATTTGGCAGGTCATGAGGGGTTGAGATAATCAGGATTTCGCGTATTCCGGCAAGCATGAGTACTGACAAAGGATAGTATATCATTGGTTTATCGTAAATAGGCAGAAGCTGCTTTGATACGACTTTAGTGATGGGGTGTAAGCGGCTACCTGCGCCGCCGGCAAGGACGATACCTTTCATTTCTTAAATGTAAAGTGAAGAATGAAGAGTGAAGAATGAAGAGTGACGAATGGAAAACGATTTTTCACTCTTCACTTTTCAATATTTAATTTGATCACAAAAATAATTAATACCTATAATGATCTGGTTTATAAGGCCCTTCAACCGGAACGCCAATATAATCAGCCTGTTCTTTGGTGAGTTTGGTCAGTTTAACACCAATCTGTTCCAGGTGTAAACGTGCAACCTCTTCATCCAGGTGTTTGGGCAGGCGATACACATCTATCTCATATTTATCGCGGTTATTCCATAAATCAATCTGTGCCAGGGTTTGATTGGTAAAAGAATTGCTCATCACAAAGCTTGGATGACCAGTGGCGCAACCCAAATTTACTAAACGACCTTCGGCCAAGAGGTAAATAGCATTTCCCTGAGGCATTACATATTTATCAACTTGAGGTTTGATGTTTATTCTTTCAATATCAGCAGCTTCATTCAACATATCCACCTGAATTTCATTATCAAAGTGACCGATATTACATACGATGCTTTGATCCTTCATCTGGCGCATGTGTTCCAATGTAATCACGTCTTTGTTTCCGGTGGTGGTCACAAAGATATTTCCAATCTTGAGGGCTTCGTCAATGGTAGTAACTTCAAAACCTTCCATGGCAGCCTGAAGCGCACAAATTGGATCGATTTCAGTTACCAACACGCGTGCACCATAGGCTTTGAGCGATTTGGCTGAGCCTTTACCCACATCACCATATCCCAAAACCACACACACTTTTCCGGCCAGCATCACATCGGTGGCACGCTTGATGCCATCGGCCAGTGATTCGCGGCAGCCATAAAGATTATCAAATTTCGATTTGGTAACAGAGTCGTTCACATTAACTGCCGGAACGAGTAATTTACCAGCTTCTTTCATCTGATAGAGTCTGTGAACACCGGTAGTTGTTTCTTCCGAAACACCTTTCCAGCCCTTAACGGTATCGTGCCAGTGATTTGGATTTTCCAAATAGGTTTCCTGAAGAATTTTCATCAGGGCTTTTTCCTCATGGCTTTCAGGCTTTTCATTGAGCAAGTCAGGATTGTTCTCAATTTCATACCCTTTGTGAATCATCAAAGTGGCATCTCCGCCATCATCTACAATCAGGTGTGGGCCTGAACCGTCTTCAAAAGTCAAAGCTTGTTTGGTACTCCACCAATATTCTTCGAGTGTTTCGCCTTTCCAGGCAAAAACAGGAATACCAGTCTCAGCAATTGCAGCAGCGGCGTGATCCTGCGTAGAGAAAATATTACAACTCGCCCAGCGCACTTCTGCACCCAGGGCTACTAAGGTTTCAATCAGCACAGCGGTTTGAATGGTCATATGCAGCGAACCTGAAATACGAGCGCCTTTTAAGGGTTTTTCGTTTCCATATTTTTCGCGCAACGACATCAGGCCGGGCATTTCTTTTTCAGCGATTTCGATTTCTTTGCGTCCCCAGGATGCCAGTTTGATGTCGGCAATCTTATTAGGCAGTGATTTAGTTATTGTTTGCATTTTTTTTGTTTATTGTCGGATGTGAGTAAAAGACAAGCAAAGCAGGCAATGGATGAGAGTGGAGAGAACGACTGCCAGAACCGTACTTTGCCTTGTCAATTAATTATTATAGTGTTTTAATTTTGCTACATGATTCAGCGCTTCCCACGGAAAATGCTCCTGACCAAAATGGCCATAAGCAGCAGTTTGTCTGAAGATTGGTTTTTTAAGTCCAAAATCCCTGATGATAGAGGCTGGTTTGCAATCAAATTCTTTTTGAACTATTTCGGCGAGTTCGCGATCACTTTTAATGCCTGTACCATAAGTGTTTATATTGACTGAAACAGGCTCAGCAATGCCGATGGCATAGGCAAGCTGTACGAGGGCTTTTTCGGCCAGGCCGGCTGCCACGAGGTTTTTGGCGATATAACGTGCAGCATAGGCAGCACTGCGATCCACCTTGCTGGGGTCTTTGCCCGAGAAAGCACCACCACCGTGAGCTCCATGTCCGCCGTAAGTATCTACAATGATTTTTCTGCCTGTTAATCCGGTATCGCCGTGAGGACCTCCGATAACAAACTTTCCGGTGGGATTGACATGGATAATGGTATTGTTATCCATCATAGCTGTAGGTACGACCTTTTTAATCAGGTGTTCAATAACATCTTGTTTTATCTTATCCTGACTTACAATATCGTCATGTTGTGTTGATATAACAATGGTATGGATGCGTGATGGCTTGCCATTTTCGTCATATTCAACAGTTACCTGGCTTTTGCTATCGGGTGCCAGGTAAGGCATTAAATTGGTGTTTTTACGGATATTAGCCAGTTCACGGACCAAATCGTGCGATAGCTGTATGCTAAGAGGCATAAAGTTAGGCGTTTCTTTGCAGGCATAGCCAAACATCATACCCTGATCACCGGCACCTTGTTCTTTTTGTTCGCCTTCGTCGACACCCATTGCGATATCAGGGCTTTGCTGGTGGATGGAGACCATCACGCCGCAAGAATCTGCATCGAAGCGATACTGAGGTTTGGTATATCCGATTTCGTGGATTACGTTTCTCACAACTTCCTGAATATCCACATAAGCATTTGTGGTTACTTCGCCGGAAACAACAACAAGGCCGGTTGTTACGAGTGTTTCGACAGCCACACGCGAGTTGGGGTCTTGTTCAAGCATTGCATCCAGTATAGCATCAGATATTTGGTCGGATACTTTATCAGGATGGCCTTCAGAAACGGATTCGGAGGTGAAGAGGTCTTTCATAGGTTTTTTAAGGATTGTTTGATTTGAAGATTCAAAGATTCAAAGATTCAAAGATTCAAAAATTCAAGGGTTTACGGGTTTAAGAGTTCACGGGTTGAAGGGTTGAAGATTTGGTTTGTTTAGTAGGTTTGGAGGTGATCGAGCGGAGTCGAGAGCACCGAATTATTTAAGAGATTCAAAGATTCGAAGATTCGAAGATTCAAAGATTCAAGTCGAAGGTCTGAAAGTCGAAGGTCAGAAGGTCAGCTAGTTATTTATTAGGATTGGAGGTGATCGAGCGGAGTCGAGAGCACCGGGAGTTAAGGAGATTCAAAGACCTGTCTCCCGCTGGTCGCCAGGCAGGTTCAAAGATTCAAAGATTCAAGGATTCAAAGATTGGACGTTAGGTTAATACTGAACTCAATTTTTGAATTCTGCGAGAAGGTACGCCGAGCAGAAAGTGAATTTTCAAATCTTTGAATGCGGCTTCGGCCGCGCAAGCCTACCTCCTTGCAGTCAGTAGGCAGGCTCTCGCCTTCTAAGTCCCATACTATATTGCTTATGGAACTGTTAATGAAGTTATTAAGTCAGTTTTCCGTTTTTACAGGAAAAGCTGTTTCGGCTGGAAGTTATTAAGACTTCGGGCCTTTTGAAGAAAAAAGAGAAAAGAAAAAAGAAAAAAGAGGGCTACAGGTTAGCTGGGCTTGCCCGGGATTATAGGTTAGTATGTCTAACTTTTCTTTTTTCATTTCTTTTACTTCTTTCACTTCTTCTTTTATTTAAAAATTAATGAGTTAACTAAGGTAAACTCATCTTTTATCTTTTATTTTATATCTTATCTCATCTTCTATTTACGATTGACCCTAAGATTTTACTTAGTTCACTAGATTCGTTAATTAATAACTGAAGTTTTTCGGGGTCAGAAATTTGCGAGTCGGAACTATTAATCAAACGTAGCCAGTAATTGGACTCACGCATTTCTTTTAGTGCAATTCGAACTTTGTTATTAAAATCTGCTCTTGACACACCTGCTTGGGATTCTTCATAGTTAGCTCCTGATGAAGTGGCTGATTTACCAAGCTGGTATTTAAACAACCTGTTAGGCTCCTTGTCATCTAGTTGGCGAAGGAGTTTAATGACATCAACTGCGAAGTTAAAAAGACGTTCTGACAGGTTGTTTTGAGTCATATGAGTTGGTTTTTAAAAGAAAAAAGAGGGCTACAGGTTAGCTGGGCTTGCCCGGGATTATAGGTTAGTATGTCTAACTTTTCTTTTTTCATTTCTTTTACTTCTTCTTTTATTAATTTAAAAATTAATGAGTTAACTAAGGTAAACTCATCTTTTATCTTTAATCTTTTTTCTTTTATCTTTCTACCTCTTCATTCTGCCAGATCAGCAGCAGGTTTTGCTGGTTAAGTCTGGGGTATTGTTGTTTAAACTCTTCGGGGCTGAGCACCAGGTAGCCGATGTCGCGGCTCACCAGTTTCTGTGCTTTTGCCACCAGTGTGTCCAGGTAATCGATATCGATGTTTTCGCCGATGATCAGCAGGTTAAGCTTGTCGCTGTCGATGCCCTGTGCCAGTTCGCCCATGAGGTACACCTCGTATGGGTTTCCAAGGTGCAGGATTACGCTTTGGATGATATCTTCGATGCCGATGTATTTACGGACGATAGATTGGATATCGGGGAACAGCGGGTGTTTAGCGTTAGCACGAAAGACCTTACGCGGGCCTTCGAACTGTGACTCGAGCAGCCGTGCTTCTTCCAGCTTATTCAGCTCCAGGCGTATAGCGTTAGTACTTTCGTTGAATTCGACAGCAAGGCCACGCAGGAAACCGGTATTGGATGCGTTGAGGAAGAACTTCAACAGCATTTTGAGTTTGGTTTTAGAAGTTATGAGGGCTTCTAGCATTTATTTAGGGATTCAAAGATTTGAGGATTCAATGATTCAATCCCGAATCGCTACGCTCTCGGGACTGTAGCCCCGAATCGCTACGCTCTCGGGACCTGCGGGATTCAACGATTCAAAAATTGAGGGCTGTTGGTTCATATGTATGTTTTTTGTGCTTGTGAATATTTGGTCGCGTTTAGAGTAGCAAAAGTACTCATGGTTTTGAGAATAGCAAATTTTTTTTGGTTATTTTTTTGTTAAGGGGTTTATGGGTTTACGGGTTCATGGGTTTATGGGTTGAAGATTTGGTATGTTTAGTAGGTTTGGAGGTGATCGAGCGGAGTCGAGAGCACCGGGGATTTAGGAGATTCAAAGATTCAAAATTCGAAGATTCAAAGATTGTATGTCTCATTTCGTTTAATAGTTTGTGTAGGGTAGTGCGGTGGGGCTCCCCCACGAGTGGGGGCTGGGGGGCAAATGGGGCTGGGGATTCACGGGTTTAAGGGTTTACGGGTTTAAGGGTTGAATATTTGGTAGTTATAGTAGGTTTGGAGGTGATCGAGCGGCTCGCACTGAGCGGAGTCGAAGTGAGTCGAGAGCACCGGGGGTTTAGGAGATTTGACAATTTGAGGATTTGAAAATTTGAAGATTTGAGGATTCAAAGATTCAAAGATTCAAGAGACAAGTGGGGGGTGTTTGACAATTGTATGTTTCATTTCGTTAATTGGTATGTGTAGCCATTTGCTTTAGGGCTTCCCCACGAGTGGCCTGCCTATCTGCTGCCAAATAGATCTACTGCTAGGTAGAGCTGGGGGGCAAATGGGGCGGGGTTTCACGACTCAAAGGGTTCTATAATTCATTTAAGACAGTTCTTTTAGTATGATAGGGTTAGTCGTACAAAAGTTTGAGAAAGGTTTTGCCTTTTTCAGTAATCTGAAATTTTTGATACGGATGATTTGGGTTTTCCGGTATTGTTTGTCCGACTAAATCCAGTACTTGTAATTTCTTTAAGGTGCGGTTTAGGTAGCCGGAGGCTGTTTTCATTCCGAAAGCCACCATTATTTCTTTTCTTGAGGCCTGCTTCGCTAATAATTCTTCCAGTATCAGGCTGAATAATGTTTTTTCATTACGTTCTTGCCCTAGCTCTTGCCCTAACTCTTGCCCTAACTCTTGCCCTAGGTTCTTTTGAGCTTCAATTGCAGTGCTATACAACCTATTAATAAATTGTACCTGAAAGGATAAACCAACTTCTTTCCATTGAAAATCAATATCCGGATAGTTTTTCAATTCGTCTGCTATTAATTTCAGTCCGTTGCCCCACTGGTCGATGATGCCCAGTTTCTTAAAGACAGGTGCTATTACTTTATTTTTCGCATCGGATTGACGGCTTTCCATTGCATTGTAATCAATAGATGGAGGAAGCAGTCCGGGGCTTGTAACTTCAACCATATCATCATAAACAGCCACCTTAATATCTTTACCCGACAATGAATAATCGCGATGCACGACAGCATTTCGTATCACTTCGCGTATTGCCTTTACGGGGTATTCCCAACGGGTTTTGGTATAGACACCTTCAACAAAAGCACCTTTATTGATGTGCCTCAAAACAAAATTATAGGCTTCTTCAGCCTGTAAAGCGATGTTTGATGTAATGCTTTTCTGATCGATAAACTCATCGCTGGTAGTGCCTTTAAATCTGGCACATTCCACTTTAGCGAAATGAAAGTAGTGGTTTCGAAGTATATCATCAGAAAAGAGTATCAGGGCGTTTGTAGGGTAATCTGCACCCTGGTTTGGCTTGATTAGTTCAAGCTTCTTCAGTGTTGCAGCCGACAATGCTTCGCCTGTTTTTTCGAGATACACCGCTTCAAAGCCTGCAAATTCTATTTTTTCTACAATTTTATCAAAAACCAATTCACTATCGAATGACACATTTCTTTTTTTACGCTCCAGTTCTTCTATAATAGCCTGATCAGCCTTTCTGTTAGTAGAACCTACGCGGATGTATGTGCCTTCTGATTTTCCGGAATCTTTTAAATAGTAGGGAGGCATACTGCCACGATGAACTGTAATTTTGATCAGGTGTTTTTCTTCTATCGTAAGGAATGAAATATCTGGTAATATTGTCGGGTAGCAACGTGTAAAAATGATGTTGCTGATTTGTTCTTCAAGTTCAACGAGTTCATCTTCGGGCAAACCGGCTATTGATCTGGGATTATCCTGCACTCCAATGTAGATGTGTCCACCAGCATCATTGGCAAATGCAATAACAGTTTTTGCCAGATCCGACTTGGAGGGTAAAGTTATTTTAAATTCAAGCCTTCTGCCCTCGGTTAACTTAAGTATTTCATCAATTTTCATTGAGAGCTTTGGTATTTTGTTTCATGGTTATTGATGAAGGACGGCATGGTTTAAAAGTCGAAGGTCAGAAAGTCGAAGGTCAGAAAGTCGAAGGTCTGAAAGTCGAAAGTCAGAAAGTCAGAAAGTCGAAGGTCTGAAAGTCGAAGGTCTGAAAGTCAGCTAGTTATTTAGTAGGATTGGAGGTGATCGAGCGAAGTCGAGAGCACCGGGAGTTAAGGAGATTCAAAGATTCGAAGATTCAAAGACCTGTCTCCCGCTGGTCGCCAGGCAGGCCTACCTCTTTTCAGTCGGTAGGTAAATTCAAAGATTCAAGATTCAAGGATTTGACAATTTGACCTTTTGGCTGTTAGCTTTTGGTTAAGCTAAAGGCTAATAACTAAAGGCAAAAAGCTAAAAGCTAATCACTTATTTCCCAGTGTCCGCCTTTTGCGGGGCCAATGCGTTTGAGGAGGCCGAGTGCTTTTAGTTTATTTAAATTATACTCTACACCCCTAATGCTCAATCCGGTTTTTATTGCCATCTCTTCCCTTGTTATCTTAGGATTCTCTTTTATAAAGTCTAGAAGCTTCCCCACAGTTTTCCCCACAGTCTTCCCCACAGTTTTCCCCACACTTTTGAATAATGTAATTTGGAAACCACCTGCTAATTCTTCAAAATGTGGTTCGGGATGCCCGGCATTTAAAAAGCCATCAATGATTTTACGAATACCTCTACCCCATGCCTCGATATAGCCTGCTTTAAAGAAGATATCGGCCAAAATCTTATTTCTTGGATAGGAAGGGTGCCTGTGCTTAAGTCGATCAAGGGGCAATTCATTTGGTAACTTTCCAGGATTCCAAAGAATAATTTTATCATCATATACGCTTAACTGAATGTGGACGCTGGTGTAGTCTTTATGGATGATGGCGTTTAGCACTGCTTCTCTAAGGGCATCCTCGGGATATTCCAGTTCTTCGATGCGTTGCAGGCCTTCGTATCTGATAGGTGAAATCAAGTACTTTGCACGGAGGGTTTCGATTACTTTATCGGGCATTTCAAAAATATTGCCCTCTATCACATCCTGAAACCTAAGATCATGATCGCTATTACCAAAACGACCAATTCTGAAGCTTACTGAACTGAAAAATCGGAGAGGGTCTATACCGAAAAGCAATAATGCTGCATTTTTAAGCTCACCCTTATCGTTAATGAGTTTTAAATTAAATAGGATATTTTGCAGGTCATCAGTATCTGATTCGGGAGTCATTCGATTTGCATTAACGGCTTTACGAAGAAATTTCCTGACTACCTTTGTGTCAATGTCATTAAGACTGGCTCCTTGCACTGATAAATCATCGAATGTTCGTCCCATCTTTTTCAGGATAAACTCCTGTAGCGCTGCACCTTTCAGCTCTTGTGTGGTACTGCCGCTTCTCACATAATACACTCCTTTGAAAGAGATTGGAACAGTGTTGGGCTGAGCTTTTATTTCAAGGTATTCCAGGTTGCCAACTTTATGCAAAAGCACCTCGACATAAATACCCAGCGCATGTATGGTTTTATTGGGGATATCTTCAAGTAATTTCTTGCTGCCATCTATTCCTGCAACACTTCCATCGTCCGACACACCGATCAATAAACTACCGCCCCGACTATTTGCAAAAGCACAAATATGCCGCAGATATTCATCCTTCCAGATGCGTTTAAACTCGGTATTTTGAGATTCTTTCATTATGGTTGAAAGTATTGAGGAACGGGGATTTTGGCGTTGGCTTTGAGGATTCAAAGATTCAAGGATTCAAAGATTCAAGGATTCAAAGATTCGAAGATTCAAGTCGAAGGTCTGAAAGTCGAAGGTCAGAAGGTCAGCTAGTTATTTAGTAGGATTGGAGGTGATCGAGCGGAGCCGAGAGCACCGGGAGTTAAGGAGATTTAAAGACCTGTCTCCCGCTGGTCGCCAGGCAGGTTCAAAGATTCAAGGATTCAAAGATTGGACGTTAGGTTAATACTGAACTCAATTTTTGAATTCTGCGAGAAGGTACGCCGAGCAGAAATTGAATTTTCAAATCTTTGAATGCGGCTTCGGCCGCACAAGCCTACCTCCTTGCAGTCAGTAGGCAAGCTCTCGCCTTCTAAGTCCCATACAATATTACTTATGGAACTGTTAATGAAGTTATTAAGTCAGTCTTCCGTTTTACGGGAAAAGCTGTTTTGGCGGGCAGTTATTAAGACTTAGCGCCGGGGATAGATTCGAAGATTCGAAGATTCAACGATTCAACGATTTGAAGATTCAACAATTCAAAGATTTAAAGATTTTTTGATTTGACAATATTTTGTTTATGCTGTGGGTTCATTTGCAGTGTTTTTGTATTTGTAGCCTTTTAGTCCAGAGTTTTTGAGGTATTTGATGAAGTTTGCTATTTCAGCGGATAATGAGGTGGTTTGTAGATTGAGTTGTTCGAGTGTTTCTTGGGTGATGTAGTTGAAGTCGCGTGCTCTGTAGCTTTGTGAGCGGGTTTCTCCACATGAGCCTTTTGCGATGTAGAGGAACTGAACGAATTCTTTGTTGCCGCTTCTTTCGAAGCCTTCGGCGATGTTGTCTGCAATAGATCCTGCTGAGGCGCGAATTTGATCACGGAATCTAAAGTCTTTACTGAAAGGTTCCTCAGAAGTCATCACAAAGACGAATTTTGCTAATTCGCGGGCTTTTTGCCAGATTGGGAGGTCTTCGAAGGAGGTGTATTTCATGATTTGAGATTTAAAGATTTGAAGATTCAAAGATTTGAAGATTTGAAGATTCGAAAATTCAAAGATTCCGAAGCTGCCTCTTTGCAGCAGGCAGACTGGTTTATGATTGTTGTATTAGCTATTTTAGTATAATTCTTCATTCTTCACTTTTCACTTTTCACTTTTCATTGTTCACTTATCAACTTCTTCATTTTCCCATACGAGGAGCAGGTTTTCCGTTTTAAGTTTAGGGAGTTGCTGCTGGTATTCGATGGGGGTGAGTATGAGGTATCCTATTTTGCGGCTGATGATTTTTTGTGCTTTAAGGATAAGTTGATTGAAGTAGTCTATATCGATGCTATCGCCTACGATGAGCAAGTTGATCTGATCGCTGTCGAGGCCTTTGGCGAGTTCACCCATGAGGTACACTTCCCTGGGGTTTCCGAGGTGGTTGATGACGCTTTCGATGATTTCGTCCATGCCGATGTATTTACGGACGATAGATTGGATATCGGGGAATAGCGGGTGCCGGGCGTTAGCGCGGAAGACCTTACGCGGGCCTTCGGTTTGGGATTCGAGCAGGCCGGCCTCTTCGAGCTTGTTGAGCTCGAGGCGCACGGCGTTGGTAGATTCGTTGAATTCAACAGCGAGGCCACGGAGGTAACCCGTGCTGGAAGTATTGAGGAAGAACTTCAGCAGGAGTTTGAGTTTTGTTTTAGAAGTTATTAGGGCTTCTAGCATTTATTTATGGATTCAAGGATTCAAAGATTCAAGATTCAAGATTCAAGTCGAATGTCTGAAAGTCGAATGTCTGAAAGTCGAATGTCTGAAAGTCGAAGGTCTGAAAGTCGAATGTCTGAAAGTCAGCTAGTTATTTAGTAGGATTAGAGGTGATCGAGCGAAGCGATGCAACGAGCAAAGAGTCGAGATGTCGAGAGCACCGGATTCAAGGACCTGTCTCCCTTTGGTCGCCAGGCAGGTTCAAGGAGGCTGCAATTTTAATTTTTTATTTCCCAGTGTCCGCCTTTGGCGGGGCCGATGCGTTTGAGGAGGCCGTCTTCTTTAAGTTTTTCAATGTCACGAATTATAGTTCGTCTTGTAACCTTAAATAACTCTGCAAGATGGTCGATTGTTATTGTGTCATTTTGTTGAAATTGTTGAAGGATTAAAACATGCCTGTTTTCAGTGACATTTTCAGTGACATTTTCAGTGACATTTTCAGTGACATTTTCATTTGAATGCATGGTTATCCAAAATGCATCGGTAAAGCGAAACGCTACTTTGTTTCTATTTTCTGTGCAGGCATCTCTTACCCGTTTAACCCCAGTTCCAGCTTTTTCCATAAAATTGGTTCTTGCCAGTAAATCGACCAGCAGCCGGTTTCTTGCTTCACTTCGCTTACCAAAGTCACTTTCAGGAAAAAGAAGTTCACCCTTATTATTGATAACAATACTGCTTTTCAGTTTTTCGATGGCGATTGTGTCTCCGAGAAAATAATCAAAATGGATAACCGCATTGACAATTGCTTCTCTGTAGGCTTCAACTGGATATTCAGGGAACTCTTTTCTTTTGATATCTTTTATTTCGTATCGAACAGGTATCAGTTCTTTGAGATAGTTTATCGCAAATTCGATATTTCCAATAATCCCCCGGTCGACCTCCTTCTTATCAAGAATATCCACACGAATGTCATCGTTAAAATGGATACACCTGATTTTTGAGCTGATCACATATTTGTAGGGCTCTTTAGCAAAGTATAATACACCGGCGTTTGTAAAGCCTTCATTATTAAGCACACGAAGGTTTCTCAAAACTTCTTCTTTAGGCAGGTTGTATGAAATACCGGCCAGTTTGAGGTAATATACAAACTTCTCTTCATCGAAGTCTTTCCAATCGAAGTTGCTACAAATTTGTTCGTCGAACCTTACTTTTCCTGATTTAATGGCAAGGGACAAAATCTCATTCCTGGTCATTTTCTGAGAATTAGCTCCCATACGCATGAAGAAACCGGTTGAGCATGAATAGGGTTTGTTTTTACCTTCATGGACTTGGATGGCTAAGACACTATGTGTTTCGACCAGATTTATGAGAATTGAAGGATCACAATTATAAGCAATATCTTGTATTTGCGATTTCAATCTGTTGGTAATTTCTAATCCTTTGGGATTACCTGAGTCTGTAATGCCAAGGTATATAACACCGCCGGACGCATTGGCAAAGGCTACAATTTCTTTCTGGAGGCTTTTATCGAAGGTTTCTTTGAATTCGATAAATTGTCCTTCTCCAAGTTCAAGTATTTTGTTCAAGTCTTTTAAAGGCGAACCTACTTGCATTGGTTTAATGTTAATGGCATTGGATACTTAGATTTGATCCCGAATCGCTGCGCCTGCCTGGCTCGGCAGACAGGCTCTCGGGACTGTAGCCCTGTATCGCTGCGCCTGCCTGGCTCGGCAGACAGGCTCTCGGGACTTGCAGCTCGGGACATGCGTAATTCAAAGATTCAAGGGTTTACGGGTTTAAGAGTTGATGAGTTGAAGGGTTCAAGCGTTGAAGAGTTGATTCTTTGAATACGCTCCGCGCATGCCTACCTTCTTTTAGTTGGTAGGCAGGCTCTCGCCTTCTAAGTCACATGGTGTATTGGGTATGTAACTGTGGGTGTTGAAGTTATGTTTTTTTTCGAGTGGTGGGGTGTGGTAGCTAGTGGTGGGGTTTGTGATGGCCGGAAACGGGGTGTTATTAGGCTGAATCCGGGGGTGGGGTATTACCACGCGAAAGGCATCTCGGCATCTCGGCTCCGCTCGATGACCTCAGCGGGGTATGGTATATATATTGAATGTTGGTTACAAGTGGTCATAATGTCGGTTGATCAATTGGTTTGCAATTGGAGTAGCAAAAGTACTCATGGTTTTGAGAATAGCAAATTTTTTTTGGTTATTTTTTTGTTAAGGAGTTTATGGGTTTACGAGTTTATGGGTTAATGGGTTGAAGATATGGTAGTTATAGTAGGTTTGGAGGTGATCGAGCGAAGTCGAGAGCACCGGGGGGTTAGGAGATTTGAAGATTTGAAGATTTGACAATTTGAAGATTCAAAGATTCAATCCCGAATCGTCGTGCCTCTTCTCGGGACTGAAGGGATTCCGGATTGGGGTTGGTAAGACAATTTTTGAATTTTGAATTAGGAATTTTGAATCTGAAATGATTCGAAGTAGCGTTATTTGATTAAGATAGTTTCAATCTTTGAATTCTGCAAGCATCCACTTCCAGACTGGGGTGATGTTAATTTTTGGGTTATCAAAAACGACATCTGTTTCAATTGTATGTACGAGTAGTGTTCCCTTTTGGATCTGAAAGTTGGTCATGGCTTCGATAAGGCCGTCCAATTCGCGTTGAAGATTGTTATTGTCGAGCGACCAGCAAACCTGTATGGCTTCTGAGGCATTCAGCCCTTCTTTGACAATGAAATCACATTCGTTTTTTCCGTCGTGATAATAAACTTCTTTGCCTTGTCGCAGTAATTCAAGCAAAACAATATTTTCGAGCATTCGTCCTTTGTTTTCTGAGAAATTAAATCCAAGACGTTGAGAAAAAGCCGGATCAACAGCATAAACCTTGCGTGGGTTCATTACTTGCTTTTTAAGCGCATAGTCAAATTTCATCAAAAAGAAAAACAAATAGGCCTGCTCATAATAACCTAAATAATCTTTTATCGAGCTCAAGCTTTTTACTCCTGATATTTGTTGAAGTGTGGCGTACGAAAAACGTTTGCCACAGTTTGAAGCCAAGAACAGGCCGATCTGTTTTATTTCGTTTACCTGGCTAAGCCTGTAGCGTGCAATGATGTCGCGGTACAGAATATCACGAAAATAGGAATTGATAAGTTCGAGGTCGTTTTCTTTCACAACCAGTGGGAAACCACCCGTTTGAGTATATTGTCCAAAATCACGCAATAGCAATGCTTTTTGCTTTGAACTCAGCTGATCTACCTTGTATTGATGCCCAATAAACCTCAGGTATTCGGCAAAAGAAAAGGGAAATAATTTAATAATTTTGTTTCGTCCGGTAATACTTGTTGCTATTTCGGAACTGAGTAAGTGAGCGTTTGAGCCGGTAACAAATACCTTGACTTTTTTCTCATGCACACGGTTAACAAACTTCTCCCAGCCGGGAATATTCTGCACCTCATCCAAAAAGAGCACTGGTTCATTACCGTAAAGCTCAATATGGAGTGTGTAAACAGCGTCCATTAATGCAATGTCGGCAATAATACGCTCATCATCGAAATTGAAATAGCAGTAATCCTGCTCCTTCAACTTCATTTTCTCTTTGATAAGAAATAACAAGGAGGATTTTCCGCATCGCCTCACGCCAGAGATAATGATTACTTGTTCTGAACCTATTGCAGCTTCTAATGATACATCACGCGTGATGAGGTGTTTCGGTCTGTTAAAAGCCTCTTTTTGATCAAGCAGGATTTCTTTTAGACGGTCTTTATTCATTAAGTCTTTGTTATTGTTCGTTTGTAAAGAACAAATATAGTATTAATTATTCGTTTGTAAAGAATAAAACAATAAAGTCAAAAGATAGATTTGAGGATTTAAGAGATTCAAAGATTCAAGGATTCAAAGATTCAAGGATTCAAAGATTCAAGGATTCAAAGACCTGTCTCCCTTTGGTCGCCAGGCAGGCCTACCTCTTTTCAGTCGGTAGGTAAATTTGAGGATTTCTGATTTGAGGATTTGAAGATTCAAAATTCAAGATTCAAGGATTCAACGATTTAAGAGATTCAAAATTTAAAGTTCAAGATTCACTTACGTAGTATAGTTAGTTTGCGTGTTGAAAACTAAGGTGATCGAGCGAAGTCGAGAGCACCGGGGTAGGATTCGAGGATTCAAAGGATTACTTTTTAAACACTTTTCGTGAGGTTCTTATTTTTCTGATACTTGAACGGGAGTGAAGTATTCTTAGAACTTCTACTGCATCGGAAGTTATTCTATAAATAATTAGGTAAGAACCAATAATGATGTTACGGTATCTTTTATCTTTTGTTGGCAAGTGTCGGCATTCAGGGTGCAAGAAATGCATTTGATCAAGGCTCCAGATCCTACTATAGATATCTGCTACAAGGCTTTTAGCAGCGACAGGCCCAAACACTTCCTCTCCAAAAGAATAGATTTCAATGATATCAAGATCGAACTGGGCCGAAACTTTTACTTCTTTTCTCGTTCCGTGAGCCATTGTTCAAAGTTTTTCATAGACTCTTGAACGCTATGAAAAGGGCCTTTTTCTGCCTTCTTTATTTCTTTTTCAAATTCTTGCTGTGTCAAGCAAGTGCCAGCCTGTATCCAACTTTTAGGATTCTTAATAGCTTGCTTTACTTCGGTCATAGGTGTTTAAAGTTTGAATGCAACCACAAAAATAGGTTTTTTTCGTCGAAGGTTTTTTTTATCGATGTTTTTTCTTTTCATCGAATTGAACGAATTAAACGAATTAAACGAAAGGGGTTTTTCTTCGTGTTATTCGTGTAATCTTCGTAATTCGATGATAAATCAACTGAGTGTTTTTTTTATCGATGGTTTTTTGTTATCCCCGTTAAGATCGTGCATCCTTACGGGGCAAGCGAATTGAACGAATTAAGCAAAGAATCCTTATAAGGTTTGTAGTAGATAAGTTGATCGAGCGAGAGCGCCGGGAGTTTATGAGATTTGAGGATTTGACAATTTGAAGATTTGAGGATTTAAGAGATTTAAAGATTCAAAGATTCGAAGATTCAAGTCGAAGGTCAGAAGGTCGAAGGTCTGAAGGTCGAAGGTCAGAAGGTCGAAGGTCTGAAAGTCAGCTAGTGTCTTGTCCTGAAATAGGTTTACAGAAAAAGTAAACTTAAAACAGGAATATGAAAAGAAAAGTAAACCAATTTCCGGACGAGCTTAAATTCAAGATTGTCCAGGAGTACGTACAAAGCTCGA
>Ga0180009_10000627_pt1 | contig 47343 bp, 36 predicted proteins | sample OS_PC_MetaG_FD_123537 | JGI IMG/M metagenome (GOLD analysis project Ga0180009, IMG submission 123537) | Groundwater microbial communities from the Aspo Hard Rock Laboratory (HRL) deep subsurface site, Sweden - OS_PC_MetaG | ecosystem: Environmental > Aquatic > Deep subsurface > Groundwater...
GAAGTTTTTCTGTCAATATAAAAATTTCCTGCCGAGTAAAGGGATATGTATTTTAAATTAAGCTTCACAGCCATCTGCAGTGTCTGAGGTAATTTTTCTTTAACATCTATAAATTTGATTTCGGGCCCCATATTGCATAGCGCCGCCCCGTAAGATAATTTACCCGGAACTAAAAATCCGAAATCGGCAGCGGGAGCGCCTGCTTTCTCATCCTCTATTCGTTCCTCTATATATTTCACCCGCCCTCCCCATATCCCTTTTCGGGGGGTAAATGTGGCGGCAAAACATCTATCCTGAAAAACGAATTTACCAATATTTTTATAACCGTATGGATCAGAAGTATCTATCACCGTGCGGAGAGCGTTTGTATGAAGATAGTTCAGTGAAAGCGCAAGATTAAATTTATCAAACTGCTCAACATAAATAAGCGATTCATAATCTATATCGGCATAAAGGTTTATATGCATCAGCTGAATCTCACGGCCTGTGAGATTCAAAAGAGCTGCGGGATTATATTCCACCGCCGAAGAATCAGAATAATCAGCGGCGAGAGAATCGGCAAGCGCGGCGCCGCGAGCGGAAGTTCCTATCCTCAAAAAATTAAGCGCCGTCTCTCCGGCTCCAAAAATAGGGACGGAGGTAATTAAAAATACAAGAATATAAATTATCCAATGATTTTTTAAAGAAAATAAACGCTTCACTTCAAAACCCCATGCTTCCATTTTTCTATAATTCTTGGAATTTTTGGCAATTTAATTACCTCCGTCCCTATTTTTCTTTTTCATCGGATTATTGCCGCCTTGCCTATAAATTTCTTTTCGCCGAGCGCGTTCGGATCCTCTGCAAGAATAAGATAAAGCCCCGAAGACACATCTCTTCCATCGTCATTTTTGGCATCCCACACACAGGTGCCGTCGTTAGAAGATTGCAAACCGCCCCTCACCGGCACTCCGTCAATAGTAAATATCCTTATTTTCGTATTTGAAGTCAACTTTGTAAAATGAATTCCGGAGTACTGATTCCCCGCGCTGTAAACCGCCCCGGTCTCAAACTTTTTATCAAAAGGCTTAAAAGGATTGGGATAAATCACAGCGTTTGAAAGATCCGGTTCTCCCGCCACCGTCATAAGCGCAAAAACCGAAAAATGCATTGTCCTGAAAGTAATCGTGACGCTGGAAATGTTTATCTCCGGTTTTTCAAAATGCGGCCCTATTTTTACCCGCTTCCAAAAATTATATTCCTCGTCAAGATAAAAAGCGGCGATGTTCTCCGTGTCTGCTCCGGCGGGATAAGGCAGAGTTATTTCAACGGGCCTTCTGAATTCCTCTTCCAGCAAGGTACCGTCCATTTTCCTGAGATTGAACATAAATATCGTAGAAGTGGCCATTTCCTGCTGATATGAAATCTGCCCCGCTTGCGTATTCGCCGCTTCTATCTTCGCCGAAAGTTCTTTAAACTTATTCGCAGCGGCTATCTCTTCTCTGTTGTATATTGTCAGAAATGCCTTTTTTGCGGAAAGCGACTTTTTCGGAAAAAAGATACCGGCTGTCTTGCAATAATAACCGCCGTTTTTATCCACTTCCTGCGGCGTGACAAATACATCAGGGTTGGAACAATAAACTTCGCCATTGCCGAAAATATTCATATTCCACAGATAAAATGTTTGAAGAGGGATATCCGAAATTTTTGAATAAAACTTCAGCGCCTCAGCCGGCGAAAAACCTTTCCTTTTCGCAATAAATTCATATTTCTCCCAGTCAATCTCCGACCCCTGAACGATATTCCGGTTATACGTCGATTTTAAAACCCAGTATATGCCGGCAAACGAGTCATTCTTCTTAAACGGAGCGCTGCATGTTATCTTTACCTTATCGGAATAAGGCTCGGCTGTAAATTTCTGATCCACTATTCCGCTTACAAAAAGCGCCTCCGGTATTTTCACGACGGAAGATGTTGATGTATCCACTTCCTGCGGCGCGGACTGAAGTAAAAAAGAACCTATCGCAAAATAATATTTCTTCCCCGCAAGCGAAACGTTCCACAAAAATCCCGAACCGCCCGTAGAAATAACAACACTCCAATTCAGCCCGTCGGTGCTCTTGTAAACCGTCACATTGTCGTCGTATTCGGGGTTTTTCTTCCATGAAAAATTAATATCACCGGTGCTTGATACAATTTTCCAGCCGATTATCGCCTCCGGCAGAGAATCCGCCGTGCTCACTCCCCATGTATCAAAAACATAGAACTTTCCGTCGCCGTCTATATCAATGATTTTTACCAGCCTTGCGCCGGAGGGATCTTCCGCGCTCGGACTTTGATACAAATAACTGTATATCTCCATTTCCGTAAGCGTCACCCATGAGGTGTAGTATTCCCCTTCCTTTTTAAGGGCGTATTTTCTCCCGTTCAACGACAGGGAAATCTCATCCTGTCCCGGATACGTCAGCGCAAACCTGCATTTTATCCTCTTATTCGGCCTGAACTTAACGGTTTGAGAATAATTCCAGCGGAAAGTGCGCTCCGCGGACGAGGTGGGATAGAGTTCTGAATTTATGTCAATATCCGCGTAATCGTACTTATCTACAGATCTCAATCTCAGATAATAAGTCGCGTTGTTTTTTAGTGACTCTATCTCAACCTGCGCGGCATCCGGCGATATCAGCGTAGAAGTGTCGTTGTAATTTTTCCAGTTTATGCTGTCGGTCGAAAGATAAATGAGATAACCCTTATTGTCAAGCAGGCCGAAGCCGCCGAAATGCGGAATTGTCCATTTAACTTTTACGCGGCTGTCGTCAACTTCCACAACAGGATCCTGCGGGGGGGAGGGAGCCCCCGCCCAGTTATCCATAACCGAAGATGCCGGAATTGATTTTGTGAAATTGCCGTCAACATAAACATTATTCTCATAACCGACATAAACCGAATGCCAGAAGTTAGTTTGTTCCCATATCCGCGTCGTCACAGAACCGGTGCCGTATTCTATCGCATACTTGTAATAGTATGTGTTTCCCGGTATCAGACTCACCGGCTTTCCCCAGCAAGTGCCCGTTGACTGCCAGGTCATTGAAGAAACGACGCCTTCCCAGAAGTCCACATCGCCTTCCTTCAAATGAGACGGTGTTTTACCGCTTATGTAAACGCCTTTTATGCTCCCTGACGACGGAATACCGGAATAGGCGTAAAGCGGATATGAAGCAAAGTGAAAAATTAAAAATGCCGCGCCTACCGTCATGCAGGCAATGCACATTTTTACAATTTTATTCATTTTACCAATATCTCCTCACGCCTCACCCCGCGGGTTTTACACATCTTATTCAACCTTCCTTTCGCGCGTTCGCGGAAAATCCGCCGGCGCGATTTCGCAATTTGCTCATGACTATCCCGCTTTATTTACACTCCTGTAGAAAGGGCTTTAGCCCCGCTAATACCCCGTCCCGCCATAAGACAAGACACCCCTTTACAAAAAGGGGAATTCTGTCCGTATGCGGACAAAACTGCGCAATCAATAAACAGGACTAATTCATAAACCCCCTATCCTTTTCGCATCACTATGTTCGCGGTATACACACTCTGGTGATTTTACCCTGTATCTTGTTCGGATAAAATCTGCCGTCCGCGCCGGCCGGCGTCAGATAAACAAGATAGCCGTTTGCTTCAATGTAATCCCAGTTCGGTTTTTCCACCTTGAAATAAACCGGAATAGCGGCTGACGGACGAGCGCTGGCGCTGTAGGGAACGTCAGTACCGCCGGCCGTTGTTGAGATTACGGTGCTATACGCATAAGTTGCAAGATTACCGTCCGGGGTATTCGGGGTGTTTGTCAATCCCGCATAGGCGTCGGAAGAAACAACAACAAAATAATAAGTTGAACCCGTTATAAGTCCCTGTGTGCTGATTGAAGTGCTGTAACCATGCGTTGAAGTGGAAAACTCATAAACCGAGGCAAGCCCCGTGGATTGGTAAACCAAATATTTACCGCCCATAATTACGTCAATCGGTTTGAACATTTCAGAAAGATTCCCTTCCCCGTCGCGCCACCCGCTATTATGTTCCCAACTCACGGTAACGCTGTCCGCGCCCGTCGGGGATGCCTGAACATTATAGACACTCGGCGTTGACCCGTAGTTATTATACACCCAGAGTTTTGACACATCGTAAGGGATATCCAGCACGCGTCTGCCATCGCCTCCAGTGGGCCCAACTCCTTTATAATAACCCGCTCCCGATATGTTGATGAGGGCTGGTTGACCAGCTCCCCCCGAACTTGCCGATACAACAAAACCCGCGTCACTACCGTAGTTTGGCGTGGGGTCGTAATAAGTTGTTCCGGATGTAAGGCCTGTCGGAGCCGAAGTTGAAACTGCCATAAAAATATAGTTGTACTTTGCGCCGGGACACATCAGATTTTCAACCTTTATGAGGTATGTCCCGTCTCCAACAGCCGTCATTGTTGAAGCTGTCAGAATATCTCCGCGATCCACCCATGCGGAAACACCTGTCCCCTGCTGAATGGAGATTTTTTTCTGAACTCTTGTATCTCCCCAGCCGCTCGCAGCTCCCGCGCCGCCCATGGCCGCAAAAGCTGTGCCTGACATCAATCCGCACAGCAAAACAAAACTCAAAAACTTTTTCATTTTCCCTCCTAAATTTTACCAACAGTCCATTAAAAATTAAACAACATTTTGACTTTTACTTTTTATTTTTTCCATCACCTCCTTTTTACTCCTCATCGTAATGCAGCGCGGAATTAATTCCGCGCTCAACTTTCTTTTCTTCCATTTTTTTATCTCTCATCTCTCATTTCCCGCCTTTCATCTTATTACAGCACTTGAACCCGCCCCGTGAATTTTAAATCCGCCCGCCAGCATGATTGTAAATACCTTTTTCTTCCCGGGCCCTATGTAATCCACCTTAAAATAAACGGGTATCGTCTCCCGCGGTGTTGCGCTGCCGTCGGAAGAACTGAATTCCAGTGCGCCGCCTCGCGCGAGATTCGGTATTTGCGCCTTCGCAGGGTCTCCGCAATAGGCGTCGGATGAAACAACAACATAAAAATATTCTACTTCCTTCAGAAGGCCGAGATTATCCCCCTCAACCGCACGGTCATTATCCGCCAATTCGGAAACACCGGATGTGGAGAGGATCAGAATATAAGGCCCCGCCTCACTCACGCTTGAGCGGTAAATTTCATAACTCCCTCCGGCGAGCACATCGGCGGCTTTACTTGTTTCCGCCCCTGTTCCCCACGACCCGTATGGCGACCAGTCAAGCTGAATTGTGTAAGAATTAACCGGCACGGCATAAACTTCCGATGTGTTAGGCGTGCCCGAAAAATTGCAGAAAACATAAACGGTCGCGCCGCTGCCAAGTTCTTTCGGAACGCAAAAAATCCTCCTCGTCTCTCCCGTGCCGCCCACATTCCCGAAACGGACGCTGCCGTGATTTGTCGTCGTTAAAGTTGATGTGGAAGTCAGCATACCTGAACTGCCCGAAGCCGGAACCGTATCAAAGTAAGTCGTGCTCGCCAAGAGGCCGGAAATAGTGTAAGTTGAGTGCGCGAAAAGAATAAAATTATATGTCGTTCCCGGGGTCAGAGACGCCGAAAACTCAAGCTCATCCGGAAGCCCGGCAGGAGCTGCCATAGCGACAGAGCGCCCCGTCGGAGTCACATTTGAGCGTCCGTCGCTGTCCCATGCCGAAACCGTCATGCCTTCCTGCATGGCGATTGATTTCCCGACGGAAGGCCACGGCGCATTAGCGTTACTGTTTACGCGAATTTTCGTAATAATAAAGTCCGCGTTCGGACAAACGCTTACCGTTGAAGATAGAACGCTGTAAATATTCGCGCCTGGTTCACCGGCCTTCGCTTTGAAAGTATCGGAAGACCTCATCAGAAAATAATATGTAACATTATTGGAAAGACCGGTAAAATTCTTTGAAAAGACAGTGCCCGCGACTGTAGCCGTTTGTTTGTATGACGAAAAACTTCCGGGCGTATATGTGGTCATATAAATGTGATAACATCCGCCGCAAACGACATCAACAGCCTTCATCGCTTCGCCGGCGCTGCTGGGTTCATTATTTTTAACATTAACCCAGTTCGCTCCGTAAGGCGCTGACCAGTAAAGCGTTGCCGCTTCATCCGCGGGAATCGCCTGGATATAGGTCGGCGCGGTCGGGCTTGAACCGAAATTCGCGTAAACATACCATGTGGAATTATCCGCAAGAGAGCCCGGCACCTGTATCACACGGCGGGCATCGCGGTTGGTACCGACAGGATAGAAAACACCCTTCTGCTCTCCCGCGATGGAAGTGGATGAAGTTGACACTATAAACGTTCCCGTGTTCGGGACGGTATCAAAATACTGCGAATTCGCCCTGAGGCCGTTCGGCGGGTTGGATGTCGTTTCAGCAAAAAATAAAAAATTATAATACTCTCCTTTTAAAAGCGGCAAAACCGTTTTGTATGTTCCCGCATCTTTATCCGCCGTCATCTCCCTAAGCCCCTCCGTTACATCCGCCCTGTCCACCGAGCTCCACACGGAAGTCTGCGTTGAAGACATAACAGCCAGAAACATTTTAAGACGGGTATCGTCGCCCCATGGGCTTGAACTGAGGCCGGCTTGGTATGGCACGCCGAAATGAACAAAAACCTGACTGCTTATATACACCGATACAACCGTCCACGTGCTGCTTTCAAGCGCCGGAGCTCCGGAATCAACGGCGAGTATTTTAAAACTGTACGTCGTATTCTGATTTAAATCCGTAACGGTATACGGCTGTGTGTAATCGGACGGCGACGGATTAACCAAAATACCGGGATCTCCTCCCGCGCCGTTGTTCCTGTAAATATTATATCCCGCGAGGTCTTCCGCCGTTGTTAATCTGTCCCAATAAAGATACGCTTTTTTTGCGCCCGGATAAGCAGTTGTTCCGGAAATACCGTCGGGGTTTTCCTCCCAGTTCTGATTCAAAGTGATTGAAGCAGTGGTCACAAGATATTCCCTGTAACCGGAATCCGTGGCAAAAGACTGTTCTTTCGTTTGAAGATTATTATATCCGAACTGATACTGTATTGTCGTTCCGGAAATGAAACCCATGGCGATACTGTAAACAGAGCCGGTTTTAGCCATTGTGCTTGCTGTTGTCCAATAAAGCGGGTCGGTGTTTCCGAGAATTTCTGTATTCGCCGGATTTATATTTCCCGCATCAATCTTGAAGACGATCGGCACAAGACGCCCGTAAAGCTGAGCGCTGGACGGAGAAGAGTTACCGGACGAATCAACCGCGGCGAGTTTATAATAATATGTTGTTTCCTGCGAAATTCCGGCGTCTGTGTAATAATCTTTTTCGGGGGAAATAAGCGTGCCGTTTAATTTATCTGATATGGACGGTGTAAAACCGGATTTCGTTGACCTGTGTATATTGTATCCCGCAAGGTCACCTTCCGAATTTAAATTCCAGCTAATTTTTATGCCGTCAAAACCGTCTGCGCCGTATCCGCGAGCGACGAGACCCGACGGAGCGGCAGGGGCGGTTGTGTCTCCGCTTCTGGGAAAACCCGAATAAACAGATGTATAGGCGCTTTCGTTTCCTCTCCTGTCCTTAGCGCTGATTTTGTAATAATAGGTGTTATTGTTTGTCAGATTTTTGTCAACATAATTATTAGCGGCGGCACTCCTGCGCACTATTTCGGAAAAACCTTCCGTTGAGCTGTAAGTTGAACGCTGAACCGTATAATAATCAAAATCGGGCTCAACATTCTTCGTCCAGGAAACAGTGATTTGACAGAAAACAGCCTCAAGACTTATTCCTGAAGGAATACGCGGCGCCCTGTCGTTATAATATCTCCAGACATTGGCGATTGTCATTTTGCCGCCGCCCTCATCCGTAATCTCAACATTCGGTATGGCGTCACGAAAAATCTCGCCGCGGAGTTCCGACCCTGAAGTCCCGTTGGGGTCATTAAACAAATACCCCGCGTCGCCCTCCCCTATCCTTGTTTCACCGGTAGTCGTAATCACATATTTGTACTCTATAAAATCGGAATCATCCATTTCAAAGGTTCTCTGAAATGTCCCGTCGCCGTTGGAAAATAATGGCGTCCATCCATTGACGCCCCTTTGAGGGAGGGTGTCGCCGAATGCCAATGCGTCTCCCTCTATATCCACGGATGCAACAGATAAACCGCTGTCTCTGGTATCAACCCAAAAAGTGACCCGGAGCGGTCTTGGCACAACAGTTATCTGATTTGAAAAACCAGACTTATTGCCGCTTCTGTCAAGGGCGCGAATTCGGTAATAGTACGTGGCGGCATTTTCAAGAATATCAACATGTCTTCCCTCGGAATCCAGCGAACCATCAAGATTATTGTCGTAATAATATGGCGAAAAAACTTCAACTAAAGGCGCGGGAAACGAACCATCGGCAATTGGTGTTTTGCTCCTGTAAATATAATATGTCTGTATATCAGCTTCAGTGTTCGGTGTCCAAAAAATCATAGCGGCGTTTTTTCTTGGCTGACCGGATAAATTAATCGGCGCTCCGGGAGCGGTATTATCCGCCGGTAAATTAAAATTTTGAGTCCTGTATTCGCCGCCCGAGATCACAATGCTGGTTGAGACCTCTACAATATCAAAACCTTGCGCCCATGCGCGAATTGTGCGATTGCCCGTCAGAACCTTTATTAAATCTCCCGACAGCGAGTAGTTGCCGTTGGCATCGGTGGTTGTCGTCCAATGACTTTTTCTGTCAATATCCACGACCGCGCCCGAAATAGGATTACCTGCGCTGTCTTTGACGGAGCCGGATATATGCACATAGTCATAACCATCCATAATCAATATTCTGGCGGAATGACTCGGAACCAAAGGACTGTAGTCGCCACTTTTATTAAGATACCCACTTGCATCAGTCCCCCAATCACTTTCATCTGTCAACCAATCCTTCCATGACTTGCTGGCAGGAAGACCGTTAATATCAACCGGGCTGCGGTCCCCGTTGCTTCTATTCACTAAAACCAGCACTCTATCATCGCCCCACTTCCTTAAACATATCAGGACATCATCGCCGGCATCAGCAGTGTACGAAGGCCACTCTCTGCCTCCTTTCTTCGGATCGCCACGGAGCGGCGCAAAATTCGCTTTCGCCTGAATCGTTCTTCTTATGCTGTCTCTGACAACATTCCACGGACTCTCTGTGGCGCGGTTAAAAAGCATCTCGCGAACATTGCCGTCTCTGTCCATTTTCGCATCAGAGCCTCCGCCATAAGGTCCTTCCAATCCGACTTCTCCACCATAGAACACCTTTGCGGGTCCGCCAACTAAAAACGCCGTCATATAGGCGACCCGTTGCTGCCACGCTCCTAATGTCCAATCAGGCCTGTATCTTGAAATAAGACGGTGCTCGTCGTGATTTTCCATCATCACGGGGTTAATTGATTTATCATTTTTCCCTGTATCCTGCTGCTGATCCAGACCCGAACGAAGATTCGGAGTGCTTCGCGAACTGGCGTCTCCCGGCCTTGCCCATGCGCATATATGGTGATCCCATGCATCTTTATATCCGCCGCTGGCCATATCAATGGCGCCGTGAAGCATCGGCCCGTTGGAACCTGTGTACTCGTTGAACTGGCCAACAGTCCCTGGTATCTCGCCCATTGTATAGAGTTCAGGGTCCCATTTGTCCAAAGTAAATCGAAGAACGCGGCTGAACTCGTATCTACCGGGGCCATCGTCATTGTCCCAGAACTTCGGATTGTCAAATCTAAATCCATCAGAAAATGACGACCACCAAACAGCGTTATTAACCATATATGCCCTCGGCTCGGCGAACTCCTGTCTCAATCCAAAGCCAAAAATCTCATCTTGGAAATAATGGGGATATTTTTTGCCTGTTGGAGCATTCTTGTGTCCAACCTGCCCTGGCACCCAGTCAATCATCGTTTTTAAATTATGATTTTTAATCTTTTTTGCCATCTCAATATATTTATCTCTCCCGCCGAATTTGCCCATAAACTGATATGCGTCTTCAAGATTATAACCCCATATTCCTCCCCCAAAAAGATGCACAGGGGCAAACCACAACATATTTATACCCATTTCGTTAAAATATGACATCTTGTCAATCACACCCTGAAAATCGCCGCCGTAATCGTTTGTGTCGTTTATATCGTCGTTTGAAGTATCCCCGTTAGACCAGGCATCTACAAAAATGTTATAGAGCATGTAATCAAGGGCGGACGGCGGAGCGGATAAATCCGGCTGCGGCTCCGCTGGCGGCGGCACATGCGAGGCTGTTATTCCATTTGCCTGAGTTACCTCGCCTGTGTCGGAAAAAGTTACAGCCAGATAATAATCAACCACTTTATCCCCAACTTCTTCCCATGTGCTCGTAGAAGAAATGACATCAACAATGTTTGAATTATCCGCGGCGCACTGGCCGATAGAACCGTCAGAACCGCCTGCGTTCCAAAAAGTTGCTATCGTAAAATTAACTGTTTTATTAAGAAATTTTTCCTTTCCTCCTAATTTTTCAAGCGGCATTGCGATTTCATAAAAAGCGTTACCATTATGTTCGGAGTATGCGCCATAATGCCTGTTGGTAAAAAGGGAGTTTTCAGCGCGGAATTTATCATTTCCGCTCACCGCCTCAAGAAGCCATTCCCATGGAACGCTCCCCGCGACATAAGAATCTTCCGACTGAATTCCGCGTCCTCTGAAAACCCTTTCCGCTGATGTCCGGTCATTATCAATCATTATTTGGACAAAATTCCTTCCATCAAAACCGGAAGTTGAAGTGCTGGCAAAACCGAAATAAAAATATAAGTTATACCTGTCGCAGGCAATCGTAAACGACGAAATATCAAATTGACTGGAAGTGTGCAGATCAGACCTCTGGTCTCCGCAGGCGTCCCGCCAGAGCGCGTCGCCGCCGGAGACGGTCACCGAGTCCGTCACCGTTGCGTAAGTTCCCGTCCAATCGGAACTGTCGCTGTTTATCTCCTTGCGGTTTATGTATATGCCGTCAGAAACCGTCCCCGCGCCAGTCGTTCCCTCGCTGTTTTTGGCTTTCACCTGCGCCCAATAAAATTCGCCGCGCGAAAGCCCGCTGACCGTGTAAGTGCTCACTTCCGCAGGCAGAGTTGCCGATGAGAAAAAGGTGACAAAACTTATATCGGAAGAAACTCTGATAAAATAATTAACAATCACGCCGCCATCGGGTATGAACGGCCAGTCAAATGTAACTTTCCCGTCGCAGTCTTCAATCCCGTCAACAACCCCGTAATTATTTTTGTTGTCGCTGGCGCGGGAATCGTAGACAACACTCACTTTCACCTTGCCGGGATCCGTCGGCAGGGGGCAGGCGCTCACTTCATTTGATAGAGCGGAATTCAATACCTCACTGAAAAGACCGTTCCCTCCATCGCCTTTGTCATAGACAATCACACGATAGTAATAAGTCGTGCCTGTCACAAGCCCGGATTCGTTATAAACGTCCGTCGGATGAGTAACCGTCGCTATGTGCACGACATTAGCCGTTGTTATGTTAGAAAAACTGAATGTCGCTTTGTATAAATAATATTTTGATAAGTCGTCCACATAGTCCGGTACCGGTTTCGACCAGCTCACATTTATCGTATGAGAACTGTTGCTTATCACCGATGCCACCGCTTCCGACGGTGCGAGGTCAAGTGACTGGTCGCTATTTCCTGAATTTACGCCGGAAACAGTCCATGTGGAAGACCAGTTGGATGCTTCGTCTCTTGTCATTATACCGAAATAATATGTCGTGCCCGGGTTAAGGCCCGCCATTGTGTAGCAGTGCTCCGTTCCCTGTGTGCTGTATGATGTTGAAATATCAATCGCGAACGAATACAGCCCGGTGTCGGCAACCGCATTGAAATTCGCGCTCGTCACCGGATAAGTCGCCGCCTTGATCCGGTAAATCCCGTCCGCCACGGCGCCGCTTGTGCCGTCGTCGCCGGGGGCCGTCCATGCCAGTTTAACATCCCCGTCGTTGGCCGTCCCCGTAAGCGCCGTAAGATTTGATATAGCGCACGGAGCAGTCACATCGGGAGCGAGGAATATCCAGTTATCATTATTATTCCCCGAATCAACAGACTCGCTGCAGCTTATTGAATAATCGATTGCATTCCCGTCTTTAACATCAACATAACTTGCCGTCTGTGAGCTGAGTAGACGGATATACCATGTAGTTCCGTCAATCGTAGATCGCAGTTTTATCCTGTTTCCGATAGAACCGTCGAGCGTCAGAACGCCCGTGACCGTCTGCGTTGAGAGAGCGCTGAACCGGATTTCTTTATCCGCAATCTCGCATTTGAGACAGTAAAAAGTCGTATTGCCCGTGAGAGTGCTTGAATATGCCGTATAAAAAGTCACGGTGGAAGTCCCGCAATTGAATGTCCCGTCATTCTGCCAGCGGCGGGCGACATTTATAATAGAGTTGCCGCCGTCAAGCACGGCGCCCGCGCCGATTACAATACCACTTGACACCTCAAGCGTAACTGAGTTATTTAAAGTAACCGTCCCCCCGTCAATTATAAACGATGCAAAAAGTGGTGACAATAAAAAGGGGACGGAGCTAATTAATTTCCCAAATATTCTAATTATTCTACCCGTTTTATTCACTTATTCCCTCTTGCATTTAACGTCCACTGCATAAATTTCAAAGTTCATAAAATTAAATCACCTCCAGCATTTTTCAGGGTGTCCCCATCACATAGGCAAACAAACTGCAATTCCATGAACCCGTTGTTGTTGCATCAACGTCTGATTTGTGTTGAATTTTCACTATCTTATTCCCAGCAGTAGTTACTCTATAAACACCTACAAGCGCAACACTCCCCGCAAGATTATTCCCATTTTCAACAAAAACATTGGAAACAACATTTCCATCAATCAACAATTGATATTCTGAGCCATCATCGGCTGTTGCCGATTCATTTTGATTACTGCATGTAAAATATGCAAAAATAGTTACAGGCTGAGCGCCGACGTTAACTGTAACAGCAACACTTGGGATATCAGCATAAACATTTGATGCCGTAGTTTGATAAGCACTTATGAATGTCGCACTTGAAACAATTAGTAAATCCCCTGATTCCACGGTTCTGTCCCTTAATGCGCCTTGCTCTATATAAACATTGGAGGAAAATCTTGTTGAATAATTCGCCGCGTCATCATAAATTTTTCTGTCAGTCTGACTATCGCCAAAGAAAATATCATTCCCTTTAACACGTATATCGCTGCCGGCGGTAATACTATGTGTCGTGGAAACCGTGGCAAACACCGCATTGCCGTCGGATGTTATGCTTGAGACAACAACATCGGCAGAATCGGCCACCTGAAAACCGGTGGAGCCGTCAGCGGAATTAAGTTTTACTTTCACATCCGATGCCCAAACAGAGCAAACATTCGCTAACATCAAAAAAACAAAAACTTTATTTCTCATATCAATTACCTCCCCAGGCAGTCCTTTTTTATACCTTTCTTTGCAGGCGGGGTTTAAACCCCGCCTACGACTATGTAGTGCGGAATTAATTTCACACTACCATTGCTACTACTTGCCTTTAATTGCAAACCATGGGATTTATGGAAATTCACTTTCCCCCGTCCCCTTTTTTACGTCATCAGAATTTATATGCTTTGTCGATCAGATAAACAGCCGTTTTGGGTTTTAACTTCACTTTCACTTTACCATTCACCGGTTCATACGACGGCTTTTTATCTATTGACAGGCAATTAACCGCATGACTGCCGGTTATATATATCCCCGTACCGTCGGGATGAGCGGCGCCGTTTTTAACATATTCATCTTTTGTCACGGCTTTTATTTCGCCTTTAACATTCAAAACATCCCACAGTTCTTCATCCGCCGTCAACTCCACAGATTGCTTGCTCGATGAGTTATTGATTAAAATATACGCCGTTTCATCTCCGAGCTCTCTTCTGTAAACAATGACATCGTTCGCGTCATCCGCCGAAACGGGATAGAAGACACCCGTTCTCATCACAGGATATGTATTTCTGACAGCTATCAGCCGACGCATAAATTCTTTGAGCTTTTTATCCGGCTTATACTGTTTGTTCTCGTATTTAATATCATCCCACCACATGGGTTTCCTGTTATTCGGGTCGTCGGAGCCCCACATCCCGATTTCATCCCCGTAATATACCGCCGGCGAGCCTGGAAAAGCGAACTGGGCGGTCCTGATAAGTTTCAGAATATTATATTCCTTCTCCGACGGACGGGAATTATCGTAATTTTTCCCGTCGGCATTCTGAAGGCGGTTGCGCGTGTTGTATTCCCTGTCGGGATTTTTAATCATTGAGGCAATCCTGTCGGTGTCATGGGAATTCGTCAGATTATACTGAACAAAAACGACCTGCTGGGGATGACGCACGGCAAGCTCTCTCAATTTCATGTCAAATTCATTCGCCGAAATTTTAGTATTTTTGTCTATAAAATAATCAACAAGTACTTTCGCGAATTCATAATTCATCACAGAATCAAAAGTTTTACCGTCATTAAGCCAAACAGAAGCGTCCGTCCATATTTCCCCGATTGAAAGCGCGGCAGGATTGGCTCCCCGCACAACTTTCCGCCAGTCTTCCCAGAAAGGTTTTTTCACGCACATAGGCACATCCAGCCGCCAACCGTCAATTCCAGTGAGGCCGCTACCCGGCTTTTGCCATCTTTCCGTTATATTGAAAATAAAATCTTTCACCGGAGGAACAAGCCCCTTCTCGTCCTGATTGAATTCCGGAAGAGCCCCGAAACCCGCCCATCCTATGTGCTTAAACGGCTCCCACGACGACACTTTATACCAATCGGCGTATTTTGAGGCCTTTTTTTTCATTCTCAAATCTTCAAACTCCCTCATCTCCGTCCCCGAATGGTTGAACACCCCGTCAATAACTACCCGTATTCCGCTGTTGTGAGCGTCATCTATAAAATTAAAAAAATATTTATCTGTCGGCGTAAATTCCCAGGTTGACGGTTCATCCGTTTCGCCTGAGAGCGCCGCCAAATCCCCCTTTTGATAAAAAGTGTCGTCAATGTGCCTGAAATCGGCAGTATTGTATTTCTGATATGATTCTGATTTAAAAACCGGATTAAAATATATCGCCGTTACACCAAGATCCCGCAGATAAGGCAGTTTCTCTCTGACGCCTATCAAATCTCCGCCGAATTTCCTGTCCCAAACAACATTATAAAAACCTTCGCTTTTTTCTTTCTCCGTAAGCTTAAACCAGTCCCACGAAAAAGGAAGAATATCAAATGTCGGGTCATTGGAGCGGTCGCCGTTTCTGAAACGGTCAACCATTATCTGGTACCAAACAACATGTTTTGCCCATTCCGGAGTTTTAAGGTAGTTCGTAAAAGTGTTTCTGCTTTCAAATTCGCCGGCGATCAAACTGTCGGCCGCGGCTCCGGATTTACCGAAATATTTTTTCGCGCCGCTGTCATAAGCGCAGAAAACAAAACTGATATCATCTTTTACCGTCGTCACATAAGAAACAAAATAATCAAATCTGCCGTCGCTGTAAAAACGCGTGAGCTCGTATTTTGGTTTTTCCGCGCCCTTAATAAAAAGTTCCGCACTTTCTATATCCTGCGCCGCTGCCCGGAGAGTAAAGCGGATTCTTTTCTCCGCGTAAGGATTAAAACTCATCGCGTCGTTTATATAAAAAGACAGCCCCTCGCTCCGTATCTTTCCGTCGCCTGTCTTTTCGTTAAACTTGACTTTGTAAGAAGCTCCAACCAGAAGAACGGAATTAAAACCCCCGTGACCGTCGTCAACTTTCTCAGGGTTTTTCGGATCGCCCATCCAGTCACTGCCGTTAACCACAAATTTGTAGAGATATTTTCCCTCTTCAAATTTCAGCGCGAGCCTGTGAATATCTTCCGCCTGGTAATAGGTCATTTTATGCGCCGTAGCGCTCCAGTCGGCGAAATCCCCCGTCACATAAACAGCTTCAACCCTTACCGGGCTCTTGTATTCAAAAGTAATATCTTCTTTACCCGCATACAAATGCAATTGCCCTGCAATCATCAGCGTTAAAACCAAAATCATTTTTTTCATCACTTTTCTCCCGCGGGGTTAAAACCCCGCCTGCAACTACAACTCGGGGGTTAAAACCCCGCCCGCAAACTTTGTCAAAAATTCACCGCTGTTATCTGCGTTTATCAGCTGGAATTTCTCTTAATAAGCTCCACCGGCAAAAATTCTTTTACCTGTTCGGGCTGCCTGCCCTCAATTATATCAATGAGCTTTTCCGCCGCGCGCCGGGCAATACCGTAAATGTCATATTTTATGGTCGTAAGAGCCGGCGACATCACCGAAGCCAAAGGAAGGTCATCCATCCCGCAGACCGAAATATCTTCCGGCACCCTGAGTCCGGAGCGCTTTATCTCCTTCACCGCGCCCGAGGCCATAATATCGTTCCCCGCAAAAACAGAGTCGGGTTTCTGTTTAAGAAGTTTTTTCATCGCCATAGCGCCGCCGTCTTCACTAAATCCTCCGCGAGCAGTTAAACTATCATCAAAAACTATGCCCGCCTTTGCCAGAGCATCCTTATACCCATTAAATCTATCAAGCGAACTTGCTATATTAAAATCTCCGTAGATATGAGCTATTTTCCGGCGTCCCGAATCCAGCAGATGCTCAACAGCAAGCTTCCCTCCCCTTTTATTGTCTCCGGTAACAAAAGAAAGACTGCCGCCGTTAAGATAGCTGCCCGCAAAAATAAAAGGAAATTTCAATTCGTGCAATTGATTCAAATAAGTATCCGAATATGTTGAACCCACATACAGCATTCCGTCTACGCTTCTTTCCTGAAAAAGCCTGATAAACCGGCGGCTGCTTATAAAGCTGTCCGATACAACTTCAAGCCGGAGACTATAAGAATTATCAAGACAGGCGTCATAAACTCCATTCATTGCAAGCGCGAAAAAAGACTGCTGAAATATTTTATCCAGATTGGGAATCATAAGAGCGATATTACCTGATTTATTCATAGCGAGACTGCGGGCGGCGGAAGACGGCCTGTAACCGAATTTTTTCGCGGTCATAACAACTTTTCTGCAGGTTTCTTCTGATATTCTTGAATTTCCCGAAAGAGCAAGCGAAACTGTTGCCGTTGATACGCCAACCAAACCTGCGATATCCTTAATTGTCACATGATGATTGCGAATGGACGTATTGTCTATTTTCCTAAGGTTCTGACTTTCATACATAAATGTACCAGGGTCTCCTTAAATCCATCAGCTTTGACGACTGTTTCGCGGAAAATCCTATATCAATCAGTTAACCGGTTAACCGAAATCACTGTAGAATCGTATAAAAAAAGCAACTATCCCGTCAATAACTTCGCTGCACAAACAGTAACGAAAACAGGAAAACGGAGGAAAACGGGACGTCCTTAATTTTTCCTAATTTTTCGCGAACGAGACGCCGGTTTCCCGATTCGTCCTCTGGCGAAACACATGTACCTTGCCTACCGCAAAAACGGGTTAAAAGAATTTAGAAGTTCTTTTCGTCCTGATTGGCGAAACGGCCGGAGTATTTGGCTTTACCCCGCAGTTTCTGAAAAATAAACTGGCAGATCTTTGTTCCCGGGTGAAGCGCCAGCGGCATTGATGAGAAATTCGTTATCTCCAGGCACTGCTTGTTGTCAATGCCGGGCTGTATGAAGCTCGCGGATATGTGAACCAGCAGTCCCATCCTCGCGAAACGGCTGCGGCCTTCCAGCCAGCCGCTTATGTTATCCGACAGCGTTATCCTCTCAACCGTTATGCCGAGGATCGTATCGCCCGGCATGAGTATTATCCTGTCGCCGGTCTTGACGAACACTTTTTCGGTATAATCCTCGTGAGAGACATCCTCCGTTATATCAACGATGTCGCGGACTTTTTTGAAAACGAGAAATTCATTTCCCAGCCGCAGGTCAACCGAGCCCGGCCCCATCTGGTCCTCGTTGAAAGGCTCAATTTTTATGTTCCCCTGCTTCATCTCGTCCAGGATCTCGTTTTTTGTCAGTATACTCATATTTTCTCCCCGCGCCCGGGCTTACGCCGACGCGCCTTATTTTTTCCGAGGTATTATATAAATTCGCGGGGAGTGTGTCCAACCTTCCACGGGAAAAACTACTTCTTTCTCCGGTTGATCTGTTTTTTTATTTCTCTCAGATATTTCAAATCCTCAATATCCTTCGCACGGCCGGCGGCTTTGATAAGAGCGGAGAGAAATATTGAAGTTAGCCGGCGATTATCCGGATTTTTTTTGAGTTTTCTGTAATAAAATGAATTGTTTTTTTATTTTGGCGAATTCCTTCGTTTTCCCCTCCTGTTCAGACCATGCAAGTATTTCTTTCAGATTAACAGTGTTATATTTTGCGACGAGCAAAGCTTGTTCCAAACCTTGGTTATCATCCCAATGATAATATGCCGCGAGCCTGTCTTTCACGCAATCGGTAGGGGCAAGAAGATTCAATTTTCCGGTGCTAAACTTAAAAATAATCCGTATCGGGATGTTTAAAATATCTGTTTTCTTCCGAGAAACCTATTGTTGACAGAATATCCCGCAGCTTTTTTCTTCCGGTTGATATGTTTTCAATAAAGTCGAGGTCATAGGATTGATACTGATTTTTTGTGTAGATTGACACGCATGCTCCTCCGGACAGGACACAGTTTATCCCGTGTTTCTTTAAATGAGAACTTACGAATGCCGCCAATTCCCCAAGCGTCATTTTTTTGACTGGTTTCACAAAGGTTTACCTTTTCTTCTCGGCCGGCGTCTGTCCATTGTCAGTTTTTTCCGGTCTTCGGCGGAATAAAAAGTCAATGCCTTACCCAATAATGCGTTTAATTCGGCCCGGAAAGGATAGCGGGGGTTTAAGCCATACAGACGGGTTTTGCCTACGACACGGCTATACGCAATCGCGCCGTTTTCAAGTCTTTCCAATTGTTTTTGAATTTGATTAAGATTGATTTTAAAAAAACGCGAGATCTCCCTTGCGTATCCTTCTTTACGGGTATACAAAAAAAGAAGAACCCTTTCCCTGTTTATTGAGCCCAAAAGCGCCTCGATCATATATCCCCCTTTATAGGTCATATGACCTATACGATAGGTCAGTGTAATATATTTGCGGCATTAAAGCAAGTCCCCTGCTTTTATAAGGAAAAAAGGAAAAAAGAGGAAAAAGGAAGGAAAAAGGGGACGTCCTTAATATTCTAAGGGTTTGTCGTAATTATGGCCGGGTTTTATCAAAAATACCCTCATAAGGATTTTGTATACAATGCCTTGTATAACAATAATTACAGGCGAACCTTGACAAATGAAAAATACTAAACTACAATACTATTAGATTACAAATCAGGAGGTAATGTTATGGATATAATCCGGCACCCTAATCAAATGGGGCAGATAACTCTGCCAAAAGAGTATCTCAGCAAACTCGGGCTCGGTTGTGAAGATTATTTTCGCATAGAGTTACAAAATGACACTATTGTTTTAACCCCGATGAGCATAGAGCCTAAATTCACAAAAAAAGAACTCAATAAACTTAATATGCTTTTTGATGATAAAAAAAACAGCGGAAAAATATTTTCATCTTCAAAGAGCGCCCTCTTTTCATTGAAGAAACAGATTAAAAAATAGTGAGAATAGAATTCAAAAAATCTTTCTTTAAAAGTTTTGATAAATACTCTAAAAAGGAACAGGAAAATGTTTTCAGTCTAATTCAGAATTTCATAGAATCTCTTGAAAAACACAAGCTCCCTAAAGGCCTCGGCGCAAAACTGCTGAGCCCCTCTTTCAGAATATGGGAAATAAGATTTACTTTAAGCATCCGGATTATATTCCGGTATAAACACAATATTCTGGAATTTGCGCTTGTGGGAAGTCACGATCAAATAAAAAAATATCTCAAAAATCTGTAAGACAAATTGTCTCTATGGCAGAATCAGCCGGTAGAATATGAGAAATACTCCGCGCCCTCATCAGGGCGACCGCAATGGCCGCCCCTACATTGCGGCTGCCGGAGTATGAATAACGCAGGTTAGAATATTAAGGACGTCCCCTTTTTTCCCTTTTTTCAGCTGCCGGCCGCCAGGTTGAAACTTGAAAAATTAATTTTTTGAGAAGCGTTTGCGGCGGCTGTGGTCAAGGATTTTTTTCCTGACCCTGATGGCTGAGGGCGTCACCTCCATCAGCTCGTCCTCGTTTATGTATTCCAGCCCCAGCTCCAGGGTGAACTGCCTTGACGGCGGGAGCTTGATCGCGTCGTCCGTACCGGAGGCGCGCATATTCGTGAGCTTCTTGGTCTTGCAGACATTCACGATAAGATCGCTCTCGCGGCTGTGGGCGCCGACCACCATTCCGGCGTAAATTTTGTCGCCGGGTTTTATGAAGAACACTCCCCGCTCCAGCACATTGGCTATACCGTAGGCGACGGCGACGCCGGTTTCCATGGCCACGAGCGCGCCCTTCACCCTTCCGGGCATCTCGCCGCAGTGCGGCGCGTATTCCAGAAAAGTGTGGTTCAGTATTCCCGTGCCGCGGGTGTCGGTTATAAACTCATTCCTGTACCCGAGGAGCCCCCGCGAGGGAATGCGGAATTCCATCCTCGTGTTCCCGTCTTTTCCCGGCGCCATCGCCAGCATCTCGCCTTTTCTTTTGCCGAGTTTATCTATGACGATTCCCGCGTAGTCCTGGCCCACGTCTATAAAAGCCGTCTCAAAAGGCTCGCAGAGCCTGCCGTCTATTTCCCTGGTGATGACGCGGGGTTTTGAAAGCTGCAGCTCAAAACCCTCACGCCTCATGTTCTCTATGAGTACGGCAAGCTGAAGTTCGCCGCGGCCCTTGACCGTGAAACTGTCGGCGGCGGATGTTTTCTCAACCTTTATGCTGACATTGCTCTGCAGTTCCCTCTGCAACCTGTCCCATATGTGGCGGGAGGTGACATTCTTGCCATCCATACCGACGAAAGGAGAATCGTTCACCATGAACTCTATTGACAGCGTCGGGCGGTCTATCTCTATTGACGGGAGCGCCACGGGATTCTCCGGGTCGGCTATGGTCTCACCCACGTCAATACTTTCCGCGCCGGCCACCGACACGATGTCGCCCGCGAAGGCCTCTTCCACCTCTTTTTTCAGCAGGCCCTCGTAGACAAACAGCTTTGTTATCGTGAATTCCACGGAGCTGCCGTCTCTTTTCAAACGGAGCAGTTTCGCGCCGCGCCGGAGCGTACCGTTGTGTATCTTGCCCGTGCCTATGCGGCCTATGTAATTGTCATATTCTATGGCGGAGACGAGGAACTGGACGGGGGCGGAAACATCCCCCACCGCGTCGGGAACGCGCTTTATTATAGTCTCAAAAAGCGGCGTGAGATCATCCGACTCGTCGTCGGGCTGATATTTCGCTATGCCGTCTCTGGCGGAAGCGTAGACAACGGGAAAATCAAGCTGTTTGTCGTCGGCGTCAAGCTCCAGGAAAAGATCGAAGACCTCCTCGAGCACCTCTTCGGGCCGGCACCGCGGGCGGTCTATTTTGTTGATGACGACAACCGGCCTCAGTCCGAGCTCCAGCGATTTTTTGAGCACATATTTTGTCTGGGGCATCGGGCCCTCAAAAGCGTCAACGAGCAGCAGTACGGAATCGGCCATCTTCATGATACGCTGCACCTCGCCGCCGAAATCGGCGTGGCCGGGGGTGTCAACGATGTTCACCTTATAGCCCCCGTAGGTGAAGGCGGCGTTTTTGGAAAAGATCGTTATGCCCCTTTCCTTTTCAATATCGTTTGAATCCATCACTCTCTCGACGACAACCTGATTCTCTCTGAAAACACCGGTCTGCCTCAGCATGGCGTCAACGAGTGTGGTCTTGCCGTGATCCACATGCGCGATGATTGCTATATTTTTAATTTTGCTCATTTATTTTACTCAAATTTTAATTTGTGAAACTGGTGACGGTATAACAACATCCGCATTCCTCAAATTTTGGTTTGGAAAGCTGATTATATATAAATTGGCGGAATACGCAAGCCTCGCGCGCGAAGTGAAAAAGGAAGTGAAAAAGGGGACGCCCTTAATAAAATGAAAGCGGGGACGCGCGAAGGCATCAGTCAATTCTTTTTTTTGCCGGCTTTTTTGTTTTTGGTAGGAAATTTTTCACACAGCCCGGAAAGCGTCTTTTTTAGTTCAGCGTAACAGCGCCGGATTCCGTAAATATTTTTCGCGGCGGCGGCATCTTCCATATCCGCGCCTATCCGCGATATGTCGTCAAAACCGTACATCGCGCCGGAGCCGCTCATCTTGTGGGCGATATACCTGACACTCTCAATATCCCCGGATTGAATATCCGAGCGTATTTTCTTCAAAAGTTCCTTTTTCTGTTTTATGTACCCGGGCCGCAGTTTCTCCATGTTCATTGATCCGCCGAACTCTTTAGCCGGCGGCAAAAAAGGCTTTAACTTTTCAAACAGATGAGAGGGCTCGTACGGCTTCAGTATCCAATCATCGGCTCCGCAGCTTTTTGCCCTGGCAATCAGGCGCTCCCGCGCCGCGGAAATAATAATAACAGGCACAGATGAGGTCACGGGCGAGGTCTTTACCCTCCGGCAAACTTCATCTCCCGTCATATCGGGCAGAGCCAGATCCAGGAGTATCAGATAAGGCTTTTCCGCTTTTAATTTTTCCAGAGCCTCAGTCCCCGATTGCGCGCACACTGACTCATAACCCCATATCTTTAACCTCATTGACACAACTGTCAGCATGTCCGGCTCATCGTCAACGATAAGGACCTTCGCGGACTTGTTCACTAAAATCCGCCTTCCGCGCCGACGGGCCCCGATTTCGGCAGAGTGAAGATGATTTCCGTGCCTTTGCCCTGCCCCGCGGATTCCGCCCATATCCAGCCGCCGTGCGCGAGCACTATCTCTTTTGAGATGCTCAGTCCCAGCCCGGTACCGCCGGGTTTGTTATAACTGCCGCCGGGCTGCTTCACATACTGGTCAAATATAACTTCAAAATCTTTTTTCCTCAAACCGCAGCCGCTATCCTTCACGGAGACCCTCGCCATTTGTTTTCCGCCTTCGGAAAACCCCGATGCGCTCAAGACGACGCCGCCTTCCGCCGTCGACTTCAAAGCGTTCCCCAGCAGATTTAAAACAACTTCAATGATTTTATCATAGTCGTAAATAAAATCGCCAAGGTCGCCGGAAAAATCCGTTTTGAGATAAATGCCCTTCGCGGCATACGCGCTCTTGTAAGAGGCCTCCGCATCCTCCAGCGCTTTGTATAAACTGTTTTTACTGAAATTGAATTTTATACGTCCGGCTTCGAGCTGGCTGAATTCCAGGACATCGCTTATCAGACGGTGCAGCCGGTTTGCGTTCCTGGCCGCTATGCGCATAAGTTGTTTCTGCTCGGCCGTCAGCTCAACGCCGGCGCTTATCAGGTTCAGGCTCTCTTTTATAGCGGCCAGCGGCGTCCTCATCTCGTGGGACACCATAGCCGAAAATCTGGATTTTACCTCAAGCGCGTAGCGGAGTTTTTTCTCTTTGTCTTTAAGCGCGTCAAGCGCCTTTCGCCTCTCGGTGATATCTTTGACCACAGCCTGTAAAAATATTCTCTCTCCCACAATGGCCCTGGTCAGCGAAACGGTGGCGTAAAAATCGGGGCCGTTCAGTTTTTTATGTGTCCACTCAAAAAAGTTGTAACCTTCTTTCAGCGCCTTATTGATCATCTTCTTGGCTTTATCCATAGACAGCTGCCCGTCAGGCTGATACTCCGGCGAATATTCCCACGGGGCATACGAGATGAACATCTTCTCGTCTTCCACGCCGAATAACTTTATGGCCGACGGATTGCCGGAAGTAAACTTCCATGACGGCGATTCAAGAGTCATGATCGCTTCCCCGGAAACTTCAAATAAAAGCCGGTGCATTTCCGCGCTCTCCCGCAGCTCATTAAATTTTTCGTTGAGCCTGTGAGACAGCAGATTGAATGTTTCAGCCAGCTGCTGAACGGCATCGCCCGAATATTTTTTGTAGACCGGGCAGGTCCGGCAATACTCTATTTTCTGAGAGTAATCCTTCCCTATGACAGGCTCGCACAGCGTTCCGCTCACGCACCAGCAGGGCAGATGATTCTCCGCGTAGGCGGGACAATCCTTCTTATCGCAGTTTTTCAATTCAGCGCAGGGCACGGGGGGCGTTTTTATCTGCCCTGAAAAATCGCCCATCATTATGTCTTCGCTGATGCGGTGCATGGTTTCAACGGGCCGGACTATTCCACCGGCCAGAAGAAAACTCAGATAAGACGCCAGGAGCACTGTAGAAATGCCTATCCACAGAATAGCGCCTATCGTGCTGTCGCTCAGTTCATGGATATGTTTATCGGATAAACCCACTCTCACATAACCCAGAGTATCGCCGTTCAGCTTTACGGGCACGGCAATATCATATATACGCCCCAGCCCTGTGTCCAGAATCCGTATGGCGCTGTCCTGATGCGCTTCAACGGCGTGGGCGTCTTTCAGCGCCAGGGGAAAACCGCCGGAAAAGCTGTGAGCTATCACATCAAAAGAATCATCCATCATGAAAATATATTCAAAGTTCTCATCCCGTTCCTTTTCCTCATTTATCCGGCGATGGATTTCGCCATAGTCGTCTGTTAAGATGTCGTCCAGGGAGCGCTCCGCAAGGCGCTGCGCCGTCAGAACGCCCATCCCTTTGCTCGCCTCAATCAGCGCCGGCGGCAGCAAATTCTTTACCGCCGCGATTATAGAAATACAGGCGACGATCACCAGCAAGGTTATGGCCGCGAAAATCTTGGACTGAAGGCTTATTTTCCTGAAATTAAAAGCATTCAATCTCATTTTACGGCCTCCGCTATTTTCCGCGCGAAGGCATAATCCGCATCTGAGGCCGGAACAAATCCGCTGAGTTTAAGCTCACGCAGCGCCGCTCGCCCGTCACCGTCACGATGCATATTAAGCAGAGAGGCCTTAACGGTATCGTGCATCTGGGGCGTCATGCTTTTGCCGGCCAGGATGATCGGCGGAGCGAAAAAAAGAGGGGATTCCCCTATGATCCTTACTTTGTTTTTCAGAGGGGAATCCTCCAGCGCGCGGGATGAAACGCAGGCCCCGTCCACGTCATCATCCGCGACAAGGAGGATTGAATGGTTGTAATTTCCGCTCCATAAAACGCGCGAAAAAAAATTCTTCTTGTCAAAGCCGGCGAGCTTTATAAGATATGCTGGCCAGTGATGCCCCTCCAGAGAATCCTTGTCGGAAAAAGCAAAAGATTTCCCCCTGAGTTCTCCGAATTCCCGGATGGGGCTGTCCGAAGGAACAATAACAAGCGCCCTGTAATGAGGGCTGCCTGCCCTGGCCTCAGCCGCCAGTATCCGCACGCTGGAGCCTTTCCCCAGTTTAAGATAGTCGCCGACCCTTATTCTTGCCAGAGCTATCCCGCCATTTTCCAAAAGGTCTATGAGTTCAGCGCCGGTACGCCGCTGGACAAATTCGAACTTCTCGCCGGCCCTTCCTGAAAGATAAGAAATCAGGGCTTTATAGCGGGAATACGTTTCAGAATACAAAAAATTGCTTGACAGGCCGAACTTGAGTGACGAATCCGCTTTTTCCCCTTCGGAAACATCCTCAACAAGGGAAAGGTCTATTTTTACGGGAATCTCTTTTTCAGGGGCGCAGCCCGAACAAAAAAGAATGCCCGCGGCGGCGATAGAAAATATTCCCCTCATCTCAGCCCCCCTTCACCTTTTGTCCCATTCTCCGGCGGGAATAGCCCGGTGTTGATCTCATCCAGCGGCTTGCCTGAAAAAATATCATTGAAAATCCTATCACATCGCGAAGCGGTTTTCAATATCAGCTGCGGATTGGAAGGAATGATCTCGAGATCAGCCAGCGACGGCATGCCGGCCGGGACAGCAATGTCTTTTCTGAGCGACACGATCCCCATTTCCTTACACATAAAACCCTGGGTTTTAGCGGAAAGCGCCCAGTCAATGAATTTTTCGGCGGCCGCGGCATTGGGACTGCCGCTTATTACAGCTATGGGACTCGGCACGGACAGCACCCCGTCGGCGGGGTAAATGTAGTCAATGGGAAGAGACGGGTTGTCTTTAAGTAATTTTCTCACGGTGAAATCAATGCTTATTCCCATGTGCAGTTCGCCTTCGGCTATCATCTTCGTCATGCCGGTGTTGTCATGGACGATCCGGCATTTATTTCTGTAAAGTTTCACAAAATAAGGCCACCCGAAATCTTTGTCAAGGAGCAGCGCGCCTACCGCATACCTGACAGTCCCGGCACGCGAGGGGTCGGCTATGGCTATTTTCCCTTTAAAATCCTCATCCAGCAGGTCTTTATATCCAATCGGCCGCTTTTTTACCAGTTCGCTGTTATAGACGACAACCATGTTGAGCAGACGGCTGCCCGTGTAATAACCGCCGCTATCCTTAAAAATGGCGGGGATTCTGGCCGACTGGGGCGAGACATATTTGCGCAAAAAGCCCTTCTCTTTCAACTCTTCGGCGGAGACGAAATCAGCCAGCCACACGACATCGGCACGCGGGACTCCGGATTCAAACTCTTTTGACACCTCTTCCACTATTTCACGCGAGCCCGCACGCCTCATGGCGATTTTAATCTTAGGGTGGTCTTTCTCAAATCGGCGCACTAAAGTCTCGGCGATTTCAAGGGGGACTGATGTATAGACATTGAGCATCCTGCCCCCTTTATTCCTTTTCCGGCAGACAATTCCCAGGGCTCCGCCTGCAAAGAGGACGATCGCCAGTAGTAGTTTAAGTTTGCTCATACCTCCCCCTTTTAATATCAAAATCTGATTTCCAGCTGGACGAGCAGTTCGTCATTATCAACTTCCGCGCCTCCGGTAGATTCCCTGTTTATGTAATACTCATTTTTGAGAAGAACATTTTTTTCGATCTCAACGATGAGCGCCAGCGTTATTTTTTCTCTGTCCCATGTGAGGGAATTCAAAATATCGTTCGGCAGATCCACATTCAGTTTGCCGTACCTGACGAGAGGCGTGACTGAATCAAAACATTTCCCGGACGGACATTTTATTTTATAAGAGGCCTGTAAAAAGTATCCGTCCCTTTTAAGCGCGCCGTATTTTGAAACAATGTATTCCGCGCCGAGCCCCAAATCAGCCGATTCGTATTCCGCCGCCGCTCCTGTCATCGCGACACCGTCGGAGTTTTCGGTATTTCCGTATCCCGGAACCGCATGAAGAAGAACCCTGTCGTCGCCGCTGAGTTTGGAAATATAAGCGAACCCGAAAACATCCAGACTGCGATTGTCCGCGAGGGAATGTTTCATTCCAGCGCCGAAACCCGTTTCCTTGTTCTCGTTTGAATCACCGTATTGTTTCGCGTCACAAATGAATTTGTGGCTTTTATCTTCGGATGGGGAGGTTTCGGAAAGCTTATACCCGTTGGTCAGTGAGAAATGCCAGTACAGAGATTCTTGTTTCCCCGACCAGAACAATCCCATGCTGTCGGAATTATAAAAAGCGGCCTGGATCAGCGAAACGGCCTCGGTTTTTCTGCCAGGTTTTCCGTCAATGAACCTGTCGTCCATACCCACTTTGAGACTCGTGTTTAAAGGCATTTTTGAAAACACGGCGTAAGTTTCGCCGCAATAGGCGTCGTCCGCCTTAAAAGTGAATTGTCCGTAAAGCTCTATCTTCTCACTCAATTTAACGCGCGGGCACAAATTAAACTTATCAAGCTGAAAATGGCTCTCAGGGGTCACGCCGTCGCGCCCGGTGTCAACATATTCAAATTCAAGTTCGCCGCTGAATTTCAAATTACCAACAGGAGAGGACGATTCCTTAAACGCTTTCTCCAGGGCGCTGAGACGCTCTTCCACGCTCACGGCGCGGGCAAAAGAACAAAACGCAGGAATTATGACAAGCGCTAATAACAACTTTTTTTCCCTGCCTGTTGATTTCGCTTCCGACCTCTTGCATCCTTCTCTTTTAGCGGCGGCTGATTTCATTTATGCGGTACCAGCATGATCCTGTTTATGCTCTCACGCAGTTCGTCGGCAAGCAGCGGCTTGAAGATAATATCATCCGCGCCCGCCCGGCGGAAATCACCCAATTCCGCTTTGACGTGAGAGACCGTTATTCCGAGAATATGTATATTTTTCAGTTTCGGCTGCTTCCTGATCGCTTTGCAGACCTCTATTCCGTCAATCCCCGGCATCCTCATATCCAGGAGCACGAGCATCGGCGCGGCGTCCCTGAGCTTGATGCCGGCCTCAAAACCGTTCACCGCGCAATCAATTTTAAACAGCGGGTAATTCTTCTTCATGAAGAGCTTGAGCCATCTGATAATTTCGGCGTCATCGTCAACGATCAGCACATCCGGCGGCACATCCCTTGTCCCCGCCAGAGGGTTTAAGCCGAGCTGGGAAGCGAAATCAAGTATCTCTTTTCGGCTGACGCGAAGCTCCGCTTTCGGATTTTTATAGGTTTTCACCAGACCTGTACTCAGCCATCGGCGTATCATCGTCTCTTGCAGAGAAAGCAACCGGGCCGCCTCCACGATGGCTATAAGATCCGCCGCGCCTGACGGCGCATCCGCCCCGGCGGACGAAACGCTTTCAGCCGCGCCCCGGCTTTGTTTTGATTTTTTCATTTTCTCTCCTTTGCCCCGCGCGTTTTTTTAGGACGCGGTGACGCTTTACCTGCTATAACTTCCCGCAGGATGCCGACCACGGCCGGATCAAAAATTTTCCCGCTCTCCTCACTCATAATTTTCAATGCCTTCCTCTCGCTGAAAGCTTTTCTGAACGGCCTGTCGGAGACAAGCGCCGCATAGACATCAGCCGCGGATATAATCCTGGCGCCGAGCGGTATTTTATTTTCTTTCAAAGCTTCGGGATAGCCCTTGCCGTCCCAGCGTTCGTGATGGTACTTTATAAGCGGCATCAGAGCGCCAAGCGGCGGCACCATGGCGAGTATCTCAAGGCCATAGTCGATATGCTTTTTGTACATCTCCATATCGGCTTCGCTCCACTCACCCTTTTTATACAAAACGCTTTTGTTCAGCCCCAGTTTTCCTATGTTGCACAGAAGCGCCGCCTGCTCTATTTTTTTTATCTCATCGTCAGAAAATCCCATGCGCGCGGCAATATCCCCGGCGAGAACAGAGGCATGAACGCCGTGACCCATAAAATGGGAATTTTCCGCGTCCGCGCCCCGGGCGAACTCGAATATGGTTTCCACCAGCGACTGGTTCATCCGCGCCGCCAGATCCGCGAGTTTGCTTTTGATAACCGTTATGTTAGCCGGGGACCCGGCGCTCCGGCGGCGCGCTCCTACGGCGGGAGGGGAGCATATGCGTGAGCCGCCCTCTGATTTCGCTTTTTTTATACATTGTTCCGCCAGAGCGAACATATCAAACGGGCTTTTTATGTCGTCTTCCGGATAAGAGACGAGCCCCGCGCTGACCTTGATCTGCACTTTTTTAGCGCCTTGCCCGAAGGCGGCCCGGTCTATGCCCTGAAAAATCCTCCGGCCGAGCCACAGAGCCTTCTCCCTGGAAGTTTCCGGCAGCACTATTATGAATTCCTCGCCGCCGAAGCGTATCACCACATCCGAGCTCCGCGTCATTTCCATGAATTTATTAGCCAGCTGTTTTAAAACGGCATCGCCGAAGATATAACCGTAAACATCGTTTATGCTCTTAAAAAAATCCACGTCTATGAGCATAATGGATAGAGGCCTCTTGTGCCTCTTTGAGCGCTGGTATTCCGCCTCTATCAGACCGTCGTATATACGGTGCGAGTAAAGGCCTGTGTGAGAATCCCTGTAGGCCATGGCGGCAAGCTTCCGGTTGGCTTTCAGTAGTTCCCTGTTCATCGCCCTCAGCCTCTGTTCCGTCCTGCGCCCTTCTGTAACGTCCGTAAATGATGACTGTATGCACAAAGATGTGTTATCGGGATTTATTATCTGGATGACAGAAACGCGCGCGTAAAAAACTTCTCCGTTCTGCCTGACAGCTCTGACCGTTCCCGACCAGCCCTCGCCCGATAAAACTTTCTTTATCAGGACCGGCGCCTGTTTCTGTGATTTAAAGAAGGACGCCAGCGGACGCCACAGGGCGTCAGCTGCGGAATCACATCCGAACATTTTAAGGAAAGATTTGTTGGCGTATGTGATCCGGCCTTTGAGATCGGCCAGGATTATGCCCTCGGCGGCTTCGCCTATGGTCATATCCATGATGAGCAGTTTTTTATTTACTTTTCCTGTCTCTATCGAATTGTCCGGGATTTTTTTTGAAACGCCGGCGGGCTGAGCGGCAGGAACGCCCTCTTTTTTTTCAGCGGTTCTCCTGCGGCTCCTTCTGATCACGATTAACGCCACCCCCTTAGTGGAATAATATTTAATATCTTTTCTACTCATTTAATTGTAAAACTTAAGCCGCAAACAAGCAAGGTGATTTATATCACAACATAAAAAAATCCCATGTTTAGGAACCGTCCCTATTGGATTCGGCTAAACATTTCTTTGAAATGAAAGCGGGGACGCGTTTTCACGCGTCCCCGCAGATCTTAGCGCCCTGAGGCGCTCGGGGTTAACCCCTTTTTCTTACATCATTCCGCCCATTCCTCCGCCGTAACCGCCGCCGCCCATAGGCATGTCTTTCTTCTCTTCGGGGATATCCGTTATAAGGCATCCCGAAGTCAGAAGAATAGACGCGATGGAAGCTCCGTTTTCAAGCGAAGCTCTGACAACTTTTGCGGGGTCAACAATTCCGGCTTTGATCATGTCAACAAATATTCCGCGCTCGGCATCATAACCGTGGCCCGCGGGCATCTTCATCACTTCCTGCACGATGACCGTGCCTTCGGCCCCGGCGTTGCGCGCGATCTCTCTCATCGGCGCCTCAAGCGCTTTGGCGATGATGTTCACGCCCGTCTGCTCCTCGGTGTCGGTGCACTTGATAGCTTTCACTTTTTTTATGGCTGCTATAAGCGTCACTCCGCCTCCGGGTACAATTCCCTCTTCCTGAGCGGCAATCGTGGCGTGCTTAGCGTCCTCAACCTTGAATTTTTTGGTTTTCATCTCGGTCTCGGTGGCCGCGCCGACTTTTATAATGGCAACTCCGCCTGAAAGTTTGGCAAGCCTCTCGTTAAGCTTTTCCTTGTCATAATCGGAATCGGATTCCTCTATCTGTTTCTTTATCTGCTCCACCCTCGCAGACACATCTTTCTTGTCGCCCGCGCCGTCTATAATGGTGGTGTTTTCTTTGTCTATCGTCACCTTTTTGGCCTGGCCGAGCATGTTAAGTTTTGTTTCCTCGAACTTCATTCCCACATCCTCGGATATAACTGTGCCTTTTGTGAGCACCGCGATATCGGCGAGCATTTCTTTTCTTCTGTCGCCGAAGCCGGGGGCTTTCACAGCCGCGCATTTCAGCACCCCGCGGAGTTTGTTCACCACCAGCGTCGCGAGAGCTTCGCCTTCCACATCATCGGCAACAATCAAAAACGGCTTTCCCGTCTTCGCTATCTGTTCAACGACAGGAAGAAGTTCCTGCATGGATGAAATTTTTTTGTCCGTTATGATGATATAAGGTTCATCCAGAACGGTTTCCATCCTCTCAGCGTCGGTGACGAAATAAGGCGATATGTTGCCGCGGTCAAACTGCATTCCCTGCACCGTCTCAAGCTCGGTGGATGATGTTTTTCCCTCGTCAACTGTAATAACACCGTCTTTCCCCACTTTGTCAATGGCGTCGGCTATCATGTCGCCGATCTCCTTTGAGTTGGCCGAGATGGTGGCTATCTGGGATATTTCTTCCTTGGTCGTCACCTTCCGCGCCATTTTTTTAATTTCTTCCACGGCAACCGCCACCGCGTTGTCCATTCCCTTTTTAAGATGCAGCGGGTTGGCTCCGGCGGTGATGTTTCTCAGGCCTTCCTTAAATATGGCCTCCGCAAGAACAACAGCCGTTGTCGTGCCGTCTCCGGCGACATCATTTGTTTTGGAAGACACTTCCCTTACAAGTTGCGCGCCCATATTTTCAAAAGGATCATTGAGCTCTATTTCCTTAGCCACGGTCACGCCGTCGTTAGTTATCGTCGGCGAACCGAATTTTTTGTCAAGAACGACGTATCGCCCTTTCGGCCCCAGCGTCATCTTCACGGCAGAAGCTAACTGCTCAATGCCTTTCTGAAGCGATGCGAAAGCTTCATGATCAAATCTTAATTGTTTAGCCATTTTATTTTCCCCCTTATTTCACTTTTTCTTTTACTTTCGCGATAACGTCACCCTGGTCCATGTAAACGTAATCTTTTCCGTCAAGCTTAACTTCCGTTCCGGCGTATTTTCCATAAAGCACCTTGTCGCCAGCCTTCAGTTCCATGGGAATAAGTTTTCCCGAATCGTCTCTTTTCCCCGGCCCCACGGACACAACCGTGCCTTTCTGCGGTTTCTCTTTCGCCGTGTCGGGGATGATGATACCGCTTTTGGTCTTCTCCTCACCCTTCTCCTGCTCAATCAAAACCCTGTCTCCAAGCATCTCAAGATTCATAAACTCTCCTCCTGTTCTTATTTCTCACGGGGAACCCCCCGTCCTTAAATCCAGCTAACCGGTTACGGTTTAGCACCCACTCATTGCAGGTGCTAAATTACAAAAAGACATTTGTTTTGTCAAGTAGCCGCAGAGCAGAACTCTGCCGAGAGGCAAAGCTGTCGCTCACGCCCCGGCGCACTTTCAGTTGCGACTACCAGAGTATGAATAATCCATATCAATTAGGAACTGTCCCCATTGACCCTATCGGCAAGTTGGTTTACTCAATGAAGAAACTGTTTTAATTTCCTGTAGTAATTTTCATGACTCCCGATGGTGTAAAGATAAAGCGTCTTATCCTGCTCTTTATAGGAAAGAAGATATTGCTGCGTTTTATATTTGAATTTAAGAACCCTGATACCTTTTAAAGCGCCTTTCTTTAATTCTCCTATGTCGGGATTTTTTAAAACAGTTACAACCTGACGATCGATTTCTAATTGTATATGTCTGGGTGACCGTTTTTTAAATTTACGGAAATGATTGGAGGCAACAGGCTGTTTCATTTAAGAATGCCAAATTTATATTCCTTTCCAAGCCCTGCCTCTAATTCCGCTTTTGCTTCGAGCGTTTCTTTTATGAAAGAGAGAGGCAGTTCATCGTTTTCTTCACAGAGAATCCCGTCACAGAGATATTTTTTTATTTGCTCAGAAAGAGTCCGATGCCCTATTTTCGCCATCACTCTGACTTTCTTTTCAATTTCTTCCGGCAGCCGTACTGTAAAAACCTGCATATTTCCTCCCGTATTTATTAGTATTCGCTACAAATACATTGTAATCTGGAAACAGGAAAATGTCAAGCGGCCCGGCGATTGATGCGGCACGGCGATTGACTATATTTCTATGATGCCTTTTGCCTTGTTCATGAGAGCCGCGTTCAGACAGCATATCCAGTTTTTAAGGTGCTTCGGAAGAAGAAAATGAGTATAGACATAAGCCGTGGCGGCTTCCGCAAATTTTTCCCTCATTTCGCCGCTCGCAAAGATCTGGCTTATCCTGTAAGCCGCGCCGGGCGCTGTCTTAACGAGGAATCCGTTTATCCCGTGCAGGATCTGGAGCGCTATGCCCGAAGAATCCCTCGCCACGACAGGCGTCCCCTTCCATAAGGCCTCCGCAACCGTCAGGCCGAAGCCCTCCCTGGAAGACATCTGCAGGCAGACATCGGCCATGCGCTGAAAAGCGTTTATATCAAAAGGGCTCTCGTCGGTGACGGGAATGTTCAGCACCTTGATATCCTCATCCCCGCCGGCCGCGTCCAGCACTTCCTTATATATCTCTTCGCCCTCGGGGTCATCATCCGCGTATGAACCGGCGAGAACAAGAACCGAAGGATACATTTTGTTGACGATCCTGTAGGCCTCTATCGCCCCGAAAGGATCTTTCAGGCGGTCAAAACGCCCTATCTGAACAATTATTTTCCTGTCATCAGCGATGCCGTATTTTTTTCTCACCCCATCGATCCTGTCCAGGCTCATATCAACATTTTTAGCGGCGAGAGGGTCTATGGTCGGCGGAAAAATAAACTGCCTGATCTTAAGCTCTTTGGCGTAGCCCGGGCAGTGGAAAATAGCCGCGTCAAACATGGACACATATTTCTCAAGGCTCTTCCATGTGGCATCGGTTGAGGTGGAAAGGTCTATATGGCATCTCCATATCCATTTGCCGCCGAACTCTTTCCTGAATTTAACGAGCGGCAGCGGCTGCGGGTCGTGCACCACATAGACATCCGCGCCTTTTATGAGAGTGTCTTTCTGCGCAAAAACATTTTTTTCAAAATAAGCATAATCATCCTCGTCCAACTGATCGTCGGCGCCGTGCAGTGAATTGTGTATTTTTTTCGTTATTTCAAAAAAACGCTGGTCGCCCTTTATATCCGACCAGATATTCTCCATACCCAGCTCATTGAGCATAGGCACCAGATTATTCAGTATTTCCGCCACGCCCCCGCCTTTCTTCGTGGAATTGATATGCTGTATCTTTTTCCCTTTAAGGGGCGAAGACAGATTGATCAGGCCCTCTATCTCACCCTCGTCGACAACGCTTTTATAATCAAAAATGCTTTTCTTATACATCTAATCCTATCTCCTCTATTTTGTCTTTTATCTGTCTCAGGTTATACTGATGCAGGTTCAAACGGTTTATCCTCCCTGCCAGATCCTTGCGGCCGCAGGACACCGAGAGCCATTCCGAAAAATCGTTGGACACTTTTTTCAGCCTCAGGCGGGAGCCCACCAGGTGATAAAAAACGGACTCCACCGAAGATTGTTTAACGCCCTCAAAAAACTCCTTCTCATTTTCGGCGACGATCCCCGATTTGGCCACAAAAGTCAAAAGCCCCATGAAATAAAACTCTTTCCCTCTCGCCACACGCGCAAAATCACGGTTTTCGCCTTTGTGTTCTTCCAGTATTCTGAGTATCAGCGTTTTCGTCCTGCTCAGGCTCTTTATCTTGGCCGGGTCAAAAACGGAGATCCTTTCGGCGATGTCCTGCGCGCCGGCGGTCTTCCAGAGCCATTCGGCGAAATCATTCATATAGTCGATCTGCGAAACATGCCTTTTATAGAGCGAATAATAGATGTGATAAAATATCGTCTCCATACCGCTGTTTTTAATACCCTCATAGAATTCATCCATCGTCGCCGCCTTCACCCCCGTGTAACGCGGGATATTGGCGCAGGAATAAAAAACAAAAGCGTTCATATATCTATCCTCCTAAGCGCTTCAAGCGCATCTTTCGGAGCGGCAAGGCGGAAACGCGCGGCGCTCTTTCCCCTGCCTATTTTTACTCCCGTGATCCCCCTGAGCCGGAACACATCCTCATCGGTTACATCGTCGCCGAAATAAACCGGCGTGTGATCTTTCGCGCCGCGGGCGAGTTTTTTCACGGCCGCTCCTTTACTCACGCCTTCCGCTCGGATCTCAACGACTTTTTTTCCGTATATAAGTTCCAGCGAGAATTTTTTGAGAACCGGACGGATATCCTTTGTGATCCCGAGAATCCGAGCTGCTGTTTTCAAAGGCGCGTTCCTGTAATGCAGGGCCAGCGAGAATTTTTTTTCCTCAGTAAAAACCCCGCCGATAGAGGCGGCTTTAAAAAATGCCGCCGCCAGAGCCAGGATATTTTTCTGCGCCGGCGAGAGCGTTTTCACGGAACGCCGGCGGCCTTCGTCGATCTCGGCGCCGTGACAACCGACGAGCGTAAAACCCTTCGGAAAAAATTTCCTGAGAAAGGATATTTCCCTGCCGCTGACAATGGCGATCTTTATATTCTTACTTTCCTTCAACCTCTTCAAAGCCTCTACCGCTCCCGGCAGCGGGCGGGCTTTCGGCGGGTTATTCACGATATCCGAGAGCGTCCCGTCAAAATCGGCGAAGATGAAAAGCTTCTTCTGTCCTTTAAGAAAATCCGACAAGTTCACGGCCTTTCCTCCAGGGCGTTCAGATTCTTGTTCATCCATTCAAAAACATCGTGATCTTCTACTTTCTTCCTCATCGCCTCCATCCTGCGCCTTTTCTTAGCGGCGGGGAGCTTGAGAGCGGCGGCGATATAAGATGACACCTGCTCCGTATCGTAGGGATTGCATATGAAGGCCTCTTCAAAAAAAGAACTCGCTCCCGCGAACTCGCTCAGGATGAGAGCCCCGTTCCCGTCCACCTGAGACGCCACATATTCGCTTGCGACCATATTCCAGCCGTCGAACAGAGGCGTCAGAAGTGCGACATCCGACATCCTGTAAAAAGCGGTGAGCTGTTTGGCGGAAAATTTGCGGTAAAAATAAAAAATGGGCTGCCATGAAGGCGTTCCGAATTTTCCCTCAAAGCGGCCTATGTTCCTGTCTATCTCCCTCTTGAGATAGCGGTATTCGCTGACGCCTTCCCTTGAAGGCGTGGCGATCTGGAGCAGAGACACCTTCCCCCGCCATTCGGGATGAGTGTCCAGGAAATACTCAAATGCCCATATCCTGCGGAGTATTCCCTTTGTGTAATCGAGCCTGTCAACGGCAAGAATTATTTTATTGTTTCCCAGGCTCAGGCGCTGTTTCTCGGCCATATTGGCCGTCTGTTTCAACTCGGCCATGGACCTGTAATGCTTATAGTCTATCCCTATGGGAATCGCTCGCAGCTGCGTTGTGCGGGATTTGTAAATGATGCTGTTGCCTTTCACCACGGCTCCGGGCAGTATCCTGACGGCGGATAAAATAAAATTATCCACGAATTCCTGCGTGTGAAAAGCCAGCAGGTCACTTCCCAGAAGTCCCTCAAGTATCTGCCTCCTCCACGGAAGAATGGCAAAGACGGACGGCGACGGCCACGGGATGTGCCAGAAAAACATCAGTTTCAAAGCCGGCCTCAGCTTCCTTAACATCGCCGGGACGAGGCTGAAATGAAAATCCTGTATCCAGACGGTGTCCTGCCCCTTGATCCTGGCGATATAATCCGCGAATTTCCTGTTGACATTCTTGTAGCCCTGCCAGTATTCTATGATAAAGGAGCATTTTTCGCTGAACTGATGACAGAGCGGCCAGAGCACCCTGTTGCTGAAACCGTAATAATACATGCCGTATTCGCTCTTATTGAGCGCCATGCGGTGCAGGCAGAATTTTTCTTTTTCCGACGGGAAAACCACTTTCCTGTTCTCGGAAAGGCCCGCGCCGTAAGCCACCCAGTTTCCGCCGGTTTTTCTCAGCAGCGGCTCAAAAGCCGCCACGAGCCCGCCGACATTCCTGCTGACCTTGCCGCCGCGCATGGAATAGGGCTCTCTGTTTGAGACTATCGTCAGCATGCGCGGCAGCCGCCTGAAAAAATCCCTGAGCGGAGAGTCTTAAAATTTCCGCGTTGTCCGTCCGTTCTCTCATTAAACATAGTGCATTTTACCAAACCTGACGCCGGGGCGCAAATCACGCGCACTGATAAATCTATTGTTTTGTGAGGAGAAAAGCGGCAGCGAAGGCTGTGACCGGCACCGTGAGTATCATGCCGCATGTCCCGGCGAAAATACCGGCTATCAGCGCGGCGAACCATTCGGCGTTGAGAAGAAAAGACGCTGAATATGTGAAGAAACTCCTGCTCACTATAAGGAAGAGCGCCCCGCCCGCGTAAGCGAAAAGGAGGCTGCCCGACATAGACGCTATGACATCTCCTCCTATATTCATCCCGCGGCGGAAAAGATTTTTCCGGGTTATGGCGGAGTTCACCGATTGTATTGACGACAGAGAAGAGCTTATTGTTATGGCCACATCCATTATCACGCCTGAGGCGGCAATGACGATTCCCGCCAGGAATACGCTCCCCGCATCGCTCGGCGGGATTTTCAGCGCGCGCGCAAGATAATTGAGAAGCTGTATCTGTTCATCGGAAAATCCGCGGGTTTTAAGAACCGCGAGAAAAACGTATGCCACCAGAGCCGCCGAAAGGATACCGAAAAGCGCTCCGGCAAAAGCCGCGGGCGCTTTTGCCCCTCTGCCCCCGACGGCATAAAGCGTCACAAGAGCGATGACGGAACAAAGGAGAATTGCCGAAGCGACGGGCGGCGCACCCTTGAGAATGGCGGGCACATATATGCCGAAAACCAGGAACATGGCGAAGGACAAAGCCGCCAGCGCCCGGGCGCCGGATGCGGCCTTGAGAGCGATAACTCCGGTGGCAAAAAGAAAAATGAGCAGCGCTATCGGGCCTCTCCTGTCATAATCAAGAACGCCTGCCCTGCCGTCCTCTATAACGCAGAGCACCCTTTCCCCGCCGGAAAGTTTCACTCTGTAATTATAAATATCCACCGGATATTTTTTGCCTGACACCGCGAAAGCGAAAACGCCGTTTTCCATTGTGATCCGGCCGCTCCTGTATTCCTGAGGGTCTTCGGCATCCTCAACCAAAGGATGCGCGTAAAAATCTATGTCCGGTTTCTCGCTCCATGAATCGGCGAAGGCGGATGAGGCGGCGACAAGAACGCAAAACAGGATATTTCTTATTTTGAAAAGCATCACGGCGTTCGCCCTTTTTTATGCCCCGCGAAAAGATATGCGGCGGTCAGGGATGTGGCGGGGATCGTCAATATGAGTACAAAACTCGCCAGCAGGCTCTGGAGAATGATCCCTGAAACAGCCTCATAATTTATAAATCTCAGGAAAGGCACGCCGCAAACGCGCGCGTTGAGGACGAGAGCAAGAGACGCCCCCGCAAAAACAAAGATAAGAGAGTTTATCATCGTCGCGAGCATGTCTCCGCCGACGGATATGCCCCGCAGGCAGAGCTGGATAACGCTCATATCAGAGCGCTCAGCGTGGAGTTCGTTCACGAAGGAAGCCACCCCCACGCTCACGTCAACGGCCATTCCGAGAGCCGCGAGCATTATCGCGGCAGATGCCATCAGGAAGAAATCTATTTCAGCTATGTTTCCCGCCCGGGACATGGCCATTATCCTGCGCGCGCCGTCAAAATAAAAACCGCTTATGTGCGCGGCCTTCAGAAAAACGAAAGCCATGAGTGAGGCGAGAACAATACTTCCCGCCGTGCCGGCGGCGGCAGCTGCGGTTTTTTTAGTGGCTCCGGTTATCAGAAGAAGTGTCGTTCCCGCGCTTAAAAGCGAAAACAAAAAAACAGCCGCCACGGGATTAAAGCCGTTTTTCAAAACCGGAACGAATGCGCCCACAAAAAGAAAGATGTTGAAAGCCATAGCCGCTAAAACAGCCGCGGCTCGGCGGCCGATAACGGCAAAAAGAAGCAGGGCAAAAAACGCGAGGAACAGCTTAAGCTCACTTCCCCGGCTGTAGCCTTTTATCCTCACGCCCTCCATCTCTCCGTCGGGATCGTAATCTATCCGCAGCGCCGCCTTATCTCCTTTTTCCAGGATCGTGTTGTAGGCGGGATCATCCCAGAGATAATTTTTTGCCTGAACCCTGACGCCCTTGAATTTTCCGTTCAGGATAAGGAATTCCGCTTCCTCAATATCGGTATTCCCGCGTGATGACTCCATGAGACGGCCTGTCACAAATTCAGATGATGCTTCAGAGGCGGACGGTGACAAAAAAAATAAAAAAAATAGAACCGTGAAGTTCCTGGTCAATGCAGCACTTCTTCGCGCTTGCGGCTGGCCAGCAGGATAACATCTTCAAGTTCGGCTTTTGAGGACGCCGCCATCCACTTCTCCTCAAAATCTTTTTCCTGCACTATTTCGGCTATGGCCATAAGAGACCTCAGATAAAAATTCCTCTCGTCGGTGCTGGCCACGATAAAAAATAATGTTTTTATGGGGTCGGGGCTGTTGGGGAATATCACGCCTTCTTTTGCCCGCACAAGTATCATTGTGAAAATTTTTTCTCCGTCGATTATGATGTGCGGTATGGCCAGGCCTTTTTTTATAACGGTGGCCGAGATCTTTTCCCTTTCAATAAACTGCCCGTAAAGTTCCCCCGCGTCCATTTTCAGAAGTTTGGCGAATTGTTCGGATATCTTCCTGAAAAAATCATGAGATGAAAAAGTGCCGCTCATATCCACTATTATGGAATCCTTTACTAACAAGTCAAAGCGGTCCTCCATTATACTGTCCCGCTCAAAAAGAACGCCTTTGAGCTCCCTGTTCAAAGTGTCCGTGCTTATCTGGCGGCCTATCACCCTTTCAACCACATGGATGAGCGCCGATTTCTTCGCTTCCAGCCTGTAGGGATAAAGCAGATACCACAGGAGCGCCACCCCGAAGAATAAGCCGGTAGAGATGAGCGCGAACGCGCCCATTGAGACTATAAGCGCGGCATAGAACGCGATCCCCGCTATTTGAAGATAAGGATACAGCGGAGCCCTGAACACCGGCCGGTAATTGGGCAGTTTGGATTCTCTCATGAATATCAGCGCGGTATTCGCGAGGATAAACAGCGTTATCATTGTGGCCGACGCCACTTTGACAAGTTTTTCTATGTCAAACGCGAATATCATTATCAGCATCGCCGCCGATGTGAATAAGATCGGCCAATGCGGCGCGCCCCGGCGGTTGATCCTTGAAAAAATATCCGGCATCAGATTATCCCTGCTCATTGCCAGTGGCGCGCGGGAGGCCGTCATAATACCCGCGTTCGCCGTGGAGACAAAAGCCAGGATGGCCCCGAAGGCAAGCAGCGCCACACCGGGCGCTCCGGCAAAAACCCCCGCGCCGGCGCTCAATGGCGTGAGCGTGTTGATCAAGATATCCGATTCCAGCACACCAACGGTGACAAAAATGGCCAGAGCGTAAAGGCACACCACTGCCGTCCAGGCCAGCAGCATTCCAAGCGGTATATTTCTCGTCGGGTTCTCCACCTCTTCGGCAATGCTGGCCACTTTTGCCACGCCGCCGAATGACACAAACACCAGGGCGGCTGTTGAAAAAATAACGGAAAAGCCCGTGTCCCAAAACCCCCTGAAATGATCCAGCTTCACGGCGGTCGCGCCCCAGAGAATATACGCGACGCACACACCTATCAGGACAGAGACTATCCATATCTGATATTTAGCCGCTAGATGCACGCCTTTGAGATTTATAACAGTGAAAAAAACGCAGAACGCCGCCGCGATCACATCCATCTGAATTTCCGTGGCGCCGGGATATATGATCGTTAAAAAAGCCCCTATCCCGACGAGAGCGAAGGCGCTTTTGCAGCTCAGCGAGAACCAGTTGGCCAGGCCGCCGAGAAAACCGCTGGCCGAACCCATGCTGCGGCTTATGTAAAAATAATCGCCTCCGGCTTTGGGCATGGCCGTGAGGAGCTCCGAAGTGGCGAACAATGTCGGAATGACAAAAAGCCCGGCCAATATGTAGGAAAGAATGACGGCGGGCCCGGCTTTGGCGAAAGCGATAGCGGGAAGCACAAAAATACCCGACGATATCATCGCGCCTGACGCGATGCAGAAGACGCCCGCAAGGCCTATTTTCTTTTGAAGTTCCACAGCGTATTTTACAAAATTAACGCCGCTAAATCAAAGATTTAAGAGCAAAAATTTAAAGCGGCGAATGTGTTGTGCGCAATTTTTTGTAGCGCGGCGTGGATTCGGTTTTTTGAATTATATTTTTCATCATCTCGACGCAGAGCACGGGATATTTTCCGGCGGATGTTTCGCCGGAGAGCATCACCGCGTCCGTGCCGTCGTAGATGGCGTTGGCTATATCCGACACGTCGCTGCGCGATGGCCTCGGGTCGTCTATCATGGATTCCAGCATCTGCGTGGCCGTTATCACGGGCTTCCCGGCTTTATTGCATTTTTCTATCATCCGCTTCTGAAGTTCGGGTATCTCCCAGGGGTCAAGCTCCACGCCGAGGTCGCCGCGGGCTATCATAACGGCGTCCGTTTTTTTAAGTATCGCGTCAAAATTTCTGACGCCTTCGGGATTCTCTATCTTTGATATTATTTTTACGCCCGTTCCTTTGAGCCTCCCCCGGAGTTCCATGACATCATCCGCGTTGCGCACGAAAGAATCAGCGATATAATCCGCGCCGTGACAGACGGCGAAAGCTATAAGCGCTATGTCCGTGTCCACGGTGTAGGGAAAATCAATGACCGTGTCAGGATGGTTTATGCCTTTCCTCGAGCGGAGAATGTCGCCGTAGAGCACTTCGCAGAATATCCTGGGGCCTGAGACCTTTTCAACTTTCATGCCTATGAGGCCGTCGTCTATGAGGAGCCTGTCGCCTTTTTTGACATATTTGTGGAAGCGGGAAAAAGCCACGGGAATGCCGTGGGCGAAATCTTCCGCGAAAGGCCAGCCGTTCTTTTCGCTCATGCCCGTCCTCAAAAGGATCTTCTGCCCTGTTTTGAGATTCACGGGATAAGGTATGTCGCCGAGCCTGATCTTCGGCCCCTTTATGTCGTATATGACAAAAGGCCCGTTTTTTATCTTACGCGCCGACCTGATGATCTCCTCATGCTGCCTCAGAGAGCCGTGAGAGCTGTTTATCCGGACGCCCGCCATGCCGGCTCCGGCAAGCTCCCTGATCTTTTTCACAGTCGGCGGCCCTATCGTTGCTATTATCTGCGTTCCGTCCATGAAGATATGTTATAAAATATCCGGCCTTTATTCCATCTCATAACTGAATAACTGAAAGCCCGGCACCGTCTTCGGCACCGTCTTCTCCTTCAAGACGATTCAGAGCCGTCCCGCGAAAAAGCGCCTGCGGGAGCTATTTTATATGGGGCGCTTACCAGGTCGTTTATGAAATAGCCGGCCGGGCGGCCGTATATTTCCATAAACCTGATCAGATGGAGTACACGGATGCGCCTCTGGCCGGATTCAATTTTGGATATAAAAGACTGCGTTTTCCCGAATTTCCGCGCGGCGGCATGCTGATCAAGGCCGGCGCTCACGCGGGCATCCCGCAGCCGCTTCGCCAGATAACGAAGCTTTTTTGAATATAATGTTGTTTCTTTCATAAATTACCTATTTGCCAGATCATCGCTGGTACTATATTGTACCTTACAGTAAGCGATATGCCAAAAAAGAATGTAACTTTTGGCACTATAAAGCGCTCGTCCATAATATTGTTTCTTTCATAAATTGCCTATTGCCAGATCATCGCGAGTTATTGTATATTGCAGTAAGCGATATGCCAAAAGAGAATATCCCTTTTATCGGGCACTATAAAGCGCTCGTCGTGGATGACGCACGCGCTATACTGGCTATAATGGAACAGCTCATCGGCCTCTCAGGGGGCCGCGCTTACACCGCCGCTACAGAGGAACAGGCCCTGGCTCTCTCGGACAAACACGAATTCGACATAGTGATACTGGACCACATTTTAGAAGAAACGACCGGGCTGGAACTTCTGGTAAAACTGCGCGCCAAACGCCCTCTATTAAAGGCGATCCTCATATCAGCGTCTTTTTGCCCCTCCGAAGAAGAGATCAGATCCTATAAGTTCAGCGCCTTTCTAAAAAAACCTTTTGATCTGACGGAAATGATCATGGCTGTTAAAAAAACGCTGGGCAGATAAACCTTAGAAAATCTTTCTTGCCTGATAAGCCCTAACGCAGTTTTTTGAAAAGTTCTTTCGCCTTGTCTTTTACTTTATCGGACTCTTTATCCTGTATCTCTTTCTTTCTGCCGTCAAGTTTTTTTTCATAGGACTCCGTGATTTTATCATAAGACTGCGCCTTGCCGGAGATCCCGTTTATTTTTGACTCATAAGGGTCTTTAAAAGAGTCCAGGCGCTCGTTGGCGTCTTTCTCGTATCCGCCCATATACGCGTCAAAGCGTTCCCGCGCTTTTTTCTGCGACGAGGCCATTTCAGAGCCGATGCGCTCTTTCACCTTTTTTGAGAGGACATTGTCAAGATTGGACGAGAATTTCCCCGCGCCGCCTATGATCATCTTCCCCTCTATGACGAGTTCCGGAGTCGTCCTCACGGCGTCTATGACAATGCCCGTGACAAGATCCTTTTCATCCCCGCTCACTTTCATATTCCTGATCCTGATATTCAAATTAACTTCGGCCTTGGAGGAAGCCGGCGCAAAATAATCAAGGTCGATGTCATAAATACCGCTGAAACTGTCCAGCTTAACATAGGGTATGGCTCCTCCCACATCGTCCAGCGGAAAATCACTGCCCCTGAAAAACACCTTGCTCTTTTCCTCGCCCGGAATCCTGTTGTCTATAACGCCGGAAATTTTTATGCCGCCTTTATCCTGTCTGCCTTCAAGCCTGAAAGTAGCAGGATTTTTTGATTTTTCCGGAGCTGTTCTGAAATTAACCAGCTCCCCCTCAAGAGAAAGCTCCTCTTTCTTCACCGAAACATCCGCGTGCTTAAGGTGGAATTTGGGAAACAGCATGGATTTGAAAACCACATCGCGGCCTTTGAACTTCTGCTTTTTCGGTTTCGGCGGGGCTTTTTTCTTTTCCTGTTCTTTCATCTTCGCCATCACTTCCACGCCCTTCTCTATGTACTGCGCGAAACTACCCGTCTTCTTGTAAAGTATCCCCGAGAGAATATCCTGCGTGAAACTCTGGAACTGGCTTCCCGCTGGCACATTGAGCTGTGCGGAAACAAGCTTCCAGTCCGCTTCCCGTGCAGCGGCGATGTCTTTTTTCAGCTTCTGCACGGCTTTTTTATCGCTCTCAAATTCCTGTTTGACGATCTTCGCGGCGCTGACGGCGCTTTTTATTTCTTTTGAGTTATCTCTCAGCGTTTTGAGGGCCGAGGCGATCTCGCTTACGGTCTCAAGTTTTGCCGTGTCTATTTTTTTGATCTCTTCGGCGGCGGCCTCGGCCTTTTTCAGATCAGCGGAAACAGCGTCCAGTTTCGGTTCCCATTTGTTTTTGAGGTCTTCCGACTTTGCTTTGGCATCTTCGGCGAGCTTAGGGCTCTTGAACATATCTTTCTGCTTTTCAAAATAATCGCCGCCAAGTGATTTTATATCGTCGCCCGCCAGGAGAGGTTTTCTTTCCGGCGCGCCTTCTTCGGCTTTCTTTACCGCCTTCTTTTCCGCTTTAGGGGCGGGCCCGGCTTTTTTAAGAGCGCCGGATGTTTTCCTCGGCGTGCCCCATGATATGTCTTTTATGGAAGCTTCCTCTATCACCAATCTCTGCATGAGCAGCGCTTTGACGGGGGTGTCCATGACCATGCCGCCCGCCTCAAAAAGATTGAACATGGGATTGTCCGCGTCGGCCACGCGGATGCGGCCTATCTTCACCCTGCCCTTGATGAGGCTTATATCAACGCCGCTGACTTCCGCGCGGGCGTTAAAAATTTTTTCCATTACTTTTTCCATGCCTTTCGCGGCCACAGCGTCCATGCCAAAGGCATAAAAGGCCGCGAAGCCGCCGAAGATCACAAGCAGAGGGATGAAGAATTTCCAGCGCATCAGAGTGCATCCCTCACGCTGTTGGCCTTGTCGTAGAGCTTGATGATCTTGCCCACAAGAGGCAGTTTCATAAAAGTTTTGAATAATTTTGTCTCGGCCAGTTTATCCCGCACGCCACTGCGGTAACCCCTCACCATCGCGCGGAAAACAAAAAACGCGGGGACAAAAAGTATTAACGAGATCAGCGTCGTGCCCATGACAACGGTGTTGTAATATCGGGTGAACGGCACAATGGCTATGTTGTAAAGGCCTGTGAAAAAATTCTCAAGGCCGGGGTTTGTGAGGACGGTGTATCCGGCGCTGTCAAAGACGGGGCCCAAAGCCATGCCGACGAGCTTGAATACCGCCGTAAAGACGGCGCCCGTCGCGAGATTGGAGTTTGTCACATACATCAGTATGAGTATCACCCACCAGTGCAGAGCCGAAACCGGAATAATGCCCAGTACCAGCCCGAACGTCATTCCCAGCGCGACCTGCCCCGCCGCGGCGTTGGAATTCAGGGCTTTAAGAAATTTAAAAAAATATTTAATAATCAGCATGGTCGTATTATAGCAAAATCCCTTAAATCCCCGCAAATACGATTCTCTCAGCCATCCCTAACCGCCTTTTTTCTTCGGCACTTTCCTTGAACTTATTTTATTCTCTATTCGCTTTAATTCCCTATCATCCGCCAGAATTTCCGTTTGCGCTTCCAGTCCCAGTCGCCGGGCATTGAATTTTTCATACTGCTTCAGGGCAAGTTCATCCGCCACTTCCTTCGCCACTTTTCCGGGATGTTCAAGTATATCCCGCTCGTTGAATTTAAGAAAAGCGTTGAGCTTTTCCCGCCATTCGCGCATAAATATCTGTTTTCGGCGACGCGCCTGGTCTTCCGCATAATCAAGATACATACTGACTATCCGGTTCAGCTGACTCAGCTCGTTTTCGTTCAAATAATTTTTGGCAATAGTGACATCACCTGCCCTGACTTTGCCACCCTTCCAGGAAGTAAGCCCCATATCGGGTTTTGAAGCGTCCGCCCGATCAGCTATCAGTTCCGCCGCAGTTTTCCCGGAAACGGCATAATGAAGTTTATTCTGAACAATCCTGAAAAATTCCAGCGTCTCCTTCGCCTGCGGGTTGTAGTCAACGGCCAGTTTATATATATCGCGTATTTTCTGATAAAAGCGTTTTTCACTCGAGCGGATATCGCGAATACGTTCGAGAAGTTCATCAAAATAATCCGATCCAACATTTACGCCGCGTTTAAGCCGCTCATCATCCATCAAAAAGCCTTTAATCAGATACTCATTAAGCCTTTCCGTAGCCCAGATACGAAACTGTGTTCCCCGTGCTGAATTAACACGGTAACCGACGGCAATTACAGCGGGAAGGTTGTAAAATTTTCTTTTTCTGTTTACCTGTCTTACGCCCTCTGTTTGAACTTGTAAGCATTCCTTACAAGTTGCCTTTTCAGCCAGCTCCCCTTCCCCGTATATTGCCTTCAAATGAATAGTTATATTTTGAGGAGTTGTCTGAAAGAGTTCCGCCATAGCCGCCTGGGTCAACCAGAGCGTTTCATCTTCAAGCAGTACTTCGAGTTTTGTCCGGCCATCTTCCGTCTGATATAAAATGATCTCCTGACGGCTACTTTCCTTTTTCAGTTTTTTCATATTTGGCCTTTCCATTATATATGCGGTTGCTGAAGCCGGATAATACGGCAAAAGCAAACACCCATCCATCTGCTTCTAACTAATTGATATCGACCTTATTAAACCTTGCTCGAACCCATTTCGAGAATAGTTTATAAGATTCCCTTCACTTAAAGAGATTGTATTATTTTGCATGGAATAAATCAATTTCATTTTTCATTTTGTCATTGCGA
>Ga0180009_10000628_pt1 | contig 47294 bp, 40 predicted proteins | sample OS_PC_MetaG_FD_123537 | JGI IMG/M metagenome (GOLD analysis project Ga0180009, IMG submission 123537) | Groundwater microbial communities from the Aspo Hard Rock Laboratory (HRL) deep subsurface site, Sweden - OS_PC_MetaG | ecosystem: Environmental > Aquatic > Deep subsurface > Groundwater...
CCCTCGGCCGCTTCGCTTCGTTCAGATCATCTAAGAAACGTCTCCAAGCAATTCAAACAGGTCCATCGCAGACACTCAGCAAGTGGCTTAACTAAATGACATTGGTTAAACAATAATTATTAATCAGGTCAGAAGGCAGGCTGGGTCTATTGCCACAGACGCTGTGGAAAATCGTCTAGGCAGTTGGGTTGAAAATTTTTTCGATTTTTGTCATCAACGTGCGCACAGTGATCGGTTTGACGATGTAGGTGGCCGCTCCTGCCTTGATTGCCTTCAGGATCTTGTCCGGGTCAGCCTCAGCAGTGGCCATCATGACCGGGATGTGCTTGAGATTCTCATTCGCTTTGATTTTTTCCAGCAGCTCCAGGCCGTCCATTTCCGGCATGGTCCAATCGGAAATCACCAGATCAAATTTCTCAGCCTCCAGTTTTTCAAGCGCCATGACGCCGTTTTCCGCATCCTGCACATTGGTGAATTTCAACATTTTCAATGCTTCCAGAATGGATTTTCTCATGGGTAAAAAATCGTCCACAACCAGTATGCGAATGTTTGAATCTACAGCCATCAGTTTATATCCCAGTTCGGGTTCATCCATTGCCTGAATCAATCAAGACAATCTAATTCGTCAATCCCTGTGTCCGCAGGCATTCCCGCAGGATTGACCCACCTGATCCCATTGCCTGTTATCGTCCGCTAATCATATGGTTTTTTTCATTCAATGGCCAGATAATTATTGAATCCCAACCTTATCTATCTGTAAACAAACCACCATGCCCCGAGTTGAGCACAACGAAGCATGTGAACAGGACGCTGAAACCCCAACTCGCTTCTCTCAGACAGGCGGGGTTTCTATCGCTCCATTTCGTCAAGATCATCTAAGAAACTGCTCCAGGCAATTGAAACAGCTCTATGACAGTCACTCAGTTGAGCTTGCTTTCCTTCGTGATCTCCGTGTCTCTGTGGTGATTGTTTTTCATACAAACACCCATGACCGGCAGGTCACACCGAAGGATGAGAATGAGTCAGCGATTCCAGCCGGGAAACAGGAGACAAATGATCATGTCCCCCATTTTCCTCAGCCTCGAAGGTATTGTGTTTCAAGAGCTCCAGGAGGATTCATGCGTTTCTTGAAACACAATACCTTTGGGGCGTAGGTGAATAGCTTTCCAGAAGACCTGCAGCCCGCCCCAATTCTTGAATAACAACTAAAAACCAACTGGTTGTTACTTAAAAGTTACAGTTGAATTACTTAAGGGCAGGGTCAAACCAAGTCAGGATTGAGGCATTCTGTTCCCTCGGGTAGGTGTGCGACAGATCCGGTATGGCGTGAAATTCAATCTCCGCATCAGCCTGCTGAAGTCTGGCAAAGGAGCGATGGGCATGATGAATGGAAAACATCCAGTCCAGTTCACCATGAACCAGATAAATTCTTTTTCGAGCGGCAAATGCCAGATCAATCGGGTGTAAAACACCGGATATCGGTGCCAGGGCGGAATAGGGGGCATGTTGCTGCAGTCCGCAGGTCAGCGTATAGATAGCCCCGTCAGAAAACCCGGTTAAAAGGATACGACTCCTGTCGACCCGCCATTGTCCTGACAGATCTTCGATGATCGCCAGAATCCGGTCAGCATCGGATGAATCCTCAAAAGACCAGGTGCGACCCGCTGAACTGGGGGCAACCAGCAGGCAGCGCCGGCTGCGGGCTTCTCTCAACCAGAGCCACAGCATGTCCTTTCCCCTGCCACTGCCACCGTGCAATGCGACAACCAGAGGCCAGTCACCGGTTCCGTCATAGGTTTCCGGGATATAGAAACAGTAGTCACCCATCCTTTCATCACCCTGATCCAGGAAGACGCCTGTGGTGGCCTCATGCTGGGGGGCAGGGGCAAAGTCCATGAGTCGCTCCCGCACCGGCAGTTCCAGAAAATAGCGTCCCACAGGTTTCAGACAGTCAATCAGCGGATAGAGACAGGCCTGGGCTCGATAGTGTTGGCGCATCGCTTTCATGACCTGTCCGATCGCTGTCTGCGGCTGGTCGGCGTCCAGAAAGGTATCCAGGCATCGCAGCGCTGCATCGGCGGTCTTCAACAGCTGATCGCAAAGGACATCACCACCGGCTGCAGACACAACCGGCTCAAAACGAAGTCTCGCTTTTTTCAGACGATGTTCAAAAGGCTGGATCGCCTGCTGGATTTTTGGCAGGATGGGCGGGTGAAACTGCCGCATCGCACTTTCAAGGCCGCTCAATGCGGAGAGGATGACACCACAAATATCAGCCACACTGCTCAGTGTCTCTCCCGGGTACCGGTCCAGATCGATTTTCCAGGGTTTCAGATGCTCACTCATACCACCACCCGGTCTGCTTCATGTCTCTTCTGTTTCTATCGATAGGCCGATTTCTTTCAGCTTCCGGGAAAAGAGGCCATCGCCATCAATCACCGTATGTGAAAACGTGCCGTCATATATCTTCCCGCATCCGCACGATGGAGACCTGGACTTCAGGAGGGCCTTCGTGCAACCGGCCAGCTGCACCAGCCGGACGGCCTCGTCCACGCCGTTCTGAAACTGCCGGGTCACGTCCTCTCCAATCTCGTTGATCACCCGGTCACCGACGATCTCAGCGGGAATCCGGGGCGTTGGAAAGCCGGCCAGTTGCTCCGGACAGACAGCCATCGCCTTTCCGGAACGAAACAGGTCCATGGCTTTTTCACTGCTGTTGTTTTTCCCGGCATAGGTACAGTTCGTTCCCAGCAGACACATACTGATCACAATCATGGCTCATCCCATCAGTGATTCCACCACCCGGGGCAGAACTGCGGGCAGTGAATAGATATCTTTGATCACCAGGTATCCGCCCGGATCGATCATCCTGCGCAGATAGTCATCCCCGCACTGATCAATGGTAATACAGAAAGGACGGATCCCGGACCGTTTCGATTCAATCAGCGCCATGCGGGTATCATGCAGGGCATAGGTCTGGGAGGTTCGATCCTCACCATAGTTCATATCCTGGGGATAGCCGTCGCTCAGCATGATCAACAGTTGATGATCAGAATCGGTTTCTCTGAGTCGTTTGCTGGCGTGACGAATCGCCGGACCCATACGGGTGCTTTTTCGGGGCTGAATCCCGCAGATCCGGTTTTTGGTCTCCTGGGAATAGGGATCGGCAAAATCCTTGATGGAAAACAGTTCCACCTGCTCCCTGCCATAACCCGAAAAACCGAAAATGGCATAGCTGTCATCCAGGGCTTCGAGGGCTTCCGCAATCACCACCAGGCTTTCAATCTCGATATCGATAATCCGCTTTCCGCTGTCAAGCGGCGACCCCGCCTCGGGGTTGAGATGCACTCCATGATCGGCCCCTGAACCGTAAAGTGAGGCGGCCATCCGGTCCGTAGAGGCACTCATGTCGATCAGCAGGAAAGTGGAAATCCGGCGGCGTTTTTTTTCTCTTCTGGAAAATATCCTGTCTGAAGGGGTGTCACCGGTTTTTCGATCAACGACATTCTGAATCATGGCATTAAAGTCAATCTCCGTTCCCCATTCCAGTCTTTTGACCTGTTCCAGCTCCTCGGGCCGGATCCTCTGGAACTGTCTTTTGACATCCTTGATCAGATCGTTGTATTCACTGTATATTTTTTCATACAAATCGGTTTGAGCCGGGGCAACGGCCACTTCCCGCAGGCAGCACCATTTCCTGCGGTAGTCTTTCTGAAGGTAGTCCCATTCATCGTAGAAGAAAGGTCCCTTGCGGGTCGTCAGTTTTGAAAGTCCGCCTGAGACAACAATCCGACTCTCCGGCTCCGGATTGATCTCTTCAGAATCTTCCGGCTCACCCACCACCTGGCCGGTCAGATCCTCAATCAGGATGCCTTTCCCACCCTGGCCTTTTTTAATGGGTTCGATCAGGGAGATATTCTTCAACAATTCAAGCAACCGCTCTTTATCCTCCTCCGAAAGGCTCACTCCCTCACCAGGGGTGTCTTCACCGCTTTTGAGGTTTTGAGGGACCTCGTCCCCGTCTCCGTCAGACATCAGGTCCAGGTCAGACATGGCCAGGTATTCAAGGGATTGGAAGGGGATATAGGTCTCTGTCGGGATAAGTGGCGTCAGCAGGTAATAGATATCCACCGCTTTGGCGACAACATCAGCAACCGTAGTGGCAGGGGTGTAAAAATCCGACAGGGTCTCATGGAAACGTTCCACAAAAGGCCTGACTCCCGGTGGCAGACCGGTCTCATCCAGACAGCGGTACACCAGTCGCAACAGCACCTCAAGCGCTTCATGCAGAGCGGAATCCTGTGGAAAGTTGCGTTTGCGGATCAGGGAATTCAGCACCCCGTCCAGGTCCTGACAAAGACCCCGGTAATTGGCGCGCAGGCACCTGTCAATCCGTCCGTCCTCCAGGATGAAGAAGATGTCCCGAATCAGCTCAGGAATGGGAAATGTTTTGAAAACCAACCGAATCTGGGTGTATTCGGGGCCAAACGTGCCGAATTCAATATATCCGGCCTGATGGGCGACAGCGACTTTGTATTGTCTGAAATTATCCGGGGCGGTGTCGTCTTCAGCAATAAATGCCGGAAGATAAAGCACCTCTCCGCTTTCCTCAGGGGATTGCCGGAAAGCCTCTTTTTCCTCCGGGATCCTTTTTCCCGAAGCCTTCAGACGAATCTCCCTGTCACAGAGTGCTCTGGCAAATACAGACAACTGTTTTTCGCAGTCTTCCAGAAAGACCGCCTCTTTCCATTTGGCCAGGGCATCCCGGGACTCCCGGGAATCGAACCCGAAATAGTCGATACCATCCTGCTCGGATACAGCCAGACGTAAACAACCCGCTTCCACCCAGAAAGGGAAAAAAGAAGGTCGGACCGATTCCAGCAGAACAGCGGCATTATCGAAGTAGACGTTGGAAACCCGGGCAGACAGACTCCCCAGGGTTGATTCGGAGTTGATGACCATTTCCTGGTCTGGATAGGACAGCGGTTGAATCCCGGCAACAATCCGATTAAAAACGTCCTGCACCAGATCGGGGTGACTTTGTCCGTTTTTGCGGGTGATATCCAGCACTCTTTCCCGTACATTGGGATTGAGGTTCAAAAGAGCCGCAGCGGCAGACTGATAAAGTTCTACCGCTTTCCCGGGGAGTTCTTTCGCGACCTTTGCCGTCAGATCAAAAATCTTCCGCATCTCTGTCTGGTAAAGGGAAAACAGACCCCGGGGTATTTCTGAAAAATAGCGTCCCGCCATGGTTGGGGATTTTCGCATCAATTGCATCCCTGCAGCATGCCAGCTCTGGAAAATACGGAAGGTGATCTTCTCCAGCAACCTGGGACTGAATTCGATAAATCCCAGGGATGCTGCCTGGGCTTCCGGATCAACACCCAGTATTTCCCTGATCTTCTCACTCCATTCCCTGAGATGCAGCAGGCTGTCCCTGTCGACAAATTCGGGGGTCCGGTCCATATACCGACCTGCCACCGGGATCGAAATGGCAGCAATTCGCAAGGCTTCATCCACCCAGGCTTCCAGATTGCCAAATGCCCGGGTGGAAAAAAAAACGGGACTTGCCTGAAAATAGGACGCGCAGAGGCGGGGATGCGACGGAAAGGCTTTCTGAAAACGCCATCCAGCATTGATCCATTCATTGATCTCTTTTCTGGATAGACCGGGCAACGCCTGCTGAAAGGCTGTTAAAACAGCACCGACGCAGTCCGGAAAAGCCTGCCAGAGTGGTTCAACCATTTGCAGCGCGTCCTGGCGGGTTAATCCGCATGGCCAACTGTCCCGCCTGAGAACCCCGCCGGCATGGGCAAGCCTGGCGATCATCCCCGCATCCAGATTCAAAAGGGTCTGCCTGAAATCATTGGAAATACCATCTGTTTCAGACAAGGCTGTTCTGGCATTCTCTAACAGGGTTGACCCGGAAAGACCCTGATCAGTATATGTTGAAGGGTCAGCGGTTGGTCCGCCGGATTCTGCTCTGGAATCGGTCGTCATGATCGGTTGTCAGGGAAATATCGAAGTGATCACTTCGTTAATCGCCCGCTGAATCTCTTTTTCGTCGGTCAGCACGGCTGTCAGCGCTACTTCACAGGCCATTCTGGCGGATATCCCCCCTCGGATCAGTTTCCCGCAGTAGATGAGCAACCGGGTACTGGCCCCTTCCACAAGCGCATGACCTTTGAGATGTCTGATTTTTTCACCCAGCTTCGCCAGTTCATAGGCGATTTCCTGGTTGATATCGGCTTCATGCTGGATAATCAGTGCTTCCTGTTCCCTGGCCGGATAGTCAAAATCAATGGCGATAAACCGCTGTTTGGTGCTCTGTTTCAAATCCTTGATCAGGCTCTGGTAACCGGGATTATAGGATATGACCAGAAAGAAATTGGGGTGGGCCTCGATAATGGTTCCCTTTTTATCGATCGGCAGTAAGCGTCGATGGTCGGAAAGCGGATGAATAATCACGGTTGTGTCCTTTCTGGCTTCGACAATTTCATCCAGATAGCAGATGGCACCCTTCAACACCGCCCGGGTCAGCGGACCATCCACCCAGATGGTTTCATCCCCCTTCAGGAGAAATTTCCCCACCAGATCGGTCGTGGTCAGGTCCTCATGACAGGCCACGGTGATCAGGGCCAGAAAGGCGTTGCCATCCTTCTCTTCAAGACTCATCTCCCGGCTCAACTGATAGGACATATACTCGACAAACCGCGTTTTTCCCGTACCGGTCGGACCTTTCAACAAAACCGGAATCTTGGCCAGGAAGGCCGCCCTGAATATCTTGACCTCATCCTTGATCGGCAGATAATAAGGCTCCTGGTCGATATGGTACTCCTCGAAATTCAACTCCTGTTTTCCTGTTTTCATAGGCTCCCATGGTCACCCGCAGGTGACCCCAATGCATGTTGTCTGGTGGTCTGTTACGAACTTGAAAGTCTAGCATTCTCCCCCTCATACCGAACTTGATCCGGCATCCAGGTTAGCATATCTTTGAAATCATTCTGGATTCCGTGTCGAGCGCGAAATGACAATACCCGAGATATACATTATGCATAAGTTCAGCCACTTAGAAGAGAACTCAGAACTGCACAGTTCCGGATATATACAAAATATTACAATCAGCAGCGCTGCTTGAAAGTCTGCCCCAGGAGATGAAATCGGGGAACAGGCAAAAACAAACCGCTCCGGCACAGTCCATTGACACGATGACCGTCTTGAACCCCGCACAACAGCCGGAATCCCCTCGACGGAACTAAATCAGGGACATTGACACGATTAGCCAGGCTATTTAAAAAGTCGCAGATAACTATTCACTACTTTTTCTGAGCAGACGCTGAGATCTGTATGTGATTGAATGGATTGGGAGTGGTTAAACATCGCCATGATAGCGATGTCAACGACCGCCCTCGGAAAACGACCATGGCTGAATTCGCGAGACTCGCAGCGAAGAACGTCGAGAATGAGTTCAATGACATACAGGTCTTAGCTTCTATAACTGAACCTGAATAGCTTTCCAGCGGGCCTGCAGCCCGCCTCAATTCTGAAACAACAGCCGAAAAACGACCGGTTGTTGCTTAAAAGATACCTCCGCAATAGATATAGAGCTTTTTCAGAGAATTGACCAGTCCAAAAACCGAACCCCTGCTCGCTCAGAGGGTGACCTGGGGCGTATCATCCTCCCTCAAAGCCCTGCCTGATGGCATCCAACTCTTCCCAGCGGTGATAGAGGCGCTCGACCTCCTCCTGGCACGCCTGCAGGCGACTGCAGCACGCCTCCAGTCTCGGAGGATCGGTTGTCACAGCCGGATCCAGCATCTCCGCCTGACATTGCTCAACCGCTTCTTCCGCCGCCATGATCTTATTTTCGATGGTTTCCCATTCCCGCTGTTCCTTGTACGAGAATTTCCTGCGCGACTGTTTGGGTTTCGTTTTGCCAACTGGCCCTGACCGTTCCGGTTTTTCGGTTTTCTGAGAAGCCAACCATTGGGGATAGTCTGCATACTGGATGGCCCCGCCATGACCATCCAGTCCAAGCACGGCTTTGGAGAGGCTGTTCAGCAGAAACCGGTCATGGGTAACGAGCACGATGCTGCCGGGAAAATCCTTGAGATTCTCTTCCAGTACCTCGAGAGAAGGGATATCCAGATCGTTGGTAGGTTCATCCAGCAGCAGGATATCCGCCGGCTGAAGCATCAGTCGGGCGATGAAAATGCGAGCCTGTTCACCGCCCGAGAGGTGTCTGACGGGCATCTCAAGCTGCTCGGCGTTGAAAAGAAACCGTTTGGCCCAACTCACAATATGAATGGAACGGTCCCTGAATACCACCGCATCCCCTGCGGGACACAACGCCTGGTGCAAGGTCTCTTCCTGATTCAACAGGCTCCGGTCCTGCTCAAACAGGATCGTTTTGACCCCATCCGCCCGCTGGATCTCACCCTGGTCCGGTTCATCCAGACCCGCCAGGATACTGATCAACGTGCTTTTCCCGGAACCGTTGCGACCCAGCAGCCCCAGGCAGAATCCCGGGGTCAGGGTCAGGCTGAGGTCCTCAAAAAGAATCCGCCCGCCCATGGATTTACGGATCTTTTTGGCCGTCAGCAACTTTTTCGTTTTTCGACGGGTACTGTCGAAATCAATATCGACTGTTTGTATCTGCAGATTGCGATTTTTTACCGCCGACAGTTCCGCCTTCAACCGGTAGGCCTCGTCGATTCTGAAGCGGGCTTTCGTGGATCTCGCTTTCGGTCCTCTCTGCAGCCACTCGCTTTCCCGTCGCACCTTGTTGGCCAGCACGGTCTCCAATTGCACCTGGCTGTCCAGAAAAGCTTCCCGATAGTAGATAAACTCGCTGTAGCTGCCGTCCACCTTCAGAAAACCATCCGGATACCGTTTATTCAGTTCCACCACACGATTGGTTACAATCTCAAGGAAATAACGGTCATGGCTGACCAGGATAAATGCAAAGGGGGGATTGGTGAGAAGTTCCTCCAGCCAGATAATGCCTTCCAGATCCAGATGATTGGTGGGCTCATCCAGCAACAGCAGGTCCGGTTCCTGAATCAGAGCGGACACAATCGCCAGGCGTTTCTTCCATCCGCCGGACAGCGTCTCGACCTTCTGATCCGAGTCGGAAAAACCGGCACGACCGATCCAGCGACGGGCGCGATTGTAGCGCTCGATGTCATTGATCGGTTCACCCGCCTGGGCGTCCAGGAGGGTCGATTCAATACTTTTGCCCGGATCGAGAAAATCCTGCTGGGGAATATGGGCCAGCCGGATATCTTTTTTCCGGGTTACTTCGCCCTCGTCCGGAGATTCCAGGCCGGCGATAATACGGAGCAGGGTGGATTTGCCCGATCCGTTCGGGCCTATCAGACCGATTCGCTCATCGCTGTCAAACGAGATTGAAATTCCTGTGAACAGCGATTGTGCTCCGTAGGATTTACCAACGGACTGGCAACTCAGAATTAAAGACATGATGGTCAGTGGAAATTTTTTTAAACCCCGTGAAAAACCCGGATAAAACTGAAAAAGTGTCCGGATTAATTCTCAAACTTCCATTTAACCAGAAATCACAGAATGTAGCCAGACAATCCGCTTAAACCCTGGCCACACAATCCGCAACAATCTTCCTGTTTTCCTCAGTGGTCAGCGTGCACATTGGCAGACGGAACACCTCCTGGCACCGTCCCGCCATTGCCATCGCCGTCTTGATCGGAATCGGATTGGTCTCGACAAACATCGCCTTGAAAAAATCGGCCAGAGGGGCTTCCAGAGCTTTTGCCTCCTGAATATCCCCCTTCAGCGCAGAATGGACCATGGTCACCATTTTCCCGGGAATGAGATTGGACGCCACCGAAACGACCCCGTCGCCACCCGCTTCGATCAGTTTCAACGCAATATTGTCATCTCCGGACATTACGCTGAATCCCTTCCGCCGCCTCGCGATAACGGATTTTATCTGCTCCAGGTCACCGGAAGCCTCCTTGACGGCAACGATATTCTCACAGGCCGCACACAACTCCATCAGCGTGTCCGTCTCCAGATTCACGCCTGTTCTACCCTTGATATTGTAAACCATACAGGGAATATCAACCGCGTTGGCAATCTCGCGAAAATGAAGGAACAGCCCTTTTTGCGTGGGCTTGTTGTAGTAAGGATTGACCAGCATCACCGCATCCACCCCCGCCTTTTTGGCATGGGTCGTGAGACGGATTGCCTCCCGGGTTGAATTGCTGCCGGTTCCCGCGATAACTGGAACCCTTTTGGCGACATGGTCAACGGTAATCTCAATCAGTCGATCATGTTCTTCGTGGGACAGTGTGGGACTCTCACCGGTCGTCCCACAGGGGACAAGACCATCGATCCCGTTTTCGATCTGAAAATCGATCAGGTTTCGATAGGCAGTCTCATCAATGTTCCCTTGCGTGTCAAAGGGTGTGATAATAGCTGTGTAAACCCCTCTTATTTGCAAACTCATTGGTATCCTCCTCAGGAAGCACGGGTTGTATTAATGGAATGTCACCTGCCACGAAATCCGGCATCATCGGCAGGATGGGGCATCCCTCTGCCTTCTGGCAGAGAACGGTATCACATCAAAAACGGTTCAGAAAGCACCTGCTCCATCAGCCCGAACCAGACAGGGATGGACGCTGTTTTTCAAAAGAAACCGACGGATCCCATTCACTCCGGGAAAAACCGGTACTGCTGTGAGAAACGCCTGATCTTCAGGATCTTCCCGGAAAGCAGGTAAGCGGTCCCCCGGCCATTGCCGCCGGTTGTCCTTTCCAGTAACCATGCTGAGACGACATTGAGCAAGCCACGACTCTGGCGAAAACCGGAACGTTTACCATGGCCGGAATAATTCGACAATTACCCCGATTCCAAGGTTCCTTTTATCAGCTGATTGTAATATAAGTAGAGTGCCAGTCTCAACTGTGTCAAATTGCGGTAAATTTGATCTGTTTGTTATAATAATAACTGGATGTTAAAAAATCAATATGAATGTTAGTAAATTTGTCAAAAAATTGATTATGGAACAGCCCTTTCTCCTGGAGGCACTGAGCCGGGGGATCATCCATTTCGGAAATCTGGCCACCGAGCTTAAGCCACGAATCGAATCGGAGTTTGGAAAGCCGGTTACCGAAGCCTCGATCATCATGGCACTGAGACGCTATGCAGAGGAGGTCAGGGACCGGATCAGCATCCGGCATCCGCTGGGGCTGGATTGTGAAGTGACGATGAAGACCAGCATCTGCGATTTCAATATTGTCAAAACAAGCACGTTGCTGCAGCAGTTGAAATCATTTTACGGGTTGGTGGATTTTGGGCGGGGGGACTTTTTGAACATTACGATTGGAAATCGTGAGATCAGCATTGCCATCAGCCAGAAATACCATGATGAAATCGAGAAACACCTCAAAAAAGAGACCATCCTGCACAAACAGGAAGAGCTGGTGGCACTCACCATCGTGTTCAACAGTGATTTCTTCCATACACCGGGCATTACCTATCAGGTCCTCCAGTCCCTGGCCTGGAAAAACATCAACCTGCTGGAGATCATATCCACGTTGACTGAATTGACCATCGTGATTGAAAAACAGGACTCCATCAAGAGCTACACCGTACTGCACGAACTGATTGAGAAATTTGAGCAAAATCAGCTTGATGCATAAGGGATCAAAAGGGCATCGCATCTATTCAGTTTGTTTTCCGCTCAGCCCCGAAGGTATTGTGCTTCAAGAACCCTGGAAGCCATGGATGGCTTCCAGGAGCTCCAGGAGGATTCATGCGTTTCTTGAAATACAATACCTTTGGGGCGTATACAGGTGAATAGTTACAGGGCATCCATTGACGGGTCCCCCGGTTGTGGGCTAAGTAGGATTATACCCGATCCGGGAATAGAAAAGGGCAGCAGCCGGTTTTCTGTCACCTGATCGCCAGACAACTTTTTGGAGGGACACGACCATGAGTCAATCAGAAAGAAGGGATACCCCTGAACAAGCTGAATTTCGCGTTTATTGTCGCGAGTGGCTGGCCAGTCATACGCCGGGTCCTCCCGCCGTGCGTCTGCCCCAGTCAGCACTCGAAATTATGACCCATGAACAGCTCGATTACCTGCGAAACTGGCAGCGCGCCGCATATGAGGGTGGACTGGTGGGGTGCGATTATCCCCGGGAATATGGCGGAGGCGGGCGAAGTGACTGTCAGCGCATTGCCAACGAAGAGACCGCGCGCGCAGGAACACCGTTTTTCCCGAATATCGTTGCCCTGGGAATGGCAGCCCCCACCATCTTCCATCATGCCTCGGAAGAACTCAAACGGCGACTGCTTCCGAAGATTTTTTCCTGCGAAGAGATCTGGTGCCAGGGATTCAGCGAGCCCGATGCCGGTTCTGACATGGCAAATTGCCAGACCATGGCGGAAAGAACCGGAGACACCTGGATTATCAATGGGCAGAAGATATGGACCTCACTGGCCCAGTTCTCCGACTGGATGATTATCCTCTGCCGCCATGACAGATCCACCAAACACAGGGGACTGACTTATTTCGTCCTGCCCATCGGGGATTTTGTGGGAAAAGGGGTGGAGATTCGGCCGCTGATTAAAATGACCGGAGAATCGGGTTTTAATGAAGTATTTTTCAACAATGTTGAGATCCCGGACAGTTACCGGCTGGATGAAGTGGGGAACGGCTGGCAGGTAGCCATGACCACCCTGCTGCATGAGCGGGGTGCAGGTCCGCTGGTCACCCCGTCCGCGGGCAGCCTGCGGTCTGACTCCTCCTCAGAAACGGAAAATGCCATGATGCTGATCGAACTGGCAAAAAAATCGCCTCGCAACGACAAAACAGCGGCCGATGACCCGGTTATCAGAGACCGGATCATGGATCTGGTCATTCGACAGAAGGGTCTGTCAGAATCGTTCCGTCGCTCACGGGTCAAGGGGCTGACCGACCATCTGCTGCGGATCCCCCTGCAGGGAAAGCTGGTGAGAACGGAAATCAATCAGGAGGTATCCGCGCTGGCTCTGGAGATTGAAGGGGCAGCCAGCACACTCTATATCACCGACGAAAACGCACCGGCCAAAGGTCAGTGGCCACTGGCCTATCTCAACTCCTTCGGCATGACGATTGCGGCGGGAACCAGTGAAGTCCTGCGCAATATTCTGGGGGAACGCGTGCTTGGCATGCCCAAATCAAAATAAAGAGGAGAACGAGATGACACAGCCTGAAAACTTTGGGTACGGCGTGGAAGAGCAGCTCCTGCAGGCTGAAGCCCGCAAGTTCTTTAAAAAGCACTGCAATGAACTCACACTGATGGACCTCCTGGCCAGAAATCCCGACCCGGAGAGAAAACCGGAATGCCAGTGGGATAGGAAAACCTGGCAAAAGATGACAGAACTGGGCTGGAACACGATGGCTGTCCCCGAGTCAGCCGGGGGGCTCGGCATGCGGGCTGTTGCAGTGGCAACACTGGTTGAGGAGGCGGGTCGTGCGGCACTGCCCTCCCCTCTGATGGCCACTGTCAATGCCACATATGTCCTTGCTGCCTGTGGAACGGAGGGTGCGGCAGCCGCCCTGGGTGAAATTGCCGCCGACAAAACCGCCAGTCTGGCCATTACCAATGCAAAAGGGTCATGGGAGATCTCTGCAACGGATGTTGCCGTTTCCTTCACCGATGGGGGGATGGCACTGAATGGTGCTTCATGGTTCGTTCAGGATGCGGGCAAGGCGGATTTTCTGGTGGTGAAAGCCGCTTCACAGGCCGGCATCGGTCTGTTTGTGGTTCCGGTTGATGCCCCGGGAGTCACCATCATCCCCGACGCCATTGTTGATCTCAGTCGGGATCAGGCCCACGTGACATTCGAGAATGTCGCTGTCGGGCCGGCCAATGTGGCGGCGGAGCCCGGCAGGGGACGTGCGGCGCTGGAAAAGGCAAGACCGGCGCTTCTGACCATGGTATCTGCCGATATGTGTGGCGCCGGTGAATGGCAACTGCAGACAACCGCAGCGTACGCCCGGGAGAGAAAGCAGTTTGACCGGCCAATCGGTTTTTTCCAGGCAGTCAAGCACCCGATTGTCAACATGATGATCATGATCGATTCGGCGCGGTCCCATGTTTACAATGCGGCCTGTGCCATTGACCATGAACCGGAGGAAGCAGACCGCTATGCAACCATGGCCAAAGCAGCCGCCAGTGATATGGCCGCGTTCTGTTCAAGCCGATCCGTCCAGTACCATGGCGGGATGGGATTCACCTGGGAGTGCTTTATTCACCTTTACTTTAAACGCCAGAAACACAACCAGGTGCTCTATGGAGATGCCGTCTATCACCGGGCCCGTCTGGCTGATATGCTCATCGGACCGGTTGCGGCCTGAGTGACAGGAATAGACTCAACCCTGTTGGAAAGTGGGTCGAATCGTCGGGGATCTCTTCCAAACAGTGGCACAGAAACACTGCCGGATGATTTACCGGCGTTCAGATCCAGAGCCGGGCCCCCACCGTAAAAGGGCTGGTCCGGAAACGGAACTACCGGGATTATACATCCCTGGCTTCGGCACGGGCCTCATTGACGATGGCGACAATTTTTCCCACCACCTCGTCCATGCCCCACATTTCCTTTCGCTTGCCATCCCGGGTTTTGAATTCGACCTGACCGTTTTCAAAATTCTTGGGTGAGACAATCAGGCGGAATGGCACACCAATCAGGTCAGCATCATTGAAGGCGGATCCCGCTTTTTCATTTCTATCGTCATAAAGCACATCCAGACCCGCCTGTATCATTTCCGCATACAGTTTTTCAGCCGCTTCTCCCACCCCCTCCTTATTGATATTAAGGGCGCACAGGTGAACTTCAAAGGGAGCAATGCTGAACGGCCAGAGCGGCCCGTATTGATCGTGACTCTGCTCAATGACAGACGCCATGCTGCGCTCGACACCGATACCGTAACATCCCATGAACATGGGCTGTGATTTCCCCTTGGGGTCCAGAAAACGACAGTTCATGAGATCACTGTACTTGGTTCCGAGCTGGAAGATATTGCCCACCTCAATCCCCCGTTTCATGATCAACGGCAATCCATCCAATGGATCCGGATCCCCTTCCCTTGCATTGGCGATATCGGCCACTTCGACTTTCTCAGCCAGATCCCCCATATCCCGGTCAAAGTTGAAGTTCAGATAGTGAAAGTCCTTTTCATTCGCCCCCACCACCAGATTTGACGAATGCCGGGCTGATTGGTCAAAGACAACCCGGACTTTGTCCAGATTAAGATTCATGGGGGATGCGTAACCGGGGACCGCACCGATGGCCTCGATCTGAGAATCCTCTGCAAACTGCAGATCCGATACCTGCAGATGGTTGGCCAGTTTGGTCTCATTGACTTCAAAATCGCCCCGGATCACAACAAAATAGAGTTTTCCAGCACTGTCCACGTAGAAAACAGCCTTGCCTGTCTGGGCGGTCTCGATTCCCAGGAATGTTGCCAACCCCTCGATGGTCTTCATGTCGGGGGTACTGACCTTTTTCAGCGGCAGGGGATCTGCACCGGCAAATTCAACCGCACTGGTAGCCACTTCCCGATTGGCCTTGTAGCTCCCATATTCCGTTACAAAAATCGTATCTTCACCGGCGTCCGCCACGGCCATGAATTCGTGGGCAATACTACCGCCCATCATACCGGTATCGGACTGGATTGAAATCACCTCTTTCATCCCCAATCGTCTGAAGATGCGGGAATAGGCACCATGAACACGCTCATAGTATGCATCCAGGTCCTCTGAATTGACGTGAAAGGAGTAGCCGTCCTTCATCCTGAACTCTCGCACACGCAGCAATCCTGCTCTGGGTCTTGCTTCATCACGGTACTTGGTCTGAATCTGGTAGACCATGAAAGGTAACTGTTTGTAAGAATTGATCTCAGTTCTCACCAGATGAACCACGGCTTCCTCATGGGTCATCCCCAGGACCATCTGTTTCTCGTTTCGATCCTGAAATCGCAGCAACTCAGACCCCACACTCTGGTAACGACCACTCTCCTCCCAAAGCTCAGCCGGCAATACGAGCGGCATCAGGATTTCCTGTCCATCCACCCGGTCCATCTCTTCGCGGATAATCTGCTCGATTTTCTTTGTGATTTTTCTGCCCAATGGCAGCAGGGAATATATGCCCGTCGATACCGGCCGCGCGTAACCACCCCGCATCAGGTATATATGGCTGATCGTCACGGCATCACGCGGTGTCTCACGAATGCTGCGGCCCAGTAATTGTGATAGTCTCATATGGGTTTGTTGATTGGATTTGGCAACTGGGCAGACCCCTTGTCTGCCTTCAGTTAAGGTTATGAAAATTTAACTATTTTATCAATCGGTAATTCCCCCGTAAGGGTTCGATACCGGTACCGGCCATCACGGTGCCGGTATACCCGCTGCTTTGGGAGAAAACCGCTGGATCATGATACTCATCATGATGAATACCAGTCCGATCAGTGTCGATGGCAGAATCGCCTCTCCAACCAGAAAATGGATAAATACCAGCGAGAGAAAAGGTGAGATGAAGATGAGGTTTCCGACCCTGGCGGTGTTGACAGAGTACTTCAATGCATAAAGCCAGAAAACAAAGGTGATCCCCATCTCAAACACCCCCACATAAGCGGCGCCCAGCAGACCGACCGGATTTTCGGGTATGGGATCGGAAAATATGAGACAGACCACCAGAATCAGGGGGCATCCGGAGCAGAAATTCAAAAACAGCCCGACAACGGGATCCAGCCGGGATTTTTTATTGTAGATCCAGTACAGGGCCCAGAAAAAGGTGCTCCCCAGTGCCAGCATCACACCGGGAAGACTGGTAAACCGCATGCTGCTGATATCCCCATGGGTGGAAATAACCACAACTCCGAAATAGCCGATCAACCCCGCCAGAAAATCCGTGATCCCCATCTTCTGCTTCAACAGGGGAATGGACAGAAACATCAGTGTTAATGCCCAGGTGTAGTTGATCGGTTGTGCTTCCTGAGCCGGGAGGAGATCATATGCTTTGAACAGCGCCAGATAGTAGAGAAAAGGGTTCAGTATTCCCAGCAGCAGAGCTGAAACCAGATCCCTTTTTTGACAGGTCAGCAGCTCGGCGATCTTTTTCTGGGCGACCAGAATACCACCGAGTATCACGATGGAAAATAGTCCGGCATAGAGCAGCAGCTGGATCGGGTCCAGGTATTGTAGTGTCACCTTGAAGGCCGAAGCCACCGTGGACCATAACAGGACTGACAAGCCCGCAAAAAGATAAGCTCTTTTCTGATTTTCCAAAACCGGTCCACAATAAAACGGACATCAAGGATTTGCTGGAATGATGGGTCATTCGTTCAAACGGGGTGAACATCTCAAACAAACCAGCATGCCCCAGGCGGGGGCTCAGCGAAACATGAGAATGGCAGCGCTTTCCTGATTCTATTCTTATAGAAAGCCGATATTCTCCTTGCAATTTTCAAATGACCTAATATAAGTATAAGAAAAAAGCACCGATATCATCCATTTTATTGGGTCTGGACGGCTGTCAGGCGGCAAGACAGCAGTTCGCCGCGTCTTTCCTCGCCCGACGGATCGGCAACCCGCTCAACCAAAATGAAAAATGAGCTGACAACCCATTGGTTATCACTCAGATAAAGCGTCATCCAAAGCGCTTTGTCAAGTCTGGATACTGGTATTGCAATCTGTTTATTTGCTTCACTGACTGTTTTTGCAGGTTTTTTGAATAATTGTATTCCGATCAGGAATGAAGGATTTAATAAAGGATCCCAGCCCTGGGTGGAACCAGTACCATGGAGTTTCACGGGACGGTGTGGGATGATCTGATTGGCATCCGGTTTTGATCTAAAGCTGAAAAAACATCATGAACCTCGTTACACCATATCAAGCTGGACTTGACATCGGGTCAACAACTGCCAAAATAGCGGTTGTTGATGAACGGGGTGATATTATCTTCTCCGCGTATGACAGACACCACACCAGAATCTACGAGACGATTGACACCCTGCTGGAGAATGCCCTCGATCAGTTGGGGGACTGCACCGTTACACTGCAGATTACCGGATCCGCCGGTATGGGCATTGCTGAAAAAACCGGTATCCCCTTTATCCAGGAAATCATTGCCACCGATGTCGTCATTAGAAATCGCTACCCGGAAGTCAGGACCCTGATCGATATCGGGGGAGAGGATTCTAAAATGATCTTCTTCAGCGACAAAAAACTGCCGGATATGCGCATGAACGGTAACTGCGCCGGCGGCACCGGCGCCTTTATCGATCAGATCGCATCCCTGCTCAACGTTGAGCCCCAGGAACTGAACACACTGGCGGCAAACCACCGGAATATCTATTCCATCGCCTCCAGATGCGGCGTTTTTGCAAAAACCGATGTTCAGAACCTCCTTTCCAGGAAAATCCCCAAGGAAGATATTGCTGCCTCTATTTTCCATGCGGTGGCCATCCAGTGCATGAACACCCTGGCCAGAGGGTTTGAAATCAAACCGAAAATCATGCTCTGCGGGGGTCCGTTTACATTTCTTTCTGAACTTGGAAGGATTTTCCTGAAAGCCATCAAAATGGAAAAAACGGATCTGCTGATCCCGGAAAGACCCGAATTACTGCCCGCATTGGGTGCCGCCATCGATATACCGCAACAGGTTTTCAGCAGCGATTTGAGGGAACTCCGAGCCAGTCTCCATGCCAGCAAAAAACGCCCCTCCCATGCAGAAAACCGGCTGGAACCCCTATTCAGGGATCAAGCCGAGTTCATGCATTGGAAAGAGACCCATGCGAATATCAACATCAAGAAAATGCCGCTGAGCGAATATGACCGCTCGACCTGCTTCATTGGTATTGACTCAGGTTCCACAACCACCAAGATAATCGTGACAGGCCTGGACAACGAACTGCTGTTTTCCTGGTATCAAAACAACCGCGGAAATGCTGTTAATACGCTCATTCATGGACTTGAGGCCTTCAGGGCGGAAATCCGCCAGCACAATCTACCCCTTAAAATCGGAAAAACCACGGTCACCGGGTATGGTGAAGATTTGATCCGGGCAGCCTTTGGCATCGACAAGGGGGTCGTTGAGACCATCGCCCACTTTACCGCCGCGCGTCATATCAGCCCCCAGGTCTCCTTCGTCCTGGATATCGGCGGACAGGACATGAAGGCCATTTTTATCGAGAACGGTATCATCAATCGGATCGAACTGAATGAAGCCTGCTCCTCCGGTTGCGGATCCTTTATTGAGACCTTTGGCAACTCCCTCAACTATCCGGTTTCCGATTTTGCAGAGATCGCCTGCCAGGCGGAAGCCCCCTGTGACCTGGGGACCCGCTGCACCGTTTTCATGAACTCCAAGGTCAAGCAGTCCCTGCGGGAGAATGCCTCAGCTGAAGAGATCAGTGCCGGTCTTTCCTATTCAGTGGTCAAAAACTGCCTGTTCAAGGTTCTCAAGCTGAACGACATGTCTGAACTCGGCGACCAGATCGTCCTGCAGGGTGGCACGTTTAAAAACCTGTCCATTGTCAGGGCACTGGAGAAGCTCACCGGAAAAACCGTTACCTACTCGGACATCCCTGAACTGATGGGCGCCTTTGGCGCCTCACTCATCGCCAGACAGACCTACGAACAGGAGAGTCAACCATCAACCTTGATTGACCTCGACAACCTTGATGCGGTCAACCGTTACACGACAAAACAGCTGCACTGCAAAGGTTGCGAAAACAATTGTGTCATTACGCGATTTAATTTTGGCAGCCAGCGATCGTTTTTCTCCGGTAATAAATGCGAGAAATTTTTCAACAGTCAGGGGCAGAAAACAGAGCCTGGAACCAACCTATTCGAGACAAAACAGAGACTGCTGTTTGACCGCGCCCAGGAAACGGTTGCAAACCCAAAGCTGACCATCGGTATTCCCCGGGTATTGAATCTCTTCGAAAACTTTCCCTTCTGGCATACACTGTTTACGGCCTGTGGTATCCAGGTTGCTCTGTCGCCGCCCTCCACCATGGAGATTTCCGAGCGGGGACTGGGTACCGTGATGTCAGACAGCATCTGTTTTCCAGCCAAACTGGTCCATGGACACATCATGGCCCTGGTGGAACAGAAAGTTGACCGGATTTTCTATCCCATGGTCATTTATGAAAAGAAAGAGTTTGATGACACTGCCAACTCATACAACTGCCCCATCGTCAGCGGCTATCCCGAAGTGATCGGAAGCGCTGTCAACCCGGCACAACGGTTTCATATCCCGCTGGACAAACCGATCATCACGTTTGACAACACCTTCCTGCTGATAAAGACCTGCACCACCTATCTAAAGCAGTTCGGTATTTCAAAAACGACGGTCAGGAGCGCCCTGGAAAAAGCGCTGGCAGCCCAACAGGACTATAAAACCAGACTGAAGGAAAAAGCGGCAGAGATGATTCAGGCAGCCAGGGAGAGCCATAAACTGCTGATCGTGCTCGCCGGAAGGCCCTACCATGCCGATTCGCTGATCAATCACAAAACACCGGAGATTCTGGCCAGCCTGGGAGCCGACATCATCACCGAAGACGCCCTGCCGCTGACAGGGGATAACGGATTCGATCCGGTTCAGATGATCACCCAGTGGTCCTATCCCAACCGGATTTTCAAGGCTGCCCAGTGGGTTATTACCCAGCCGGACAACATCCAGCTCGTCCAGTTCAACTCTTTTGGCTGCGGTCCTGATGCGCTGGTCACAGATGAAACCAAGGAAATCCTGAAATCCGGTCGAAAAAACTATACCCTGATCAAAATCGATGAGATCACCAGCACCGGCTCCGTCAGACTGCGGCTGAGATCGATGGTGGAATCGTTGAAGATGAAAAAAGCGCCCGCAAAACCGAGTCCGTACAGGAGACAGACAACCCCGGTGTTTGGCGAAAAAGACAAAACAAGAACGATTCTGGTACCCTATTTCGCCGACAAGTATTCGCTCCTGATTCCGGCAGTGTTCAAAGCTGCCGGCTACCATGTGGTCAATCTCCCCCGTCCGGACAGGGCATCCGTCGAAACCGGACTTCGATATGCCAGCAATGACATCTGCTATCCAGCCACCATCATTATCGGCGATATCATCAAGGCATTGCAAACCGGAAACTACAACCATGAGGAGATCGCGATCGGAATAACCCAGACCGGTGGACAGTGTAGAGCCTCCAACTACCTGCCGCTCATCAAAAAGGCACTGCTGGCAACCGGGTTTAAAGACATTCCCGTTATTTCCATCACCACTTCCCAGGGTCTCAACGATCAGCCCGGTTTTGAAATGGACTGGCTGAAAATACTGAAAGTCCTGTTTCTGGCACTGTTGATGTCAGACAGCCTGGCAAAAATGTACTACGCTATTGCACCCCGGGAAAAAAACCGCGGTGAGAGTGCTGATCTGCACACGCGATTTTTGCAGGAGGCCGAAACCCTGATCCTGCATAAAGACTATCCGGGTATGTATGACCTGATGAAACGGGCGGTCAAAGGCTTCAACCAGGTTGCACTGATTCCCGGAGAGTATCCAAAGATCGGCATTGTGGGTGAAATCTATGTAAAATACAACTCATTCGGTCACCAGAATATCGTTGACTGGCTCATCGAAAACAGGATCGAGGCCGTCGTCCCACCCATCATCGATTTTTTCACCCAGGATTTCATGAATGTGGCGGCCAATAAAAAAACGCACCTGAAACAGGCACAGTTCTCAGATGTTCTGATACTGGCCCTGGAATACTACGCCAGCCATTTTCAAAACAAGGTCAACCGGATCCTTTCCAGGTTCAAACTTGCTTCATCATTTCATAATATCAGAGATATCGCCAGGAAAGCGGAAAAAATCCTCAGCCTGGCCAACCAGTTCGGTGAGGGTTGGCTCATCGCAGCAGAAATCGCGTCGTTTGCCGAAGAGGGGGTTGATAACGTGATCAGTCTGCAGCCCTTCGGCTGTATTGCCAATCATGTCATCTCAAAAGGGATCGAAACCAGGATCAAAAAACAGTATCCCAAAATGAACCTGCTTTTTCTCGATTTTGATTCCGGAACCAGTGAGGTTAATGTTCTCAACCGGTTGCATTTTATGGTCAGGAATGTTGTCCCCAGGGAAAAGCCGGCCTGAGACCCCCGCAACAAGATCATAACTTCCCCCGGCCAACACGATTGGTCTCCGTGGCAATAGCTACCAGACCAGGCCACATGGATCCTCCAACCGCAAAAGTGTGCCTGACAACCGGAACAGAGCAGATCCCATCGCACCAACCGACGCGGCCACAACAAACCGTCGAACACAGCACGCATGGTTGCCCTGCATTCCATGAAATAAAGAGGGTCGCTATCATTGGGGCAGCCCGGGTGCACCAAAAACATGTGGGTATTTGATCATAACCGCTTCAAGAGGTTATTTATTCAGAAAAACGCATGAATCCATCCTTGGAGCTCCTGGAATCCATCCCTGGCTTCCAAGGTTTTCTGAACAAACAACCGCTTTCCGCTTACTGGTACCCACATATATTTGGTGCACCCGGCAGCCCTCTCCAACTTGTATAATGGATTTCAAAATGATATAATATCAGTGGATATTAAAACCATCTCCCAGGACAATTCATTCAGGAAATTTTCCTGATCCTGATTCGGTTTTTACCGCCAGCAGCGGTCAGGAAAGCCTTTTTCATATCAGGAAAACATGGATAATCGCAGCACAATGGAAGAATTGAAGCGGCTGGGAATCGGCAGGAAAATTCGCGCCCTCCGTGAAGAAAAAGGAATCCAGGTTGACACACTGTCACAACAAGTCAATATTACCCCGACCCTGCTGTCCCAGATTGAAAACGACGTGATACCACCCACCCTGGCAACGCTTTTAAATCTCGCCAGGGTGCTGGGCGTCAAGGTCGACCATTTTTTCGTGCACGAGACATCACTGGATAAAATTGAGCTGACACGAGCCAACGAACGCCTCTCTGTCGCCAAGAGCAGAGAAGCTGATCCTGCCCGAATGACCTACAACTATCAGGCACTCGCCTACCGATTGGCGGGAAAACAGATGGAACCATTCCTGGTGGAATTTGATTCCCGGATCGAGGAGAACCCGGTTCCCCTTTCCCATGAAGGCGAAGAGTTCTGTTACTGTCTGGAAGGGGAGATCGAATTTATCACCGACGAGCGGCGCATCACGCTCAGACCGGGAGATGCCCTCTATTACTACTCAAATGTACCCCATGTCCTCAGGGGTATCGGTCCCGGCAATCCTAAAGGAATCTTCGTCCTGCTGCCCGGAGGCCAAAACCCTTCTTGAAACCCAGGAGATCCCATGATTGAGATCCGATTGCACGGCAGAGGGGGACAGGGAGCGGTGATCGCTTCTAAAATCCTGGCTGTAGCAATGTTCGGGGAAGGGAACTATGTGCAGGCCTTTCCCAAATTCGGGGTCGAACGGAGAGGAGCCCCTGTAGAAGCCTTTCTGCGCCTCGACAAGGACAAGATCCTGATTCGGAGCGATATCGACAAACCGGACCATGTCATCGTTCTAGACCATACCCTGATCGACGTCGTCCACGTCACTGCCGGCCTGGCCGAAAATGGCTGGATCCTGATCAACACCGACCTAAAACCCATCGACGTTGAGAATCTGAAGCAGTTCCGGGTCGCCTGTATCAATGCCAGTCGCATTGCTGCCGACCTTCATCTGGGCAGCCGCAGCGCGCCGATTGTCAACACCGCTATCTGTGGCGCTTTCGCCAGGTGTACCGGTCTGGTCAAGCTGGAATCCGTCTGTGAGGCAATCAAGGAAGAGGTGCCGACAAAAGCGGCGGAAAATATTCAAGCGGCCACCATTGCCTTCAACACAACCATCGTCTGAAGGAGCTGTTCTGATGTCTGATGAAAAACCGATTCAATACCGGACCCTGCAGGAGATGCCGGAAACCATCATTTCCGAAGCCAGTATGCTGTGGAACAAGACGGGTACCTGGCGTTATCTGAGACCCAAATACCAGAACCAGGTTCCTCCCTGCAACCAGGGATGTCCTGCTGGGAATGATGTGGAAGGATTAATGCGACTGCTCGAAAAAGGCGAATTGAAAAAAGCCCTGCATCTGATCCGTGAAGAAAGCCCTTTTCCCGCTGTTTGCGGCAGAGTCTGCTATCACCCCTGCGAAACAGTCTGCAACCGGTCCCGGTTCGACGATCCCATCGCCATTCACACCCTGGAGAGAATAGCGGGTGACCAGGCCCTGCGGATCATCGCCCCTGAAAAGATCCGACCGGACAGCGGCAAAACAGTCGCCATTATCGGTGCCGGGCCCTCGGGTCTCACGGCCGCATACCATCTTGCCCGGATGGGGCACCAGCCGACCATCTTCGAGGCCCTGGAAAAACCGGGGGGTCTTTTGAAATACGGCATCCCGGAATACCGTCTCCCCAGGGAGATTCTGAACGCAGAAATTGACAATATCGTCTCCAACGGGGTTGAAATACGCTGCGGGGTGAAGGTCGGGGCCGATATGCCATGGTCCGACCTGGCAAAATTTGATGCTGTGTTCATCAGCATCGGGGGTCATCGGAGTCGCAGGCTGGGCATCCCTTCGGAAAACGCCACCGGGGTACTGGGCGGACTGGACTACCTGAAGCAGGTCTCCGACGGTCAATCACCGGACCTGGGAACAAAGACCATCGTCATTGGCGGCGGAAATTCCGCTATCGACTCCGCCAGATGTGCCCTGAGGCTGGGCAGTCAGGTTTCGATCTGTTACCAGCGGTCCCGGAATGAAATGCCGGCCTTTGCGGAAGAGGTCAACGAAGCCCTGAAGGAAGGTGTTCAGATCAGTTTTCTAACCCAGCCTGTCCGAATACTGACCCGGAAAAATCGTGTTACGGGCGTTCAGTTCCGGAAAACAAAGCTGGGCGCCCCGGATGCATCCGGTCGCAGGAGACCGGAACCGGTCCCGGACAGCGAATTTACGATCCCGACAGATTCAGTCATCACCGCCATCGGAGAATCAACCGACCTGGATTGGCTGCCGCCGGAAATTGAATGCACCGGTAACATGATTGCCGTCAATCCATGGGGACAAACCAGTCAGAAAAACGTGTTCGCCGGAGGCGACGCCGCCCTGTCGGTCCACAATGTGGCGGCGGCCATTGGATCCGGGAAAACAGCGGCCTGTGCCATCGACGCCTTTTTTAACGATCTGGATCTTGAAACCATCAAATCCCGGATTTCCATCGGCGAAACCGGCACCCTGTCCGTCAGCCGGTATCTTCAATCCGGAAATGCCCATCTTCAGCAGGCTGATTCCGGGAAAACGGCCGTCTTCGAAAATCTGAACACCCACTACTTTACCAAGGCAGCCCGGCAGAAAATCAAAACCCTGGGTATTGCCCGACGGATGACCGGCTTTGATGAGGTCAACAGCGGCCTGGACCTTGATTCAGCGGTCATTGAAGCAAAACGGTGTTTCCATTGCGGTGTCTGTACCCAGTGCGACAACTGTTACATGTTCTGTCCGGATATCGCGGTTCTGAAAAACAAGCCCGGGGAAAACGGGTATCAGATCGCCCTGGACTATTGCAAGGGATGCGGTATCTGTGTCAACGAATGTCCCCGCGCCGCAATGATCATGGAGGAAGAACAATGAAGAAGGTCCTCATGGGAAACCATGCTGCCAGTTGGGGGGCCAAGCTCTCCCGGGTGCAAATGATCGCTGCATACCCCATCACGCCTCAGACCCACATTGTCGAAGAGCTCTCCGAAATGTGCGGTGATGGACGACTGAATGCCAAGTTTCTGAAGGTGGAGTCGGAACATTCGGCGATGGCATCGGTCATCGCCTCTGAAACCACCGGGGTCCGATCATTCACTGCCAGCAGCTCCAATGGGCTGGCCCTGATGCATGAACTGCTTCACTGGGCTGCCGGTGCCCGACTGCCCATCGTCATGGTGAATGTCAACAGGGCGTTGGCCCCCGGGTGGAATATCTGGGCGGATCAGGGAGATTCCCTCGCCCAGCGGGATACGGGATGGATCCAGATCTATGTCGAAGATAATCAGGAAGTCCTGGACTCTATCATCCAGGGGTACCGGATTGCCGAACAGGTCAATCTGCCGGTCATGGTCTGTTATGACGCCTTTTTCCTCAGCCATACCTATGAACCGGTGGACATACCGGACCAGGAGCTTGTTGACAGCTGGCTGCCACCTTTCGAACCGGCGCATTTTCTTGATCCTGACAATCCCAGCGCTTTTTATGGACTGATCATGCCGGACAATTACATGGAAATGCGCTATCGGTTGCAGCAGGCCCACGAAACGGCCAAAACCGTTATCCCGGATGTGGGTCGCTCCTTTGGCAACCACTTCGGGCGTTCCTATGATCTGGTTGAATCGCTTTACTGTGACGACGCAGAAACCATCCTCATCACCAGCAGCAGTGCCACCAGCCCTGCCAGGCTGGTCATTGAGAAGCTGAGAAAAACCGGTCGTAAAATCGGGCTGCTGAAAATGAGGGTATTCCGACCCTTTCCAGCCGAGGTGGTCAGAACGATTCTCGGCTCCGGAAAAAAGGCGATTGTCATTGACCGAAATTGCAGTTGGGGAAAAGGGGGAATTTTTGCAGACGAGATCAAAGGCGCCATTGCCAATCTTCCCGATGCACCTCAGGTGCACAGTTATATCGCCGGGCTGGGTGGCAGAGGGATCACCCCCGCCCTGATTGAAGATATCATCAAACAGGCAGACAGCAGCCCGACACCCCTGCCAGCCTCCGTCTGGATGGGACTGAAACCCTTTAACTGAAACCTGACAGACCGAAGGAACGCTTATGACAGTCACACCTGAACCCATCGTCAGTGATCGTTACCCCCAGGAAGAGTACATGCAGTCAGGGTTCCTCTCCTGCCAGGGGTGCGGCGGATCCATGATCATGCGACATTGCCTGAAAGCCCTGGGACCCAATACCATCTGCGTCATACCGGCTTCCTGCTGGTCGATCATCGCCGGGAACTGGCCCTACAGCTCTCTGAATATCCCGGTTCTGCACACAGCCTTCGAAACAGCCGGCGCTGCGGCTTCCGGTGTGCGTGCCGCGCTGGATCTGAAGGGAAAAAACGATACCCATGTCCTGGCTTTTGCCGGCGATGGGGGGACCTTTGATATCGGTCTGCAGTCCCTGTCCGGTGCAGCGGAACGCAACGAGGACATCATTTATGTCTGCTACGATAACGAGGCGTACATGAATACCGGTATCCAACGTTCATCGGCCACCCCCGAACTGGCCTGGACAACAACGACCCCGGCCTCGTTTCCCAAATCAGGCCCCAAGAAGAACATCATCCAGATCCTGACCGGGCACAAGATCCCCTACTGCGCAACTGCAAGCGTCGCCTGGCCCCATGACCTGATCGCCAAAGTCAAAAGGGCGGCCGATACCAGGGGCACAACCTTTATCCATGTCCTCTCTCCCTGTCCACCGGGATGGAAAATATCATCTGAAAAAAGCATCGAAATCGCCCGCTTGGCAACCCATACAAAGATTTTTCCCCTCTACGAAGTGATGGACGGGGAATCCTACCATATCAACATGGAGCCTGAAAACCTGCCCGTGGAAAAATACTTAAAGGCCCAGGGCCGGTTCAGCCATCTCAGTGCCGAGAATATCGCCCATATTCAGAGACGGGTGGATTATGAGTGGAAGATTCTGCTGCAACGGTCGATGATGGAACCCTTTCACATGAATATGTGAACCGGCAACGGAACGCGTCTATCCGGAACAGGGTTGCCTCACCCCCTCCCTCATGGATGCACCGGGGCATCCAGCAGATTGATATCCCCGGCAAAGTGGCATGCCACCCAGTGCGCTTCACCGGACGGATGTTTTTCAAGCAGCGGTTCAGCGGTCCGGCAGATTTCCCGGACAACCGGACAGCGGGTGTGAAAGGCACAGCCCGATGGCGGATGCAGGGGGGACGGGACATCACCAGCCAGAATGACTTTTTTGCGGTGTCTGGCCGGATCGGGAATGGGAATGGCTGATATCAGTGCCTGGGTGTAGGGGTGTAAGGGGTGGCTGTTGATTCGCTCGGATGAAGTGGTTTCCACAATCTTGCCCAGATACATCACCGCGATTCGATCCGACATGTGTTTGACGACAGCCAGGTCATGGGTGATGAAAAGATAGGTCAACCCCATCTCTTCCTGCAGGTCATTTAAAAGATTCAGAATCTGAGATTGAATAGAGACATCCAGAGCCGATACCGGTTCATCACAAACAACCAGTTTCGGTTTGAGCGTGATGGCCCGTGCAATCCCGATTCGCTGGCGCTGACCGCCTGAGAACTCGTGAGGATACCGTTGAACCGCCCCCGGGGACAGCCCGACCCGGTCCAGCAGTTCCGATACCAGTCGCTGTCTCTCCTGGCGTGTCCCGATGTTATGGATCACATAGGGCTCTTCCAGGATCTCACCAACCGTGTGGCGGGAGTTCAGGGATTCATACGGATCCTGAAATATCATCTGCATTTCCCGACGCAAGTCCCGCAATTCTTTCTGGCGCAGATGGGTGATATTGATCCCGTCAAAAACGATCTCCCCTGCTGTCGGCTTGTAGAGACGAATCACCGACCGGCCCAGTGTCGTTTTACCACATCCTGACTCACCGACCAGCCCCAGGGTTTCCCCCTGGTTGACAGAAAACGAGACCCCGTCCAGGGCAGATACCTGCCCAAGCTTTCGAAACAGGATCCCGCCATGGACCAGGAAATGCTGTTTCAGATTTTTGACACGCAAAAGCTTGCTGGCCATTAGAAATCCCCTTTTTTTTGCAGGCTGATTTCCTGCCACCGGTAACAGCTGACCCGATGATCACCCGCCACGGTTTCTTCAGGGGGTGATGCCTCTCGACATCGATCCTGGGCATAGTGACAGCGATTTTGAAACCGGCACCCCTCAGGAATATTCTGAAGATCCGGAACCATCCCCTCAATGGTCGCCAGCCTTTGTTTGGGGGGCGTTTCCAGCCTGGGGATGGATGCCAGCAATCCCAGGGTATAAGGGTGTTTGGGAGATTTGAAAAGATCGTTGACCGGCGCCCTTTCCGCCACAGTACCGGCATACATGACCACGACATCATCGCACGTTTCGGCAATCACTCCCAGGTCGTGGGTAATGAAGATGATGGCCATCCCCGTTTCCTGCTGCAGGGATTTCATCAGGGTCAGGATCTGGGCCTGTATGGTCATGTCCAGGGCCGTTGTCGGCTCGTCCGCAATCAGGATCTGGGGACGACAGGCCAGCGCCATCGCAATCATCACCCGCTGCCGCATGCCGCCCGACAACTGGTGTGGATAGTCCCGCAGACGTTGATCCGGATCAGAGATCCCCACCTTGTTTAACAGCTCGATCGATGCCGAGCGGATCTCAGCCAGGGACATTTTCGGGAAATGGAGAGCGTAGACCTCACCCAGCTGTTTATCAATCCGGTGTACCGGGTTCAAGGCCGTCATGGGTTCCTGAAAAATCATGGAAATACGCTTTCCCCGGATATAGCGCATCTCATCAGGTGTCAGACGAACCAGATCCACCCCGTCGAACCAGACCTCACCCCCGGCTATACACCCGGCGGGTTTCGGCAGAAGACGCAGAATGGACAGTGATGTGACACTTTTTCCGCACCCCGACTCGCCCACAATTCCCAGGGACTTTCCCCTGTTGACGGAAAAGCTGACCCCGTCCACGGCTCGCAGCGGTCCGGTTTCCGTCGCAAAAGTGGTCACCAGATGTTTCACCTCCAGAATCCTGTTATCTGCTGAATTCTCCGCCATAGGGGGATCCTGTTAATCTGCCTTGAAGGTTTTATCGATAATGGTTTCCGGCTTGAATGTCCTCCCGGACTTCATGGCAGCCAGTGTCTCCTTTTTGAGCTGGGGGTCCATCCAGAAAAGCGCTGTGCCCAGTTCGTCAAACAGGTCCCCTGAATGCTTGGTTGCCGGCACATCCGGCAGCTGCCACCAGCGCCAGTAGGCCACTCTGAAATAGTCCACCTTGTAGGCCGGTACGAAAGCCCCGATTTCGAACAGCTTCTCCTGGATTTTCAGCGAGAGCTTGATTCGCTGCTCGGTTTTAAGAGAGGAACGATACTGTTCGATGAGCCGGTCCAGTTCAGGGTCTGCCGTATTGGTGAAATTGTTGGTCTGTGTCTTGAAGGCGTTGGCTGAATGGTAGTGTTCCCAGAAAGCAGGTCGCAGTCCGGTGCTGAATCCCGTCCAGGCAACTTCATGCTTCTTTTCCAGATTCAATTTCCAGGAGGAACTGCCATCCAGCCGTTTTAATATCAGCTCAATCCCAGCCTTTTTGGCCTCCTCCTTCAACACCACCAGACGTGGCGTATGCAATTCCACAGAATAATTGACATTGACCGAAAACCGTTTGCCCCCTTTTTGCCAGATCCCGTCCGGTCCCCGGGTCCAACCGGATTTCGTCATCAGGGCTTCGACTTTTTCGATACTGTATTCCCGTGCTTTGATGGCCGTGTTTGTATAAGCTCCATAACCTGTATAGTGGTTGTTCAACCGGGTGTAATCCCCTCTCAGGACCTCAGTCAGGAGTTTCTCCATGTTAATGGCATGGGCAAAGGCATATCTGAGGTTGCGGTCTTTAAACAGATCGTTGGCCTGGTTCAGCCAGAATCCGATTGAGGGTTGCTGGGTGTTGTTATAAAACCACATCTTCTTCACATATCCCTTTTCGTATTCTTCCATGCCCTTGGCCTTCTGATGCCAGAACGAGGGGGACGTCAGTGGAAAGCTGTCCAGCTGGTTCTTCTTGAAATATTCAAAGATTGTGTTCAAATCACGAATAACCGTATAACGGATGGTATCCACATTGTAACGCCCCTTGAAATAGGGTTTGTCCTTTGCCCACCAGTTCTTTTTCCGTTTCAGGGTCACAAACTTGCCCTTTTTCACCTCGTCAATATCATATGCCCCGGTATTCGGTGCGATCCGCCAGTTGAACCGCCGGACGAAATCGCTGGGGAGTTTGCCGTAAAAATGCCGCGGGGTCGGACTGATGGCCACCTTGAGCTGCAATTCGGGAACCGGGTTTTTGGAAACCACGGCAATGGTATAGGGGTCAAACTTGATAACCCGATCGATCTCCTCGGTATAGTAGTTGTTGTACCAGGGGGCAACAATTTCTTTGGACCGCATGAACTCAAGCGTGTACAGATAGTCGTCCGCCGTCACCGGTTTGCCGTCCGACCATGTTGCATCCCGGTCCAGCTTGAAATACATGGTGCGATGATCATCCCCAAAGGCCCAGTGGGTTGCGAGCTGGGGAAGAATCTCCTCCGTATTGGGATGGATGCCGACCAGGCTGAGGTTCAGCGAGAAGATCACCGCCGCAAAACCACCGTTGGAATCCGGCCCTACATGCCTCAGTGTCAGAGGGAAAGAGGTAATGAAGGAACGGTAGGTGCCGCCTTTCTTTGCCAGGGGGGATGCAAATACAGGGGCACTCTGATTGGTCTGCCATTGGATCCCATTCGGCAGTTTCTCAGTCGCCATCCCCCTGTTTTGAAAAGACGCCAGCATCAACATGACCAGCGCGACCTGCAGACTCCTTCTTAGCATCACTTTTCTCCCATGTTCCAATTGATTACCGGGCAATTATTCATACGTGCTGTGCATGCGGGGGTCAAATCCCTCTCTGACAGCTTCCCCGATAAAGGTAATACTCACCATGACAAAAACCAGCGCCACGACGGTCGAGGAAATGATCCAGATCGCCTGTAGATTGTTGGTTCCCTGCTGGAGCAACTCCCCCCAACTGGGGGTCGGCGCCGGGAGACCGAATCCCAGAAAATCCAGAGCGGTCAGCGATCCGATACCCCCTGCCACCGAAAACGGGACAAAGGTCACAATCAGGGAGACCGCGTTGGGCAGAATGTGGCGGAAGATAATCCTCCCGTTTGAAGCACCCAGGGCTCTGGCCGCCATCACATAATCCCGGGCCTTTTCCTTGTAGGTTGCGGTCCGCATATACCAGGTCAACCCCATCCAGCCAAAAATCACCGAGATCAGAACCAGGATAATCAGGTTGGGTATGATGATCGACGAGATGATCATGATGACATACAGAAAGGGAATGGAAGACCAGATTTCAATTACCCGCTGGAAAAGCAGGTCGAATTTGCCACCCACATATCCCATCAGACACCCCAGGGAGATCCCGATGGTGAAATTGATCACCAGCAGCAGCAGTGAAAAGACGATACAGATTCGAAAACCGTATACCAGCCGGGCAACCATGTCCCGGCCGATCTCGTCCGTTCCCAGAAAGTGACGATGGGCAAAAGAGGGGGGAAAGGGGGGGTAGACCCCTGTCTGCAGATCATTTTCATAAGCATTGTAGGGAACCAGTGGCATAATGACAAAGCGGGTCCCTTCCATCTGCCGGTATTTTGCCTGCAACTCCCTGTAATTGGTCTCATACTCATATCCCAGACCAAACTCGCTGCCGGGAATAATCGCTCCGTAGACAGGAAAACGGAGCGTCTCCCCATCGAAAACAACCAGAGCCCGGTTGTTGATCAGCAGCTCGGCGAATGCGGCAATCACCAGTAGAAAAACAAACAGCAGAAAGGAGTAATATCCCCGTTTGATCGATTTAAAGCGCCGGATTTTTTTTAATGTCAGTGGATCGATTCTCATGTATCTGCTTAATCAAATTTTACACGCGGATCAACCAGGGCAACACACAGGTCGGAAATAATATTTCCCAACAAACCCAGAATGGAGGATATGACCAGAACCCCCAGAACAATGGGGTAATCCCTTTCCACCAGAGATTCGAAACCCAGCAGACCCAACCCGTCAATATTGAAAACCTTTTCTATCAGGAAAGAACCCGCCAAGAACAGACCGATATTATTCCCAAAATGGGTTGCCAGTGGGATAATACTGTTACGAAACGCATGTCTGAAAACAGCCTGATTAAACGAGAGCCCCTTGGCGATGGCCGTCCGGATATAATCCGAAGCCAGATTGTCCATGAGGGTGTTTTTCATCAGGAAGGTCATTGTTGCCAGACTGCCCAGCATATAAGCGATAATCGGCAGGATCGAGTGGTGGACAATATCCCACACCTGTTCCAGAAGCGGCAGCTCTCTGAAGTCATCACTGACAAATCCGCCCAGGGGGAACCAGTCCCAGCGGGCAGCCGGCCAGACGAACAGAATGATCGCCATGATAAACCCAGGCAGGGCATACCCGATCAGAACCATCACGGATGAGGTGTTGTCGATCACCGTTTTGTGCTTGATCGCTTTCAGAACCCCCAGGGGAACACAGATCAGGTAGGTGAGGATGGTGGTCACCAGACCATAGTAAACCGAGACCGGCAGTTTGTCCTTGATGATCTGCCAGACCGGGTCGTAGTAACGGGTCGAGGTTCCCAGATCAAATTTAAGCACCTTGAGAAACCAGTGGACATAACTGACCAGTACCGGTTTATCGAACCCGTAAAAAACCTTCAGTTCCTCGATCTGTTCCGGCGAAAGCGGCGACGCATTGCGATCGGTCTGCCCGGATGACTGCCCTGTTTCACTCCCTTTGCCAAAACTCAACTGTTGGGATTCGGAGATGATCTTGTCCACAGGACCCCCAGGCACAAAACGGGTGATGGTAAAAACCAGCAGCGTTATCCCCACAAAGGTCGGTATGACAAGCAGCAGTCGGCGAATCAGATAACTGGCCATCCAATACCCGTTTAAATTGTCAGCAATCCCGACACTCCTGATCAATGGATTCGGAATCGGGGTCAATATCGTTAAACTAAGAACTCCGCCTGAGAGTCGTCAAGAGAATTATCCCGTCGCTTTTCAAAAATCAGCAAGAGGAACACGCCCTGTGGGAGTCCCATGGCAGAGCACATGCTGAACCATGACTTTTTTTCTTGAGATGTTCCCCGAGATTATGATCCCGTCGATATGCCTTGACCAACTTTTCTGCCATATTGAAAGATGGCCTGGAGATGGCAGTATTCTATTTCATTGAACCCGGTGAACAGGCAGCACCCTCTTTTCCAGACGGCGATATCAGGATGCTGTCTCAACCAACCCCCCTATGGTCTTCCGGGCACCATTAAACATGAGAATGGTTTTCCGATGAGCACAGACCGTTTTGAAAACAGCCCGGTGTCCGATGCCTTGGAATCCTTCAGGGCACGTTTCTTCCCAGATGCCGCTTTGGTGCAATGGCACTCCTGGAAATGGCAACTGCAACACCGAATTGATACGGTGAAAAAACTCAGGCGGATTCTTGAACTCACGGAATCTGAATCTGCTGCCTTTCATCACGGCTGGTCCAAGATTCCCTTTGCCATTACCCCGTATTACATGGGTGTCGTGACAACCATGAACAGCGACAGTGCTTTGAGGAAATCAATGGTGCCGACTGCTGCCGAATTCCAGGTCAATCCCGGTGAAAGCCGTGACCCGCTGGTCGAGGAGAAACAATCTCCCGTCCCCGCCATTGTGCACCGTTACCCTGACCGGGTCCTATTCTTAACGACCCATCAATGTGCGGTATATTGTCGCTATTGCACCCGTGCACGCATTTTCAGCCGGGAAGCCCCGGCCCTCAGCCGTGCCAGGCACTGGAAAGAGGGTCTGGCATATATCGCTGCAACAAAAAGCATCAGAGAGGTCATTGTCAGTGGCGGTGATCCACTGATATTGGCGAACGACTCACTGAAGGGGTTGTTGACGGAACTTCGGAAGATCTCCCATGTTCAAATCATCCGGTTGGGGACCAAGATACCGGTCGCTTTACCCCAACGGATTACAGACGATCTGCTCGGAATGCTGCGGTCTTTCCATCCCCTGATCCTCAGTCTGCATGTGATACATCCCGATGAACTGACCCGGGAAGCGGCTTTTGCCATTGAGCGTCTGGCCGATGCCGGGATTGTGATTGGATCACAGACGGTCCTGCTGAAAACGATCAATGACAGCACATCCGTGATTCAAAAATTGATGGAAAACCTGCTGCGGTTAAGGGTTAGACCCTATGCACTGTTCCAGTGTGATCCGATTCTGGGATCGGATCACTTTCGCACGAGCCTGGATAAAGGCATCGAGATCATCGAAGACCTGCGACGACAGACCAGCGGATATGCAATCCCCCATTTCATTGCTGATCCACCCGGAGGAAAAGTAACCCTTGCCCCCAATACAATAGTTGCTAAGACTCTTTCTGGATATCGCTTGAAAAACTGGCGGGGAGAAGAGATCGAGTATCCCGATCCATCTTCTGGTGAGCCATAACCTCTTCAGGTTAAAGAACAGCTGCAATTTTCTGTCTCCCCGCACAAGCGGTTGAATGGATCCTCTTTTCAGCTGCGCTTATCGTTTGAAAGAGTTGCTCCTTTGTTAAGCCTGTGTTTGCAGTGTATGTGTCACTTGATATGGGCTGTACAATTCAAGTTGCTCGAATTCTTGATTTGACAAAATCTCCCCAGACATTTGGTACCGAATCACTCGATATCACCAGTCTTCGAATCACGCCTCCTTTTTCAATAAATTTCTGCTTTTCCTTCTCCAGCTCTTCCAAACCCGGTTGAAATTCTCCTGGAATGGACCGTAACTCTTCTCTTCTTTTTTGGTGAAACTTAAGCGTCTTATTAATTCCTGAACGTTCCATCTAAAAACCTCCTTTTTTTTAACTATCAAAAATCAGCAACGGATTTTAGAGTACTTCACAACAGTTGCGATACGAGCACCAAATGTGCAGTGGACTGTGAACCATATCCCCGGTTAGTAATACTCATCCGAGAATAATCTCGTTATAGTGCAAATCAAATCAAAAATAAATAAAAAAAAACATATTTTTTCCCCTGCATCCGGTCTAGAACTGCTTTTTGCCATTATCCCAGTATTTTACCCAGCCGAACAAAATCGCAAAAACCGGCATTTTGCCCCTGTTTAAAGCAAAAAAATTCAAAAGGGGTGTGATGGGTTTGTTTCAGGGAATCGAAAACGGATGGAAAAACAGGACGGATGGATAGCCAGAGACTCAGGTGGAAATCTTCAAGAGGGATTTTGCCCATTCATATGCTGTTGGCGTGTTGATATCATTATAGACATGGGGATTATCCAGCGGTGGTTGCAAACGAACGATTCGCCCTTGATCGATCAGTACCATGCAGCTTCTTTTTCCGACAGCCAGAAAGGACGGAGACTGGCTCAGTAAGCGACGGTGGTAGATGGCCAACAGTGGGTTGATTTGGTTGTTCACTTCAGCGCAGACCCCGTCCACATCCGCCGTTAGAAGTCGGCGCATCCGAATCAGACTGTCCGTTGTAAGAAAGGGAAGATCGCAACTGAGGACAAAGAGTTGATCGATTGAGGGCTGCACCCATGCCATGGCATCCGCAATTCCCTGCAGCGGTCCCTGCCCGGGACTGGAATCCCGACCAATCTCAATCCGTTGTTGCAGTTCGGATGAAACCCGGGGCACCTCCTGCGAGGCGGAGAGCATGACGATCAATTGGCTCACCAAGGGATGAACCGCCGTCAGCACCCGCTCGAGAAGGGTCTGCCCGCTAAATTCCAGTTCGGCCTTGGCACGCCCCATCCGGGAAGACTGACCACCGGCAAGTAGAATGGCCCCGGAATTGTCCATGCGACAGAGAATGAATAGTGGAAGGATGGTTGCAGTTGATGAGGCCCAGGCCAGCCGGTCATGCCCGGGGTCGCACAGCGAAGAAGTTGAGTTATCACTAAGCCGGGTTCTGTCCTCCGGAAAACCGGAGTCGTAATCATTTATCTGGGAATACGGTTACCCGTAAACTCTTGCATCCTACCCGGTAACTAGGCGAGCAACCATTAGCGCTACCCTATTTGGACTTGCATCGGATGGGGTTTACCCTGCCAGGCGTGTCACCACGCCCGCGGTGGGCTCTTACATTAAAGAGTGTGAACTCTCCCACCATTTCACCCTTACCTGTGTTCGGCGAACCGAACCATCGGCGGTATATTTTCTGTGGCACTTTCCATGGGGTCACCCCCTCTGGCCGTTAACCAGCATCCTGCTCTGTGATGCCCGGACTTTCCTCTGATAATTGATCCTATCAGCGATTACGTTTCAAACTCAACTTCCCGTGCTCTCTTCGATCAGTTCTCTTCCGGAAATTCGGTTTTTCCATTTCCAGAATCCAACCGACTTCTGTTCAGTATCCCTGAGGTACGCTAAAAAATCAACCCGGATCCGGCGATGGGGCACCAAATTTGTGTGGGGACCTGTAAGCGGAAAGAGGTTGTTTGTTCAGAAAACCTTGGAAGCCAGGGATGGATTCCAGGAGCTCCAAGGATGGATTCATGCGTTTGTCTGAATAAATAACCTCTTGAAGCGGTTATGATCATAACCCCCCATGTTTTTAGTGCACCCCCGGCGATTCCCATCCTTTTCGCTGCTGGTCTGACACAATCACATTAGAAGGGGGGGTATCTGAAACAGAGACCGCTTCCACAGTTTCATCCGACCGGGGAGAATCTTACTGGTTGGAATAGGATTCGGTTTCGTCTTCAATCACCACCAGTTCGATGCCAGCCTGACCAAACATCTCGCGGGTCTCCTGGGCGGCATGGTATTTCTTCTGGGCAACAACCTTGGTGATCCCGCAGCTGATGATCAGCATGGCACATACGCGACAGGGTTCCATTTTGCAGTACAGCGTCGCCCCTTCCAGCGGAATACCGAGTCGAGCGGCCTGACAGATAGCGTTCTGTTCCGCATGGATGGTTCGGACACAGTGATTGCGGACAGTACCATCCTCATCAATCACTTCCTTCATCAAATGTCCCACATCATCGCAGTGATCCAGTCCCGGAGGGCTGCCGACATAGCCGGTGCTGATAATTCTCCGGTCTCTGACAATCACGCACCCGCTGCGGCCACGGTCACAAGTTGCACGACTGGCAACAGTAGCCATCAGTTCAAGAAAATATTCATCCCAGGAGTGTCGCTCCATTGTTTCTCTCCACTTGCTTCTAAAATCATTGAGGGTCCGTCATCCCATGTCATCTGAATCAATTGGCGCCCGCTGTCCATCCCTTTCCTTAAAACCGCCCGGAAAAGACTCATTTCGGCTGACGAAGGAACCTGTGACAATCTGCTGCACATACTGAATGGCGGCCTAGATCCATTTATTGTAGTTTTCCAGTGTCAAAAAGCTCTCGGTTGCCACAATGGAGTCCAGTTTACCCAGGTCATTGCAGATAAAATTAATGACTGCATACGGCTCCAGAAACACCTCGATGATCAGGTCAAATCGTCCTGTGACAATGGATGTGGCTTTGACACAGGACAGTTTCGAAACGGCCTTTGCAGCCGATTCAAGATCCTTGCTGACCGCCACCTTTGCCCCGAGAAAGATAACCCGCTTATCCTTGACCATACTGGGGTTGATCAGCCCTTTGATCTTGAGAAAACGGTTCTCGGTCAGTTTTTTAATCCGATTCCGGACTGTTCCTTCAGAAATGGCCAATCCGGATGCGATTTCATTGTTGGAAATCCTGCCATTCTCCTCCAGATACTTAATAATCGCTTTGTCGACATCATCGATTTTCATAGCGCTCTCAGATTTATTATTTCCAGCCAGGTCTTCATTGCCGAACGACAGAGCCACTTTGCCATCTTTCTTCATCAATTGTGTTTGATAAGAATTTTATGACCGCTGTTTCATGAAAATGATACAGGATCCTTCGCCATACTTTGATCGAACGTTATTCATATATGAAACGCTTCAGTTCTATCAAGTCCAAATTGGAACCATCGCGGGCATCCCATAATCGTCAGTTTTAAATAAACAGGTGGCAGCCGAATATCCTTTTCCAACGATTATTCCAGAACACCCAAAACCAGCTGTATCCGCCAGCAGTCATAAATACACATAAAAAACAGCAACCATGCGATTCCCTGCAGCAGCAGGCTTTTTAATATCCGGGTACCGAGTAGGGGGGTTAGCGCCAGCCCGACGACAATACCGCTGGTCAGCCCGAAGACATGGGCCATGACATCGCTGCCCGGATGGGTTCCCAGCATGGCGAACAGTCCCAGCGCCCCTATCAGGGGGATGAAAAATCGTTTGCGAAAAGGTTTCTGTATCAGATAACGCTTGACCCCAAACGCACCCATCAAGCCCACGGCACCAAAAACAGCCGTCGAAGCACCCACAGAGTTGTGAGCTGTCTGATAGAATAATGATGTCCCAAAATTGCCCAGGGCACCTGCGATTAAGACAAGCAACCAGGAAAGTCCTGCCCCGGCAAACTGATGGACCCCCCCGACGAAAACCAGCAGTCCGACGATATTACTCAGCAGATGCGCCGCATCCACGTGCAGGGTTAACGCGGTCACGGTGCGACACCACTCCCCGGCCCACACCTTTTCCACGGCGAGCATACCGCTCTCCGTCCACACCCGGGCATTGGGAAGCTGCCCTATCTTCCAGTGAAAAAATGTCAACAACAGCACGACACCCAGATGAACCGGTGAAAACCGGAACAGTAACCCTTTCTGTGCGGCAATCTCCGGTGGCCAGTTGCTGTTTTCCTGCTGGAACTGTTGGAGCTCACTCATGGTGAATGACTGATACCTGAGGGGCACATAGAATTGTCGACCCGAAAAATCATTCTGCACAGAAAAGGGAATGGAACGGGAAAGCAGCAGCAGTTCAATATCCCTGAACTCCATGCGATTTGCCGCTCGTATGATCAGAAAGGTTTCGTCGGACTGGTATTCTGGCATTTTAAACGATCCTCCTCCCCCTGAGCCTGACAGTTTATATGAAAAACACTCACCACAGAGACACTGAGATCACGGAGGAAAATAAACTGGGCTGAGTGGCTGTCATGGAGCTGTTTCAATTGCTTGGAGCAGTTTCTTAGATGATCTTGACGACAATAAGCGTCCAAAATCCCAACTGTCTGAGGTGAGAAGCGAAACTTGCAGCATCGAGATTCTATTCTGATGGTTCGTTGCATCCGGCAGGTCTCCGCGTCTTGTTTGTGATTGGTTGCCATGCTGAATCACAGATTGCTTGAATATCTTAAATCTTTTATACTCCATTGTCATTCAGTGATTTCTCACGGAAAGGATTCCTTTCTTCACGAATATCAACAGAATAATGGAGAGCATGTGGAAATTCTGGAAACCATTAGAAAACGAAAGAGCATCAGGGACTTCAAGCCCGACCCGGTTCCCCGGGAACTGCTGGAGGAGATTCTGACATTATCGGTCAGAGCACCTTCCGGCGTCAACAAACAGCCGTGGGAATTCGCCATTTTATCCGGTCCTGTCCTGGAGAAGGTCAAGCAGGAGAACGTGGCCCATTTTCATTCCGGGCAAAAGTCTCACGCCAGTTTCGGTTCGGGAATTGATCGGGTCAGTGTTTATCGTACCCGACAGGTGAATCTGGCCATCGAACTGTTCCGCCTGATGGGTATTGCCCGGGAGGACAAGGAGAAACGGACGCAATGGACAGAAAGAGGGTTTTACTATTTTAATGCCCCGGTTGCGATTATTCTGCTCACCGATGAAGCCCTTCCCCTGCAGCGGGTTCTGCTGGATGTCGGTGCTGTGATGCAGACAATTTGCCTGACCGCACTGGCCTACGGACTCGGGACCTGCATCGAAGGACAGGGGGTCATGTTTCCCGAAGTGCTTCGGGAATACGGAGATATTCCCAAGAATAAACAGATCATTACCGCCATCGCCATAGGATACCCCAACTGGTCCTTTCCTGCCAACAAGATTGAAACCCCGCGGGAACCGATAGAAAACATCACCTTCTGGCGGGGTTTTGATTGACAATTTTTATTTGATATGTCAACTTTCTAGACATCAAACATCTTTCCAAGCTGGCCGCGCCGGGCTGATGAACAGCCGGTTTGTTGGCCGTGATGCTTATCAACAGGACCCATGCGTGCAGACTATGAGTGAAGATGATCGTCTTATTTACCAGTTGTCGAGGGCGCATTATCGGTTGAGCAGTTATCTGCAGAAGGCGCTGGCGGCAAAAAATGTGAAGATTACCCAGGCCCAGGCCGCCATTTTATTCCTGCTGGAAAAGAGTCCGCTGACCATGACAGAGATCAGTCAGCATCTTGAGATCGACAATTCAGCGATCACGAGCGTGGTTGATCGACTGGAAACAGCTTTTTTTGCAAAACGCACCGTCAACCCGAGAGATCGCAGAACGTTTCTGATTGCCATCACCCCCCGGGGTCAGGAAGAGATTGACAAGGCCCGCCCCATTATCAGAAAGGTCAACCTCGAAATCAAGGCAGGGTTTTCAGTAGAGGAGGTGGACGCTTTCAAGCGGGTTCTGAACAGTCTCTATTCCAAACTCAACCATCGTAACAGAATCGATGAAAAGGCAATCTCATGAATTCACCCTGTACGATCATCCTGGACTGGTTGCTGACAAAATCCGGATCCCGTCAGAAAGATCCAGTCGACTCAATCCGTGATCTGAAAACCCGATATGATACCAACGCGGTAAACTGGTCGGATCCCGTAGATCGGGCTATCACCAGCGGTTTTCTGGCGGATCGGACCGGGTACGCGTTTCTGGGCGGGTTCTTTGCAGCCCTGCAGCGGCTGATACCGAATCTGGCCCAGGAAAAGATCACCGCTTTCTGTATTTCAGAGGATGGTGGCGCCCATCCCAGGGCCATCAAAACCCGTCTCGAAGCAACAGCGTCCATTCAAGGCACCGAAAAAACATGGGTCCTGACCGGCAGAAAGCAGTTTATCACCTGCGCCAATGACGCCGAGTCCATTCTGGTAGCTGCATCAACCGGAACAGACCCGGAAGGGAGGAACCGGATCCGTCTGGTTCAGATCGACCGGCATTCAACCGGTGTCAGCATCGAGCCCATGCCGGAGCTGCCGTTTATTCCTGAAATCACCCATGGTGTCGTGCATCTCGAAAAGGTGGATGTTGCAGATTCCCGACTGTTGCCGGGCGATGCATACCTCACCTACATCAAGCCCTTTCGCACCCTTGAAGATATCCATGTCTCAGCCGCCATCCTGGGATATCTGTTCGGGGTTGCCTCCCAATACCAGTGGCCGCAGGCAGTCAGGGAGACCCTGCTGGGCCTGATTATCGCTATTCGCCCGCTGGCCATGTCAGACCCGCTCTCTCCACAGATTCACATCGCCTATGCGGGGCTGCAGCAATCCATGGATCGGTCAATCAGCGAATTGGATGGCTGCTGGGAGAAGTCACCGGCTGAGGTCAGAAAAGCCTGGGAGAGGGACAGAGCAGTCATGGGAATTGCAGGACAGGCACGTACCAGACGCCTGGAAACGGCCTGGAAAACCTATTGCAAACAGGATTCATAGCTCTCCGGACGAAATCCGGAACGAAAACATACTAAAGGAACGAATCGATGACACACAACAGTATCGCAGATGTTCAACAGAGCCTGGAAAAGGCCGGGTATATCTGCTCCAGAAACGTCGCCACCGTTGTTTTTCTGGCAGGGACGACGCAGAAGCCGATCCTGGTTGAGGGACCCGCCGGCGTCGGGAAAACAGAGCTGGCCAAAGCGGTGGCTCAGAGCCTGGACAGCAGACTGATCCGTCTGCAGTGCTATGAGGGGCTGGATGAAGCCAAGGCGCTCTACGAATGGGAATATGCCAAGCAGCTGCTGTATACCCAGATGATGAAGGACCGAATTGACGAGGTCATTTCAGGTTCACAGAATTTAACCGAGGCGGTCGACCGGATCGCCAATCAGGAGGATGCTTTTTTCTCCGAGCGTTTTATTCAGCCCCGACCGCTGCTGCAGGCGATCAGTTCCGATGAGCCCGTGGTGCTGCTGATTGACGAGGTGGACAAATCCGATCCGGAATTTGAAGCCTTTCTGCTGGAGATCCTGAGCGATTTTCAGGTCACGATCCCGGAACTGGGGACCCGCAAAGCCAAAAAGATACCCTTTGTCTTTCTGACATCGAACAATTACAGGGACATGAGCGATGCCCTCAAAAGGCGTTGCATCCATCTGTATATTGACTATCCGGATATGGATCTGGAACGTCAGATTGTCCAATTGAAAATTCCGGGCATCAAACCCCGCCTGGCAGAGCAGCTGATCAGCACCATTCACGAGATCCGGACCCTGGACCTGAAGAAAAAACCGTGCACCTCCGAGACCCTGGATTGGGCGCGTTCACTGATTGCCCTCCAGGTCAGCGAACTGACGCCGGAGATTGTCACCGATACGCTGAACATGATCTGTAAATACCGGTCCGATACCGATCTGGTCAAGGACAAGATGGAGATAATATCCAAAAACGCGGGTCTGGCATGCTCGATTTGATTCTCAGGTTTGTCTCCTGTTCCAGAGCTTCCGGACTGCGGATCTCCTCCTCTGAAGTGCTGGATTGCGTCAACCAGCTGGAATTGATCGATGTGCTGGAGGAACCCCTGTTCAAGACCGTACTGCGCGCCAATTTCGCCAAAAGCCGACGGGAACAGGCCCACTTCGACCATCTCTATCGGCTCTTTTTTCACGACATGCGCAGCGATCTGAGTATCCCCCACTCCCAGTCACTGGAAGCGCTGATGGATAAAACCCTGGAATCGATCAGTGAAGAGATAAACCAGGACGCCTCTTTTCAGGCGATCCTTGATTTCCTGCGCGGAGATCCCCTGGCCTATCTGGAAGAGATGCGTCGCCTGCAATCCGATACGGATGGCGATTCCCCGTTCGGGGTCGTGAACACGTTTGGTCCGCTGGTCCGTCGGCTGCAGATCATGTCACAAATCAACAGCATCGGTAACGCAATCGCCAGGTTCATGGCAGCCAGCCGTCAATCCATCGGCTGGGAAGACCGCAAAGCCATGACGATCCATTATGACGAGCGTCTTGAGAATGCCCGCCGCATGTTGCGGGAAGACCCGGAACCCTATGATGCGGATCTCAACCGGGTGACCAGCTATGAGAAGCATCTGGACCAGCTGGGCGACAAGTCCTTCTTTTCCCTCACCCGGAAGGAGATGGAGGAGATGCGGGATATCGTGGAACAACTCGTCCGCAAATTGAAAGATACGGTACAACGGCGTTACAGCAAGCACAGGCGGGGGGTCCTCGATATCAAAAAAACCCTGCGTCTGTCCGCCAAATACCAGGGGGTGCCAATAGAGGTTGTCTACAGGCACAAACCCAGGCGCAAGGGCAAAATCGTGACCCTTTGCGATGTCTCCGGTTCCGTCTGGACAGCCGCCAAGTTTATGCTCAATATGCTCTATTCATTACAGGACTGTTTTCTGCAGGTGCGGAGCTTCATTTTTGTCGACGAACTGGAAGAGGTCACGAAGACATTCGAAAATCATGAGATCAATGTCGCCGTGGATAAGTCACTGAAAGAGGCTGACATCAACTACCAGGCCGCCACCAATTACGGCAGCACCTTTCGCCAGTTCAAACGGGAATACATGGATATTCTCAACAAGAAAACGACCCTGATCATCATTGGCGATGGGCGCACCAATTATGCCAACCCGGAAGAGAAAATACTGGACGAAATGCGCGAGAAATGCCGGCGCATCATCTGGCTCAACCCGGAGTCATTGATCTTCTGGAATACCGGCGACAGCCGTATGCGAACCTACCAGCGCTACTGCACCCAGGTGCGACACTGCCAGAATCTGAACCAGCTGCTGGATTTCATCAAGACCCTGGTTTTGTGAAACCCCCCTGCCCGCATCAGTCCCCTTGCCAGGCTTTTCCCGGGCAGAAGGCCCCAGCGCGACTGTCGGACCGGAACCTCTCAGCTCCGTTTTTCCTCAATTGAACGGCCTGACCGGTCATCCATCTGTCTTTTCAATCACGCGCCGGAATTACCGATAATCCAAATAATCCTTGCAATTTTGCTCAATTATTTTTAGAATCAACACGCTTCCCTCACAACCATTTCCTGTCGATCAGCGCGGCCCGTGCTTTAACAACCCAGTCCCCGCGCTGATGACCTGAACAAGAGGAGATATGGTAAAAAGACTGCGTTTGCTTCTGATAATGGGTATTATACTCTTGGCTATCCTGGGTTTTGTCTTTCCCAACCCCCATCCCCATTTCTGGTGGCAGAAAATTCCCGTTTTTGATATTGCTTTCGGGTTTTTCGGCTGCGTCTTCATCATCCTGGTTTCCAAATGGATCGGTCATCGCTGGCTGATGAAGGACGAGGATTACTATGATTAGTGTCGTACCGCCCGTATTTATCTATATCATCGGCGCGCTGATCCTGCCGGGGATTAGAAACCGCCGTCTCAATCAGGGCGTGGCACTGCTGATCCCGGTCCTGGCATTTGTCAATTTGTTGCAGATGCCATTCGGCACCTACTGGACAGTGGACTTTCTCAGTTACCGGCTGATCCTGGGGCAGGTCGACAGACTGAGTCTGGTGTTCGCCTATATCTTTGTGATCGCCTCCTTCATCAGCATGCTCTATGCCATCCACATCCGGGAGACCGGCCAGCATGTCGCTGCCTATCTCTATGTGGGCAGCACGCTGGGGGTGGTTTTCAGCGGCGACCTGTTCACCCTGTTCCTGTTCTGGGAACTGATGGCCGCCTCATCGGTTTTTCTGATCTGGTATCAGCGGACCCAGGCCTCTCTGAACGCGGGCTATCGGTATCTGCTGGTTCATGTCACCGGCGGCTGTATCCTGCTGGCCGGCATTGTCATGCAGATCACAGCCACGGGATCCATCAACTTCGGGCTGATGAATGTTGAGACACTGTCCGGCAAATTCATTCTCTGCGGATTTCTGATCAATGCGGCGGTTCCACCCCTGCACGCCTGGCTGGCGGATGCCTATCCCGAGGGAACGATCACGGGCAGCATCTTTCTGACAGCCTTCACCACCAAAAGCGCCGTATACGTCCTGGCACGCGCCTTTCCCGGGGTTGAAATCCTGGTCTGGCTCGGCGCCATCATGGCTCTCTACGGGGTTGTTTATGCCGTCCTGGAAAATGATATCCGCCGTCTGCTGGCATACCACATCATCAGCCAGGTCGGCTACATGGTCTGCGGGATTGGACTCGGCAGCCACATGGCCATCAACGGCGCCAGCGCCCATGCATTCTGCCACATTCTGTACAAGGCAGTGCTCTTCATGGGGATGGGCGCCGTGATCCATGTCACCGGACGCAGGAAGATGACCGAGCTGCAGGGCAGGGCACTCTATCGGAAAATGCCGATTACCCTGGCACTGTATATGGTGGGCGCTTTTTCCATCTCCGCCGTGCCGCTGTTCAACGGCTTTGTCAGTAAAACCATGGTGGTGGCCGCCGCGGGGCAGCTGGACCGACCTTTTATTGAATTGATGTTGCACCTGGCTTCTGTGGGGACTTTTCTGCACACGGGGTTGAAACTGCCCTGGGGCACCTGGTTCGGGCTGCGCAAGGGCGATGAGGATGATATTCCCGAGGCCAAGGAGCCACCCCTCAACATGCTGCTGGCCATGGGCCTGGGCGCTTTTTTATGTGTCCTGACCGGGATCTATCCAAAACTGCTCTACGATCTGTTGCCATTCCCGGTGGACTTTCATCCCTATCAACCGAGCCACGTCATCGGTATGCTGCAGCTGTTGCTGCTGACTGCGGCCGCATTCTGGATCTATATCGCCAAACTCGGCGGGGAACCTAAGATCAGTCTTGACACCGACTGGTTTTACCGTATCCCGGGCAGGGCACTTTACCACTTCAGTGAAAACCAGCTGGCATGGTTTCGAAGCCGGACCCTGCAACTGGCCGCACTGCTGATCGAAAAAGCGGCGCGGTTGAGCGAGAACCCATATGGAATCCTTGATCGGATCAGCGGCCGGCCCCAGGTCGAACCCGTGGCGACCGATGCCCCAATGGAAATCCTCGGAGAAAACACCCATCGTCTGTCGATCGGATTTGGCGCCTGCTTATCCCTGATCCTGCTCTGCGTCTTCCTGTTTCTGGGATTGGCTGCTGCAGGTTGACAGGCTGTTTGGGTGAAGTGTGGAGCGTTGTTGTTAAACAGACCCTGATGAAGCGGTCAGGACATACAGGAAAAGGAGCATCATTGACAAACGAACAAAAGAATGAAACGAAAGCAAGCCGTAACAGCCGGTTTGGGCTACCCTTTCTCCTCACGTTTATCGTCATGCTGGTCACCTGGATTCTGCTGTCAGGCAAATTCGACCTTTTTC
>Ga0180009_10000629_pt1 | contig 47266 bp, 45 predicted proteins | sample OS_PC_MetaG_FD_123537 | JGI IMG/M metagenome (GOLD analysis project Ga0180009, IMG submission 123537) | Groundwater microbial communities from the Aspo Hard Rock Laboratory (HRL) deep subsurface site, Sweden - OS_PC_MetaG | ecosystem: Environmental > Aquatic > Deep subsurface > Groundwater...
ATATTAAATATATTCTATGGAAGAATTTGAAAAAATTATTGAAGAAGAAAAAACACCTTTGATAAAGAGAATTTCTATAATAATTTTGTCTATATTTCTTATTTTTTTGGTTGTGAGTTATTTGTTGACTAATTCTTCTGTTAGGAATGTGGTTGTTGGTTTAGTTGAAAGTGAGAAACTTGTAAATTATGAAGTAAAGATAAGTGAAGATAATAAGTTGGTGTTTACAGAAAGCACCTATGATCAGTTGATGGATATCTTTGATGTGCATACTGAAGTTGAGTTTAAAGTGTGTTTGAAAGGCGAAGTGATTGATGGAGATTATTTTATTGATTATATTTATATTCCTACGACTTATTCTCAGAGTTATAATCGTGTGGTTGCTGAGCCTTGTAGTGATGATAGTTTGATTGATATGCATAGTCATCCTTTAAAACATTGTTTGCCTTCTGAAAAGGATTTAAATAATTTTGAAAATTTTAAAGAAAAAAATGAGAATGCTATGATGGCTATCATGTGTCAGAGGGATAGGTTTAATTTTTATTTTTAAAAAGATTTTTAAGTTTATTCCAATATTTTATTAATATGAAAATAGCACATGTTAACATGTTTTACTTACCAACTTATGGGGGTGTAGAGAAAGTAATGGAAGAATTAGCAGTTAGACAGAGTAAGAAGCATGAGGTTCATGTTTATTGTTGCGATTCTGATAAGTATCAAAGAATTAAGAAAAAAGAAGAAACTATCGAAGGTATTAAAGTTCATAGATTGCCTTATTTGTTTAGATTAAGTTTGAATACTTTTATCTGGCCTTCTTTGTTTTTTAGATTATTAAAAGATCAAAAATATGATGTTATTCATACTCATGTTTCAGGACATTTATATATTTTACTAGTGGGCTTAGTTTGTAAGATCAAAGGAAGTAAACATGTACATACAACACATTGTTCTTGGACTGATGCTTTTAGGCCTTTTATTTTAAAGCCATTTGTTTTTTTGAATGATCTAATTTTTAATAAATTGAGTTTTAAATTGGTTGATAAAGTTGTGGCTTTGTCTGGTTGGGAGATGCCTATTTTAGAAGGATATATTAAAAATAAGAAGAAAATAGTGATTATACCTAATGGCGTGGATAAAATTTTGTTTGATAAAGTAAAGGAGAATAAATTTAAGAAAAAATACAAATTAAGAGACAAATTAGTTTTATTTTTTGGTAGACTAAATCCAACTAAAGGACCTGAGAAATTAGCTGAAGCTGCTATTGGGATAAGTAAAGAAAGAAAAGATATTGATTTTTTATGGGTTGGGCCTGATGAAGGGAAGGCTAAAGAGGTTAGAAATTTGATTAGAGGTCATAAAAATATGAAGTATATTGGACCTATCCAAGGTAAGAAAACTATTGCTGAGATGTATCAATCTGCTTCTGTTTATGTTTTACCAAGCTATAGAGAAGGTTTACCTTTGACTTTATTTGAAGGTATGGCATCAAGGTTACCCATAATTGCTAGCCCTGTTAATGGGATACCTTATGCTATGACTAAAGAAAATGGGATATTTGTTAATTATGGAGATATTAAGGGGCTGAAGAGTGCTATATTGAAGATTTTAGATGATAAGAATTTAGCTAAGAGATATAGTGATAATAATTTTAAGAAAGCTCAAGAATATACTTGGGATAATATTGAGAAAAGGTATATGGATGAATATTTAAACTAACCATCTAAATATCCTTATTATTATAAATTTAAAATTTTGAAAGTTTTTAATTTCTGATAACATTTTTAAGATAATTTGGGGCCTTAGGTAAAATTCTAAAAAAGCCTTTCTTCTTAGTTTTTTAAGTTCATTAGTGGATATTCCTTTTGGGGACCATGCTATTTTATCTAAAGAGAAATTTTCCCATTTTAATTTTTTTATTTCCCCTTTTTTTACTAATTCATTATATATTACGGTTCCTGGAAAGGGTTTAAATGCACTAAAAGTAGCTCTTTTTAATCCTAAAGATTTTGAAAATTTTATTGTTTTTAAGATATCTTCTTTTGTTTCTCCAGGATAACCGACGATAAAGAAACCTATTATCTCTATTTCTTCTTTTCTTAGTAATTTTATTTTTTCTTTGATGATGGAAGTTGTTAGGTTTTTTCTCATTAATTTTAAAATTCTATCTGAACCCGATTCAATACCAACAGAAACTGAGTAAAGGCCTGCTTTTTTCATTAATCTAATGATTGAGGAATCTAAAGTATCTAATCTGATCCCATTTGGGAATGTGAATGTAATGCCTAAATTCTTTTTTATTAATTTTTGACAGAATTCAATTACAAATTGTTTCTTCATTGTGAAATTATCATCTTCTATATGAATTTCTTTTATTCCATGTTTTTTATTTAAGAATTCAATTTGTTTTATTATAAAATCTACAGAATGATATCTTATTTTTCTGCCTGATATTAGATGAGCGCCACAATAAGTGCATTGAAATGGACATCCGCGTGTTACTATCAAAGGAGCGGTTGGATATTGTTTGCAAAACGCCCCATGGGGAGCAAGAGGATAAGAATCTATGTTGAAAAATTCCCAACCAATTTCATAATCATCTAAATTTTCTACTAATTTATTTGGGTTTATTCTTATTTTATCTTTTTCTTTGTAAATTAAACCAGGAATTTCGGAGAACTTTTTTTTGTTTTTTTTTAAATTTTTGATTAATAATGGAAAACCAATCTCTGCTTCTCCACAGAAACCATAATTCACAGATAGGTAATCTAATGTATTTAGAGGATTTAAAGAGGGGTGTGGCCCCCCAACCAAAGTTATAGAATGCGGCATTATTGTTTTTGTTATTTTTATTAATTCTTTAACTATATTTAAATCAACAGTATAACATTGAAACCCAATAATATCAAATTTATTTTTTGATATAAATTTTTTAAAGTCATTTATAGAATAATTTTCTTTTATACAATCTAGAATTTGAACATCTGTGAAATTTTTTATAGTACTTGCTAAATAACCTAGACCCAAAGGGGGTTGGATTTCATTTGTTTTTTGTGGTGGTTTTACTAAGAGAATTTTATTCATTTTAATTTATAAATTTATATTTTACTAAATAATAAAAAGCTTTTAAACCGTCTTTCCAATTTATTTTTTTTCCATGTTCAAAATCACGTGCTTTAAAAGTTATGGGGATTTCCTTTATTTTATATTTATTTTTTAATAATTTTGTTGTAATTTCTGGTTCAATATCAAATCTTTTTGCTTTAAGATTCAAATTTTTTATTATAGGGGTTTTTATTAATTTATAACAAGTTTCCATATCTGTTATTAATTTTCCATAAAGGAGGGTTGTTATTAAACTTAATATTTTATTACCTATGTAATGTATAAAAATAAAATTTTTCTGTGTTTTTTTAAAATCTTTATATTTTTTATTTAGAAATCTTGAACCATATACAACATCTAAATCATTTTTTATTGAAATATCTAATAATTTTTTATATTCTTCTGGATTGTATTCAAGATCAGCATCTTGTATAATTACATAATCTCCAGTGACATATTTTAGGCCAGTTATTATTGAGGAACCTTTTCCCTGATTTTTTTTACCATATATTATTTTAATATTTTTATCTTTTAAATTTTTTAGAATATTTGTTGTTCCATCTGTACTACAATCATCAACAATAATGATTTCTTTATCTACATAAAGATTAATGTTTTTAATTTTTTCAAGAATCTTTAAAATTGTTGATTTTTCATTATAAACAGGTATTATTATACTTAATTTCATTGATGGTTCACCTAACTAAAATATATTGGGGTTTTAAATACAAAAACTTTTAAATAACTTTGTTTTTTAAATTGATGATGGAAGATAGAGTAATTATAATAAGGAAGAAATTAGAGACTTTCTTAAGGAATAAATATAATTTAATGTTTGTTGGTATAATTCTTTTTGCTTTTATTATAAGACTTTATTATTTTTTCCAAACATATAATCAACCTTTGTGGTGGGATGAAGCTGAATATTTCTCTATAACTAAATCTATTTTAAGTATAGCTCCTTATGATTATCCTGTACAAAGACCTATTTTATTTCCTTTAATTATGGCTTTTTTTTACATTTTTACACATAGTGAAGCCTTTGTAAGATTTATGGTTGTTTTATTACCTTCTATGGGTTGTGTTGTAATGACTTATTTGGTTGGGAAAGAACTTTATAATAAAAAAGTAGGTTTAATATCATCTTTTATAATGTCTGTTTTTTGGGTTTTAATGTTTAATACATTTAGGGTTCATACTGATGCTTTAGCTTTATTTTTTGGTTTATTAGCAATCTACTTTTTTTGGAAGGGTTATGTTGAGAAAAAAAGCACAAAATTATTATTTTTAGCCGCTATATTTATAGCGTTAGCTTTTTTAGTAAGAGTTTTTTATTTAATAATAATTCCCATTTTTTTAATATTTTTATTAATAACAGAGAGATTAAATTTTTTAAAAGAGAAAAAAATATGGTATGCTGCTCTATCATCTTTAATTTTAGTGGTTCCTTATTTAATTTGGAGTTTTATAAAATTTGGTGATCCTTTAGCATTTCTTTATGGTTATATTACCCCCGATGCTTTGTCAGTGCATGCAACAAGAGCGATACCTTGGATGTTAATATGGGATGTACTTAAAATTTATATGCATTGGGTTTATCTTGTACTATTCTTTTTTGGTCTGTTAACTTTAATAGACTTGGTATTGGGTTTTGATTTGGTTTTAAAAAATAAAAGAAAGGTATTGAAAAGTGATCTTTTTATTGTTATTAATATCCTGGCTGTTGTTTTCTTTTTCATGTTTGTATTTAGGGTAATGGGTGAACCCAGATGGCTTATTTTTATGGCTCCTGCCTTGTTTTTTATAATCGCAAAAGGTTTAGTGAAAATATATCATCTCTTAAGTAAATATCATAAGGTTTTGGCTTTAATAGTAATTTTGCTTCTTTTGTTTTCAGGAGCTTTTCAAGAGATAAAATATGGAGATTCTATTATAAATGCTAAAAAATCATCTTATTTAGAATTAAAGGAAGCGGGTTTATGGATAAAACATAATTCTTTGGATGGGGGGGTTATATTTACAAAATCAGTTCCCCAAATCACTTATTATGCAGAAAGAGAATCTGTTGGTATTCAATCAATAGAAGAAGAGTTTGAGAAGGAGATTAGAGAGCTTAAACCAAAATATATGATTTTATCAGTTTTTGAAGTACATTCTGAAACTATGTTAAATTATCCACAACAATATCCAAATATTTTAAAACCGGTTCAAGCATACTTTGCAGATTCAGAGCAAACACAACCACTGTTAGTGATTTATGAATTTACTGGTTATGAGTTCGAGAACTCAACTCTTTAAGAATAGGGACTTTATGAAAGAATTTAAACTTATTATAAAGAAAGTGTTCTTCAATACCACACCCCTTGCATATTCCTACTCTTTCTTTGACTAATTGTTTTCTAAATTCAATAGCTTTTTTACTATTCCAAATTTTAATAAATGGTTCTTCAAATAAATTTCCAAATACTATTTCTTTATCAGCAAAAAAACAACAAGGACTAACAAAGCCATCCCATGTTACAAAAGGACTGTACCAAGGCATATAACATGGTGCTTTAAGATCATATTTTTTATTTTTTAATAATATTTTTATATCCTCAAATAAACTTTCCATTCTTATATTTGCTTTGGAATTTTTAATTATTTTTTCTTTCTTTTTTAATATATCTTTTATTACTTTAATATCACATGTTTTTAAAGATCTTACTTTATTTTCATTATCTCCTAATTTGTGGATAAAAGTACCATTAATGGAATCTACACCAAGATTGTTTCCTAATTGGATAATATCTTCCACTTCATTAATATTTTCTTTTTGAAACACACTAAATAAATGTATTTGTGTTTTTGCCCCACTTTTGTTTCTAATTTCAACTAAATTTTTTATATTATTTAACACTTTATTGAAATTTGCGCCTTTTCTAATCGTTTCGTATATTTCTTTTTTAACACTATCTATAGATATTGAAATTATATCTATTTTAGAATTTAATAAATTTTTAATTGTCTCTTTATCTAATAAAACCGCGTTAGAATCCATTTTAACAAAACTTTTTCTATTTTTAGCATATTTTACCATGTTAAATATATCTTTATTGAGTAGCGGTTCTCCAATACCTGTGAGATTTAGATAACATGGTTTTACAGAATCAAAAGCGTACTTAAATTTTTCAAAAGATAAAAAGCCCTTTTTCCTCTTCATATAATTAATTGCACACATTTCACATTTTAAATTACAAACATTACAATTCTCTATTTGTAGTTTGAAGGGTAAACTTGCTTTATTCCCTGATTTAAAAGCATACCATCCATTAGATAGAACTTTATTAAAATATCTTCCAGATAAACTGTTTTTTAAGACGTCTTTATATAGCATTTTACTTAATATATTTTTTAGCAGTTAGCATTTCTTTTGCTTTAAAAGTGAATTTGTTATTATAAAAAGTTTTGAAAAAATCTTCATATCTTTTATTTCTTAAATGGAATTTTTGTAGATTAATGTGGTGGCTGAGTTGATAGATCAAATTCCATCTATAAAAATTATAATACAATTTTCGAGAAGGTATTTTAGAAACATTAATATCATAACCAGCAACACCAAAGGTATTCCAATCTTCAAGTTTTTTTGGTATTATTTTATCAAAACCATTTACAACTTTTTTACATAGTTCAAAGTAGGGTGTTCCAGGTAATGGTCTGTAAAGTTGGACTAAATTTTGATCTGCAGGAATTTCACTAATTAATTTAATAGTTTGTTTAAGTTCATTGAAAGTTTCTGTAGGATGTCCAAAAATATAAGCATTAGTTATATATATTCCTTTTTTTCTTAATATTTTAGATATTTTAATAGCATGCTCTTTATTTATTGGTTTATTAACTAATTTTTGAATTCTTTTTGAACCGCTTTCTGTCCCAAATAAGACCTCTTCACATCCTGCTTTATCTATTATATTTATCAGTTCTTCATTTAAGATATGAAATCTACTAGAACTATTCCATTTAATATTTAATTTGCTTTTGATAAGATCTTTTGAAAACTTTTTAATGTATTCTGGATATGCTAAATGCAGATCACTATTAAAATAAACTCTATCAATTTCATTTTTTGTTAAACTGTTCACAAAATTAAATTCCTCAATCATTTTATTAGTATCTAATAATCTAAAATTTCCTTGGTAATTATTAACATTTTTATTACTATTATGACAAAAACCACAATTATACATACAACCCCTTGAAGTGGTTATAGAAACAGTATTGTGTTTTTTGTTCGGAAAATATCTGTTAATATCTTCTATTAAATCCCAAGCAGTCAAGGGTAGTTTATTTATATCAACACATTCTTTTTGCGGAGGTAATACTATAATTTTTTTATTTTTTTTAATAGCACACCCTAAGGGCGTTATCCCCCCATTTCTGTAATATTTTATTAAATCTAAAAAACTTTTTTCCCCTTCGCCTATAACAATACTATCTATGAATTTATTTTCAAGAGTTTGATTAGGCATTACTGTTGGATGGGGCCCCCCCCAAACCACTGTTTTTTTAAGTTCTTTGGCAGCTTTACTTATTAAAATGGCTCGACCAATTATTGGAGATGTTAAAACTTTAATTCCTATGATATCAAAATCTATTTTTTCTAGATCTTTTATTATTTTTTCTTTAGTAATTTTTAAACCAGAATAATTTTTAAGAACAACATCTATTTTATGCTCTCTTAGAACTGCTGCAATTTTAAGTAATCCAGAAGGTACATTAATATCAAATTCTGTTCCTGGTTCTACTAATAAAATCTTCATTTTATAACTTTTAATTTGAATGATACTTCTGATACTGGAAATATCCAACATAAAAATCTTTCATAAGTGGCAGGTATTAAATTAAAGATGGGATTGAATATGGGATTTAGTATTTTTGGTTTTGTTCTTGCGGTGTTTAATTTTCTTTCAATGACTTTGAATTGTGGTAGGTCGTATTCTATAAAACTATTGTTAAAATAATTGAATGTGAAATATGAAAAAGTTCTTTTGTGTGTTGGATCTCTATAATTAACACCACAACTGAAATGAGGACCTTTTATTTTAATTATTGCATTTGGTTTTGAAATTCTTTTTAGTTCCCCCATTATTTTAATTAAATCCTCTACATGTTCTAAAACGTGGTTGCAATAAATTTTATCAAATTCATTATCTTTAAAAGGGTAAGGATATTTATTTAGATTGTGAACTATATCTACGCCCGGAAGTTTTACAATATCTAAATTAATATAATCTTTTAATACATCTCTTCCACATCCTATGTTTAATTTTTTAGACATTTTTTAGTTTCCATTTAATAAATATTAGAGCATACATTATAGGGATGATAAAACAAAAAAATGGATGTAAAAACCACGCTTTATCTTTGATTTTTAAATACCCCCTTAATGCGTCATAGAATGGTTTTATAAATGTTATCATTAAGATTAAAGATACTATTAAATTTAATTTATGTGTTTTATATTTATAACGTCTTTTTTGATTATATTTGAAAAATAATTCAGCATTTCTTTTTAATTTTTTAATAAAATCCTTTACTGTTCCTGAATGTAGGTGGGTTATGCTTAATTTCATCATTGCAAATTTATTATGTTTTTGTTTTACTAAATCATATATTGAATCCATATGAAAGAAATAAGGTTTATAATCTGTTTTTTGCAATAATGATTTTTTTGTTAAGAAACCAATTGAACCTAATGTTAATAAGTTATTTGTGTTATATTTTGCTATGAAGTAATCTTGTTTTTCTTTTACGTTTTTTATTAAATTGAATTTTTTCTCTGTTTGCATTAACCTATCTCTTTTTTTTAAGTAAAATGGTAATGGATCGTTGATTCCAAATAAAGAACAGTACCTGTTTGCAATTTCATCTTTTTTATTGTAAGAAAACCAGATTGGTTCTGCTCCTGCAATATCATCATTTTCTAAGAATGGCTTTACTATTGTTTTTATCCAATTCTTGTGTGGAAGAATATTATCATCATCCATGAAAAGAATAAATTCGTTTTTTGCTTTTTCTATTCCAATTGATTTTCCAATATCATAACTTCTTTTACCATTTTTATAAACTTTAACATTGTAATCTTTAGCTATTTTTAATGTGTTGTCTGTTGAATCATCGTCGATTAAAACAATTTCAATCTTATCTTGTGGGTAATCTTGATTTCTAATACTCTCCAAACTAAGTTTAATTGTTTCCTCACCATTGTATACTGGCATTACAATACTTATTTTTGGAAGAATCCGCAGCATCTTAAACAACCCATAAAATATTTTTTATTTTTTAGATTTAATCTAAATTGTTTTATTTTTTTATTATTCCATGTTTTTTTGAAATCATCTTTTATGTTTCCTATTTTGAAATCCAAACATGGAGAAATATCCCCGTTTGGAGTTATTATTGTAGAAAACCAAGGATTTGTACATTTATCATTAAATACTCTTGAAAAACTTTTATAATAACCTTCTAATTCATTTGATTTTAAATCTGGATAAAATCTTATATCTACTTTTTTTGAGTTTATATTTTTTATTTGTTCTTTTAAAATATTGATATTTATTTTATCAATCATATCATTCTCAAAACCACTAAAAAAATCTGATTGAATATTGAATAATTTTTTAAATTGTTTGTTATGTGCTTCAGATATTTGGGGTGTTGAGAACCACTGGTGTTGAAATTGTAATATATCTACATTATTTTCTTCTGCTATTCTAACCAGGTTATTTAGATTATTATAATTTAAATCTGAGATTGTTGTGTTGATTGTAATTAATGGAAAAATTGATTTTTTTTCATTATTTAGATGTTTGATTGCTTCTATTGTTTTTGTGAAAGAGAATTTACTGTTTCTTGCTTTATTGTGAATATCTTCTGGGCCATCTATAGAGATTGTTATGAAGTCTAATTTGGAATTAATTATTTTTTTTGCTATATTTTTATTTACTAACATTCCATTTGTTATCATTCCTGTGAAAATACCTTTTTTTTCTGCATAGTTTATTATTTCAAAAATATTATCATGTAGTAAAGGTTCTCCACCTGTAATTAATAGATAAGGTTTAAAATAAGATATTTGATCTATGAATTTTTTAATTTCTTTAAAATTTAGTTCTTGTTCTGGTTTTTTTATTTTATATAATCCTGATTTCCCATAAAACCAACAAGTTTTACAACGTAAATTACATCTATGACTTACTTCGAATACAAACATGAAAGGGGGGAAACTATGGCCTTTTAGTAGTTTATAATCTAATAATGTTGTTTGTCTTATTTTTTGCAATGCTTGTATAAAACTAGCTGTAGGATGTTTTTTTATTAAAGAAACTATTTTCTTTAGTTTTATATTCCTTCCAAGTATTTTCATTTTCTTGAAAAATCTTTCATATGGCCAAATATTGCCTTTACACCATTTAAAGTGTATTTGACATCATTGAGAGAATTTATCCTTTTTATATGTTGATAAATATATTTAGGAGATATAAAAATTTTGTAAACTTTATTGCAAGTTTGCATAACTTCTTCTGGAGACATATCAACTGTTTTTAAAACAGGTTCAGACATATCATATCTTTTATAGTTATTTGGATTGAATCTAAACCATTTTTTTTTAATAGCTTCTTTCCATAATGGGGTTCCAGGATAGGGCACTATAACTGTTGATTGTAAAACATCTGCTAAACCAGACGTCATTAATTTTTTAGCAAGATTAAATGTTTTTAATGCTTCTTTTTTAGTTTCCCAAGGATGACCTATAATCATTGTCAGATGAACGGTTAGACCTGCTTTTTTTGCTAGTTTGCAACCTTTGACAATATCTTTTATATTAATGTTCTTATTTAATTTGTCCAGTGTTCCTTGATTAGCAGACTCTAAACCAAATTTTAATAATCTAAAATTTGCTTTTTTCATTAATTGATATTCTTCTAGATTTAATGCATTAAAACGCATATTGCAAGATATTGTTATTTTTTTATGATATTTTCTTTTTATTATTTCATTACAGAAATCTTTTAGCCAAGCGCCTGTTGGAAATGTTCCTGCATCATCAAATATTTCTTTAACTCCATATTTTTCTATTAGGTTTCCTATTTCATCAACAACGCTTTTTACGGACCTTAATCTAAATTTTGGGAAAATTACAGGCCATGCACAAAATTTACATTTCCCATACCAACAATCACGACCAGACATGATGTACATAAAGGGTCTTACTTTGATATTGTATTCTTTTTGATATTGATGCCACCTTGTTAATTTTCTGTCTATTAATGGTAATTCATCTAAATTATGATTTAATTCAAATTTTCCTGTATTTTTTATTTTGTTTTTTTCTTTATAGTATATTCCTTTTGGTAATTTTGTTTTTTTTGTTAAATGATCGCATAATTCTAGTAAAGAGAAATCAAAATCTCCGCCAGTTATTACATAATCTACTTTTGAATTTTTTAGAGATTCAGACGGTAGGGCCGTTACATGGTCTCCTGCTATTGCTATTTTTATTTCTGGGAATTTATTTTTTATTTCATTAATTGTTTTCCAGTGTTCTTGAATTATGGGTGTTTTTGTTTCAAACATGAATAAATCTGGAGATTCTCTTCTTAGATATTCAAAGAATTCTTTTTTATTTGTATTTTCTGCTATTGCGTCTTTCCATATTACTTTGTAATTATTGTTTTTTAGTAATGTTGCAGCATAAGCAGGAATTATTGGAAAAATATATGTAGGATTATTAAAATACTGGAATTGCCTATTTTGAGACAATAAAGGAGTCCCTTTTTTGTTTGATGCTGGAGGATATCCTATTAAGATTTTCATAGTAAGAAATTTATTAGATAAATATTTAAAGATTACTTAAAAAGGCTGTAAATTAGCCCTATACCATAAGATATGTGTATTATTGGAAATATAAATGGTAATAGAATTAAAGCTATTATATTGAGATTTTTTATTGCTAAAAATAAGGAAAATAAGAGATCTAATAAAATGTAAAGATATAAAGGGATTAAGAAGATTGTTGGTAGAAATGGGAGTAATATTAAATAAATTACAAATAAAGATGGTGTGAAAAATATGGGGTTTGGTTTTTTGTTTACTTTTGGTCTTACTTTACCATAATTAAAAAATTGTTTTATAAAAGAAAATAAATTAGATCTTCTTCTATGGTAAATTATTAAGTTTGGATTATAAGCAATTTTAATGTTTTTGATTTTAGCCCTACTAAAGAATTCAGGATCTTCTCCTGGAAATAATTTTGGATTAAAATAACCTATTTTTTTAAATACATTTTTTTTAACAAAACAAATTGCAGAAGTTATACTCATTTCATTAGCATTTAAATCTAATTTTCCTTTTTTGTATCTCTTACTCATTTTATGAGTTCCAAAAAAAGAAGATAACACATATCCAGAGACTTTTGCAAAAAATTTATCTGTTTTTGGAGTTAGTTGTGGTCCTCCAACAATTCCTATTTGGGGATATTTTTTAAAAAAGGATTCTGCATTTTTTAGTATGTTTTTATTGACAATTGCATCATCATCTAATAATACAATTATTTCACCTTTTGCTTCTTTAATTCCGTTATTTCTGTTTTCTGAGGGATTATTTCCTTTTTTTGTTATGATTTCATAATCTTTTTTTAAATAATCTAATTTTTTTAAAGATTTGAGTACCTCTGTAGATCTATTTGGGGCTACAGGGATTATTATTGAGAATCTTATTTTTTTCAATTTGTCTTTATTAAGTGCAGGTAATATTTAAATAGGTTATCTTTTTAAGTTATTTGCAACGAAAATTTTAAAAGTTAATATGTTATTTTAATTGTAATTATGAATAAAATTAAAGTTTTAGATTTAGGTAGCGGACCCAGACCCTATAAATCAAAGAATAATGAAAATGTGATTAATGTAGATTTTAATCCTGAAATGAAACCCACAGTAGTTCATGATTTGTCTGAAATTCCCTATCCGTTTAAAGATAATGAGTTTGATAAGATTTATATGGGCCATATATTGGAACATATGAAAGATACAATTAAATTTATGGAAGAAATTTATAGGATAGCAAAACCAAATGCAAAACTGATTATAAGGGTTCCTCATTTTTCATGCAGGGGGGCTTGGTCTAATCCTACCCACTATAGGGCGTTTGCTTATGAACAGTTTTTTCATTTCAGTAGAGATAAAAAAGAACACTACGGCAATTGTAATTTTAAAGTTCAGAGGTTAGAATTAAGGTACTCTTTACCTGATGAGGATTGTGGTTTTTTGATATCTAAGATTATAACTCCTTTATTGAATTTTTTTGCTAATAAAAACTTAAAGTTTTGTGAAAGAATTTGGTGTTATTGGGTTGGAGGTTTTTCAGAAATTTATGTCGAATTGAGAACCATTAAATGATTTTTTTAATTTTTTTCATTTTTCTATTAATAAATAAAATACATAAAATATTGATAGTATAGCAATAAATATTGATAAATATAAGATAATGTGTGCAAATTTATCTAATAAACTATCAAAAGAGTTATGTGTTTGGTATTTATCAAACCAATCATCTGCTTTGTATCTAACAGGATAATAAAACCAAATATGGGTAGAGTCTGCTACATCAAGAACACTTTGTTTTAGAGGTAAATTTGTTTTGTAAATTCTAAAATAAGGATTGCCATAAGAGTTTGTTATTTCTTTAATTGGTTTGCTGATATTAATAAATAGATCAACTATATTTTCCATAGATTGATTAAATTCTGGTTGATTGGCTATGGAACCCCAACCACAATCATCTACAATACATTCTATAAAATATGTTTGTAAAGGTATCGTATCTCCTGGTAGTTGATTTATATTATTTAAAACATTTTCTAAATAACTAGCTTCAAGATAGTGCTTATCATTAAATATCCAAGCAATTCTGCCTCTGTAAACCCTAGCATCAACTATAACTAAGGAATTATCTTCTATGTTCTTTGAGAAGTCCATCATTTTACCGACTTCACTTTTTTCTTTAAAGATAGTTGGACTTTGTTTGTTTAGTATAATGAAACTAGATATTAATAATAAAATCATTAAAGTGAAAAATATAATTTTTTTATTTATTTTAAATAATTTTTTTATTTTATTTTGTAAAAAAATAAGGGTGTTAGCGGCAAATAAAGCGAATATTGGAACGCCAAAAGAAAAATGGTATGTGAGTATAGATGTCCCTGCTAAAAATGTAAAAGGGAATATGAAAAGTAAGGATAAAAATAAACTACTACTAAATCTTTTTCTAAAAGATATTAAGAGACCCCCAATTCCTAATATGAATGTAACTATATCAAATATATAATAATATTTTAATCCTTCATATATTCCTGGTTTATGACCTTGATAATTAAAGAATAAATCATGAACGCTGAATGGTTTCATTGTACCTTCGATAGAAGCATAGACTTCTTTACCCACACCTAAAAATCTTGCAAATTGAACATCTACAATTCCCTTGTCTTTATATAAAAGATAATTAAAAGTAAAGATTGGTGTTAATAATAATAAAAGTATAATTGCAAAGATAAATAATTGTTTTACATTTGATTTGGATAATATTTTGATACCTTTTTTATATTTGAAGTAAATAAAGAAAATTACAAATGCAGGAAGGAATGTTGCCGCAATGGTTTTTGTTAGAACGGCAATACCAAAAAAAATATAACTTAAGATTAGGAGACTTTTATTTTCTTCTTTTAAACCCCTTATCATTAAATATGCACTTAGTAATATAAAAAAAGTCATTGCTATATCCATTTCTGCGAGAGTATTTATTAAATAAAAAGGAGAAAAAGTAAGAATAAATGCAGAAATGAAACCCACTTTTTTATTAAACATTTCTGCTCCAAGTAAATATATAATTAAAACAGATAATGCTCCAAATAATATAGATAATAATCTACCACTAAACATACTAACACCAAATAGTTTATAACCTAAATCAGTTAAATAAAACCAAACAGGATCTTCATCCATTATTTGTAATACTTTTGCTTTAGAAATATCAATAGCATGAGTTGCATGTAACATTTCATCTGCATTAGTTGTAAGATTATTGGCTGCTATTATTCTTAGAATTATCGCTATAATGAAAAGTACTAAAATCCATTTTCCATTATTTTTATTAAACAAGAAATTTAATAATTTGTTTATAAAATCATTCTTTTTATTCATTTGGATAGTTTTCCTATAGTTAAGTCATATAATTTTATACTGAATTTAAATGGAGAATATAATAATCTTAATCTTATCATTGGTAAGACAAAACAAGGTATTATTTCTTTTAGTTTTATATGAGATTCTCCGGGTTCTGACCAAACTGTGGGTATTTCTTTAATATTATATTTTTTTCTTTTCATTAAGTATAATAAATCAACATCAAAGGCCCATTTAGTTGCTCCTAAATTATTTACTACACTTTTTATAGCATTTTTTTTAAAGAGTTTATTTCCACATTGAGTGTCATGATATTTAAGATTGAATAATAAGTTTACACCAAAATGGAAACCATTACTTAAAAATTTTCTTAATTTTGGCATTTCTATTTGAGAACTTTCCATCCATCTTGAACCTATTACACCATCATAATCTTCAATATTTTTTATTAAATCATAAAACTCTTTTGGTCTTGTTGCATTATCTGCATCAACAAACCCAATTAAATTACCATTTACTCTTTTAAAACCCTCAATTAAAGCACCACCTTTACCAATAGCTTCTTTTATGTCTACATAATTTATTTGTTTGTGTTTTTTTACTACTTTTTTAACAACACCCAAAGTATTATCTTTACAACCATTTAAAACAATAAAAATTTCAAAATTTAATTTCGTTTTTGAGAAATAATTTATATAATCTAATAATGTTTCTTCTATTCTATTTTCTTCATTATATGCAGGAATTATGATACTTAAGTCTAATGTCATTTTAACCCAAATAAAGTATTAAGGTAGAATATTTAAATCTTTAGATTTTTTATTGGTTTTTAGAGTATATACACTTAAAATTAAAAATAAAATTAACATAAGTATTGTTAAAATAGTTATAATTTGCATTAAACTTTGGTGGAAATTGTATAATAAAAATATTTCAATTAAATTGAAAATTAAAAGAACATACAAAAATTTCATTTTATGTATTGACATATTGTAAAATGCTAAGATATAGACTAGACAGAATAATCCTACAAATACAGAAAACCACCCTATTAAGCCAGTAATTGCTAAATATTCTTTTCCGTATAATAAATTAACTATAAATGATGGGAAAAGAAAATAAATTGCAATTATTGGTATTATGAATACTAATGTGATTAAAAGAGATTTATATAATAAAGGTTTATGTACTTTTCCTGCTTCATGGAGTTCAGATACTTTTGGAAACATTACTTGACTAATAGAAATAGTTCCAAAAAATAAGACTTTACCTATTAAAGATATAGCTGCGTAATAACCTGCTTCTATATTGTTAAAAAAATGTTTAACTAAAATTAAATCTATACTGTTATAAGCTGTTAAACTAAGTAAAGTTACTAATACTGGTAGAGAATACTTGTAAACTGGTTTTGTTTCAAATTTTGTTTTTTTATGTTTAGATATTTTTTTTAGTGGATAAAATCCTATGAAAAATGCAGCTAAATATGAGAGAACTATAGCTAAGATGGCCCCATTTACTCTCCATCCAATTGAGACCAATAATACACCTCCAAAGAATTTTATTACCCCTTCACCGATAAATGTTATCCCTAAACCTTTGAATTTTTGTAAACCCTGTAAAATACCTCTGTTGATTGTTGCAAATGAAATAAAAAGTATAATAGGGCTTAGTAGAATTAATGGGGAGATATTAATATGGAGGAATGAAGCAATGGGTTTAGAAATGAGGATAAAAATTATTGTTGCAATTATCCCATATATTGTTAATTTTTTGATAGATGCATTAAGTAAAAAAGAGATTTTGCCATATTCTTTTTTAGCTTTGAATTTAGAAACGAATTTAGCTATACTTATTTGTATTGTGTTGAAAGATATTCCTGCTAAGTAAACTAAAGCTAATATTGTTCCCAGAACCCCATAATCTGCTGGGCCGAGTTTCCTACCCATATAGAAATGAAATAAAAACCCAAGTATATTTAGTATTGTGATACAAACTAGTAAAACAAAGTTGTCTTTTATGAATTTACTTTTTTTAATTTTTATTATAAGTTTCTTCATTTTAAATAATCCAGATTAAACTAGAAAAGAAAAGTTCTATTAACATAAGGAAATAAACTATTTGTTTTTCTGTATATTTTCCAGTTTTTGTAAATATATGGGTGAGAGAATATATTTTTTTATAAAGAGATTTAACTTTTCCATTTTTATAGAAACCATAACTTTGTGCTTTAAATTTACTTTTTGATTTTAGGAAAAATTCTATAAAAAAAGGTATTGAACATATTATTGCTGCTTTTTCTAAATTTCCAAGAATAGCTATACATGCTAATGATCCTCCTAATAAATACGTTAGAGAATCTCCCGGAAGTATTTTAGCTGGGTGTTTATTGTAAATATAAAATGCTAGTAATGATGTGAATGTTATTAATGCAAATAATGCACCAATATAACTTTCATTTACATAAGCGTATATTCCAAGCATCCCTGTATAAACTAAACCTAGTCCTGTTTCTAATCCATTTAAACCAGCTAACATGTTAACCATATTGGCAGCCCCCACTACACCTATAGGTATTAAGATTAAAGGATATATTAAACCAAAATTAAGTTTACCTAAAAAAGGAATTGCCATAGTGGTTGTTCCAGCACCCACCACCATTAAAGGAACCGCTGCAGCCAAAGTTAGTAGTGGCTTTTGCCATTGTTTTAATCCATATGAATTTCTTTTTGATTTTTCAATTAATAAGTCATCTATAAATCCAACAAGCGTAATTATGAAAATTGTTGTTAATCCTGCAAAAACATATAATGCAGATTGAGAAGTTTTATAATAAAATGTTTGGATAAAAACATAAGTCATAAGTCCTACTAAAATTCCTCCTAGTACTGCTAAACCACCTGATATTGGAACCAGGGGTGTATTTTTTTTATTAAGATCCTTTACTGTTAATTTTATTTTTCTTAAATATCTTATAAGCCAAGGTGTTAGATTAGAAACTACTAAAAATGCTATAAATGAACATATAAAGGGTATGAATCTCATGAAAATTTTGGCAATATATTTATTAATGCCGGCCTCCTAACCTTTTTTATAAATTTTTAACTTTTTAAATCTTTTTTTATGAAATAACTTGTTATAAATTGAAAATTATTTCTTGCTGTTGTAATAAAATTTTGTACATTAAATTTTGCTTGTATAACTCTACTTATCCTCCAAGCATCATAAAGACGATTAAAAAAAACAAATAAATTGTTGGGGGGTAATTTAATTAAGAGTTTAATAAGGGGTAATGTTTTTGGGTGTTTAACCCCAAAACTAAAGAACTTTTGAAAATTGATTAACTTGTTTTTTTCTTTTTTTGAATTAAAACGAACACAAGAATATAAATTGTTATATGATCTTGGTAGTTTATCTGTATCTACTCCTTTTTCTAAATAGTTGTTGTCAATACAATATTTGTAAATTTCTGTACCTGGGAAGGGTGTTAAAAGAAAACATTCAGCAAAATCTACTTTATTTTTTATATTAAAATTAAAAGTTTCTAAAGCCATTTCAAAGGTTTCACCAGGATTTCCTATTATATTTTGGGTGTAAAGTCTAAGTCCATATTTTTTAATTAAGATACATGATTTACTCATTTCATTTTCAGATAAATTTCTATTGAGAATTTTATTACGGATAAATTCATTCCCTGATTCTACAGCCATCGTTACTGCAACACATCCTGCTTGTTTTAAATTCTTTATTTTTTTATCATCTATTAAATTTGGTCTGATATTACATAAAAAGGGAATTCCAACCCCTTTTTTGTATAGTTCTGCAAATTTTTCGTAATCCATATTAAAACCAAAAGTGTCATCTACTATTTTTAAGAAGGTAATTGGATAATTCTTTTTGATTAAGTTAACTTCTTTTATGATATTTTCAATACTACATTGACGGCAAATTTTTCCTTTGTTTTTGTATATATCATTATATATTTTATTAAAACAGTAAGAACAAGAAAATGGACAGCCACGTGATACAAAAATCCTTTTTATAGGACTATTACGAATATCTTTATTTTCAGCATAAATTACTTCTCTGTTTGGGAATGGTAATGAATCTAAATCTTTAATTCTTTCTCTAACTGGGTTTTTATAAATTTTTCCATTTACTTTTAACCACCAATTGGCTGTTTTGGTATAATTTTTTTTATTTTTTATTTTATTTAATAGTTCGACCATTGCTAATTCCCCTTCACCTATGCAGATTCCATTGATTAATTTACTGCTTTTAATAAAATCTGGGTGAAAAGTACAATGTGGTCCTCCGAAAAGAGAAATTGCATTTGGAAAAGATTTACGGAGTGTAGAATTAATATTACGGGAAGTACGATGTTTTCCTGTAGTAATACTATATGCTAAAATATCAGGATTAAATTTTTTTAATTTTTTAATAAAGTTTTTTCTAGGAGTTTCAAAATATTTGACTTTGTATCCTTCATTTATAAGATATTGAGCAAGGTATGCGATACCCAAGGGTTCAACATTTAATATTGAAGGTTCGATAAAAGCTATTTTCATTTTTATGTTTAATTTTTTTTATATATTCTTTATTTTGATTAAGCAAATACAAACAATATAAAAACATTATGTTTTTATTTATGTTGTTTGTAGATAATCCTAAACATTTATAAATAAGTATCTTAATATCTAGAATTTATTAGGTGATTCTTATGAAAATAGCCTTATTATTTCCAAGGTTTAAGTATCCTAGTGGTGATCCGCCATTAGGTATAGGTTACATAGCCTCTTCTATATTAAAAAATACTTCTTCAGAAGTTGATGTAATAGATACTACATTTATAAGAGATCCTTTAGATTATCTTAGAAAAAAATTTACTGAAGAAAACTACGCTTTGGTTGGAGTATCTTTAATGACTTCTATGTTAAAAGATTCTTTAAATTGTGCTAATTTGATAAGAAAGATAAATCCTAAAACAAAGATTTTGTTTGCAGGACCCCATCCAACTATAATGCCTGAAGAGACTTTAAGGAATAAAAATGTTGATGCTGTTGTTTTGTGTGAAGGGGAATTAACAATTGTTGACTTGATAAAAAATTCTTTAGATTTTAAAAATGTAAAAGGATTATGGTATAAAGAGAAAGGAAAGATTGTAAGAAATTTGCCAAGAGAACCTATTAATAATTTAGATAATTTACCTTTCCCAGAGCATAAACTTATATTAACAGAAGATTATTTTAAAAATTGGTTTCAGATGGATGTTTCTGTTGGTAAATTAAGAGGCACAAACATTATAACTTCTAGGGGGTGTCCTTATAATTGTAGTTATTGTCAACCTACTTTAAAAAGCATATTTGGGGATAAAATAAGGAAAAGATCACCAAAAAATATAATAGAAGAGTTAAAATTTTTGAAAAAGAAATATAAAATAAATTCTTTCTTTTTTCAAGATGATACATTTATTTTTGATAAAAAATGGGTGTTGGAAATCTGTGATGAACTCATTAAAAATAAACTAAATTTAAAATGGGGTTGTAATGTTAGGGCAAACTTAGTTACTAAAAATCTCTTGAGTAAAATGAAGTCTGCGGGTTTGGTTAAAGTTGCATTAGGTATAGAATCTGGTTCTCAGAGGGTATTAGATGATGTGTATCATAAAGGTATAACTTTGGAGCAGGTTAGAAACGCCGTTAATATTATTAAAGATTTGGATATTTCTTGCAGGGGTTATTTTATGATGGGGGCGCCTACAGAAACAGAAGAAGAAATTAAAAAAACTATAAAATTTGCTAATTCTCTTGGTGTTGATGAGGCTACGTTTTCAATAACTACACCCTTACCACACACACATTTGTATGAGAAAACTAAAGGCATGATTATAAAAGATGTTGAGGAGTTTGATTATTATAAGAACCCCGTTTATTCTAATAAAATAACCTTAAGTCCCAAGAAATTAACAAATTTAAGAAGAGAAGCTTTACTTAAATTTTATCTTTCTCCTAAAAGAATTATTAAAACCTTACAATCATTTATATCTCCTTCTGAAATTGGAACAACTTTCTATAAATTAAAAAGATTTTAGTAATAATATAAACATACTCTTTCTTTTTTTATTTTTTCTTTTAAATCACAATCTTTTAAGAAATTACAATTATCATCATGAGCAATAACATATGTTGTATTTAATTCTTTTAATACATTTATAAATCCTTTACAATCTTTTTTTTCAAATTGTATTTTAATTTCTTTGATTTTATTTAAGTAATTTTTATTTATTTCTTGTGAAGACCATCCTGAGGGTGTTTCTAAGTTGTAATAGATTGGCGCATAAGAGTAAAATGCCTTTCCATAAGATTCATCATAACCAACAGTGATGAATTTATTGTCTATATAAGGAAAAACAGATATTGTTTCTTGGTCTAACTTTGTATTTTTAGTAAACCAAGGTGTATAAAATATTGAGAATAAACTACTTACAATGATAATACTTAAGAGAAGTAGAGGTATGTATTTTTTTATTTTTTTATTGAATTTTGTTTTTAAAATGAAAAAAATTGAAATAAATATGAAGAATAAATTATAAACATCTGGATAAATAAAGTTTAAAAGGGGGATAAAAGACACTAATCTAAATAGGAAAAGAATTGCAATAAAAATTTCTGGTAAGAAGAACATTAATTCTTTTTTTGATTTTTTCTTTCCGATCCAATAAAAGTAAAACAATATTAAAAATGTTAGGGGTATGAAAAAACTAATTATGTTTTCTACCCATAGTTGTTTATCAAAATCTAATAATCTATTAGCAAAGTTATATGTTGGTTGAATAATACTGCTTTCACTGATATTAAATACAAATGGGAACCACCAGAAACTTGTTAAAATTGCAGTTAGAATGATGATTAAAATTATTTTAATTAATTCTTTTTTATTTCTTTTTATTAATATTAATGAGAGGAGCAATGTGTTTGAAATAATAAAAACAGTTTGGTGAGATAATAATATTAATCCATAAAAAGGTATTAATAGAAAGAATTTCTTGTCTATGGTTCTCTTTTTATAAAAAAATATAATTATTATAAAGGGTATCATCATCAACCAGGCAAACATTTCAGGAGTTCTACCTACTCGTAAGAGATGACCTATTGCTAAAGGATTTGCGAAGAAAAATAAGAAAAATGCAACTCTCTTTATTTTTGAGATATTTTCCTGTTTTCCTAAGATGTATATAAAAATAAACCCTATGGTGTAGATTAATAGGATAGATATGAATGTAGCAATTTGAACATTTTTTGTTAAGTAATATAAAGGCAGTGTGAAGTAAAACCATGCAGGAGGATAAAATTTGAATAATAAATAACCATTATACCAATATGGAACTAGTTGATGGTAACCGTATTTTGCTAAGAAGAATATTTTTGCCATGTGGCTGCTAATGTCGTTTGTGAAATCAAATGGGAATATCCACATTATTTTGGATTGATCTATTAATCTTATGATAAAATAAAGAGCTAGAATTATTATAGGGAGGTAAAAAACCTTATCTTTTAATATTGATTTTTTATTCTTTTCCATTTTAACTTTATTAGAAAAATTTAAACAGCTGTTACAAGCGGGTTGGGATATTCAAATCCTCTGTAAAATGGATTGTCTTGTATATCTTCTGGATAATTGATTTCCCATATTTTTAGAGGTCCAATTAATCTTCCATTATAAAGAGATAATGGCATGTTTGTTTCATCATTATAAGCTATTTTAAAACTTTCTGATTCTTCCCCATATAAATAGAGGTGTGCGAATAGTGTTCTAGCAACCCTATCTGATAAGTATAATGCTGCTCCTAAAGGATTTACTTGATTGTTGTTTATTGTAGGGATTATTCTTAAGCAACCATCAAAACCATCTGTTTCAAATTTATAGATTTGGTTATTAAAAAAGACACAATTTAATGGGATGTTTATTTGTTGGCCATTATATACAACTACTGCGTTAGGTTGGTTAATAGATTTTATATTTTGTGTTCCATTGTTTTGTTCTATAATTAAAGGTACAAAAATTGCACCAATTCCTGCTGCCTGTTTTGGATATAATTTATTTTGATATATAAAATCTTCATCTAAAACAAATCCGCCAGTATATAAGAGAATTGTTTCTTCCCTAGTTTCTTGTATGTTATTTTGATCTAATACAAAAGTGTTTATCCAAGAATATCTATCATAGTTTTCATCGGAACCTATAGACGAATATGCAGGGTATTTGCCTATTTCATCTGAAATCATAAGTAAATAATTTGCATCATGACTTTTTAAAAACTCTAAAGCTTCTGTTTCATTTTGTGCTGTTAGAACATGTCTGCCCATGAAATAATTCCAAGGACCTATTGCATTTCCACCATCAGTTATAGTTGTTCTTTCTCCGCCTGTTTGGACCCAGTAACCATAATCCCACCAATGAGCAAAGACAGCATCTTCTGGGGTGCTTTCTCTAATCCATTGTCCAGCATATTGCCATTGTTGATTATAGCTAGGACCCGTATACTTTGCTTGTGCTGAAACTGTTTTATAAAATCCATAGGTGGTGGAAATTACTAGTAATGCTATAATAATATAAACTATTATTTTGAATGTTTTATTTTTAATTAATAAATCTGAATAATCCACTAATTTGAACACTAAATAAGCTGTTAATAGGGCTGTTATTGGTGAAAATATGAAAAGTAACCTTATTGCACTTCTTGCCCCTACAACCATGAATAAAAACCAAACTAAAACAAAAATGTATGTTTTTTTACATTTTAAAATTTTATTAAAAGTTTCTTTATCTTTATAAAAATAATATAAATAAAATACAAGAATAATTAAGAAAAATAGAATTAGAGATCCTATATATACTGTTTGTGATAAATTGCTTACACCATTGAATTTAGAGCTTTGAGAATATCTACTGAAAATAAAGCCAATAATAAATAAAGTATAAATTGTTGTAAATTTCCAAGCAATTTTTTTAATTGGTTTAACCATTTCATAAACTAAGACTATAGAACTTACTAAAAACATCCAAAAATATTTTTTACTAAATTGGGAAATCCAATCTTTTATATATGGTTGATGTGCTTCAGCAACGGTTAATACCCACCTGTTTGTACCAAATGGTTTTGTTAAACCAAGATATATGTTCTGTATTTTATCTATAAAAAAAGAGGGCCCTGCTGTAATAATTAAAAAAATTAATCCAATAAAAATAGTTATAAGAAAACTTATTATACTTAAAGGGATTTTCTCTTTTAATTTTGATTTTATTTTAAATAAATCTAAATCAAAAAAGATTAAATTAATTATGGCTGTTAAAAGGGCAAGAAAAATTATGCTTGATGTAAAAGAAGTTAATAAATTCATTATATTAAATTTAAGAGGATATAAAATTTTTAAAGTTATGAACATACAGATAACTAATGAAATATATGAATAGAAATCACTTCTTTTAAATTTATTTAGGAAGAGTTCTATTAATACAAATGAACCTATTATTAGAAAAATAAAGTTAACAGCTCCCCATACAGCACCCATCATTCCAGTAGCGATTCCAGCAAGACCCCCAAAAATAATATTTTTTATTGGTTTAGAAGATTTCCACGCAAAGACATAAAAATAAAAAGCCATGAAGAAAAACATAACCCCTAATGCTTCTTTATCAGAGAAACCAGCCATTGTTCTGTATAAAAATGGGGGTAAAACAATTAGAAATGTGGAAGCCAATAATGCTATTTTGTAATTAAATAATTTCTTAATTAATAAAAAGAAGAATATAATACCTATTATAAAGGCTATTGCTGGGTATAAAACATGCGCTGCTTCTATTGTTATATTTGTATTAAAAAAATGTAATATCTTATATAAATAAACAATAAAATGTGTTAATACACCAAATTCATTTAATTGGTTAAAACCCAAAGGATAATATCTTATAGTGTCAATTGCCATTAGACTCCCATTTTCTAGAAGATATTTAACATATCTTAAAAAAACATAAGGATCTAGAGCTAGGGGGATATATTTTCCTGTTGTAACATCTTTTAATAAAGGCAAATTACTTGTTCTGATTTTAAATCCAATCCAGATTATAAAAGCTAATATAATATAAATTAACCAATCTTTTTTTCCTTTTAAAATTTTAAGAAATTTTTCTTTTCTTTCTTCCAACAAGTCTTTTTTATCTTCTTGTTGATTTATTTCATTGTTCATGCCAATTAAACAAGTACAATTGTTTTAAAAAACTTTCTAAATGTTTTATTAGAATGAACTTCATAAAAAACTTTTAATTCTTAGCCTAAAACAATTGATAAAAAATTCTAATATATCTTTTTTTCTTAATTTTGATTTACCATACTTCCTATCTACAAAAATTATAGGAATTTCTTTTATTTTTGCTTTTTCTTTTTGAGATAAGTATATTAATTCCATTAAAAATGCAAATCCTTTAGCATTCATATTATCTAAATCTAACTTTTTTATTAATGAAGTTTTTATTGCTCTATAACCGCTTGTACAATCATTTACTTTTAGTCCTGCTATTGTTCTTCCAAATAAGTTTCCAAATTTGCTTATTAATTTTCTTTTTGTGTCCCAATTAATAATTTTACCGCCTTTTATATATCTACTACCTATAATAAAATTATATCCTTTGTCAATTTGTTCTAAAAATTTTGATATTTCTTTTGGGTTGTGAGAAAAATCAGCATCCATTTGGAATAGTACGTCTGGTTGTATATTCTGAATTGCATATTTAAATCCCGAGATATATGCTTTTCCTAAACCTTCTTTATTCTTTCTTGTTAATAAAAAAACGTTTTTATTTTTTATTTTTTTTACTATATTTGAGGTACCATCTGGTGAACTATCATCTACTACCAATATACTTATTTCATAGTTTTTTACTTTTTTTGACATTTTAGAAATATATTCTGTTAAATTTTTTATATTGCCCGATTCATTATAAGTTGGTATTACTATACACGCTTTTTTCATTTTGATAATATGATGTATTTTATTTAAAAGTCTTTCTAATTATTTATAAAAAGTTTTAAATATCTATTCTTTTAATCTTTTTTTATGAAAAGGTGTTTAATAACTGGTGTTACGGGGTTTGCTGGTAGTCATTTAGCTGAATTATTATTAAGTAAAGGTTATAATGTTTATGGGACTTCTAGATGGAGAAGTGATACAAAAAATATTGATGCTATTAAAGATAAGATTAAATTGATTGATGCTGATTTGAGAGATAGTTATTCTATGCAAAATGCTGTGAATCAGGCCGAACCCGATTATATTTTTCATTTAGCTGCACAAAGTTTTGTATTAACTAGTTGGCATGCTCCTCAAGAAACTCTTGTTACTAATATTTCTGGTAATCTGAATGTTTTAGAAGCTGTTCGAAATTCTAAATTTAATCCTGTTATTCATATTGCAGGGAGTAGTGAAGAATATGGAATGGTTTATCCTACTGAAGTTCCTATTAAAGAAACAAATCCTTTGAGACCTTTATCTCCATATGCTGTTTCAAAAGTTGGACAGGAAATGTTGTCTTCTCAATATAATAGATCTTATGGAATAAAGACTGTTGTTACCAGGGCTTTTAATCATAGTGGTCCTAGGAGGGGAGAAGTTTTTGCTACATCTACTTTTGCTAAACAAATTGCTCAAATTGAGAAAGGTAAGAAAGAACCTGTTATAATGCATGGAAATTTAGATGCTAAAAGAGATTTTACTGATGTTCGAGACATGGTTAGGGCTTATTTGTTAGCTGTTGAGAAATGTAAACCTGGAGAAGTGTATAATATTTGTTCTGGAGATGAGGGAATTTATTCTATAAAACAAGTTATGGATATTTTATTGGGCTTTAGTAATGTTAAAGTTGAGACTAGACAAGATCCTAAGAGAATGAGACCTAGTGATGTTAGTATTTTGCATGGGGATTCTACTAAATTTAGAGATGTAACTGGTTGGAAACCGGAATATAAGTTTGAACAGACAATGAAAGATTTGTTGGATTATTGGAGAGAAAGAGTTTAATTCTATTGTAATAAAAAAGCGTATGAACTATTACTTAATATCCAAGGTATTGTGAGTAATAAACCTACTATAATCATTATTAATGCAACTGTTTCAAATGTTCCTTTTTGACTATATTTTATTAATATGTATGAATTAAATATAGCATATAATAAAATCATTGTTGTGTAACCATCCCAAATAATTTCTTCTATATAATCCACATTATATGTTGTCATGAATAATAAGAAGAAACTAATGAGTATTAACATAAAATAAATAAAAGGATCTTTGAAATTTATTTTTTTTCTGTATAGCAATAGAAGTGTAATGAATAATGTTAAACCAAAAGGCATATTTAATAAATTTAGATTTAGAAATTCCATAAAATGACCGAAGGAAAACATTGTAAAATGCTCCCATACAGTATGTATTCCTGTTAAAGGTACGAAAATAGTACCGTCTCCCCCACCAAGAAGATTGCCCATTTTAACTTGTTCTATATTTGTTACATGTACTCCAAGACGAGAATATAGTGTTATTTCAAGAATACCAAATAATATAATTGTAGGTATTAATAGAATTAATATAAATTTTAAAAATTTAATATTGAATATCCCCTTAAAAAAATTCTTAAAAGATAATTTTGTTATTCCAGCATTTACAAAATACAAAAATAATACTGCAGGTATGTACCAAAAGGCTATTGCATGAAAGAAGAATGCTAACCAAAATGCTAAAACTGGATAGATGAATTTTAATTTTTTTCTTAAAAATAAATAGGATGTATATATAAAAACAACCATCCAAATAGTTCCTGCTGTAGTTCCTTCCCACCAACCAAAAAAGAATTGAGCAAAGCCGGTGGTTGTTAATAAGAGAATTAGGAGAATTTTTTGTAAATTACTTTTTAAAAATTCATTTGTTTTTAAAAAAGAATCACACATTAGTAAAATTGCAAAGAAAATTAATGCACCGTAGATTACATGCATTAAACCAACTGCTTTGATGGCAGACCAACCCCACAGCACATTAGAGATTCTAAAAAATATAAAATTTATGTAAGCTGTTATTGGGCCACTCAGGAAAACTAGTCTTGAAGGTTCTGTTAAAGCTTGTTCTGCTATATAGCCCCAATGATCTTTCATTATATTTTCATTAGTTATCCTGAAAATATAGAATACTACAAAGAAAATACTTGTGGTGATAAAGTAAGCTAAATATTTTCTTTTAAATTTAATGTTATTTACTATTTTTAATTTATCTAAAATTGCTTTGTTTATTTTTGGGATTATTACTAAGATAGTTAAAATTATGGATATTATACTATACAATACAATAGTTGATGAAGGTGTTTTTATATGAACAATGCTCCAAAATGAATGATTAACATTTCCGATATTAAAATAGTTTAATAAGTAAAGTATATACTGGCCGAAAACTAATATTAGGGCAGTTATCATTATTATTTTTATAATGATTTTATCTTCTTTCATATTTATTTCCCCTCCAAAAATAGAAATAAAAGACTATTAAAAATAAAATACCTGCAAATATTAATCCTTCCTTATTTAAATTCCAATATTTAATTAGATATTCTGAAATCATTTTTTTGCTTTAATTATTAATTCTGAGTTAAATATATATTTATAACCAATAATTTTAAAACCCTTTTCTTTTAGTAGTTTATTTAGGCTGTTGAAAGTATATTTTCTAATATGTACATGACCTAGGTCTTTGAAAAATAGATTATGTGTTTTCTCTAATATGTTCCAAGTAATTTTATTATAATCTGGTGTGCCTAAGATTAAAATACCGTCTTTTTTTAAGACTCTACATATTTCATCTAATAATTTATTTCCATCTTTAATGTGTTCTATTATTTCAGAACATATTATTGTTTTAAAAGATGAACTTTTAAATGGAAGGTTTGTTGCGTCTCCTCTAATTAATAATTGTTTTTTTTGTTTAATAAATCTTAGTTTGTTCATTGCGAGGTCTAAACCAATAGCATATTTTAGATCCTGAATTATTTTACTGCCTCCACAACCAAGGTCTAGAATATTTTTTTTATTGTCTAAGAAATTCATAATTATGTTGTATCTTTTTCTGTGCCAAGACCCTTGTAATGGAAATTTACTATAGTATGCCCTGTAATCATAATCAGCAGAATTAACAGAATTTCTTATTCTTCTTAGTATTTTTAATGATTTAAAATAATTATTTAATTTTAAATTATATTTTTTATCTTTTATTTTTATTTCTTTTATTTTGTAACCTTCAAAACAAGCTTTGACTAGTGTTTGGAGTTGCAAATTTGATTTGTTGTCTAAGTTAATATTTTTGAAGATGTTTTTGTAGATTCTGATGTTACTATGAACATCTTTTATTGGAAGTTGAAGAATTTTTGATGAAATTTTGTTGATTATGTAATTTTTTGATAATTTGTTGATTCTTGATAATACTGTGATGTCTGATTTATTTTCCCATAATTTTTGAATGAAAGATAGGTCTTTTGGAGTGGATTTGTCTAGAGTTAGTATGAAATCTCCTTTTGCTTTTGTTAATGCATCTTTTAAGTTATTTGATTGTAGGATTTCGTAATTATCTGTTATTTTTTTTATATGTGGTTTTAATTTGATTATAAAATTGTTTGAGTTCTTAAAATTTAAAATAATTGTTAATTTCATGTTTTTGTTTTTTTGTATTTATTTATAAGATTTGTGGGATAGTAAGACTTTTAAGTTTTTTTGATATTTTTTTAGATATGGTTAAAGTAGTATTTCTTCAGAATATATGGTATGAGTATTTAGGAGTTATGTATTTATCTGGGATGTTAAAGAGTAAAGGACATAAATGTGATGTTTTGTTAGGGAAGGATGATTATCTTATTAAAGAATTAAGGAGAATTAAACCAGATTTAATTGCTTTTTCTGCAATGACTCTCCAACATAAATGGGTTTGTAAACTAGCAGAATTAATTAAAAGAAAAGGTATAAAAGTTCCAATAATTGTTGGAGGATCTCACCCTACTTTTTTTCCTGATATGATTAATGATTCTAATATTGATATGATTTGTATTGGTGAGGGGGAAGAAGCTTTATTGGAGTTAGCTGATAAATTAAATGAGGGTAAGGATATTACTAAGATACAAAATTTATTTGTTAAAAAAAAAGGGAGAATCTATAAAAATGATGTTAGGAAGTTAGTTGAAAATTTAGATGAATTGCCATTTCCAGATAGAAAACTATATTTAAAGTATGATTTTTTTAGGAAGAAACAAGCAACTGTTTTTATGGCTTGGAGGGGGTGTCCTTATAGGTGTAGTTTTTGTTTTAATCATTCTATGTTAAAAATGTATAAAGATAAAGGTAAGTATATTAGAGTTAGATCTCCAGAGAATATAATTAAAGAGATTAAAGAAGCTGATAGGATACATAAGATAAAGAATGTTATGTTTATTGATAGTACTTTTAATTTGAAGAAAAGTTGGGTTATAGATTTTATGAAAGAATATAAGAATAAATTGAAATTGAAATTTAGTTGTAATTTAAGAGCTGATTTAGTTGATGAAAATGTTGTTAGGGCTGTAGCTGAAACTAAGTGTTGTGAGAATATTCGGTTTGCTATGGAAACAGGGAATGAGAAATTGAGGAATGAAGTTTTATGTAAAGATGTTACAAATAAACAGATATTGAATGCTAATAAGTTGTTTAGAAAATATAAATTGAAGGTTGTTGTTTTTAATATGTTTGGTTTGCCTGGGGAGAGTTTAGAAAATAGTTTAGAAACTATAGAATTAACTTCTAAAATAAAACCTTATGTTACTAGTAATTATATTTTTGCACCTTTTCCAGGGATTAGAATAACAGATTTAGCTATTGAGAAAGGGTTTATGGATGAGAGAGATTTTGAGAAATTAAGTATGGGTAAATATAAGATTCATAGGAGTGTTTTGAAGCAGAAAGATATTGATGAAGTAAGTAATTTACATAAATTTTCTGTTTTGGGTGTTAAGTTTCCTTTTTTGATGTTTTTAATAAAATGGTTGATTAAATTGCCTCCTAATTTTGTTTTTGATCATGTTTATAATCTTACAGAAGCTTGGGAATGGAGAAAGTGGGAGAATGTTAGTTTTTTGAGGTTTTCTCAAGAAATAATTAAGAATTATCAGGAGTTTTCTTGAGGGAAATTTATCTTAATAACCATATCCATGGTAATTACGTCCACCTTGGATTATGCAGTATTCTTCCCCGCTTTTATTCTGAGTTTGAATAAAATTTAGAAAATAAGCATTACCACAATTAATTTTTTTATTGTAAATTCTTTGAACAAACTCTTTTGCTTCATCTCTTTCAACAAATTTCATGTCAATTAAGATTTTTTCTAAATCATTAGTAGATATGGTTCTTCTACTTCCAAAACGTCCTAAAACTTTTCTTTTAAATATTTTTAACCCTATTTCCGACCATCCTTCTTCGGTTGCCATAATACTATCTTGGCAATTTGCTTTTCCACCCTCTGCAAAATATTGCATAATCTTCTTTTGTGACATGATAAAAATGAACATTTACTACATTTATAAATCTTTCTATTTTATACTACCATATAGTAATTATATGATAATTAATTCTTAAATTATATAGGAGTTTTCTTGAGAAATTTATTTTATTAACATTTCCTTTCCAAATGTATAACTCTACTTAACAAAACAATCAAATAACAACTAAAAAACAACACAATACTTAACAAAAGTGTTCAATTGTTAATAAAAGACAGGGATTGTTAAGAAAAAAATAAGAGATTTATTATGATTAATAATCTGGTTTGGTATAATAATGTAGAATTTACTTATTCTTTTGGAACCAATGCAGTTCCTATATAACATACATATTGTAGACCTTCAGAAAAAAAAGCAGATGGTGTTTCTTTAATATCTTTTTCAACACCTACAACAACTTCTGTGTTGGATGGTAATCTTTTTATGAATTCATTTCTCACACTCTCTTCCAATCTATTGATTGGGGGTAAATTAGCACCACTCCCAACCCGATGTCTCCCTGAGTGTTCTACACCTATCAGATTATAATCACTTATCCGCCTTTCGTAGCAGTTTAAGTAATCGTTTAATTCTATAGTTAATAATTGAGGTTCCATATAAACAAATATTAATAACATATTTATAAATCTTTCTATTCTATACCACTATAGAGTAATTATATCAAATCAGAGTTTACAAAAGAACTAAATTGTTTATATATAAAGCGAAATTTAACCTTTAATTCTATTCATAAAAAAGAAGGAATTGTTCGCATTTCTTACAGAAAGCGAAATAGTTAAATAACACAAAATCTAATTAAATTTAGGAGTTGTTAAGATGAATGAAGAACAAATTAATAATATAAAGAATTTTTATCATACAACTGCAGGAAAGGTTTTTCTTTGGAGCTTTATAATTATGGAATTATTTGGTCTTTTTATGATGTTAATTACTGGAGATTTAGGTTCAAATCCATTTGCGACTCTTATCTTTTGGTCATTCTTTTCTTTATTTGTAGCATTCATTATTTTAGTTGGATATTTGGCTTGTAGAAGGGGTCATCAAATAGGAACCATTATTGAGGATAAGTATCAAAAAGTAAAAAGGAAGGAATAAAAAAAATGAAAAAAATTAAGAAAATTACTTTAGGTTTTATTTTAAGTTGGATATTTGGAATTTTATTTTTATTCACTGGTATGGGGGTTATTGGACAAGGGAGTGTGGTATACGGAATTTTGATAATCTTATTTTCAGCTATGATTATACCTTACTTCAATAAAATTGCTTCGGAAAAACTTCATTTTGAAATTTCTGGAGGTATTAAGTTTGCTCTTGTAATCTTAATAATTATCTGTATAGGATTATCAATATCAGCATCAAATTCTAAATCTTCAAATTCAGATTCTACTCAAAAAGAAATGAATGAAGTAACTCAAAAAGCACAAACTACAGAACAAGAAATACAAACAACATCAGTTATTGAACCAGAAAATAGTCCATTAGAAATTGCAGAAGATTGGGCTAAAGCTCTTATAAAAGGTTCTGGTTCTGAAGATGTTTTTAATTATCTTCCCCAAGAAATTAAATCTAAATATAGCTCTTATGATTCGTGGAATGATGAACTATATAATATCAAACATGCTTGGAACATGCAAGGATTATATTTTACATTTATTGAAGTAAAGAATGAAACAATACAGGGAGATAACGCAAGTGTGGAAGTAAAATATCAGGGTAAGGGTATTGTACAAAGCACAGTAACCAAAATCTATGAATTTATTAAAGAAGATGGCGAATGGAAATTAAAAGAATATTATGGATTGACAATTTAAAAATTAATCCTATATTTCGCTTTATATGAGGTTATATATACATTTAAGCACAATTAACCTTAAATTCTAAAGAATTATCGCATTTTACATATAAATAGGGGGTTTTCAATAATGGTTAAGAAATTATTTGTTTTATTATTATTAAGTTTGATTTTTGTTGTTGGGTTGGTTTCTGGTGCTGATTGTGGTGGAGCAGTTCAATGTGGGTGTGGAGATAATTTAATAGAAAACCATACTATGTGGTATGATTTGATTGATTGTTCTAGTAATGGATTAATAATTGGTGTTGATGGTATAATCCTAGATTGTGATGATCATTCTATTAGTGGTGTTGATTCAACAAATAGTAATGGAATCTATCTTAATGCTGGTGAAGAAGCTATTATTAAAAATTGTAATATTGGAGGATTTGATGTTGGAATCTATTTAGAGGGTGTTGACAATAATATTTTAGTAAATAATGTAATAGGTTGGAATCGTTTTGGAATTAGTGTGTATTCTAGTGGTAATAATGATTTAAGTTATAATACTATTGAAGGCAATACATATCAAGGGATGATTTTACATTCTTCTTCTTCAAACAACAATCTATGGAATAATATTTTTATAGGTAATGGTATTAATGGTGATGATAATGGATTTAATAATTGGAACATTACTAACATAGGAAACCATTGGGATGATTTTGAAAGTAATCCTGGATACCCAACTTATTATGAAATTAATGGTGGGAATGGTATTGACTGGCATCCTAATCAATTTCCCCCAATAAATAATCCACCTATTTTAGAACCAATACAAAATATTACTATAAATCAGACAGATTTGGTAATTATTACTGTTATAGCTTCTGATCCTGATAATGATACTTTATATTATTATATTAATGATTCTAGGTTTGAACAAAATGGAAATAACTTTACATGGCAAACTGAATCTGGAGATGCTGGAAATTATAATGTTTTAGTAACAGTAAGCGATAATAATTACGATGTAAGTCAAGAAGTGGGTATTACAGTTCTTCCTGATTTTATGTGTGGAGAAATAATAAATGAAGATACTATATTAACTAATAATCTTTTAGATTGTCCAGAACATGGAATAATAATAGGTTCTAGTGAGATAACTTTAGATTGTAACAATTTTTTAATTGATGGTGATAATATTGGATTAGATGAATATGGAGTTTATGTTAATGATAAGTATAATGTTACTGTTCAAAATTGTAAAATTCAAGATTTTAATGCAGGAATTTATTTATCTTCTACATCTGAAAATAATTTTTTAAATTTTAACATATTAAATAATAATGAGAAAGGTATTATCTTATGGGGTAGTTCAAACAATGATTTAAATAATAATATTATAGAAAGCAACAATGATGGAATTTATTTATGGTACAGTTCAGATAATAACTTGATAAATAATAATATAACAAATAACAATTATGATAATGGAGTTTATCTTTACTCTAGTTTTAATAACGTATTTCTGGAAAATACTATTGACAATAATAATAAAGGAATTTATATCTCTTACAGTTCCAATAATAGAATATCAACCTCTAATTTTAATGGAAATCAATATGGAATATATCTTCACCATTCAGAATACAACTCAATTTGGGATAACTACTTTATAGAAAATAACATAAATGCTTATGAGGAATCAAATGCAAACAACAATCAGTGGAATACAGAAAGAGGTAACTTTTGGAGCGATTATGAAATTAATATAGGTTATCCTAATTATTATGATATTTCTGGTCCTGGAAATGGAATTGACAATTACCCTATTTGGTTAAATTATAAACCTGTTCTTGAAACTATAGGGAATCAAACAACAAATGAAAATGAAACTTTAACTATAGATATTAATGCTTATGACCATGATAATGATACTTTGACTTATTACATAAATGCAGGTAATATTTTACCATCAACATTTAGGTTTGATTCACATACAGGGTTATTTGAATGGATGCCTACATTTAATGATGCTGGTGAATATGAAATAACATTTAATGTTACTGATGGAGAATACTGGGATTCTGAAACAATTACAATGCTTGTTAATGATGTTCCTTTAGAAGTTTATATTGATAATTTAGATTCTGAGTTTTCTGTTTTTCATGGAGATTGGAATTCAATGAATATACCTAATGCTTATAATAATGAAACAAGTTACAATAGTCCTGGGACAGGGATAGAAAATGTAGCTTGGAGAGTGAATAATTTAGTTCTACCTGGAACTTATGATGTTTATGTGTGGAAGTTTGAGAATGATTTTTCAAGTTTTATGGGAACAAATGTTCATTATATGGTTTATCACAGAACTGGAACAACAAACTGGATTTTAGTTGATCAATCAACTCCAGGAAATGAATGGATTTATTTGGGTGAATTTGAATTTGATAATAGTCATGCACAGGGGTTGATGATAACAGATGAAGCTGATGGAAGAGTTGCTGCTGATGCAATAAAACTTTTTTATAAAGGACCTTTAAGTGAATTAGATTCAGACGGTCCTGAACTTTTTGATTAAAAATCACGCCGTGGGCAGGATTTGAACCTACACGTCCGAGGACACCGGTTTACTCGTTTTTGTTTAAACTTTTTCTAAAAGTTTATTTCAAGACCGGCGCAATACCAGATTATGCGACCACGGCATAAGAAACTACGTTTCTTATCATCTTCCTTAGAAATTATATCTTTTAAAGGTTTTTGTTTAGAAAAATAATGGGGTTATAAAAACTTCTATTAAAGCTGCTATTACAAGAATTATTACAGCTAATATTATCAAATCTATACTATCTTTTAACACATTTTTAAAAGTCTCACTTTCAAAGTCATGGTTAATGACTGCTATTGAGATTATACCACCGGCTAAACCGCCTATGAAATAAGCTAAAATCTCAAAGAAACCATGGGTCATATATCTCACTAAAGCTAGTGGTATTAAAGTAAAATAACTAAATACACCAGAGATTTTATCTCTGACAAATGTTCCTATTGCTGCTCCAATTACTGAAGCGTTCCATGTTAATATGAAAATTGCTCCTGCTCCGTAAAAGAAAGCAAAGAATATACAGAAGAGTAAAACTTTGAAATTATTAAAGAATATTTGTAATAATAAATTAGTTGAAACTACATTTCCACTTATTTTTGCATTAATCTGACCTATTGTTTCTAATTGTGTTTGGAATAAAGATTGAACTGTTGATGCAGGAAAAAATATGAATATAACTGCATATGCCATGATGAAACCAAAAAATAAGTACATGAAGAATTTTAGTGCTTTCCAATGACCTTTTAATAATATTTTTTCATCTGTTTCTTGTAAGTCTCTTGTTTCTTCATATTTTATTGTGTTGTACATTATTGGAACAGAAGCTATTACTGTTAAGAAAACCATAACCATGCTTGCTTGATCTCTAAAAATCCATAAAGCTAATAATGAACCAACAGCTGCAAAGAGAAAACCATAGAGTAACATTTTAGAAGGTGTTTTCTCTGCTGTTAAAGGATTCATTAAGGATTCTAAAACCATATGAATTTTATATATATTTTAGTTTATAAATTTTTTGAAAAGATTTAAATATCCTGTTATTCTAAATAATCTTAGAGGTGCCAAGAAAGAGGTGATTTTTTTGTTTAAAAGAATTTTAAGTGATATTAAAAGTTTAAAAATCCAAGGGGCAGAAAATGTAGCTAAGGCTGGATTAAAAGCTTATAGTTTGAAACCAACTAAAGGAACAATTAAGAAATTATTGAAATTAAGAGTTACTGAACCTTTATTGAAGAATAGTTTAGAACATGCTGAAAAACATGGTGTTAATGAAACTTTAAAAGTTTTAAAAGAGAAAAATAAAAAAATTGTAGATTATGGTTTTAAATTAATAAGAAGTAATTCTAATGTTTTTACTCATTGTCATTCTAGTACTGTTATGGATATTTTAAAAAAAGCTAAAGATAGTAAAAAAAAGTTTATGGTTTTTAATACTGAAACTAGGCCTTTATATCAAGGGAGAAAAACAGCTAGAGAACTTGCTAAATATAAGATTAAAGTTGTGAATTTTATTGATAGTGCTTTTAAAGTTGTTTTGGTTAAAAATAAAATTAATTTGATGATTGTTGGTGCAGATGCTATAACTAAGAAAGGTGTTTATAATAAAATTGGGAGTGGAATGTTTGCTGAGATAGCTTACAGACATAAGGTTCCTGTTTATATTGCTGCTAATTCTTGGAAGTTTGAGAGAAGAGTTGAAGTTGAGAAAAGAAATTTTAAAGAAGTATGGGATACTATGTTTAAGAATATTAAAGTTCAAAATATTGCTTTTGGTTTGATTGAAAAAAAATATATCAAGGGGGTAATTTGTGAGTATGGGGTTTTAAGTTTTAGTGGTTTTTTGAGGAAGGTAAAATGAAGTTGATATTATTTGATTTGGATAATACTCTGGTGAAGTCTGATATGAGTCATGGAATTGCTTTTAATAAATCTTTGAGTAAATTGGGTTTTAAGAAAATTAATGTTAAGAAAATGAGTAAACATTTTGGAAAACCCAAAGATGGCGTTGTTGAAGCTTTGGCTCCTACTAAGGATAAAAAAATATTAAATAAGATTCTTTATTATCATGATATGTATTTGTATGAGGTTTCTAAAAAATATAATCGGAAGGTTAGGGGTGTTGTTGGTGTTTTGAAATTTTTGAAGAAGAAATATAAACTTGGTATTGTTTCTAATTGTAAGCATAAGAATATCTTAACATTATTGAAAGCTTCTGGATTGGATTATAAATTATTTGATGTTATTGTTGGTAATGATGATGTTAGAAGGAGTAAGCCTTTTCCTGATGAGATTTTTAAAGCTGAGAAAATATTACATATGGATGCTTGTTGTATTGTAGGGGATAGTGTTTATGATGTTAGGGCGGGGAAGAAAGCTAAAGTAAAAACTATTTCTGTTTTAACTGGTGTTTATTCTAGGAATGTTTTGAAGAAAGAGAAACCAGATTATATTTTGAAAAGCGTTGTTGATTTGAAGAAAATTGAGATTTAGTAAAATTTATATACCTTAAATTCTAAATTTATTATATGGTGCCTTGGATAATAATTGTTGTTTTGGTATTGATAATAATTCTTGGACTTTTAGCTGTGTTTATAATTAAACAAAGAAAAGAAAAACATAAACCCGACTATTATACTTTTTTTATTATGGGAATAATTTGGTTACCTTTTGGTGTTATTATTGGGAATACTGCATTCACTATAATGGGTTTGATATTTGCTATAATTGGCTTGGTTCATAGAGGTAAATGGAAAAAGAATCATAAAACTTGGAAACAATTGAGTCAGGGAGAAAAGCAATTGAAGAGGTGGATAATAATTGGTTTATCTATTCTTGTTTTTGTAGGTTTGGTTATGTTTTTTTTGAATAATTAGGGGGGTGTGATTATGAAAAAGAAAGTTAATAAAAATATTTGTTGTGGTTGCGATGGAAGGTTTCCAACTTTTGCAGTGATTTTAATATTTTTGGGATTAATTTGGTTGTTGAATGATTTGAAGGTGTTTAGTATTGATTTACCATGGATTCCAATAATAGTTATTGTGTTTGCGATTGGTTTGATTGTGAATCATAGTAAGAAGAAATAACCTTTTTCTTTTTTTTATTAGAAAGTTTTATTAAATTCTAATCTTTTGAATAATTATGAAAATAACTTTAAAAAAATTAGAGAAAATAATTAGAAACTGTTGGGATGAAAATACCTGCCATTATAAATCTCATTGGAATCCTAAACTTCCTTCAACAGGACATTGTAGGGTGACTGCTTTATTATTGCAAGATTTCTTTAAAGGGAATATTTTATACTCTTATGTTAAAGGAAATAAGAAGCGGGATCATTATTGGAATGAGTTTCCAAATGGAAATGAAGTAGATATTACAAGAGACCAATTTCCCAAAAAAGTTTCTTTTGTGAAATCAATTATTATTACAAGAAAAAAAGCTTTTTCAAGTAAGAAAACTAAGAAAGGATATTTTATTCTTAGAAGAAGAGTTTTGAATTGTTTAAAAAAGCATTAGTTTTATAAATTCTTAAATATTCTTTTTTTTAAAGAGGTGATTAGAGTAGATTATATTAATTTAAATTATAAGCCAAAAAAAGAGGATTTGGTTGTTGAATATTATTTAGAACCCAATAGATTACCTTTGAAAAAAGTTGCTGAGATGATTGCTGGTGAGAGTTCTATTGGTTCTTGGGATAAGATACAAACTTTAACACCAAAGATTGCTAAGAAATTAAAACCAAGTATTTTTTATGTGAGAAATAATATTGTTAAGATTGCTTATACTTCTGAATTATTTGAGAAAGGGAATATGCCTGGAATATTATCTTCTATTGGAGGAAATATTTTTGGGATGAGGGCTGTTAAGAATTTAAGGTTAGAAGATATAGAATTCCCTCAAAGTATTGTTAAAAGTTTTAAAGGTCCTTATTTTGGTGTGAATGGAATAAGAAATATTTTAGGTGTTAAGAAAAGAGCATTGATTGGGACTATTGTGAAACCCAAAGTTGGATTGAATGCAAAAGAACACGCTAATGTTGCTTATGATTCTTGGAGAGGGGGTTTGGATTTAGTTAAATCAGATGAAAATTTAACTTCTATGAAATTTAATAAATTTGAAGATAGAGTTATTAAAACGTTAGAAATGAAGGATAAAGCTGAAGGAGAAACCGGGGAGAAGAAAATTTATGTGGAGAATGTTACATCTGAGGCTAATGAAATGGTTCGAAGAGCTGAATTTATCAAAAAACAAGGTGGAAATTGTGCTATGATTGATATTATTGTTGCTGGATGGAGTTCTTTACAAACTTTAAGAGAAGCTAATTTAGGATTGATAATTCATGCTCATAGGAGTGGACATGGAATGTTTACTGAAAATTTAAAACATGGAATGTCTATGTTAGCTGTTGCTAAAATATCTAGACTGATTGGTGTTGATCAGATTCACATTGGTGCTATTTTTGGAAAGATGAAGGGTGGAGCTAAAGAAGTGAAATATATTGGGGAAGAAATTGAAAATAATTTTATTATGAAAAGAGATAAAGAACATATTTTGGAGCAAAAATGGTGGAATATTAAACCTACTTTTTCAATCTGTAGTGGTGGTCTTTATCCTGGCGCTCTCCCTAAATTAATAAGCACTATGGGAGATAATATCATTTGTCAAGCTGGCGCAGGTGTTCATGCTCATCCTTTAGGTACAGAAGCCGGAGCTAGGGCTATGAGGCAGGCTTTGGATGCCTATTATGAACAAGTAGATTTGAAAGATTATGCTAAAGATAATAAGGAATTAGATGTGGCTGTTAAAAGGTGGGGTTATCTTAAATAATCTTATTTTTTGTTAATTTCTTATAAAGCAAGATATATTTTTTTGTTAATTTATACTTGTTAATATTATTTCTTTTTCTTTTTGAAATGTATCCTTGTTTTTGTAATGTTAAAATTCTATCTAAATTTCTTCCAACAAAATTAAAGTGTTCTCCTGCTGATTTCATATCGAATTCCTTACCTAAGAAATAGTTGAAACTAATAAATTGTTTTGTGAATTTATTATTTACAAAATATTTTGCGAATTTATCTTTTTTATCTTTATTTAAATTTAATAATTCTAATTGAAATACTTTAATAAAATTTTCCCATTTAGAGATTATAACTGCTCCTGCCCTTCCTTTTGTTGTTTTCCACCCTTTTTCTTTTGCCTCTTTTTTTGAAACATTAGGCATATCTTTACAGTAAATATTTAATCCTGCAGATTTTAAACATTTTTTGTAGTGATTTCTTTCTTCTATTTTATTTGAACTTATTCGAATCATATAAACACATTTTGTTCTTTTTTGGATGTTAATATTGCCTTCTGCTGCGATAATTCCTTTTAAATAATCTATTGAAAGTTTTTTGCTTTTTTCTATTTTAGGTTTTGATATTCCTATTATTTTGTTAAGTATTTTAGCTAGTATGGTGTTATTTACAGTTAGATGAATTGTTCCATATTTTGTGATATTATTGAATTCTCTTCTTACTCTTACTCTTTTAATTTTAGTTTTGAGATGATTTTCCCAGAATTTTTTAGATTTTTCTTCGAAATTTTTTGGTATATTTTTTGTTGAAACTTCTAGATATATTTTTATGGGTAAATTAAATTGTTTTAAAAAATCTATTACATCATCTATTGCTACTTCATTTGAGTTAGCAAAGGTGAAACTTCTAATTCCAAAATACCCTTCTCCAACCATTAAACCAATAGTTTCTGGAAGAATTTTTATTTCTTGAGGAAATTTTACAGGAATTATTTTAACTTCTTTACTTTTATACTTTTTATTGATGAATATGTATGAATTTTTTTTGATTTTATTGTAGTTTTCTGATTGTGGGTCTATCTTTTTTAGGAGTTTTTCTGTATTGTGCATAAGATAGGTTTTCATCACTCTTTTACTTAATTTTATTGCATATAAATGTTTTTATTGAGTTATTTGAATAAGCCTAAAGAACTGGATTTGGCTATTAAGAGATGGGGTTTTAGGAGACCTTAATATCATAACTACTTTAAAATTAAAAGAAGATTTTATATCTAAGTTTAATTAATAAATTGTGTAATGGTAAGAATAAAAGAGGATTTAAAAATTTTAAAGGAAAAGGCTTTAGGTAATTGTTGGCCTGATGAAGCTTTTTGGGTTTGTAATGGAACAATTCTTAAGAGTTTATATGAATTATTAGATCATATAAGCAAAGCTGATAATTGGACTTTTAAATATCATGTTAATGATAATAATAATAAAAATGACTTTGCTAAATGGATTAGAGATGTTTTTAAAGATTCTAAGTTAGCTGATGAATTAGATGATGTTAAGGATAAGAAAAAATATGTAAAGATTTTACAAAAAAGAATAAAACAATTAGAATCAGCATAAAATTTTTACTATATCTACCAGGTTTTTACTGTAGCCATATTCGTTATCATACCATGCTAAGATTTTTATAAAATTATTATTAACTTTTGTTAATTGTGAGTCAAATATTGCAGAATGTGTGTTTCCAATAATATCTACTCCTGTTAATGGTTCTTCTGTGTATTGAATGATTCCTTTGAATTTTCCTTCTGATGCTTTTTTGAATATTTCATTAACTTCTTCTACTGTTGTTTTCTTTTTTACAATGCATGTGAAATCAACAATTGAACCATCTTGCACAGGAACTCTTATTGCCATACCATCTATTTTTCCTTTTAGTTCTGGAATTACCCTTGTTACTGCAAATGCTGCTCCTGTTGTTGTGGGTATTAAATTATTTAAAAGAGATCGACCTTCTCTTAGTTTTTTGTGTGGAGCGTCTAAAATTCTTTGTGATGTTGTTACTGCATGAACTGTTGTTAAAAAGCCACTTTCGATTTCGAAATTATCATGTAAGACTTTTACAAGGGGTGTTAAACATGTTGTTGTGCAGGATCCTTTACAGAGAATATTATCTGTTTTTTTATTGTATGTGTTAAGGTTAACCCCATTAATTAGTGTTTTTATATCCTGATTTCCTTTATAATTAGCTGAGATGATAACTTTTTTTGCTCCTGCTTTTAGATGTTTTTCAGCATCTTTTTTTGTTGCAAAGAAACCTGTTGATTCTATAACAACATCTATCTTTAGTTTCTTCCATGGAAGTTTTGAAGGATCTTTTTCAGAAAGAATTTGTATTGTTTTGTTGTTTACTATTAAATTATTGTTTTTTATTTTTATAGTTTTATTGAATGTGCCGTGAATTGAGTCATATTTTAATAAATAAGCTAGAGTTTTAATATCTGTTAAATCGTTTATTGCTACACAATTTATTTTTTTTTCATTTAGTAATGCTCTGAATGTATTTCTTCCAATTCTTCCAAAGCCATTAATAGCAACTCTCAGGATAACCACCTCTTATGTTTTTTGTGTTTTTAGAATATTTAAATTTAACTAAAAAGGTTTAAATATGTTAAAATTAAAATAAAAATATGCAGAAGGTATTAAAAAAGAGGGATTTGAATAGTTTTTTAACTAAATTAAAAAAAAATTATGAGATTATAGCCCCTGTTAAGAAAGATGTTGTAAAATATGAAAAAATTGAGAATTTTGATGATATTTATTTGAAAGAAATTCCTTTATTCTCTCCTAAGAAATTCTTTTTACCTGTTAAAGAAGTTATTTTAGAGCATAATAAAGGCAATGTTAAAACCCCTAATTTTAATATAAAACCCAGGATTATATTTGGGATTAGGAAATGTGATTTAAATGCTTTATTAAGATTGGATAAATTATATTTTGGTGATTCATTTTATGAAGAAAAAAGAGAAAATACAATTTTGATAGGATACCATTGTGATAAACCTAATGAATATTGCTTTTGTAATTCAATGGTATTAACAGACCATTATGATTTAAATTTTTATAATGGAATAAATAAATTTTTAATTGATGTTAAAACAAAAAAAGGAGAGAATTTAGTTAAAGATTTGAAAAATATTAAGTTTAGAAAAAGAAAAATAAAGAATTTTAGAAAATTAGAAAAAAAAGATTTGCATAAATATTTTAATAATGAAATTTGGGATGAAATTGTTAAAGATTGTTTGAGTTGTGGTGCTTGTACTAATTTATGCCCAACTTGTTGTTGTTTTGATGTTAAAGAAGAAATTGATATTAGTTTAGATAAAGGAAAAAGAGTTAGGGTATGGGATTCTTGTCAATTAAAAGATTTTACAAGAGTGGCTGGAGATCATGTTTTTAGAGAATCTAGGAAAAGTAGGTACAGACATTTTGTTTATCATAAATTACAATATTTTAAAGATGAATTTAGTGAATACATGTGTACTGGGTGTGGGAGATGTACAAGAGGATGTCCTACAAGAGTAGATTTTGTTAAAGCTGTTAATAAATTAAAATGATATATACACCAAAAAAAGTTAAAATTGAATTTGTAAGAGAAATAGGAGATAATGTTTTTTTAATTAGGATAAAAAGTAAAATAGATCCTAAACCAGGACAGTTTTTACAAGTTTATATTCCTAATATTGGTGAATGTCCTATTTCAAATGCATCTTATAATAAAGAATATGTTGATTTACTCATTAATAATGTAGGGGATGTTACAAATAAATTATGTGGTTTGAAAAAAGGAGATTTTTTATTTATTAGAGGACATTATGGGAAAGGTTATCCTTTGAAATGTATGCAAGGAAAAAATTTAGTTATTATAGGTGGTGGATGTGGGTCAGCTCCGTTAAGATCTGTTATAGAATATGTTGATAAACATAGATTGGATTTCAAACAAATTTATGTTTTTTTGGGTTTTAGAGATTCTGAAAATATTTTATTTAAAGATGATATTATTAAATGGGAGAAGAAATATAATGTTGAAGTTACTGTTGATAAAGGGGACAAGAATTGGAAAGGGGATGTTGGGTTGATAACTAAACTTTTGGAAAAATCTAAGTTGAATAGTCATGATAAGATTGTCATGATGTGTGGTCCTCCTGTTATGATTAAATTTGTCATTGATGTTTTAAAAAAATTTAGTTTTAAAGAAGATCAAATGTATGTTAGTTTGGAAAGACATATGAAATGCGGAGTTAAGAAATGTGGTCATTGTATGATAAGAGGAAAATATGTTTGTGAAGATGGTCCTGTTTTTAGATATGATGAGGTGAATGATGAATAAGTTAAAAGTTGGAATCTTTGGGATAACTGGATGTGCAGGATGTTTATTGAGTATATTATATGAAGATGTTTTTTTAGATTTAGTTCATTTATTAGATATTAAATCTTATCCTTTGGTTAAAGAAGAAAGGTATAAGGGAGATTTTGATATTGTTTTTTTAGAAGGAACTGTTACTTATGAGGAAGATATTAAAATTTTAAAGAAAATAAGAAAAAGAACTAAGATTTTAGTTGCTTTAGGAACTTGTTCTTCTTTAGGTGGCGTTCCTACTATAAGGAATTTTTTTGATAAAGACAGATTAAAACATGTAATTTATCCTAGAATGGGGGATTTAAGTAAGATAAAACCCAAACCTATTGATAAATATGTTAAAGTTGACTATTATATTTTAGAGTGTCCGCCTAATAAGAGAGAGATTGGGGATTTTATTAAACAAATATTAGTTGGGAAAAAACCTAGGTTAAATAATAATCCTGTTTGCATGGAATGTAGATTAAGAGAGAATTTATGTTTATTAGAAATAAATGAACCTTGCTTAGGACCTGTGACAAGAGGAGGGTGTGATGCTATTTGTCCTACTAATAAGATTGGATGTTATGGTTGTCGTGGAAAATTAGAAGATGCTAATATGGAAAAGCAAATAGGTTTATTAAATGAAAAAGGTTATAATCTAGATGAAATTAAAAAACGAATGGAGGTTTTTTCAGGTATAGAATTTATTGAAAATGAGCAAATTAATCAAACTAGATCATTTGGCAAAGGTAGAGGGGCATGCTAGTCTAGTTTTAAAAATTGAAGGTAGTAAAGTTAAGAAGTGTGAGTTACAGGTTTTAGAGGGTGCTCGATTATTTGAGGAATTAATTAAAGGTAGAACTTTTAATGATGTTCAGGAGATAGTTTCTAGAATTTGTGGAATATGTAGTTCTGCCCACACTGTTGCTGCTGTTGAGGCTTTAGAAAATGCTTTGAAGTTAAAAGTAAGTGAACAAACTAAGGTTTTAAGAGAATTGTTGATGTTGGGTGAGAGAATAAGGAGTAATGTGACTCACCTTTATTTTTTAGCTTTACCTGACTATTTAGGTTATGATTCTGCTTTGTCTATGTTAAAAGATCATAAGAATCTGATTAAACATGCTTTGAAATTAATGAAGTTGGGTAATGAAATTATAAGTACTTTAGGTGGTAGGGAAATACATCCTTTGAATATTCAAGTTGGAGGAATTACAAAATTGCCTTCGAAAGAACAAGTTAATGAATTGTTAAAAAAATTGGAAGATTCTCAAAAAGATTTTATTAAAACTGCTCATTATTTTTTAAAATTAAAATATCCTAAGTTTGAAAGGGAAACAGATTATTTTTCTTTGTATAAGGAAAATGAGTATGCAAGTATAGAAGGAGATTTGATTTGTAAGAGTGGAATTATTAAGAAAGATGATTATAAAAAACATATAAAAGAAACTTTTGAAGATTATTCTACCTCTAAGTTTGCTGTTAAAGAAGGAAAATCATATATGGTTGGGGCTTTAGCTAGGATGAATAATAATTATAAAATTTTATGTAAAGAAGCTAAGTTGGGTGAATTTCCATCTAATAATCCTTTTCATAATAATATTGCCCAGGCAATTGAATTGATTCATTTGAATAGGAGAGTTATTGATTTGTTAAAGAAATTGGATTTTAAAGATGAGAAGATTAAGGAAGTTAAAATTAGAGATGGACATGGTGTTGCTGCTGTAGAAGCTCCAAGGGGGGTTTTATTTCATGAATATAAGATAAGTAAAGG
>Ga0180009_10000630_pt1 | contig 47142 bp, 51 predicted proteins | sample OS_PC_MetaG_FD_123537 | JGI IMG/M metagenome (GOLD analysis project Ga0180009, IMG submission 123537) | Groundwater microbial communities from the Aspo Hard Rock Laboratory (HRL) deep subsurface site, Sweden - OS_PC_MetaG | ecosystem: Environmental > Aquatic > Deep subsurface > Groundwater...
GCCAGCGTTCATTCTGAGCCAGGATCAAACTCTCCAGTTATAATCCTTTTTCTCTTAAATCTTTTTTAGGTCTTTTTAAGACCTGCTCTAAATTTTCTCACTGACTAATTTTCAAAGATCAAATTTTACTCTCACAATCACCTTGTCCGGTGACCGACAAAACCTGAGTAATATACAGGTGACACTGTTTTTTGTCAATTAATATTTACGGCTATTTTAAAATAATTTTATGATATTTTTTCTTTCCAGCTCTAAGCAGAATTTGGTTTTCAACAACATCTTTTGTAACAAGTATCTGATCAAAAGAATGAATTCTTTCATTATTGATATATGCCCCACCCTGCTGAATCAATCGTCTTGCATCTGATTTAGAATTACACAGTCCAACTTCCATAAACAAATCCACAGCAGACATTTTGCCAATGACAGTTTTGACTGCATATTCTGATGAGGGCACTGCCATTTGGCTGGAAGCGGCATACCTGCCTCTCGGGATGGAACTTGACGGCAATAGATCATCAGAGATCTCAAAATCTCCGAACATGGCTGTTGATGCCTGGAATGCTTTTACGGCCTCATCTTCACCATGGCATATCCTGGTTGCTTCAAAGGCCAGAACTGCCTTTGCCTTGTTCAGCTGGGCACCTTCAATTTTTTTAACTGAATCGATTTCCTTTTTATCAAGAAAGGTAAACAGCAATAAAAACCGCACCAGATCCGCATCATCTGAATTCACCCAGAATTGATAGTATTCATAGGGAGAAAACCGCTGTGCATCCAGCCAGACAGCACCTTTATGCGTCTTGCCCATTTTTATACCGCCGGCGGTAGTAATCAAGGGGAATGTTATGCCAAAGGCCTGTTTTCCAAGGGTTCTTCGGGTCAGATCAATCCCTGCAACAATATTGCCCCATTGATCTGATCCGCCCATCTGCAGATAACATTCATATGTTTTGGCAAGCTGCATAAAATCATATGCCTGCAACAGCATATAATTAAATTCAATAAATGTCAGGCCGTCTTCTGATTCCATCCGGGCTTTATAGCTTTCCGCCTTGATCATACGATTCACACTGAAATGACGGCCGATATCCCGTAAAAAAGGAATGTATTCCAAAGTGGTCAGCCATGTTGCATTATCTAAAAGCAAGGCCCTGCCATCTGAAAAATCAAGAAACCTTGTCAGTTGGCTGCGTATACCCTGCTTGTTCTCATCTATCTGATCCTGAGTAATAATCTTTCGAAGTTCGGTTTTTCCGGAAGGGTCCCCGATCAGGCCGGTTCCCCCGCCAACCAGTGCGATGGGGCGATGACCATGTCGCTGCATATGGGCAAGTGCCATAATACAGACCAGGGATCCCACATGAAGACTGGATGCAGTGGGATCAAAACCGATATAACAGGTGGCCCGGTTATTGTCTAAATAATACTCCAGTTCTTCTGTATGGGTCAGATTTTCAATAAAACCCCGTTCTTTTAATACAGATAACACACTCATGCGTCTTTTTTTGCCCTTTATTTTTTGGTATACTCAACCGCTCTTGTTTCTCTGATAACAACCACCTTAACCTGTCCCGGGAATGTGAGATTTTCTTCAATCTGTCGGGCAATATCACGGGAAAGCAATACTGCACTCTCATCAGATATTTTTTCACTTTCTGCAATTACACGAATCTCCCGGCCCGCCTGAATGGCATATGTATTTGTAACGCCATCAAAGGCATTTGCTATATTTTCAAGATCCTCAAGTCGTTTGACATAATTTTCCAGGCTTTCCTTTCTGGCGCCGGGTCGTGCCCCTGACAAGGCATCTGCAGCCTGAACAATATAATCATAAACAGATTCAGGCATTTTATCTTCATGATGAGATGCAATGGCATCAACCACGGAGTCAATCTCGCCATATTTCTTGGCCAGCTTTGCACCGATAATGGCATGTGCGCCATCCACTTCATAATCAATGGCTTTCCCAATATCATGCAGCAGTCCCATTCGTTTGGCCAGCTTGATATCCAGACCCAGTTCACCTGCCATGACCCCGCACAGGGATGCCACTTCAACTGAATGCTGAAGGACATTCTGAGCATAACTGGTTCTGAATTTGAGTTTCCCCAGAACCTTTATCAGCTCAGGATCAATACCATGGACCCCCATGTCAAAAGCGGCCTGCTCACCCGCTTCTTTTATGGTGATATCCACTTCTTCTGTGGCTCTTTCAACCACATCTTCAATTCTTGCCGGATGAATCCTGCCATCTGATATTAATTTTTCAAGAGCAATTCTGGCAATCTCCCGCCGCACGGGGTTAAACCCGGACAGAATAACTGCCTCAGGGGTGTCGTCTATAATCAAATCGATTCCAGTCGCAGCTTCAAGCGCCCTGATATTCCGACCCTCACGGCCGATAATTCGGCCCTTCATTTCATCACCGGGCAGATGAACAACTGAAACCGTTCTTTCAGCCACATATTCTCCGGCATACCGTTGAATGGCAGTTGATATTATTTTCTTAGCTTCCTTGTCAGCATTTTCCTTTGCCTCACTGGTTATTTTTTTGATCAGCTTGGCACCTTCATGCCGGGCCTCTTCTTCCATCGCCTTAAGCAAAAGATCCTTTGCTTCTTCAAGGGTCAGACCGGAAACTTTTTCCAGCTCTTTTTTGATGTCTTCCAGCAACTCATTATACCGCTCTTCTTTAATGGTTGCAGACTCATATTTTTTTTGAATTTCACTTTCTTTTCTTTGTACAGTCTGTTCGCGTTTAGATAGCTGTTCTTCTTTAAGATCAATTTTTTCAGCCCTTGCCAGAAGCCTTTTGCTTTCTTTTTTTAATTCAGAACGTGTTTCTTCCGTCTCAGCATCAAAATTGCTCTTCATTTCCAGCAGCCGGGATTTTGCCTCAAGCTGAGCTTCTTTCAGTAGTGTTTCCGCTTTCAGTTTAGCATCTTCAATCAGACGCAGATGTTCTTCTTCAATATTCAGATTTTTCTGGATTACTTTCTTTTTTAAAACAAAAAAAGCAACGACTCCCAACCCTAAAACCAGTGCTATAGATGAGAGTACAGCCGTATATTCCATTAAAAAATTCTCCTAATTAATATGTAAATCAACACTTAAGTTGCAATTATTTCGTTTTATTACCTGTTTTTATAAAAATTACCAGCATAAAAACACAAATGTTAAATTTTCAATATGGAATGGATTTTTTTGCGGGAAGAGAAATTGAAAAAAAGCATATTATTACGATTACCCCCACAAACTGCCGTGTTGCTATATTAGACTTTGAACCAAAGGTTCAAAAGGCGGGCGTCCAGTATTTTCTTCAGGCTTTTCCGTCGAAGCGGAACATAGCACACCAAAAACAGTGTGGACTCCCTTTTGTTTAATGCGTTAGAACAAAGACTGTCTGGCAATCACGCACACTGCAGGGGTAAAGATGCATAATAATTATCTTAAAGTTTTATTCAATTCCTTTATTGATCTTTTCTATAAGTTTTGAAATTTTGCTCTCGATCTTTTTCTCATATTCAGCATGCTGCGCTTTGAGCTCATGATAGTCTTTTGACAAATTCATGGCAGCCAGCAGCAGTATTGCGATTTTGTTCTTTCCTGAAGTTTTGTTCTGGAACAATCCTTCAGCTTCTTTTATATATTTTTTTAAATACAGTGCAACCTGCTCCGGGTCCTTTACCTGACTGTCAGGAGCGAACCGGAACTGTTCTCCAAAAAGATCAATTACTACAATTTCATCCAAAGAAATCCCTTTTTTGCAAAATATCTGCATTCATTGGTTTGATGATTATGCCTTGGTCACATTATTTGAAAAATCATCCAGTTTTTTCAAAAGCGTGTCAATTTTTGAATGAGTCAGAATATCCTGTTGTGAAAATTTTTTTTCAGTATCTATTCTTGTTTCAAGATCTTCTTCAAGCTGTTTTATTTTGCTTGACAACTCACGATTTTCTGCCTTAAGCGCCTGACATAACTCAATCATAAAATCGATTTTGCTATTGATATCATCAAACTTAATTTCAATCAGATTTTTAACCAATTCCATAGTCTCTTTTAAGCTAATTTAAGCCAAGTATAGTTCAAAATATCTTACAAAGTCAAGCAATTCATTCCATATCAAAGGATCAAAGATTGCACTGTTTCAAGGTCTTCAAGCGTATTCACACCCATGACCTGACGATGATCCGACATGGTAACCACTCCGATTTTTTCCTGTTTTTTCTGTGCAATTTCAATCACATCAGTCAAATAATATTCTGCCTGATTATTGTCAGGCTTGAGATCATTAATTGCGGATATAAGAAGCTGTTTTTCGAAACAATAAATCCCGGTATTCACTTTTTTAATCTTTTTTTCATCATCACTTGCATCAGCCTCCTCCCGGATACATTTCATTTGTCCAGTATCCTTGAAAACAATACGGCCATACCCGGCAGGATTTTCGATATCAGTTGCCAAAACTGTTATTTGATTATTATGGGTAATATGTTGGGCAACCAGATATTTAAGTGTGCTTTCCTGGATCAATGGGACATCTCCACATAAAACCAGCACATGTTTGACTTCTTGCCCCAGATCAGGTATTGCTGACTTGACAGCATCACCTGTACCCAGAAGTTGAGTCTGCAAGGCAAATTTAACATTAAAAAATTGTGTGATTTCTTTTTTCACTTCTTCGGCCTGATGACCGATAACCACATGGACATTATCTCCTGCAATTTTAACAGCACAATCCACCACATGGGATACCATCGTTTTCCCTGAGACCAGATGAAGCACTTTTGCTTTATCTGATTTCATCCGGGTTCCTTTTCCTGCTGCCAGTATAATGACTGCAAGTTCCTGATGTAAGTCCATAGTCCCTCTCTGCTGCAAATTTGTATGAAAACTGTTAAACATAGTAAAATAAAAGGGATGCCCAATTTCTTGGAAACACCCCCCTTATTGTAATAATTTTCAAATGAATGAAAATTTTTTTTACCTGTTGAAACCGATCTTCACTTTAAAGATTTTTTGATATTTATTCTGTAAATTGCTCTCCTAAGGGCAGCTTCTGCTCGGATAATATCCACCTTGGCGGATTTATCAGCAAGCCTTTTTTCTGCTCTTTGTTTGGCCTTCTCTGCACGGTCAAGATCAATATCCCTTCTTCTTTCCGCAGATTCTGCAAGTATGGTGACCTTGTCCGGTAAAACCTCCGCAAATCCACCATTTACAAAAAGATACCTAGTTGCGCCCTTTGAATCAATGTATTTCAAAGCCCCTGCATTCAGTGAAGTCAAAAAGGTCGTATGATTTTTAAGCACACCAAATTCACCTTCAGAACCCGGAGCAACAACACTTTGAACCTCTTCACTGACTACTGCTTTCTGGGGCGTTACGACTTCTAACATCAGTTTTTCAGCCATGATATCCCTCCGGATTTTTACATCGTTTTTGCTTTTTCAATGGCTTCTTCAATTGAACCTACCATACGGAAAGCCCCCTCAGGAAGATCATCATGTTTGCCTTCAATAATTTCCTTGAAAGATCTTACAGTGTCTTCAACTTTTACAAATTTGCCTGCCATTCCGGTAAAAACTTCGGCAACATGAAAAGGTTGTGACAGAAAGTTCTGAAGTCTTCTGGCACGCTGTACAGTAATTTTGTCTTCATCTGACAATTCATCCATACCCAGAATTGCAATAATATCCTGAAGTTCTTTGTATTTTTGCAGGGTCTGCTGGGTAACACGCGCCACATTATAGTGTTCTTCACCAATGTAAGCTGCATCCAGAATTCTGGAGGAGGAGTCAAGCGGGTCAACAGCAGGATAAATACCCAGCTCGGCAATCTGACGGGAAAGAACAACAGTTCCGTCAAGGTGACCGAACGTGGTTGCAGGAGCAGGGTCAGTCAAGTCATCCGCAGGTACGTAAACGCACTGAACCGCTGTAATTGACCCTTTGTCAGTAGATGTAATACGTTCCTGAAGTTCACCCATGTCAACTGCCAGTGTCGGCTGATAACCAACGGCAGACGGCATACGGCCCAGTGTTGCAGAAACCTCTGCACCGGCCTGGGTAAAGCGGAAAATATTATCAATAAACAAAAGCACATCCTGGCCTTCTTCATCACGGAAATATTCTGCGCAGGTCAGCGCTGAAAGCGCAACCCTAGCACGGGCTCCAGGAGGTTCTGTCATCTGGCCGTAAACCAGTGCACATTTTGGAAGAACACCGGAATCTTTCATCTCATGGTACAAATCATTTCCTTCACGGGTTCTTTCACCTACACCACCAAATACAGAAATACCACCATGCTGCATGGCAATATTATGAACCATTTCCATCATGATAACGGTTTTACCAACACCGGCACCACCAAACATTCCCATTTTTCCACCGCGTGGGAAGGGAACAAGAAGGTCAATAACCTTTACACCGGTCTCAAGAACCTTAACTGTTGTATCCTGCTCAATGAACGAAGGCGCATGGCGATGAATAGGGAGCATTTTTTCCTGAGAAATAGGCCCAAGACCATCAACCGGACGTCCGACAACATTAAGAACACGCCCCAGAGAGGCTTCACCAACAGGCATCATGATCGGAGAACCTGTATCTTTTACAACCATTCCTCTTTGAAGGCCATCAGTTACATCCATCCCGATACATCTTACAACATTATCACCTAAGTGCTGTGCCACTTCAATAACCAGATTGTCTTCCATGTCACCTATGGTGGGATTGGTTACGGTCAAAGCAGTCAACACCGGTGGAAGCTTTCCAGGTTCAAATTCAACGTCAATTACTGCGCCGAGTACCTGTACTATTTTTCCTATATTTTCAGCCATTTTCTTCTCCTATAAAGCTGTTTTCATATTAAGTATATCTAATTTTATCCTTTAAGTGCTTCCGCACCACCGACAATATCCATCAGATCGGCTGTAATACCGGCCTGTCTGGTTTTATTGAATATTGTCTGGAGTTCATCAACCATATCCTCACATGCTTTGGTCGCATTTTCCATCGCTCTCATTCGGGCGGCATGCTCGCTGGTTGAAGTCTTGAGCAGTGCATCATATATCTGAATAAAGATATTCTTTGGAAGCATTTCACCAAGCAACGCATCAGACGATGGTTCACAAATATGCTCAGGAAGAAACCCTGCATCTGCAGCAGATTCCTTTTCTCCAGCCACAGCTTCAAGTGAAGGTATGGGAAGAATCTTTTTTATAGTTGCTTCCTGTCTTGCCATGCTAACAAACTCAGAATAAATCAGATATACCTCATCAACAGCTCCATCAAGGAAACTGTTTATCATTTTCTGTCCTGAAGAGGATGCAACAGCAAATTCTATAGTACCGCCCACGACACCGATATGCTGATCTTCGATCCGATGAGGGTATTTTTTTGCCCAGTCTCTGCCCTTTTTACCAAAACACACCAGGGAGACATCTTTTTCTTCAAGCTCTGATTTAATAAATTTTTCAGCTTTTGTAATTAAATTTGTATTAAAACCGCCACAAAGCCCTCTGTCGGACGTACAGAGAATAACCACCACTTTTTGAACACTATCACGGGGGATAAGCAATGGGCTTGCATCCTCACCGGATTTACCGGCAATGCTCCCCAGAACTTCAGCAAACTTGCCAGCATAAGGCTTAAATGCTTCCATGGCATTCTGTGCCCCACGTAATCTTGAAGTGGCAACCATTTTCATGGCAGAGGTAATCTGTTTAGTCTTTTTGACACTGACTATTTTTAATTTTACTTCTTTTAAAGTTGCCATATGATCTACCTTTCAAGCTTATAGTTAATAAATATTCTAACGATCAATTCCAAAATTCCTAAAGGGTATCTTTGAATTCTTCGTCATAAGCTTCAAGGCATTGTTTGAGCTTGGCTTCGATTTCTGAAGTAATCTCTTTCTTCTCTTTTAAACCGGAGAAAATTTCAGGGAACCGATTCTCAACAAAGGTATAAAGACCTTCTTCATATTTAGCAACAGCGGTTTTTGGGTATTTATCAATATACCCTTTAGTCCCGGCATAAAGCGCTGTAACCATTTTTTCCATTGGAAGCGGTTTGAACTGCGGTTGTTTCAGCAGTTCAACCAGGCGCTCTCCACGGGTCAGCTGTCTTTGAGTCGCAGCATCAAGGTCTGAACCAAATGCGGCAAAGGCTTCCAGTTCACGGAACTGGGCAAGATCCAGACGAAGTGTTCCTGCGACCTGTTTCATGGCTTTAACCTGGGCTGCACCACCAACTCGGGAAACTGAAAGTCCTACGTCGATTGCAGGCCGAATACCTGCAAAGAAAAGTGCTTTATCAAGGAAAATCTGACCATCCGTGATGGAGATAACGTTGGTCGGAATAAATGCGGATACGTCACCTTCCTGGGTTTCAATAATTGGAAGTGCTGTCAGGGAACCTGCACCCAGCTCATCGCTCATTTTCGCAGACCGTTCCAGCAGACGTGAATGGTTGTAGAAAATATCACCCGGGAAAGCTTCACGTCCCGGCGGACGTCTGAGAAGCAAAGATACCTGGCGATATGCAGCAGCCTGTTTTGAAAGATCGTCATAAATAATCAGGGCATGCTCACCTTTATCTCTGAAGTATTCACCCATGGCACATCCTGCATAGGGAGCCAGGTACTGCATGGCTGCAGGCTCTGATGCAGAGGCAATGACAACTGTTGTGTATTCCATCGCACCATGTTCTTCAAGGGCTGCAACAACCTGAGCAACGGTTGATTTCTTCTGGCCGCAGGCAACATAGATACATTTGATGCCGCTTTCTTTCTGGGCAATGATCGCATCAACTGCAACCGCTGTTTTACCGATCTGACGGTCACCGATGATCAGCTCACGCTGGCCACGACCCACAGGTGTCATCCCGTCAACCGCTTTTGCACCGGTATAGCAGGGTTCATGAACCCCTTTTCTGGCAATAACACCCGGAGCAACCAGTTCCATATTCATATAAACATCGGAATTGATTGGACCTTTACCGTCAACCGGCTCACCTGTTGTGGTGACAACACGTCCAAGAAGGGCTTCACCGACAGGGACTGAGGCAATACGATCGGTTCGTTTTACCACATCACCTTCTTTAATGACCTTATCATCACCCAGAATCGCAACACCGACGTTATCAGATTCAAGGTTCAATGCAAGCCCCAGAATCCCGCCGGGGAATTCAACCAGCTCCATTGCTTTTACTTTTTCAAGGCCATATACACGGGCAATACCATCACCCGCAGAAAGTACAATTCCAGTTTCACTCAGATCGACGTCTGCATCAAAACCTTTGATCTGGTCTTTTATTATTTGGCTTATTTCTTCTGCTTTAATTTCCATTAGACACTCTCACCTTTTTTTAATGTTTCTCTCAAATTAATCAGCTGAGTTTTAACGCTGCCATCCAGAACAAGGTCCCCAATTTTTGTAACAACGCCGCCAATAAGGCCTGGGTCCTGCTCAACATTCAGAACAATATTCTTCCCGGTTTTTTTTGACAGGGCTTGTTTAATTTTATCCACTGCGTCCTGCGAAAGTTCTGATGCAGAAACGATAGTGGCCTTGACAACACCCTTGAGTTCATCTGCCAGGTCATTATAATATGTAGCAATTTCCCGTAAAAAACCAATCCGTTTCTTATCAAACAAAAGAACCAGAAAAGATTTCATGATGGCTGACAGGTCTGTGGCATCTAAAACAGCCTTAAGAACTTTTTTTCTGTCATTCTTGTTATACAAAGGGTTGATCAGTGTTTTTTCAAAGCCTTCCTGTGTATTAAACAGATCGACAACCGCCCCGAGCTCTTTATTATACTGCTCTGCCTGACCGTCTTCCTGGCCGATAAGAATCAATGCTTTAGCATAACGCTTTGCTACTACTAAATTTTTCATTATGCCACCACCTTTTTCAAATATTCATCAACAAGTTTATCCTGATCATCCGATGAAATAGAGGCAACAATGACTTCCTGAGCTTTTTCAATGGCTTTTTCAACGATCTCCTGTTGAAGCTTCATTCTGGCTGATTTAAACTCCTGTTCAATATTGCGTTTGGCCATTTCTTCCAGTTTTTCAGCCTGGGCTTCTGCGCTCTCAATGATCCTGGTCTTTGCCTCCTGACCCTGCTTAATATAGTCAGAAATAATCTGTTTGGATTCCTGTTCAATATTTTTAAATTTGGCCTGATAATCAGCAAGGTTTTTTTCAGCTTCTGCCTTTTTTGACTCCAGTGCTTTAATCTCATCCTCAATTCCCTTGGCTCGAGATCTTAACAATGAGGGGAGGATTTTTGAGGCAATAAAGATCACACCAATGGCAAGAAGTGCAAAATTCAGCGTTTTCCAGGTGTCATTTGATGTCCATGCATTATGCACTTCACCATGACCACCACTTGATGCCGCCCAGAGAATGCTGAAGGTTGTCAACAGTATTGCTGCAACAAATAATGATGTTCGCAGCAGTTTAATTTTCATCCCAGTTTTTTTCATCAGAAAGCCCTCCCAAGAATCTTTTCACCGATGGCTTTGGCAAATACCTCCACCTCGCTTTCAAGCGCTTTTCGGGCCAGCTCGGTTTCTTCTGCCACCTGCTTTTTGATCTGAGCAAGATTGGCCTGAGCTTTCTTGTTAATCTTATCGATTATTTCCTTTTCTTCTTGAGATGCTTCGTCCAGAAAGGCTTCTTTGTTTTTCAAGCCTTCGGATCTGGCTTTTTTCAATCCGTTTTTATACGCATCTTCACCGGCAACAAGGGCAGTTGCGGCCTTTTCAGCCCCATCCTGCATCCCTTTTATTTTTGCCTTTCTTTCCAGAAGAACGTTACGAATCGGTTTGTACAAAACCAGATTGAGCACAAAAAGCAGAACAAGGAAATTGATCATCTGATATACGGTTGATATATCAGGAATCACAGTTATCATAAAATTCCCTCCGCCAGTTAATAATTATTAAAAATTCAATCACTTATATCCTACTGACTGTTCTTGGTCCAAAAAACAGCCTGAATTCAAATCAAATCGAGACTTGAGTAACATTCAGACAGTCATTTGTCAATATTATATAGAAAAATTGAACACCAAAATATTTTAGGGTTTACGAAGGAGTTATTTCAAAATGCAGACATCTGTTTTGAAGCTAAAAAAATGCGTTTATCTGAATTTAATTTTTTATAGTTAAATTTTCCAGGCCTGTCTCAGGTCATCCATATTATCCATAAGAATTTTCATGAATACAGTTTCCATTGCAATCATCTGGTGATCTTTTTTTCTCAGCCACTCAGACAACCATGCAAACCGTAGTGCCAGTACATACTCCGGGAACAGCTCCCAACCGGCATCATAAAAAAAGTTCTGTGCTCTAAGGGTATGCAAGAATGTTTGAATCATTTCCATCACAAGACCTTCTGGATTCTCTATCCCGGCGCATCCAACCAGATTTGCCGCATCATATATCTGCGGCTTTATTCCTAAAAATTCCCAGTCAATGACAGCTTTGATCTGATCCTTATCCCAGATCACATTCAGCGGATGAAGATCACCATGACAAAACCCCATTGGCAGATGATCATGAACACGCATGAACCGATTTTCCAAAAAGGTCAAAAAAGGAAAAAATTGTTGATACCATTCTGGGTCAAATTTCTTTATTTGTGAAAATAATTTATAGATATAAATTTTGATTGAAAATTTTTGCAGTGGCAGATTTTCCTCTATCCCGTTAGATGCTGCTTTCATTTTTCCCAGGAAAAATGAAAAGCTTTCTCCCATCCGGAAAGAATGAAGATAATCCGGCCGAACCAGAATCGAACTGCTCAAAAAAGGAGAAAGACCATAAAAATGGTCTTTCCAGAAAGGTAAAAATTCACCATAAATTGTTTTTTGATAGCCAAGGGCCATATCCAGCCCCTGTTTATTCAGATAATCAACGGCAATGGCAACCGTCTGGCGGCTCTCAAATTTATACTTTGAAAATTTTTCGATTAGAAACAAGTCATTGGATTGATTCTGAATCACTGTTCGGGAAACCGTTCTTTCAGGAGATCCTTCTATCGCAATATCCGGTCTTTGTTTTCTGTAGTTGAAACTCCATTGATCATTCAGCCAATCAATAAATTCATTGCAATTTTTGTCAAAGAATTCTTCCAATCTGCCTTTCCAATTGCTCTTTTGGAAGCGCCCCGGTGAGCTTATCCACAATATTTCCATTCTTAACCAGTAACAGGGTTGGAACACTTGAAACCGCATACCGTGATCCTGTGACTGGATTTTCATCCACATTCAACTTGGCAATTTTCAACCGGGCTTTATATTTTTTGGCCAAATCATCAAGAACCGGAGCAAAACTTCTGCACGGACCGCACCATGGCGCCCAGCAATCTACCAGAACCGGCAATGTGGACGCTAAAACCTCCTGATTAAAATTCTGATCCGTAACATCCACGGTCCGACTAAGCGTATCCACAGGCAATGGGACTTTGCACTTTCCACAGACCGGTTGATCGTCTATCCGGGACAAGGGGACTTTGTTTTTTGCCCTGCAGGATGGACACCTGATAATCACATGCATATCATTCATTTTTTCCCCCCTGAATATGTTTATGAACTATAACAAAGCAACAATCTCTTTTCCATATCCCTGAGCCGCTTTCAGGCCACCTTCGATACGACTTGTTTTAAGCATCAGAGGGCCTGAAACCATTTTCATGCCATAAATATGCTGCATGGTTTCAAATATTCTTTCCGCAGCCTCTCCACTCCAGCCGTATGCGCCGAATGCGCCGCCAGGTTTATCATTTAATCCTGCTCTTTCAGCAATAAAAAGCAATTGCTTCATTCCCTGAATCATTTCACCATGGTAGGTTGGAGAGCCGAATGCATATCCATCATACCCTTTTAAGTCTTCTTCGTTTTTAATTTCAGTGGCTTTTTTTACAATGGCTTCATGACCTGAAATTCTGATACCTTCAGCAATAAGATTAGCAATACCTGTTGTTTCCTCAGCCCTTGTTGCATATACAATCAATACTTTTGCCATACGTCCTCCTTAATTTATTCAGATTTAAATATAATATTCAGATTTACCATTTTTATGTCCCGGGCACCTGTCATAAACATGGCTTTTTTTAATGTTTTCCGGATGTGATCAAAATGCAGTTTGACGCCCAGGCTTCCGGCCCCGACCGCAGCACGGATAATATCTCGGCCCAAAAAAACCGCATCTGCACCCAGAGCAAGCATTTTTAAAACATCATATCCGGTTCGGATACCGCCATCTGCGGTTATGGTCACCGAGTTCCCCAGTTTTTTCCGGATCAATGGCAGTATGGTCGCAACCCCGGGTGTTGAATCCAGTACCCGCCCGCCGTGGTTGGATACAGAAATCACTGACACACCGGAATCCATACATTTTTGTGCTTCATCCGGCAGCATGATTCCCTTGGCAATGAACGGAAGTTTTGTAAAATTCACCAACTCTTCAATCTCTTTGATACTTTTTTTAAAAACAGGCTGACCATGGGCAGCCATAATGGTTGATCCGCAGCCGTCCAGATCAATACCCACAGCTTTACAGTTCAATTCTTCCGCTTGTTCGATCAATCTTTTTAAAACATCCTGGGATCTGGGTTTAAATATGGGAATTCCGTATCCCTCACAGGCCTTCATGGCTTTTAAGGATGGATTATCCTCTGGCGTATAAAACCAGGTGTCGCCCCGAAGCCCAATAGTTCCTGCTTCTTTTGCACCCTTGAGCACGGACATGCAGAACTGGGTTTCATCTATTGCATCATTATATTTTTGAGCCCCTGCAGTGGATGATGCCAGAACAGGCAAATCCAGGTCAATCCCCAAAAAACTGCACTTAGTGTTTGGTTCAAAATGATCCCCGAGAACAGACATGTTCAATTGAACCTGAGCCAGGGCCTGTACATTTGCACGAAAAGAATATCCCTGGCCTGCGCCGCCCAGCCCGATCGGCTTGCCATAGGCTTCCTTTTGACAGATTTTATCAAAATTTCCGTCGCAAAACGGATATGCCGCACAAATCCCTTTGAGCTTTTTTCTTGCCATATCCCTTACCTGGTCCAGAGATTCGGGCATATCATCTCTATGTATCATCATTCTTTCATCTGCTTTGCAAACCGGACAGATTTCAGGTTTGTTATCGGCATCAATTTTTTCATGACAGACAGAACAATACCATCTGTTAATAACCTGCGTATTAACAGACTGATGATTAACAGGCTGGCTCATAGATTTTCTCCTTTTAACAATTCGGGATCAGTCAAAGATATCATTCATTTTTAATTTAGCAAAGCAATATTCAGACCATTTTTTTGATCAAACCATAAAAATAACTTAATTTAAAAAATGAATGCCCTATTTTTTGTGTCCCAGACTCTAATCTGTTTACTTTAGCCTTGCAATTCCGGCACAAATTGTGCAAACTTTCAGATCATTAAGTTTTTATTCAGTTAACTATATTTCTATCACATACCGCTCAAAGGAGACATAACCGCAATGGAAAAACCAATCCTGTATGCTTTAAGCACTTGCAGTCATTGCAAATCAACCAAAAAACTTCTTTCAGAATGCAATGTCGAATATGATTATATAGAAGTTGACGATCTGGAAGGAGAAGAACGCAAAGCCATACTAAAAGACATCAAAGCAATCAATCCGCGATGCTCTTTTCCCACCATTAAAATAAATGAGACAGTGATTGTCGGTTATAAAGAAAAACAAATCAAGGAGGCACTGGGTATTAACGATGAAAGTTGAACAACTATATGAAATGTTAAAAAAATCACAGGAAGCCAAAGGGATATATTTCAATAAAGATATGGATCTGGTGTATGAACTTCTTGAATCGCTTCTCCTCAATAAAGACCGATATGGCTATATGGCCTGTCCGTGCCGACTTGCCTGCAACGATCGTGATAAAGACAAGGATATCATATGCCCCTGTGTCTACAGAGCCCCGGATCTGGAAGAATATGGTGCCTGCTACTGCGGATTATATGTGTCCCGGGCATTGCACAATAATGAAATTCAGTCCCAGGATGTTCCGGAAAGAAGACCCCCTGAAAAATCATTTAATTTTTAAGGAGAATTCTTATGGATGACTGCACTGTGCCTGTTATGAATACAGGACTTAGAGGGATCGATGTGGCCAGCTCAAAAATATGTGATGTTCGTGGAAAAGAAGGCAAACTGATTTACCGCGGATTTTTAATTGAAGATCTGGCAAAACATGCAACCTTTGAAGAAACCTGTTTTTTACTTTTATATGAGCGCCTGCCCAAAAAAAACGAACTGGTGCAATTTGACCAGAGTCTTAAACAGAAAAGGCGTGTTCCGGAAAATATTTTTTCATTTCTTGCGACATTGCCACAGGACATGAACCCGATGGATGTTCTCCAGATGGCAACCCTGCTGCTCATTCAGCATGACCCGGATGCAACGGATCTGGAAGTTAAAACAACCTTATTCAGTGCGGAAAATCTTATTGCAGGAATTGCCACGATTACGGCAGCCTGGGATCGGATCAGAAACGGGAAAAAGGTCATTGAACCGGACAATTCCCTGGGTCATGGCGCAAATTTTCTGTATATGCTCAAAGGTGAAAAACCCGATGAAGAAACCGCCCGGTTTTTTGATACCAGCCTGGTTTTGCACGCGGAACATTCTTTTAATGCATCTACGTTTACAGCAAGACAGGTTGCATCTACACGGGCGCATATTTATGCCGCAATATCGGCAGCCATAGGTTCTCTTTCCGGCGCACTGCATGGCGGAGCAAATGTCCGTGTCATGCAGATGTTAAAGCAGATCGGATCGGTTGATAAAATAGACGCATATATTAATAATATTCTAAGTTCCGGTGGTCTGATCATGGGCCTGGGACATGCGGTCTATCAAACCGATGACCCCCGTGCCATTATCCTTGCGCCTATGAGCCAAAGAATGGGACAGATCGCCAACCAACCCCAATGGTATGAACTTTCAAAGGAATTAGAAATCAAGGGCAAGGCAGCATTTAAAGCAAAAAAACAAAGCGAAATTTTCTGCAATGTTGATTTTTACAGTGCTTCCCTGTTTCACGCCATGGGGATTGCCACGGATCTTTTCTCTCCGTTGTTTGCGGTCTCACGGGTCAGCGGATGGTCTGCCCACGTTATTGAAGAACAGTTTGCAATGGCTGCACCCAAACCCTCTTTGTATCGTCCTGGCGCTGCATACGTTGGTGAGTACTGCGGTCCGGATGAATGTGTATTTATTGATTTGGATAACCGTTAATTAAAAAAAGGATAAAAACAAATGAAAGTCTGGCAATGTAGTGTCTGCAAATATGTTCACAAAGGAGATGCGCCACCTGAAAAATGCCCGGTCTGCGGTGTTGACAGCAGCAAATTCATTGAAATTGATGAAGCATCCATTCCTGCTAAATCCCCCCGGAAAAAAGGGGGTTCTGAAGAAAAAACAACCTCACCTGTTCCGAAAGCGGCTTCAGCAAGAACCGTATATGAACAGATCAACGCTGCACTCTTAAAGCACCATGCCCACCCGATATCGGTTCACACCCCCAATGGTGTGCTGCCCATAGCCGTTATTCTGTTTGTTCTGGCCTGGTTTTTTGATTCGCAATTATTTGTAAAAGCCGCTGTTATTAATCTGGTTTTTGTTTTCTGCGCACTGCCCCTGGTTATTTATACCGGCATTTTGGAATGGAAAACCAAATACAACCGTGCACTTACGACTATTTTTAAAATCAAGATAACCGCTGCTGCAATCACCTGTGCATCCTGCATTATCGTTCTTGTATGGTATCTGTTTAACCCGCAGATCCTGAACTCATCCGTTGCCTGGGTCTTTCTTGCAATCAATATTATCATGCTTTCCGCAGCAGGAATTGCAGGTCATATTGGAGGAAAACTGGTATTTAAGGATTAGACCGCTACACCTCAGATCTTTAATACGATTCCCACAGGACAATGATCTGATCCGAACACATCATTATCGATAAAGGCCTGGGTCACCCGGCCTTTATCGATCAGATCCCGGGTCACAAAAAAATAATCAATCCGCCACCCGGCATTGTTTTTTCTTGCATTAAACCGATAAGACCACCACGAATATTTAACCGTGTCCGGATAAAAATGTCTGAACGTATCCACATATCCATCCTCCACCATACGGTCCAGCACATCTCTTTCAATTCTTAAAAATCCGGAACTTTTTGAATTCGGACCTGGATTTTTCAGATCAATTTCATTGTGAGCTGTGTTGAAATCGCCAGTAATAATAAGACTTTTTCCTTCATTCCGGAGAGTTCTGGCATAGTCTAAAACCCAGTTGTAAAAATCCAGTTTATATGCCAGACGTTCATCACTCATCTGGCCATTGGGAAAATAAATATTAAACAACGTGAATGTTTTAAAATCCAGTTGAATCACCCGGCCTTCTCCGTCAAATTCAGGACGGGCAAAATCAGTGATGACCTTTTCAGGCATCTGTCTGGCATACGCCGCAACACCGCTGTATCCTTTTTTCACCGTTGAATATGACCAGAAAGACTGATAATCAAGCAGATGAATCATTTCCTGGGTGCGTTGATCTTCCTGGAGTTTGGTTTCCTGAAGCAGCACAATATCCGCATCAAGTGCTGAAACACTCTGCAAAAAATTTTTTTTTATAACTGCCCGCAGCCCATTTACATTCCAGGAAATTATTTTTAAGCTGTTTTTTTCGAACATTTTTTTCCCCGATAGTTATATTTTTGTCTCATGATACAGACCTGTATCATGCAGAATATTCTCATTCAAATACGCAATTTGCCGTTTTGAACCAAATAAAAAGGGCTGATCATTTATAACCAACCCTTTTTTCAACCCGACAAAATATAATAATCTAAATTATTGTTTAATTTTCCTGATCTGCCATATAATCATCATACATGGTTTCAAGCGTCAATTTATGTTTCTTTTCTTCCTGTGCCAGAATTGAAAAAACTTTTTTACCTGCTGCATCATCTGTCTGTTCAGAAAGCATGGTATATAGTTTTGTCGCTTTTTCTTCTCTTTTCATGGCGATTTTAAGAATTTCCGGCATGGGCATGCCTTCTTTGTATTCTATTTCCACCATATAATCACTGATTTTCAGATCAGTCACTTCCTTGAATTCATAGGAATCAATTTTTTCTTTATTCCCAGCCATATCAGAAAGAAGTGTCACATGCTTTTTTTCTTCTTTTGCAAAATTTTCAAAAACCTCTTTAAGGGATGTCCGGGTCGCCTGCCTGGCTAAAGATGTATAAAATTGAACAGCCTGCTTCTCTCCATCAATCGCAAACTCCAATATTTCATCAATTGATCCAAATTCCATTTTCATTTAACCTCTCCTCTTTTTTAACGAGTTTAATTCTATAAAATTATTCTGATTATCAATTTCAATTTAAAGTGCAAAATGAATACCATACCTTTAAACTATAAACATTGAATATATACATACAAAAGCATTGAATGATCAATTAAAAATTTATTTTTTAAAAATATCTTTCAGTGCATCTTCTACAGTTTTAAATTCAAAATCACAACCTGACTGAATAAGGCGAGTTGGAACAACCTTCTGACTCTGAAGCAGACTTTTTCCCAGTTCACCCATGAAAAGCCTGATCACACATGCCGGTGCAGGCATAAATGCCGGACGATTTAATGCCCTGCCCAGGCTTTTAGCAAGCTGTTTCTGCTGAACAGGCTGCGGGCCCACCAGATTAAAAACGCCGGCAAGATCCTGTTCTTCAATGATAAATTCAACTGCCTGTTCCAGATCTTTTATGTGAACCCAGGGAAACCACTGTTTCCCGCTGCCGAGAGGGCCGCCTGCGAAAAATTTAAATGCAGGAACCATGGTGGATAAAGCACCTCCATTCCCAAGGACAACCCCCAGACGCAAGATGGACACACGGACATTCTTATCCTTTGCCTTTAGCGCCTCATTTTCCCAATCCCTGCACACATGAGCCAGAAAATCCTCACCCGGTTCTGAATCCTCATTTAGCAGTGCGTCCCCGCAATGGCCATAAATTCCCACTGCCGATGCAGACAATAATTGTTTTCCAGTCCCATTTTTGATAGCCTGAACAATATGCCGGGTGGTCAAAATTCGCGAATTATAAATATCCTGTTTATATTTTGGCGTCCAATAACTGAAAATACTTTTTCCGGTCAGATTAATAATGGTATCTGCCTGATCAATTTTTTCCTGCCAGTCACCTTGAACAGTAGTATCTGCACTTATCCATTCAAAATTCATGAATTCTTTTGAAAACGGATGATTTTTTGATGTTCCGACACCGGAAACATGATAATTTTTCAGCAATAAATACCTGGATAGATTTTTTCCTATGAAACCCGAGGCGCCTGTAATCATAATATTTTTCATACTGCCTCCTCCATGACCTCATTATACGGCAACGATAATTAAAACCACTGAAAATACAGGTAAAACTCTAATTTTACGAGTGCTTTCATGACTAAAAAACATAGTTATTTTACGAAAAAAAACAAAGGCTACGATTGAAGTTACGAACACAAACAATCGCACACATGATCTGGGGCCAGGAAAAAAACAATCCACAGCTTGTTATACTATCTGTCAAAACACTATAGAAAATAAATCTTTATTCCAGCTTCTTTTTAAGAGTTTCCAACAATTTATCAAAAGTTCTTATGGATTTAAACTGAGCTCTGTAATTTCCAACCAGGTTAAGGCCTACCACCTGTATATTCTGCACCTTCCAGACATTTCCTTCTGCCTGGTACAGGCTGTAATTAATCGGAATTTCATTGGTGTCGGTAATAATTTTTGTATCGATCGTTGCTTTTTTATCTTTAACGTCATCCTTTACATACACGATCTTCTCATTTGTGTAAGATTCAATTTTCGAAATATAGGTGTCTTCCAGAAGCTGACTGAACAATTTTATAAATTCTTTTTTCTCTTCCTGGGTTCCGCTTTTCCACAGATTTTTAGCAACACTTGATTTCGACATTTTTTCAAAATCAAACCGCTCACTGATTTTATCTTTTAAACGGGTTCTTCTTTTTTCAGTATTTTCATCCCCTTTCAGCGCTGGATCCTTTAATATATCCAGTATTTGATCAATGGTTGTTTGAAGCTGTTCCTGTGCAACGGAGGCCACAGCATGATTTATGGGAGAAAGGATACAAACCGCTGTAAAAATTAAAAGCACCTGTTTAAAAAATTTCATAAAACTCCTCTTTGAAAAAAATCTTTTTTAAATATTGAGCAACGTTTTATAGGCATCATTTGCATTTGCCTGGATATTGAACACACTGTCCAGTTTTGTTAATGCAAGCGCATTCAGGACATTGGCACCAAGGCCTGTCAATACAAACTGTTTGTTATCTTTTTTGCTCCATTGGAGTCCTTCAACAAGGGTTGCAATCCCGGAACTGTCCATAAATGAAACTCCGGAAAGATCAACTATCACCCCCTTGACTCCTTTTTCAAACAATGGAAGAAGCTTGTCCCTTAAATTGGGTGAACTGAACATATCCACTTCACCGTCAACTTTAATGATACCGATATTTTCTTTTTCGTTGCTTTTAATTTTAAAGCTCATAATTCCACTATTTCTCAAAAACGTATTTACTGACCAATTCTTCCAGACTGATAGATGATTCTGTTTCCATTAAAGAATCATTATCCCCCAATATCTCATCAGAACCACCCGGTGACAGTTTGATAAATTTATCCCCTATCACACCCTTGGTACGAATTGAAGCAATCGTATCATCTGTAATCTGTGTTCCTTTTTTGATTTCCATTTGAACGACGGCTTCATTTTCATCCAATGTAATTCGTTTAACTTTTCCCACAGGCACACCTGCAATTTCAACTGAAGCTGCGACCTCAAGTCCCTCAATAGAACCAAACCTTGCTTCAATCATATAGGCATCAGAACCGAACAGATCGACACCGCCCAGATTAACCGACAGGTATACCAGGCAAGCGATCCCCACCATCATAAAAATACCGACTGAAATCTCTGTTTTTTTCCCAAACATAATAGATAATCTAAATCCTATAATAATAAAGATGTCAAGATATAATCCACAATAAGAATTGAAAGCGAAGTCACAACAACAGTATTGGTCGTTGCACGACTGACACCTTCTGTTGTGGGCTCCGCAGAAAATCCCATAAATGTGGAAATCCAGGCAATCAATCCGCCAAAACAGAATGATTTTAAAATTCCACCGTAAATATCAGTAAAAGTGACCGCGGAAACTATTCTTCCGATATAGGCCCCTTCATTTACCCCTAAGAGTTTGACGCCCACAAGGTAGCCGCCGGCAATCCCTACAAGATCAAAAAAGGCGGTCAACAGCGGCAGAGAAATGATGCCTGCCAGAATTTTGGGGCTGATAACATATTTAAGAGGATCAATCGCCATCATCTCAAGTGCGGGAAACTGATCCGTGATTTTCATGATTCCGATTTCAGCGGCAATGGCAGACCCGGCTCTTCCGGTTACCATAAGTGCACAGAGCACCGGCCCAAGTTCCCTGATAATGGAAAGAGCAACCATGGTTCCCAATGCAGCTTCTGCGCCGAACTGGCTCAAGGAATAATACCCCTGAATACCTAAAACCATACCGGTAAACAATGCCGTAACAAAAACGATTAAAAAAGACTTGGAACCAATAAATTCAATTTCCTTGACCAGACGAAAAAATCTGAAGGGCAGAACAAATGCCTGGAAAATACTCACACATAAAAAAATACCGCTTCTTCCAAAAACCTGAATGCAGTTTAAAGTATACCGACCTAAAGATGCTGCAATTTCCAAATTAATAGACCCCTTTAATCAATCAGTATTTCATCTAAATAATTCTTGCTGGTCCGGGTAAACGGAATCGGACCTTCCGGATCTCCGTTAATAAACTGTTTTACTCTCGGATCCTTACTGTTTCTAATTTCTTGAGCTGTGCCGCTGGCAATAATATCCCCATAAAAAAGAATAATAATATTATCTGCAATCCTGAAACAGGATTCAATATCATGGGAAACAACTACAGTCGTGATATTCAGGGTTTTATTCAGATCCCTTATCAATTTATCAATCACCCCTGTTGAAATCGGATCAAGACCGGAGGTGGGTTCATCATAAAAAATAATTTTGGGATCCATTACAATTGCCCGGGCCAGCCCGACCCGCTTCATCATACCGCCGGATAACTGCGAAGGCATTAAATTTTCTGTCCCTCGCAACCCTACCATTTCAAGTTTCATGGTGACAATGGTTTTAATGATATTGTCAGCAATCTTGGTATGCTCTCTTAACGGAAACGCAATATTCTCAAAAATATTCAGATAATTAAAAAGTGCTGACCCCTGAAACAGCATGCCCATTTTTTTTCTCAATACATACAGTTTTTTCTTACTCAGGCCGGTCAGATTTACCCCGTCAAAATACACAGCGCCGGAATCTGCCTGTTCAAGACCGGTGAGCTGCCTGAGCAATGTACTTTTACCCGAGCCGCTTCCACCAAGGATTACGGTCACCTTCCCCTTTTCAAAATGGCAGTTTAAGTTGTTTGATGCAACTATGTTTCCGTACCGTTTTACAAGATTTTCTACTCGAATCATGGTTCTTTTATCTGCTGGGTTATTAGATTTTTTTTAAACCGTGCTAAATCTCTGTCAAATATATTTTTTATAGATAGCGTACCCGATATGTCGTGTCAACGATAATTACAAAGATTGACAAACTATAAAAGGCTTTATATAAAAAAACATGACCATGATCAATAATATATTTGGGCAATTGACCGCCAGTCCGCCAAAAGATCTGACAGCATGCATCAGAAAAGTAGAGCGTCTGTCCAACTGTATTGAGATCGCCAATCTGATCAATTCAGAACTTTCCATAGGCAAACTGCTTTCCAGCGTTATGGAAACCACAAAAAAAGCCTTTACTGCAGATGCTGTCAGTCTGCTTTTAATTGATGAGCCCACCGGAGACCTGACATTTCAGATCGCTCTTGGCGATGTAAGCCAGGAAATAAAAGAAATCTATCGCCTTAAAAAAGGAGAAGGCATTGCCGGCAGGGTTGCCCAGACAGGTATTCCTTTGAATATTGAAGATGTTTATGATCACCCAGATTTTTCACCGGATTATGATAGAAAAACCAGTTACAGAACCCGGGCCATGTTGTGTGTACCGTTAAAAGTCAGAGGAGAAATTATCGGTGTTATCCAGGTCATCAACAAAATGACAGAACCCTTTGTCTTCACATCAGAAGAGCTGGAAATGCTGATAACCATCAGCAGCAGTGCAGCCGTTGCCATTGATACGGCAAAAATGCATAGGATCATCATTCAAAGAGAAACCCTTGAAAGAGATTTAAAACTGGCCAAGGAAGTACAGGAAAGTTTTCTGCCCAAATCCCTTCCGGAATATCAAACCTATACCTTTTCAGCAGTCAATGAGCCTGCCCTGGAAATCGGCGGTGATTTTTATAATTTTTTCAAACTGCCGGCAAACAAGCTGGGTATAGTATTGGGAGATGTCTCTGGAAAAGGAATATCTGCTTCTTTGTTTATGGCAAGGCTGACATCAGACCTTTTATATTATACCCTTTTATATCCAGAACCCAGGACATTGCTGGCCCAGGTCAATAATGTCTTATGCGAACGTGCCAAAAGAGGTATGTTTGTCACCATGGTCTACCTGCTTTTAGACACGGTTGAAAACCGGATCATCATGGCAAATGCAGGGCATATGTCTCCTGTTTACACGGATGAAGACGGCGCACGGCTTTTAGGACATGACAGCAAAAAAGGCCCCCCTTTAGGCATTATCCCGTTTGTTGAATTTGAGCAGGAAACATTTCATATTGAAGACAATTCAAGCATTGCCCTGTACACAGATGGAATTATCGAAGCCAAGGATAATGCAGGAGAATTATATGGTATCCGGCGACTGCTCAAGATCATTCAGGATCAGCCGAATGATCCAAAGATGATCTGTGACGCCGTAACCCGGTCCGTGGACAGTTTTACAACAGCAGAAGGCCACAGTGATGATTTGACCTTGCTTGTGTTCAGTCATCATTCAAATTTGCCAGAAACTTAAAATACGGTATACTTTATGGAATCAAAACCGATTCATCTGAACATAAAATCACATCCCAGAAATCTTGCCCGGATACGAAAGGAAATTTCAAATGCAGCCGCTGTTACCAATCTGTCCGAAGAAATCATCTCAAGCATCATTCTTGCCGTGGACGAAACCTGTTCCAATATCATACGGCACAGCTATAAAAACAATCCTGACTGCCGGATCAATCTGACCATAGAATTGACCAGGGAATCTATTTGCATCACCATCAGGGACAATGGAGCCGAATTTGACATCTGTTCAGCTCAACCCAGAGATGTGACCGATGTCAAGCCCGGCGGTTTAGGTATCTACATCATCAAACAGGTGATGGACAATGTGGAATACTGCCGCACAAAAGATGGATACAATCAGATCAAATTGATCAAAAAACTGTAGAATACATTATTCCCCGGATAAAATCATCAATGTCAAATCATCTGACTGAGGGGCCAGTTGAGTTTTGCACTGTTCTTTTATCCAATTCATCTGTTGGTTGAGAGGCAACTCCTTTGACTGAACGAGCCATCGCAGAAAACCTTTCAAACCCAGTTCCTTGCCAATATCCTCTTTTTTGCCTGTTTTCATCCGACCTTCCGTAAAGCCGTCCGTATACAGATACAACCGTTTATCCTGAAGTGAAAATTTTCTGGCAGGATGCAAAACACCCAACATTACCCCTAAAGGCGGATCAGACGGTTCTATTTTTATAATGCCTTTTTTATTCACCAGAAACGGCGGAAGGTGTCCCACATTCACAATGGTGATCTCATTGGTGTCCGGATTCAGCCACCCACCCACAAAGGTTATGAACATGCCCCTTACACCGGTTTCACATAATTCATTGTTCATCAGCTGCACAATCTGGCTGACATCATCCAGAACTTTGCACAGGCACCTGAACAGAGAAACCGCTTTTGCCATCAGCAAAGCTGCTGATGTCCCTTTGCCTGAGACATCTCCCAGACAGAAACAGATCGTGCCGTCAGCTTTGGTAAAATAATCATAAAAATCACCGGACAGATGGTAGGCCGGGATATTGAAGGCCCCGACCTGCTGGATCTTATCAATATCCGGCTGAAGACTTTTTTGAATTTCCCTTGCGATATCCAGCTCATTTTCAAGTTTTTCTGCATATTCATCCCGTTCTTTTAACGAATTCTGAAGCTGCCAGGTTAATTCCTGATACGAGATATTATCTTTGACCAGTTTAAGATTCACATGGCCCATGACTGTCTCATAATTAATCTGAGGACCGACACTGAGCTCAAGCGCATCTGACGTTTCCTTTACCTGGTCCGGGAGAATTCTCAGCAGCAGTTCCACCTGATCTTCTGTCAGCTTGAACAGATGCCTGGCCTTTTTCTTAAGGCTAATCAGTGCATCTCCCTTGTCATGGCAGGTATAAACCGCATTGCACAAATCTGCCAGATACATCATTCCTGCCAGAACCGTCTGTTTTTGAGCATTTCCAAAATCCGCAGTTTCATCTTTATTAAAAAAATCATGATGAGAACCGATGGAAAATGAATAAATTGACGGAAGATTCCATTTTTTTGCCAGCATTGCACCCACACTGTCATGGGTGACATGAAACAGGTCCTCTTCCATTTTGCGACGCAAGGTGGGAAGATTTGAACGCAGCAGCGGCCAGCGGTCAACTTTTTCCGGTTCCATTGCAAATAAAGCCAGCAAACCGACATCCTGAAGCATTCCGGCAGTAAAGGCCTTTTCAACAGGACCATTTACAAGATAGCCCAACTGCTTGGCAGCCACTCCCCTGCGGATGGAATCTTCCCAGAAGCTGTCAATATCAAACCCGGGTATTTCCTTTTTTGACAATGCCTCTTTAACAGCAAAGCACAGCACCAGATTTTTTAAGCTTTCCATCCCCATGGCGATCACTGCATCCGAAATCGTCTGTACATTCTGGCGGAAACCGAAAAATGCTGAATTGACCAGTCCTAAAAGCTGTGCAGTCAATACTGGATTGACAGATATAAGACGAGCCAAAACATCCACATCCGCGTCTTCCCGCAATGTGTACTGAATGAGCTGCATAATCTGTTTATCCGGTATCGGCAGATCTTCAGGTTCAAATTCTTTATAAAAAGCTGCTGCCATCAAAACACACAGAAATTTCTTAAGCAGTAAATATCAATATACAAAAACACACACGCCTCCACTTTTAGAGTTGGTTATCAAGACTTTATCTTTTTAATGAAACTGTGCACTTAAGTCAAGAATTGATACAGATTTCGCCCCTGGTTTTTATCTGTTCAATATAGTGTTGCCAAGTGATAATCTTTGAGATATAAATTCAGAATTACTCACTAAACTGGAGGAATATCATACTATGTCCAAAAAAAGTCTGGCAGGTCAGGATGTTGAACGGCGCGAAGCTGAAAGAACAGATCTCAAAACAGATGTAAAACTGATAAAAGGCGAAGAAGAAATTGTTGAAGAAATTGAAAACAGCAGTCTTACCGGTCTTTTTATCAAAACAAACACACCTGAAAAATTACAAATTAATGACACAGTTAAGGTTTCTTTCATTGATGAAAATGGTATTGCGCGAAACCATGCAGGACAGGTTGTCAGAAAGTCCGAAAGGGGATTCGCCATCCACTACTGGAGAACCACCCCACCTCCGCCAATTGAGTAAAGTAAAAGATATCATCACAAAATTTGCTTGATGGTGCGCAGCTTTAATTGGGGATATCAGATAAATGATATCCCCAATTAAAACAATGGAGTTATATATATGTACAATGGATTTTTCGGTTTCAGGGAAAAACCGTTCAAGCTGATTCCAAATCCCAAATTCCTTTTTCTTGGCAAAAGCCATGAAAATGCATTGGCCCATCTGGCGTATGCCATATCACAAGGGGACGGTTTTGTTGAAATTACCGGAGAAGTCGGGGCTGGCAAAACAACATTGTGTCGCACATTCCTTGAAGATCTGGACAAAGACATAGAAGCTGCCTTTATTTTCAATCCTAAACTGACACCTGTTCAACTGCTCAAGATGCTTCATTTCGAACTGGGTATCAATTTTACATCTTCTGATATCATAGACCTGACCCATTCTTTGAATCAATTTCTGCTCAATAAAAAAGCCCAGGGAAAATCTGTTATCCTTCTTATTGATGAAGCCCAGCATTTGGGAAAAGAAACTCTGGAACAGCTCAGGCTTTTGTCAAACCTTGAAACCACCAGAAACAAATTACTCCAGATTGTCCTGGTCGGTCAACCCGAGCTCAGTACGCTTTTAAACTCATTTAATATGCGGCAGTTGCGACAGCGGATTAATTTAAGCTGTCATATACTGCCGTTAACTTTAGAAGAAACCCGGAATTATATTGATCATCGGATACTGATAGCCTCACGAACGCCTCAGAGCCTGTTTACGCCCAATGCCCAGAAAAAGGTTTATGAGCATTCAAAAGGAATACCCAGAAAAATAAATATTCTGTGTGACAGATCCCTTATCACCGCATACAGTCTGAACAAAAAAAAAATTAATGCGTCCATTGTCAATATTGCGGCAAAAGAACTTGAGGCGCATAAACCTTTTGACTATCCTGAGCTCTCAAAAGATACCAAAATTGCCTTGTGGCCTTTTTTAGCAGTAATTTTTTCCATTATTATTCTGTTTCTGGCATATAACCATATTCCGTCAAAATGGGTATCCGGCACATCCAGAAATGCAGGCCCCAAAACCCCTGCAATGGAAACCGGAAAGCAGATTGAACCAAACCCGCCTCTTTTATCAAATATTCCACATACGCAAACACGGGAAGAGGCATTGACCCATATTCTTTCCCTATGGGGAACCCAGACGCTACCCCTGTCAGAAAATTTATCCCGGCAGATTCAAAATGACCTTGATTTTTTTAAAATGACTTCTGTGCATCATAATTTTTTAATATTTCATGCTGAACACTGGGACAACCAGGTGGAAAAATTCAATCTGCCCGCTGTTCTCAAGCTTGTTTCAGATAAAGATTTACCGGCACAGTATATGGTTGTCAGCAAAATAACCCCTGATAATGAGTATGTTATTTCATTTCAGAATAAAAAAGACAGTTTTAAAATTTCAAAAAAAGACCTGCTCCCGCTTTTAGGCAAAGATATTTTTATCGTATGCCGGAATATCTTCGGATATACAGATATCATTTCCCAGGATTCTCCACGCTTTTCCGTGATGTCGATCAAACTGGTTCTCAGGCAACTGGGCTATACCGATATAGAACCTGGGCCGTTTTACGGTGAAGCGGTTAAAAAGGCTGTCAGACAGATTCAGAATACATACGGGCTGGATGAAGACGGGCTTGTGGGACCGATGACAAAACTTGCCCTGATCCGGGAGCAAAATGATCCATCCACCCCATTTCTAACAGACAAAACTTTGGCAAAAAGTACAGAGGGCAGCCTCAAATGAGTTCGATTCTAAAGGCATTGAAAAAAGCGGAACAGGACGGATCTTTGCATAGCAACAACCCGGATCTGAAAATAAACCTGCAAAGAATCTTTGATTCAAAATCCTGGACTTCCGCAAAGGGAAACACTTTTAAACTTCCCAAAATCCTGCTGGCCATTGGCATTCTTGCTATCACGGGTTTTGTATGTTTTCATATCGTATCAACAAACAACATACCGAATAAACCATCTTCTGATAATCGTCCAACTGTCCCAAAAACAGCACCGTCCCCCAAGCCGGCAATCTTGCCTGTAGTCACTCCTGAAGACATTCCTGAACTGAAGTATCCAGACCCGATATCTGAATCTCCAAAATTATCAGATCCCATGCCTGCAAATGAAACAGCCCAAAAAACGCAAACATCAGATTTAAGAACAGCAACCGAAAATATTACTGATGATAATAGTATAGAAGAAATCAAGGAGGATTCATCATTTAAAGTACAGGCTATTTCCTGGGCAAAGATACCGGAAGATAGAATTGCTGTTGTCAATAATACAATTGTGGCCGAAAATGATTTTATTCAGGATTATCGGATAGTGAACATTGGCAAGGATGAAATCATTGTGGAAAAATCCGGAAAAAAATTCAGTCTTAAATTCAAATATCGGTAAAATATCAGTCAATATCTATCCAGTACTGAGACCATTTGCATCTTTCTTTATACGGGTATTTAATCAGTTCGGTGGCCAGAATGGTAAAATCGCTGTTTCTAATCGTATAATACAATACCTGCTCCACATCCATAATCTTTTTTAACCCAACTGCCGCATAAAGCGTGATATGCTTGTCAACAACAAAGCATTGAACAGCGCCGGTGACAATTTTCATATCTGCTTCTGTCTGAATGTCAAACAGGTCGATCATGGTAATTTTAAATGGTTTGCCATTAAAATGATTGTCCGCCTGCGTCCGGGTCAGTTCACACTGCACAAAATTTTTAAAACTCATCTGAATTTTATTAAATTCAAACTCATCTGCAAAAACAGCGTTCACATAAACAAAAAGCAAACCGGAAAGCAGCATACATGTAAAAATTATTTTTTTCATCTGTCAGGCACTTTCCTTCATCAGATTTACAATAGCTTTAGACAGTTCTCTTAAGATCACCTGTTTTAAATGAACTGATCTCAAACCTGAAAATCTTGTGGACAAAAGGTCTTTGATCTGTGGCTCATGATAGCCGACGTCGATAATTACCGGCTTGGTATGATCCGCTTTCACTATACGATCAACAAAATCCTCCAGCGCCATATCCGGTACTGCATGATTGGCGATCACCATTTTGAATTTTTCAGGCTGCAGCTCAAACACATTCAACGCTGCCTGGGCTGAAGAAAAAAGGATCACACCATATCCCATTTTTTTGATAATCATTTGCGCCAGATGGGATCGTTTTTCATTTGGATCTACAATTAAAATGTTATTGTCCCCCTGAACATCCATATCCCGGGACTGTTTCAACCTGGAATTCTCCCATTTGTTCCCGTTAAACGGATGCAGGGAAGTGACATCCATTTTATAGGCTGAAGATGTAATAAATTCATCCACCCGGTCATCAGCAATCTGTGCAATAAATTTTTTATCCTGGGCAATATAATGCCTGAGCCAGTTACGATAATGATAATCATTGCCCTGAAGAATCAATACCTTGGGCCCGGCATCTGAATTAACCTGTATGGAATGATAGATTAATGGATCATAAGAAAACTGGGCCTGGGTTTCATTATAATTTTCCTCAACATATTCAACTATAAAATCCCTGGCATGCCCTGTTGACATCCATAACACAGAAAAAAGAATGATAATTACGTATTTTTTCATCGGTTGTCCCATATGAAATAATTTTATTTTTGGTTACCTGCATGCTATCGACAAAAAACTGAAAAATCTTGAAAATTTAGATAACTGTCGCACAGACCCATAAAAGAATCATTGAAATAATTCCCACAAGGATCAATGCTTTTTTATGATCATTTTTTCTTCGGCCCCTGAAGATACCAAGGATAAACCCGGTCAGACTGATAAGAATTCCAAAGATCACTGTATATATCAAATAATATAAATACTGGATATCCCAATATGTTCTGATATTTAAATTATAAAACCGATCAAATATGGTTTCAAATTCCGGCTGGGCCCGATGAAACACCAGTAAAATAAAAATCAGCAATATCCATGCAAAAATGTTCATACTGAACAAGGCTTTTGCCCAGAAATCTTTTATCTTCCGCCTGTCCAAAATTATTCCTTTTCTATTTCAATTGGTGTTTCTTTATATTATCATTCTGCCATATACACTATAGAACTTTCCCAAAGGGTATTTCAAGAATTAAAGGTCATGATTTAAACATCCAACAGGAAAATAAAATGACACATGAAAATAAAAAAGATTTTGCAAAAAAGCATCCTGCAGACGAAATCGACGAGACACTGTCAAAAATAATAACAGAAAAAGCTGTGGATCAGAGGATCACCTGCCATGCAGCCCACGATATTGCCGAAATGACAGGCACTTGCCCTGCGGATATCGGTAAACAGATAGATCTTGTGGGATACCGGCTGACAAAATGTCAACTTGGCCTGTTCGGCTACAAAAACAAAAAAAAATTAAATCCTGAGATAGATATTCCCCCGGAACTGAATCAGAAAATAGATGCAGCCGCAGTGGAAGGCAGAATATCATGCCTGTCCTGCTGGGAGATTGCACAAAATTTTGATCTTCACCGCCTTTTTGTCAGCTCTGCCTGCGAAAAAAAAGGACTGAGAATCAAACCCTGTCAACTGGGAGCATTTTAGAAAGCCTGTCTTTTGTCTTTCGTTTTCTGCGCATCTTCTGTTTTCGGATCATCACATCTGCTGCCTGCTCCGGCGACAGTTCACCCGAAGACAGCGCCTCAATTTTTTCAACCAGGCTTCTGAGGGCAAGAAACCGGTTTAAATGCTGGGATCTGGATGTTGCGCACTTGACAGACAACTGGGTTTTGGTGTGCCGGACAAAAACAGCACAGGATGTTTTATTAATTTTCTGCCCTCCCCGTCCAGAGGCCTTTATAAATTTTTCTTCAATATCCTCTTTTAGAATTCCCAGCGCTTCCATCCGGCGTTCAAGATCCTGTATTTTCTTTTTATCCGGGCCCATCTTTTCCTTTATTATCAGGTTTCTCAGATTTTTATACGGAGAGCATAAAAAACTTTTGTTTATTTTTTTTTATATAGTATGAGATATCAACTGTATTTGTCCATCTTCTTTTGTCGGGTGCTTTTTTTTCATTGAGACAAATCTTGAACCCAATAGCAAATGTATGAACAATGCCCGAACAATAGTTTAGCGCAATACTAACAAAATCCGAATTATTCTCTGGGATATTGTCTGAAATTTATTTTCTTATCTATTAAAATCGGGCGTATATGAATCAAACCACTATTCCTGTAAAAATCGGACAGCTCTGTGAAAAAGCACACATTGTAAACACAGACACACCTGTCAGTCAGGTTAAATCCATATTTGATAACAACAAACCTGTCAGCTGCGTTGTTGTGATGGCACACCAGCAGATTGCCGGCATGGTCATGAATATCCATCTGAATTCGACACTCAGTCAGCGCTATGGATTTGCGCTTTTTTACAACAAGCCCATCTCACGCCTGATGGATGTATCTCCAATTATTGTACCACATTCCAAATCAGTTGAAATGGTTGCAGAACAGGCCATGCAACGTAAATCCGACAAATTATATGATCATATTATTGTTACAGAAGATGATTTGCTGCTGGGTGTGGTTGCCGTAAAAACCATTCTGGATGCCTTGACCCAGGCCCAAAAGAATCATGTTTTAATCCAGAAAAAATATACTGAAAAACTGGAACAGGATGACTTTGAAAAACAGCAGGCCATTGATAAATTAGAAGAATCAAAAAAAACACAGCAGATTGTAATTGATGCTATCCCCCATGCGATTTACTGGAAAAATAAAGACAGTATTTATATCGGCTGCAATCAGAGCTTTGCAAACGATGCCGGAATTTCCAACCCCAAAGATATAAAAGGGATGACAGACGATATGCTCCCGTGGACAGAAAAAGAAACTCTGGTCTATCAGGAACAGGACAAACGTATCATCAAACAGAATAAATCAGAGCTTCACATTCATCAGATCCAGACCAATGCGGCAAATCAAAAACAGTTTTTAGATACCAGTAAAATTCCCCTGCACGATACTGCCGGAGAGGTTGTGGGGATCTTGTGTGTCTATGAAGACATCACGCTCCAGTTGGACAATGACAATAAACGCATACAGCTTGAAAAGCAGCTTGCAAGAGCACAGCGCATGGAAGCCATCGGAAGGCTTGCAGGAGGGGTGGCCCATGATCTGAACAATATACTTTCAGGCATAGTCAACTATCCTGATCTGATCATGATGGACCTGCCGGAAGACAGCCCGATTATTCCTTCCCTCAAAGTAATTCAGAAATCCGGACAACGGGCTGCTGCAGTTGTGCATGATCTTCTCACCCTTGCCCGACGCGGTGTCACTAATAATGAAAGTCTGGATCTCAATACAGTCATATACCAATATCTTGAATCCCCCGAATGTTTGAAACTCAAAACTGATTTTCCGGACATTCAAATCAGATCCCGGATATCCTCCCGGCCAATGACCATTGAGGGGTCCCCGGTTCATCTGATGAAAACCCTGATGAATCTGGTGAATAATTCAGCAGAAGCAATTAAAACAAAAGGGCAGATTTCAATCTGCACACACCATGCCTGCCTTGATTCCCCCCTCCGGGGGTATTCATCTGTTCGTGAAGGTGAATATGTTGTTCTTACCGTCACCGATAACGGTATCGGTATTCTGGAAGAAAATATAGACAAAATATTCGAGCCTTTTTATACCAATAAGAAAATGGGCAGAAGCGGTACCGGTCTGGGAATGTCTGTTGTCTGGGGAACGGTAAAAGATCATAACGGTTATATTGATATTTCAAGCAAGCCCTTTGAACAAACCACTGTAACCATTTATCTGCCGTCCAAAACAGCTGTATTAAAACCGCTTCAATCAGATGAAATCAGCCTGAATCTTATGGGAGATGGCCAATCCATTCTGATCGTAGATGATATGCCTGAACAAAGGGAAATCGCTGTCAGTTATCTCAAACGGCTGAACTATAAAGTACATGCAGCCAGAAGCGGGGAAGAAGCAGTAGAATATATCCGCTGTCATCCTTCTGATCTGGTCATCCTTGACATGATCATGGAACCGGGAATGGACTGGCTTGAAACCTATATGAAAATTCTTGAAATTCAGCCGGGAACCCCTGCTGTCATCACCAGTGGATTTTCTGAATCAGAACGGGTGAAAAAAGCCCAGCTGCTGGGGGCTGGACCCTACATTAAAAAGCCCTATGATTTTATCGATCTGGGAAAAGCCGTCAAAGAAAAAATCAAGGCAACCGGATAAATTTCTTGATCTGAAAAAATGTTTCAATTAAAGTGTCTCTTCAATAATCAGATTTAAATATGCAAACCTGAAATTTGAAAGCCTGCAAAAAATGACAGACAATTATGCAAAAATAGTTCAGAATAATCTTGACACACTATATAAAAAACTGCCTGCGGACCTTGAAAAAAATCTGCCAGCGGTTCAGGAAGGACAGACCTTTATTTTTAACGCCTTTGGTGAAACCTGTCAGATTACACCAAAGGGCATTGTGCTGGGCGATCAGGAACACTCTTCCATTTTCGGCATTCTGATTTCGCTTTATGCCCTGAATGCCTGCCCGGACATCTGTATCCAGACACCTTTCAAGTCCTTCAAGGAACTGCCGGACAGTATGCCCTATGTAGGTGCATTTGCCACCCACACTGAACAGACCCTTGTCCCCCACGTGGATAAAATAAAGACATCCATTGAAAAGATAAAACACACCCTGAACGGAGAAGATACCCCCCAGGGCACCAGTGGAGATTTTTCTTTTATTGTGTATCCTTTGCCCAAAATTGCTTTGTGCTATATTTTCTACGAGGCAGACGAAGATTTTCCTGCATCAGTCACCTGTCTGTATTCAAACAATGCCCACCTGTTTTTACCCATAGACGGACTGGCAGATGTGGGAGAATACTGTTCCAAAAAAATCATGGAAATCATCGGATAAAAATCAGGCAATCGGCGGTCTTGGAGCAGGCGGCTCTCCTTTTTCCAGGGCCAGGCGTGCTGCTTTTACCGGAATCATATGCTCACAGGGCACACCCACCTGACATAACCCACAGCCGTATCCATCAAAACCAAATGTTTTCTTCACATATGCTGCAGATTGAACCAGATGCTGCCGGCATTTTTCCTTATCATGCCCTTTTTCAGAAATGGCCTGAACCGGACAGCGTTCCATGCATTTTTTGCAGGTTCCCTGGGCATAAAACAGACAGTATGCCTGATGACTGGAATATGTTCTGACGGTGGGCTCCAGCTTCAGATTCACCACAACAGATCCTGCCCGCATGGCTTTTCCTTTCTGGGTAATCAATCCGTCACACAGGCCAAAAGTGCCAAGTCCTGCCGCGTGAGCTGCATGACGCTCCGACCAGGATGATGCATAGGAAAACCGGCTTGATTTGACAACGGTCCAGTTGGGAACCAGCATGGGCGCCACAGCTGCGATTTTCGATGCTTCAAATTTTTCCACCAGATGTTTTCGCAAGGCAATATTAAAGGCCTCCCCGTACACCCGCACCCTCGCCCAGGCTTCATCCGGAAAAATCTGAGCTTCTGCGTTAAGTTTGCGAACCTGCTCTCTTTGCGGAAGTATCCAGGAGATCACCGTCAACTGTTCTGCGCTGACATTTTTATCCGGACAGTGCTGATTAAACACCTCCCACGGCGTCCAGTGAAATGCACCCACATATTCTTTATACTGCTGCCAGAGCGGATCAGCCCCTGAAGCAAAACCCACCAGAAAATCATCCCATGCCGGATCATTGTTTTCGTTGTGCAGGGCATTCAAGACAGAGTTTTGAATAAAATCCCGAATCATGTTTGAAATCTGATCTTTTGTCATATGTATTTTCTTTTACAATTTTAAAATCCATTCTTAATTCAATTCTCACAATTTTTCTTTAAAAAGGCAATATATTAAATACACCACTTTCAAGGAGAACACCCTATGCTCCGGGCAGACTTACATGTTCACAGCAAAGCATCCAAAAGACCCTCTGAATGGTTCCTGCAAAAAGTAGGTGCCCAGGAATCCTATACAGACATCGATACCTTATATGCCACTGCAAAACAATACAAAATGGATCTGGTTACCATCACAGACCACAATACCATTGAAGGGGTTTTACAGCTTACCCGGAACTATCCGGAAGATACGTTCATCAGTGTGGAATTCACCACATATTTTCCCGAGAACAGGTGCAAGATACATGTGCTTGTCTATGACATCACCCCTGAACAATTTGAAGCCCTTAATCTGTTGCGCGAAAATATATATCAGTTTCGCGATTATCTGCGCAACCATGATGTCGCATATTCTGTGGCCCATGGGTTTTACAGTGTCAACAAGCGTCTTGACATTCAGACCATTGAAAAACTGATGCTGCTTTTTGATATTTTTGAAGGCATGAACGGCGCCAGAAACACCTATTATAATCAAACCTGGCAGGATATTCTGAATCACCTGACAAAAGAAAAAATTCAATTTCTGCAGGACAGATATCATATTGACCCCATCAGTTCTGACCCCTGGATTAAAGGCTTTACCGGCGGATCAGATGATCATGCCTGCCTTTTTATCGGACAGACAGCCACCGTAAGCCCGGAGGCATCCACAAAGGCACAGTTTATTCAGTCCATCAAGGATAAAAAAACCCTGGCCGTCGGACGGTGCAATGATTTTAAATCCTTTGCGTTTTCCATTTACAAAATCTTTTGCGATTATTCGTCCGATGCCCGAAAAAACGCAACCGGCGGAATCCTGTCTGTAATCAACAGTGTCATATTTGAAGAAAAACAAAGCCGGCTTAAGCAATGGATAACCCTGCGAAAGGTAAAAAAAGGAAAAGAGATCAAGGATAAAATCGCATTAAAATTTTTTGAAGATATTTATCACTGGTCCCAGAATCCTCATCTGGATATGGAAGCAAAGATAGAAAACTCATATCACAGCATGGGTCTTTTACTGGATGAATTCTTTAAAACCCTTCTGGATTCTTTTGTGAATGATTTTTCAAAAGGGGATGTCGGCAAACTGTTCCAGAACCTGATGTCTTCACTGCCCGCTTTATTTATCAGTATCCCATTTTTTTCTTCATTAAAACATCTGTCCCAGGACAGGGAAATGATTCATGAACTCAAAGAAGAATATGTCGGGCAGCAGAATATCCGGCATAAAAGAATTCTCTGGTTCACTGACACCTTTATTGATCAGAACGGGGTTTCAGTGACCCTTAACAGGTTCCGCAAACAATGTGAAAAAAGAGACCTCAATATCTGTTTTGCAGCCTGTGTTCCTGAAAAAAAACAGATTGACAAGGACTCTGGCCACATCCTGTATCTGCCCTGTATCGATTCTGTCACACCGGAATTCTATCCGTCCTACACGCTCCATTTTCCGTCTCTTCTGGCATCCATGGAAATGATATATGATTTTCGGCCGGAAAAAATCATGATATCCACTCCCGGACCTGTGGGTGTTCTGGGGATGGTGATGGCATCCATGCTGGGTATTGAGTGCACCAGTATTTATCATACTGATTTTGCTGCCCAGGCTGAGCTTGTTTTCAAGGACGAGGCCCTGGCAGATATCATCAAATCACTGGTCAACCGCTTTTATGCTTTTTCAACCCATATCAAGGTGCCGACACAGGAATACATAAAAATTCTGGAGCAGCAGAACTATGCGCCTGAAAAAATGAGTCTCTTCAAACGCGGAATTCATATCAAGCCGTTCAATCCTGATCCTTCCTGGAAAACCAGATTCCGAAAGAAAAACAGGATACAGAAAGGAACCTCTCTGTTATGGGCCGGACGGGTCAGCCAGGACAAGAATATTGATTATTTACTGGATACTTACCTCAAGGCATGTGAAACAATACCGGATTTGAACCTGATCCTTTGCGGAACCGGCCCGGACCTGGACCATTATAAAACAAAATTTAAATCCTGTGATCGCATCCATTTTACAGGATATATTAACACTCATGCGCTGGAACTGTATTATGAATTCTGTGATCTTTTTGTTTTTCCCAGTACCACGGATACGTTCGGCATGGTGATTCTGGAGGCCCAGTCCCACGGACTTCCAGCGCTGGTCACGGATATCGGCGGGCCCCAGGAAATCATCTGTGCCCAAAAAACCGGCTTTGCATATCCCCTTTCAGATCAGGATCTGTGGGTCAATACCATAAAAATGATGCATTCATTAAAAACAGAGAACCCGAACGAATTTGCCTTGATGAAATCCAGGTGCCAGAACCATATCCAAAAATCCTACAACTGGACAGAAGCCTTGTTTGATATTCTGAACGAAACACCGTTAAATATATCCGGCAACCACCATCCGCATGGATTTGTCAGCGAAAAACACCATGCCGATATGAACCAAAGACAGAGTGTTGCATAAAAAAAAGCAGATATGATGAAAATATTATACGGCATTCAGGGAACCGGTAACGGGCATATCACACGATCCACCCGTATCATTCAATGTCTGCAGGAACGGGGCATAAAAGTGGATGCGATTTTCAGCGGATGCGATAAAAACAAAATATATGATACTTCCATCATTCATGCCAAAGGCTTTTTTAAAGGATTTACATTTTCAGTTAAAAACGGATCAATTCAATATATAAACACTGCAAAAAACCTTTCCATTGGCAGATTTATCAAAGATCTGTATGCATTTGACGCTTCAGGCTACGATCTGGTGATTACCGATTTTGATCCTGTGAGCGCTTTTGTTGCAAAAAAGAACAAAATTCCCAGTCTCGGGCTGGGCCATCAATACGCTTTTTTACATGATATCCCCATGGACCGGTCCAATTATCCTGCCCGCCTGATCATCCGGAATTTTGCCCCGGCAGAATTCTCCATAGGCATGCACTGGCATCATTTTGATTGTCCGATTGTACCGCCTGTTATTCCCCGGAATCTTTACCTGCCCGAAAAAACACATCCTGATTTAATTCTTGTTTATCTGCCATTTGAAAATCACGATCATATCAGACAGCTTTTACGTCCTTTTAAAGACTATCGGTTTGCTGTATATGCCGGAAATTCTGATTATCCAAAAACCTGTGATGACAATATCATCTGGCACCCGTTTTCCAAAACCCGATTCCATAAAGACCTGACCCTGTGCCAGGGGGTGATCTGCAATGCCGGATTTGAACTGCCCAGCGAAGCCATGTCTCTGGGCAAAAAACTGCTGGTAAAACCCCTTAAGCGACAGTTTGAACAGATTTCCAATGCCATGACCATAAATCTGCTGAAACTTGGAACTGCTGTGGACACCCTTGATTATCATCATATCAAAAAATTTCTGGATACAGATATGGCATATCAGCACACATACCCGGATACCGCAATGCATATTGCAGACTGGATACTGGCCGGGAACCTGGATAACCCCCGTGATCTGATAAACACCGTCTGGCAGTCATCCGCACCGCCGGACAAAGCATATAACACTGGCACCTGATACTGCCAATAATACATTAACTTTCAGGAGATTATCATGGAAAAAATGGTCATTCAAAACATCACACAGTTAACAGACACACCCTACATGAACAAGGATCAGATTGCCTATTTTAAAAACAAACTGATCCAGCAGAAAATGGAAATTCAGGAAAAAATGACACAGTTGAGAAAAAAGCTGACAAATATGAAAGCAAATCAGCCGGATATTCTGGACCAAAGCAATTATCTGATGGAAATGGAAAAAGAAATCCATGCACAGGAACGATACAGCATCCGTCTTCGCCAGATTCACCGGGCCCTTGACAGAATTGAAACCGGCGGTTTTGGATATTGTGAATATACCGGCGATGAAATAGGACTCAGACGGCTTGAAATCCTGCCGTTTACAACCGTATGTGTACACGCCATGGAAGAATTTGCTTCATGAATACCCGGACCCGATTCGAATACCTGTTTAATATTGTCCTGATTTTTCTTTTGCCTGCCCTGATCTTTGGATGCATGGATGCGGACACGGATCATCAGGACAATAATACCATTGCCCGAATCAACGGTTACCACCTGACCCTTGATGAATATGAATCAAAACTGGTCAGGGAAATGGAATATGACCAGACCTACAAGATAACTGATACGGCCAGAAAAGAATTTTTAGATGCACTGATCAGAAAAGAAATCCTGGTTCAGGAAGCGGTCAGACTGAAACTGAACAAGCGCCAGGTGTTTAAGGCAGCCATCGAAAAATACTGGGAAGCCACTCTGGTTAAAACCCTGATGGAAGAGCAGGCCGAACAGATCAACAAAACAACCTATATTACTGAAAATGAAATCCGTGAAAAATACGAGCAGCTCAAATTAAAAAATGCATCACTGCCTCCTTTTAAGCAGATGGAAAAAGATATTGCACTTGCTTTAAAAGAGGAGAAAAAAACCCTTTTACTGGATGAATGGATCAATGCGTTGACTGAAAAAGCAGATATCCGTATCAATCAAACGCTTTTGAAAACCCCCGGTGACCTGCAAAAAAATCGAAAAAACAATGGCAAATAATAATAACCGACACCACTATTTCATCAAAAAAAAATTCCAGGTGGATTTCATACTCAAATTCTGCCTGATTCTTCTTCTCAGCGTCCTTATTTCTGCAAGCCTTTTGTTTGTTTTTTCACAAAAAACGCTGACATCAACATATTCAAGCTCAGGGCTTGAGATTCAGAATACAGGCTCAGCCATACTGCCTGCCATTATTCTGACCAGCCTGATTACGCTGGGGATAGTCAGTATTTTTGCTGTTGTGCTTCTCCTGTTCATCTCCCATAAAATAGCCGGTCCGCTTTTCAGGTTTGAAAAAGATGTCAGACGTATTGCAGACGGCGATCTTACGGTCCAGATTAATTTAAGGCAAAAAGATCAGCTAAAGGATCTGGCAAATGCGCTGAACATCATGGTCCAGTCATTCAGTATTAAACTGGATGCCATCAGCACATCACTGAACGAAATACAGATTTTACACGCCCAGGACAAAGAGATAGAGCCTGCGCTCTCCGACATCCGATCCCGGCTCCGGAAAGAATTTAAATTACACAAATGAAAATATTTTAAAAGCCCATGCGCCCTGTCCTGTGTTGTCATCTGATCAGAGTTTTACTTTTTTTTCTCCTGATATCTCCTGTACCTGTACATGCTCAGGACCCGATCCTGCTTTGCCCCTGGCAGATCATTCAGACCGATCTTGTCCGGATACAATACACATCTGATATGGATCTTGAAATGTTTTACAGGCAGATCAGATTCGGCCCGTCAAAATGGAATATTCCTTCAAACCAACTCTCCATTTCTCCAGAAGCGTTTAAAAAAATAATTGGAGAAAAAACAGATGCTGTTTTTAGTGCAGCAACTCAGATTCTGGATATGAAAAAAAATTCAACCCGGTGAATATCCATTTATACTCAAATTCAGCAGCCCTGAAAAAAGCATATGAAAAGATTTATTCAGCAGAATGCCATTTAAGGGCATGGTACCGGTTTAATAACAATACCATATATCTGAATGTCCAGGATCTTCATGTCGGTATCCTGGCCCATGAACTGGCCCATGCCATCATTGATCATTTCCTGACGGTCCGTCCACCGGGACAGACCGCTGAAATTCTTGCAAGATATGTGGACACCCATATAGAAAGAGGGTTTGTCAATTAGCCTGACAAACCCTCTTTTATCGAACACTCATCCCTTCGTCTAAATATTTAATTAAAGGATAAACGAAAAATTCAATAATTCTTCTTTTACCGACTTTAATTTCAGAAGTTACGGTTAGGCCTGAAGTGATCATTATTGGTTTATTTTCAACCATTAGGCTTAGTTCCAATGGCTCAATATTTATCTTATATATTGGCCCCAACTGCTCATCAATAATACTGTCTTTAGAAATTTGATGTACTACCCCCTTAAGAACCCCATATTTCTGAAAACTAAAAGTATCTATTTTTATTGAAACCGGCATTTCCGGTTTTACAAACCCGATATCTTTATTTAACACAGTCGCTTCTATCATGAAGGAACTGTTGGAAGGGACAATCGAAATCAATTTCTGGGCAGAAGTAACAACACCACCAATCGTATTTATAAATAACTCAATCACAAAACCATCAATTGGTGAAAGAATTTTTTGTTTTTTATTAATAAATTGTATCTTTGAAATTTGCTCTTCTAAATTATTAATTTCTCTTAATCTATCTGAAAGATCTTTTAATGTTTTTTCTCTAAAAATTGTTCTTGCATAACTGATTTCTTCCTTTAATTGATTTTTCAACAAATTAAGTTCATTCGTTTTAAAACCTAAAGATTTGATTTGATTTTGCAAAGCAATGATTTCATTATTCACTGCTTCATATTTTTCATGTGCAATAATATCTTTAACTTTTTCAAGTCTCTCTTTTTTTTGAACGTTTATTTCAAATAATGAATTTACCTTTTCTGTTTCCGACTCCATCCCCTTTAGTTGTTCTTCTGTTTTACTAATTTCTTTTTCTTTGGATTGAATCTGTTCAAACAAGGCTTTTTTAGCGGTATGATAAATTTTGGTCTGAATAGCTAACAAATCCTCATCATATTTTGTAATATCAGGTTTAAATTCAAGATTATTAAGCAGGGCATTCAATCGTTCAGTTTCAATCTGTTGATATAATAAATTTTTTCTCAGTGATTTTAATTCAGGGTCCGTTGTTGAAGGATCAATCTCAACAAGAACATCCCCTTTTTTTACATAATCACCGTTTTTACAATTAATTTTACTCACAATGCCTGTGTTTAAAGGTTGTATCTGTTTGATTCTGCCCGTTGGCATCACCGTACCGCGAGCAGAAACAACCACATCGATTTTACCAACATAAAGCCAGATTGAAAAAAATAGTATGACAATCAAAATGATCCAGAATATTGTTCTCCCTAATGGATTCAGTGGCTTCTCTTCAATTTCAATCAAGACCGGTTTAAATAAATGACTGTCATCTTTCTTTTTGAATATTTTAAACATCATAACCCCTGAAGAGAATTCAAATATTGGTAGTACCCCTTTTTATCCATAAGGCTTTTGTGATTGCCCATTTCAACAATTTCACCATGATCCATTGCAATGATAACATCACAATCCTTAACAATGGATAGTTTATGAGAAATTATAAATACGGTTCTTCCTTTTGACATTAAATTTAAATTTTTTCTAATTATCATTTCGGACTCATAATCAAGTGCTGACGTGGCTTCATCAAAAATAAGAATTTTCGGATTGGTTATCAACGCTCGGGCAATAGCTATCCGCTGCTTTTGCCCCCCAGAAAGAGAGCCGCCTCTTTCTCCTACCAGGGTATCATAACCGTCCGGCAATTGACTTACAAATTCGTGTGCACCTGATATCTGAGCCATATTTATAACCAAATCTATTCCGGCATCTGGTTTTGGCATGATAATATTTTCTTTTATTGTGCCACTGAACAAATAACTTTCCTGTATGACCACACCAATATTATTCCTGAGCCAATATGGGTTCATATGTCGGATATCTATATTATCAAAATATATCCCACCCTCATTGGCGAGATACAATCTCTGAATCAGCTTTGTAACAGTGCTTTTGCCACTTCCACTTCTTCCGACAATGCCAACCTTCATTCCTTCTTTGATATCAAAATTTATTTTATTTAAAACATATGGGGCATCTGGAGAATATTTAAAAAAAACATTGTCAAATCTAACGGTTCCTTTCAGTTTTTGAAGAGTAATAGAACTAGATGACTGGAGTTCAACAGGGTGATTTAAAATATCTCCAAGACGATCAACAGATAATAAGGCTTGTTGAAATTCATTCCAAAGATTGACAAGCCGTAAAACAGGGCCGATAAATTGACCTGCAAACATCTGGAAGGCAATGAGCTGACCGATACTGAGCTTGTTTTCAATAACAAGCTTCACACCAATGTATAAAACCAGAATCGTCATTATTTTTTGCAAAAAGCCAGCTATGGCCCCGGAAATATTAGAAAGGTTTAGCAACTTGAACGATGAATGAACATATTGGGCAAGAAAACCATCCCATTTTTTCTGAGTAGCCCCTTCGATAGCCATGGATTTGACTGTATGAATGCCCGTAATTGTTTCAACTAAAAATGAATTGGACTGTGCGCCCATTTGAAATTTTTCTTCCAGACGTCTTCGCAGTTCAGGCGTTACAATTAAATAAAGAAGAGCAATTAAAGACACAATAGTGCAGACGATTAATACAAGTTTAACACTGTACAGCGCCATCATTACTACGAATACTACAGAAAATAAAAGATCGATAATAACCGTTATGGATTTGTTTGTGATAAAATCCCGTATGGTATCCAGTTCCCGAACGCGAGCAGCAATATTACCCACCTGCCTGTGCTCAAAATATACAAATGGTAGAGACAATAAGTGCTTAAATAACTTTGCACCCAATCTGGCATCGATTTTACTGGCAGTATGTACAAAGATATATTTTCTTGAGATATTCAATAATATTTCAAAAATGGCCACGGCTATAAAAGCCACTGCTAATATATCCAAGGTAGTAAGACTATGATGTACGATTACTTTATCAAGAATCACCTGGGTGAAAAGAGGCGTTATTAACCCAAATAACTGAACCACAAAAGAACCGAGCAGTATTTCTCCAACAATTCTTTTATATTTTAAAATCTCAAGATAGAACCATTTAAACCCGAATTTCGAATTAGAGTATGACTCTTTATGTCGAAAAATAAAAAATTCTCCTGTAATATCTTTCTCAAATTCTTCAGCGGTTAATGTTTCACTGTTTTTTGCCCCAGGCCGGAAAATGAGAACTTGTTTTTCAGATATCTTTACATTTAACAAAACACCATAATTACCATCATTAGAAACGAAAATTGCCGGCAGAGGATATTTTTCGTATAAATCGAAAACATTAATTTGTGTTTTTTTTACTTTAAATTTTTTTGCTTTTGCAATACGGATTAAATCTTCAGAAGCAATTTCAGTCTCGCCTATACCATACTCTCTGATAATTCCTCGTATATCAAAATCAACTTTATTAATTTTTGCAATTATATCAAGGCAAGATAAGCCAGTCTGCATTAGATACGTCCTTTTGATAATATTTCAAACCGTTTAATAAAAGAAGACTTATTGATTAGACCTTTAGTCGTTTTAATTTTTTCATCAAGCAATGAGAGTTCTTTTTCCAACAATTCTTTTTCATTGATTAGCTTCTCATTTTCCAAGCGATTCAGCATTGCTATATTCTGATCTATTAAATCTAAGCTTTGTTCATCCAGGGCTAACATTTTTAATAAAGAATAATATTCTTTTTGATATTTATTAAATTGAGATTCAAGGTCAGAAATTTCTTTATCTAACTGGATTTTAGCTTTCTTGACTTCGTGTTTGCCATTTTTATATGAATAATAATTTTTTGTAGCCTCAGTAAAAGGGATCAATACAAAAAGCCCGATGGTGTAGCTTTTGTCGTCTATATTTCCAAACGACTTACCGTAGTCATCAGGGTCATTGTCGTAATATTTATAGTTTAATTTTAAATTAACCTTTGGAAATAGTTCAGACTGGATGATTGAAACTTCAGTGCTTTTTTTTTCTATATTTTTCTGATGAAGCAGGATTTCCGGTTGGGATCTAACATCAAGATCATGAATTAAATTTTCCCCACATTTCAACATTGCCCAGGCAACTTCGTTTACGGGATATTTTTCACCTGTAATCAAGGACAAATCTTCAAGAACAGCCTGGTATTTGTTTTTTAAAAGCAAGATTTCGTATTCATTTTTCAGGACCTCTCTGTTTAATGAAATCATCTCTAAACTGCTGTTAATGCCGGCTTTAATTGTTCTCCTGAAATTATTAATTAGTTTTTCATAAACAGGCACTTTTTGTGTTTGAATTTTAATCTCTTCGGATAGCAATAGTGCATCTGTAAATCTAAACAGGGTTTGCAATTTTATTTTTTTTACAATGTCAAGCTTACTAGCCTGGGTTATTTCTTTTTCAAGCAAACTGAGTTCATAGATCTTTTTTAATCGAATATAATCAGAAATAGTATACGAAAGATCAAGAGAAACTAAATTCCCATAATTTTGATTGTCAGAATCAAATTCATTGCTATCAGGGTTATAATAACTTTGTTTATCATCCAGTTGCTCTGTAAAATTTGAGCTGAGACTTGCTGTTAGCTCCGGGAACCTTGACATAAATGCCTTGGTTACATCATTGTTTTTGATCGCTAAATCTAAATTAGTAATTTTTAGATCAAAAGAATGAATTAAGGCCCTTTGAATTGTCTCCTCAAAACTGATTATTTCATTGGAATATGAAATTTCACAAATAGAGGTAAAAAACAAAAAGAACATGACTATTTTTATGCTTTTTTTATGCATGGGGATAAACAATAGATTCCTGAAACTTATTAATTATAGAATAGATGAGTAGCCCAACCATCGAACCTGTTTGATGGTTGGGCTAAAGAACTCCTTTTTAAGATTGATGCCATGAATGCACAACAATGTTCATAAGATCTTGATTATTTCTTACATCATCTACGCTGGAAAATGAAATTCCCTGATCCTGTGAAAAAGCCGTCATCTCTTGAATAAGCAGATTGATATCTGTTGAGGTCATAAAACTGCCATCTCCGAGTTGGAAATTTTCAATAGCATTGTCTGCCTGAATTTGATCTCTGACAATGATTTGATCATTTCCATTGATGCCGATCACAAGGTTATTATCATCCTGATAAAAAGCAATGTCATTGGATCTAATTTCTTCCCCGAATTGAAGGGTATCATCACCAGCATTCGATGTCCCAGAATCATAAATCACATCCCGGCCATCACCGGCATTGAAAATATAGGTATCATTTCCAGCCCCACCGTTCAGGGTATCATTACCAGTTCCACCGACAATTACATCGGCTTCATCTGAACCAATGACTGTATCGTTGTGGCTGCCAGCGTCTATCCTGTCGATATTGGTCAGCTTGGTGTTGCTAAAGTCAAGGTAGTCATAGTTTGAAGGGCCTCCGGCAATCACATTGATACCGTCCCCACCGTCAATCTCCTCTACTGTCTGATCATCACGGAAATTATTCAAACTTATGGTATCATCTCCCGTACCGCCAAGGATGGTGTCATAACCCTCACCGCCGGTTATCTTATCATACCCCTGGTCAGCGCCTTCAACGATA
>Ga0180009_10000631_pt1 | contig 47118 bp, 41 predicted proteins | sample OS_PC_MetaG_FD_123537 | JGI IMG/M metagenome (GOLD analysis project Ga0180009, IMG submission 123537) | Groundwater microbial communities from the Aspo Hard Rock Laboratory (HRL) deep subsurface site, Sweden - OS_PC_MetaG | ecosystem: Environmental > Aquatic > Deep subsurface > Groundwater...
GTAGTGAATGGCAAGCCCTTGACAAGGATTGCAACGCCGTAATGCAGCCTCAGGGGCGCTCCCGCAGGGCGAGCCGGAAAGCACTCATCCGCTGTGTTATGGCTCTTGGCCATGGAATGGCCAAGACCTGCGAGCCATGCCTTGCGGCTAAGCGCTTTCCGACTCGCTGAACGTTACAGTATTTCCGGCGGGGTACACTAGCCGGGTCTGATTATCGGGCCCGGCCTCGGTGGGATGGCTGAGCCGTTCAGCGCGGCCTGCTGATCAGACTTCTGCAGAATAGCCCCAGTGCTGCCAACAACAACACAAGTCCAGTCGTGATCAACCATATGCTGTCACGAAAGCGGCAGGCCAATCTGCGCTCGCGCTGAGTCACTTCAGCTACCTGTTGTTGAAACTCATCGATGTCATCAATCCAGCTCTGATCCAGAAAACCATATACTAATTCCATGCGCCCGCCGCGAATGCGCAGGGTTTGCTCGCCAGGACGGCTTGGGTGCGGCACCACATCCACGCTTGCTATGCCAGCATAAGGCATCTCGTTGCGGTGCCAGTAGCGATGAGAGAACTGAATCTGCCACATGGCTTGCTCTGTTCCGACAAAGCACAGTGACGTGCCTGGCTGCAGCCAGCCGTAGCCAGCAACCACAAGACCCAAAAACGCCAGGATGTAGTAAGCTGGTATTCTCATTTTGTTCCTGATGCTGCCTTTGTTGCCAACATGATATCTGCCATCAATCGACTGATGATTGCAATGATTGCGGGCGCAGGGGGCATTGTCCATGCTTCGGTTCAGTTTGTCGATGTCACGGATCAGTTGGGGTTGAGTTTGCCGCATGTGGCGAGTTACCTGATCACAGGTCAGGCATTCGCTGACATCAATCGCGATGGCTGGCCGGATATTGTCGTCACCAGCAGCGATGGCAACAATGCCATCTGGCTGAATCAGCACGGGCAATCGTTTACCAGGGCGAGTTTTTCCGCCGACATTGCTGTGCCGGGGCATGCCTGCGGCGGTCTGGCCATTGCCGATTATGACAATGACGGGTGGCCGGACATCTACATGACCGGCAATGGTGGTAATTTTCTGTTTCGAAATGTGAACGGGCAGGCGATGGTCAACGTCACCGCCCTCGTGGGTGTCGCGCATGGCGGCCGAGATGAGTCTGCAGCCTGGGGTGATTTCAACCTGGATGGCTGGCTGGATTTGATCGTGGTCGGTTTCAGCCTGGCGGATCATCCCGATCCGGATGCTGCGGTCAATCTGGACGCGCTTTATTTCAGTCTGGGGCCGGATGCGCAGGGGCAGGTAACGTTTGCCGACGTCTCAACACTGTTGGGCAGCCAGCAGCGGGCAGGGCCGGGATTTGCAGTGGGTGTGTTTGATCTGGATCAGGATGGTGACCAGGACATCTATGTGGTCAACGACAAACTCTATGGCAATACCATGTGGCGCAATGACGGTGCCGGCTGTGGCGGCTGGTGCTTTAGCGATGTTGCGGCCGCTACCCAGACCCTGCGTCCGGCGTTTTCAATGGGGCTTGCCATTGGCGACATTGACAATGATCTGGATGATGACCTGCTCTATTCGAGTATCAATGAGCAGGTTCTGTTGCGGTCGCAACTCAGCCAGGGCGAACTGAGCTACAGCGACATTTCTGCCGCTGCCGGAGTGTCGGTTGATGCTGTCGGCTGGTCTACCCTGCTGTTTGATGTCGACAACGATGGCTGGCTGGATGCCTGGATCGGCACCTACAACAGTCAGCCGCAGAGTTCGGATCGGCTTTACCTGAACCAACGCAACGGCACATTTCTGGACATTTCACAGACCTCCGGCGTCACAGATCCAAGGCCTACCATCGGTGCAGCCAGCGGCGATTTCAATCGGGATGGGCAACTTGACCTGCTGATCGGTGATCATGGCAATGGTTACCGTTTACTTGAGAACACCAGCAATGCGGCCAACCGCTGGTTGCAGCTGCGACTTCTGGCACCTTATTCCGACAATCGGGATGCCATCGGAGCTGTGGTCACCGTGACCCGCGGCTCCGGCGTGCAATCCAGGCATCGGCTGTTCTCCGGTGATGCCATCGGCTCGGGCTCCGAGCGGCTTGTGCATGTTGGGCTGGGTGCAGAGGATGCGGTGGAACTGGAGGTCCTGTGGCCTGACGGCAGTCTATGGCACATCGACAATCCACCCGGCAATCAGCGGCTCACACTGATACATCCGGACGACGAGCTGCAGCAAAGCGACGGTTTTGAGTGAATAATCTCTGCTGCTGGTGCGGGCTTCTGGTGTTACTGACTTGACCGCAGGCCCGACAACAGCTATTTTAGATGCAATCCTAAACCTGAGAACCACCGCTATGAAACTTAGAAATACACTGCTGTTGCTGCTCTGCCTTGTGCTGGTCAGCCCGGCAATGGCGCAGATCGGAGCCCGTCCCGGCAGTCAGTCGGACAATACCCCGCCGCAACAGCCGCTGGGTACGACGGATGAAGGCTTTGAGGACATCGCCGCGCTGCTGGCTGGTGGCTGGGAGTCAATCAACACATCCGATGCGATTGGAACAGTGCCAGACTGGTTCCAGCCGGACGGCACCGTGTTCGAAGCACAGGCCGGACCGATCGACTCTTATGCTGCGGCCAATTTCAACTCCACTGCTGGTTCGCAGATCAGCAACTGGTTGCTGGTGCCGGACGTGGGCTTTCTCGAATCAGCCACCTTCTGGACCAGAACCGTCACTGCAAACACCTTCCCGGATCGCATGCAGGTTCGCTTCAGCAGCGTCGGCGGCAGCAATGTCGGTACCGATGTGAACACCGTCGGTGATTACACCGATCTCCTGGTCGACATCAACGACACGCTCGCTGCAGGCGGCTATCCGGATGTCTGGACTGAGTTCACCGTCAATCCAGGTGCAGCAGGCCGTCTGGCGTTCCGTTATTTTGTGCCAACCGACGCTGGGCCTGTCGGCAACAACTCGAACTTCATCGGTGTCGACACCTTGAGTTTCGTCATTGGCGAACCTGATGTGTTGCCGCCACCGCCAGCTGTTCCAACCCTGGGCTGGTTTGGTCTGACCGCGCTGGCGCTGCTGCTGATCATCGGCACCGTGGTCATGCGTCGTCGTCAGGAAGGCTGAACAACAGCCACTGCTGAACGATCCGCAGGCAATAACAAAAGGCCGCCGTCGAGGCGGCCTTTTTTTATGCTTTTGAACTGGGGTTGCGGGCTTACCAGGTTCGAATCGCCAGCCAGGCCAGCAGGTGTGTCAGCAGCACCAGTGTGCTCAATTGCCAGCGCAATGCGCGCAACCATTGCGGCATGCCGGCGGCAGGACGCCAGTGATCCAGCGCGCCGATGGCAGCAAAGCCTGCTGCCAGCAACAGCACCTGCCAGGCCGGGCGCGGCAGCAGTACCGCCATCACGGCGATCAGGCTGGGCATGACCGCGAGCACATAGTCGCCAGCCGTGGCGGCGGCATGGCGTGCCGCCAGACCCCAGCGGATGCCGCCCAGAAATGACAGGATGACTGCGCTGTAGACAATGAAGACTTGCAGGGCTAAACCGTTGAACAAAGGCCAAGCGGTGTGCAGGTTGATGGCGCTGGCGGCAAACGGGAAGACCCCGGCGAAGCCAATCCAGCGTGCTGCAGCCGGCATGGACTGATGTGCTTGCATGATTGAATCTCCCGGATAGTCTGCGCAGGTGTCCCTGCAATTGGTAGACTGTAGCAAATTGGATTTCATCATTGTGGATTGCTGCCTTGCTGCGTTATGCCCTGGAAAGACTGCTGACGGCGATACCAACGCTATTGTTGTTGATTACGCTGGCATTTTTCCTCATTCGACTGGCCCCGGGCGGACCGTTTGATGCCGAGCGGGCATTGAGTCCGGAGATCGAGCAGAACCTGAATCAGCTGTATCATCTGGATGAGCCATTGCCACTGCAGTATTTCCGCTATCTGGGGCAGATTCTGCGGCTGGATTTCGGTCCATCCTTCCAGTATCGCGACTGGACCGTGAATCAGCTCATTGCGCAGGGTTTCCCGGTATCGCTGACCATCGGTGGGCTTGCTCTGCTGCTCGGTCTGCTTGCCGGCGTGCTGATCGGCATGCTGGCCGCATTGCGGCAAAACCATTGGCTGGACTATCTGCTCATGTCGCTGGCCATGGCGGGCCTGTCCATTCCGGCCTTTGTGCTGGCGCCCATTCTGGTGCTGCTGTTTGCCGTGCATTTTGGCTGGCTGCCTGCCGGTGGCTGGGAATGGCGGCTGCAGTACATGCTGTTGCCGATCCTGACCCTGGCCATGCCGCTGGTGGCATACGTCGCACGTCTGACCCGCGCCAGCATGATCGAAGTGATGCGTACCGGATTCATCCGCACCGCCCGGGCCAAAGGCCTGCCGCTGCATCAGATCGTATTGCGGCATGCCTGGAAACCGGCGCTGTTGCCGGTGGTGTCGTATCTTGGTCCGGCTGCGGCTGCGGTGATCACCGGTTCGGTGGTGATAGAGAAAATCTTTACCATCCCCGGCCTGGGTACATATTTTGTCCAGGGCGCGCTGAACCGCGATTACACGCTGGTGCTGGGTGTGGTGATTTTCTACGGCATGCTGATCATCCTGTTCAATCTGCTGGTTGATCTGCTGTATGCCTGGATGGATCCGCAGATCCACCTGGACAGCCGGGAGGGTTACTGATGGGCAGGCTGGGTGACTGGCGTCAGCGCCGCCAGCACAACCGGCGCCGTTCGCTGTGGCGCGATGCCCTCGGCAGGCTGCTGCGCAATCGTGCCGCGCTACTGGCCAGTGTGCTGTTGCTGCTCATTCTGCTGCTGGTCACGGCCGGGCCCCTGCTGAGTCCCTGGGATGCGGAAATCCCGGACTGGGACAAGGCTTCGATGCCGCCGGATTTGTCCAGCAGGCACTGGTTTGGGACCGATGCCATCGGCCGGGATCTGTTCGTGCGTGTGCTGGAGGGTGGCCGGGTATCTTTGCTGGTGGCCTTGCTGGCAACTCTGGTCAGTCTGGTGATCGGGGTCAGCTATGGTGCTGTGGCGGGCTACTTCGGCGGCCGGCTGGATGCCATGATGATGCGTCTGGTGGACATTCTCTATGCCATGCCGTTTCTGTTTTTCGTCATCCTGCTGATGGTCATTTTCCAGCGTAACATCCTGCTGATATTCATCGCCATCGGTGCCATCAACTGGCTGGACATGGCGCGCATCGTGCGCGGCCAGACCATGAGTCTGCGCCATCGCGGTTTTGTGCAGGCGGCCGAGGCCATCGGCGTACAGCCGGGTTTCATCATCTCACGGCACATCGTGCCGAACCTGCTTGGCGTGGTGGTGGTGTACGCGACGCTGACCATACCGCAGATCATGCTGATGGAATCGTTTTTGAGCTTTCTCGGCCTGGGCGTGCAGGAACCCGCGACCAGTCTCGGTGCGCTGGTCAGTGACGGCGCGCAGGAAATGCAGACGGCACCGTGGACACTGCTGTTTCCGGCCTCGCTGCTGGCACTGACGCTGTTCTGTTTCAACTTCATCGGTGACGGTCTGCGCGATGCGCTGGATCCGCGAGAACATCTGTGATGACGGCTGCGATGACGCCATCGCTGCTGCAGGTTAGCGACCTGAAAGTGCGCTTTTGCACCGCCGATGGTGAACTGCAGGCGCTGCGTTCGGTGAGTTTTGATATGCAGCCCGGTGAAGTGCTGGCAGTGGTTGGCGAATCCGGCTCCGGCAAGACCCAGCTGGCACTGGCGCTGATGGGCCTGCTGGCGGAAAACGGCAGTGCCAGCGGCACGGCGATGTTCCAGGGGCACGACCTGCTCAGCTGTGGCCAGGCCCGGCTGAACCGCTTGCGCGGTAGCGAAATGGCGATGATTTTCCAGGATCCGGAGAGCACGCTGAATCCCTATCTGAACATCGGCCGCCAGATGAGCGAAGTGCTGGAGCAGCATCGCCGCATGCCCCATGCACAGGCACTGCAGGTGGCCGAGGAAATGCTGCATCAGGTGCGCATCGGCAATCCGCGCGAGTGCATGCAGCAGTACCCGCACGAACTTTCCGGCGGCATGCAGCAGCGCATCGTCATTGCCATGGGGCTGTTGTGCCAGCCGGCCCTGCTGATTGCCGACGAGCCAACCACGGCACTGGATGTCACCGTGCAGGCCGACATCAACCGGCTCATGCTGGATCTGCGTGAACGCTACCAGACCGCGATCATGCTGATCACGCACGATCTGGGCGTGGTGGCCGGACTGGCCGATCGGGTGCTGGTGCTGTACGCCGGTCAGACCATGGAATATGCCGCAGTGCGCGATCTGTACCGGCAGCCGGAACACCCCTACAGCCGGGCCCTGGTGCGTGCGGTGCCGCAGCTGGACAGTCAGCATGGAGCAGGACTGCAGCCGATCCCGGGCAATCCGCCCAATCCGTTGCAGATTCCCAGCGGCTGTCCGTTTCGGGATCGTTGCGAATTTGCCTTTACCGACTGCACCGCCACGCCCCTGCTGCGCCCGGCGCGGCATGGCGGTCAGATTGCCTGTCATCTTGAGACCCTGCCGGAATGAACACTGCCAGCACGGACAGCAGACCGGTTGTGCTCAAGGTGACCGAGCTGCAGTGCAGCTACCCGGTGCATGGCGGTGGCCTGCTGCGGCGCCACGAGCAGCGCCAGCAGATTCTGCATGGGGTCAGTTTTGATCTGGCACGCGCCGAGGCTTTGGCCATCATCGGCGAGTCCGGCTCCGGCAAGACCACACTGGCACGCGCCGTGCTCGGCCTGCTGCCGGTGGATCATGGTGAGGTAAGCTGGCGCGGTGAATCCCTGCTGCAGCTTTCTGCCGAGGAAATGCGCCTGCGGCGGCGCGACATGCAGATGGTGTTTCAGGATCCGCAGGCGTCGCTGAATCCGCGCATGACCATCGGCGATATTCTCGCCGAGCCATTGCACACGTTCTATCCCAACATGGCAGCAGTACAGGTGCGCGAGCGCGTGCGCGGCATGCTGAAAATGGTCGGCCTGCTGCCGCATGTGCTGAACCGCTACGCGCACGAGTTTTCCGGCGGCCAGTGCCAGCGCATCGCCATCGCCCGCGCGCTGATCCTGAATCCGCGTCTGCTGGTCTGTGATGAGCCGGTCTCGGCACTGGATGTGTCGATCCAGGCGCAGATCATCTACCTGCTCAAGGATCTGCAGCGCAAACTGCAGCTTTCGCTGCTGTTCATCGGCCATGATCTCGCGCTGGTGCCATACCTTTGTGACCGCGTCATGGTGCTGTACATGGGCGAGATCATGGAACTGGCTGATTGCGACCGGCTGTATTCCCAGCCGGTGCATCCTTACACCCGCGCCATGTTGGCGGCGATACCGCGACCGGATCCGGACTGGCGTCCGGAGTCGGTCACCACCCGCGCACACGACACCCGGAGCAGCAGCGAGGAGCGTCCGCCTGGATGCATCTTCAGTGACCGCTGTCCGCATGTGCAGCAGCGCTGCCTGGAGGAGCGTCCGCGTTTGCGACAGGTGCGCCGGCGTCAGGTAAGCTGCCATTTTGCTGAAGCGCTGATGGCCGACAGCGATTCGAACTAACCCGCATTTCTCACCGCCCCTCTACTGCGGCGGCCCCAGGGCACGCCCTGCCTGGCTTTCGCTCGGTCGCATTGCTCGACATAGTGTCGACTATGCCTGCGCGCTGCTCGGTCGTGAAAGCAAGCCATGCCCCACCCTGGAACCGCCTCGCTACGAACGGCGCTGAGAAATGCGGGCTAAAAGCGGCCAATTGCTTTTATTCTGGCATCAGTGGCGGCGGCGCAGCCTCTCGATCAGCTCATGCAGCCCTGGTCTGTGTACAGCGGCAGCGGAAATTCTGCCGATTACCGGGTAAAATCACAGACTGATTGTCAACCAGGGCTTGCCCACCATGAATCTGCGACTTACCCACATTCTCCTGCTGTTGTCGCTGTTGCTGCTGACAGCCTGCGGTGGCGACAAGGCGGTGCGTCCGGAAGACCGGCCGGCGGTGCCGCGCAGCATCGTCATCGGCATGACTGCCGACGCCGTGCAGTTGAGCGCCTTCGAAAACATTTTCGCCAACATTCTGCGCACCGAAGGTGAAGTGGTGTGTCTGATCGCGACCGGCTTGCCGGATCTCAGCGCCGGCATCACCATGGAAACCCTGAATCAGGCCGCCGAGGCCGCACACGTTGACGCCGTCATCATCAACCGTATGGTCAGCGAATCAGCGCGTGGTGGTGATGCGGGTGGCTTGACCGAGTATCTGGATCAGATCACCCCGGTGCGCCGGGTGGAGGAAGCGCGCGGCTTGATCGAAAGCCGGGCTTTCGACATCACCAGCGGTGCACTGCTGTGGAGCGGCTGGTCGGATGCCGTGAACCCGCGTGGCCGCTTGCAGGATCTGGCCAAGGAATCCACCCGGGTGGCGGAGAAGCTGGCCAAGTCCAGAGTACTGTTTCAGCAGCAGGAGTAAGGCCGGAAAGTTTTGTCGCATGCTGATTGATCCCGGATTTTCATGACGCCAGCGTCATGAACAATCCGGGTTTCAGCGGTTGACGACAACATTGATCAGCCAGCGGCCGTCAAGCTCCTGCACCAGGCCCTGGCGGCGCCATGCCTGGAGCATGCGTTCGGCAGCAGCCTGATCCTGCAGCAGCACGGTCATGACAGCGGTGGCAGCTGCCGCCGTGGTCTCGCCCTGCAGCTGTGCGCGCAAACCACCCGGGCGCAACTCGACCTCCCCGCTCAGTTCGAAATCACCAGCGGCGGTGTGCAGCAACAATGCATGCAGTTGCAACAACGGCCGCTGTTGCAGCAATTCCGCAGTCTGTGCCGCCAGTGCCAGCTGAGCCATGCTCAGCTGGTCTGCAGCCGGCTGCCGTCGATACTGCTGTGCTGCTTGCAACCAGTTCGTCAAAACGGCACGATCCACATGTGCAAGCGTGACTTCGAGTTGCAGCGGGCCAATGGCCGTGTCCGCCGCCTGCCAGCCGGCAGCAATAAGCTGCAAGGCGATGGCAGATCGTTCCGGCCAGCCCAGCTGCAGGCGCAATCCAGCAAGCGTGGCTGTGCTGGCGTCACCGCCTGCGGCAACAAGCCGGCAGCGATCAGCCTGAGCGATGACGAGTTCCTCGGCAGCCAGCGTCATGTCGCCGGACTGCAGCCAGTCTGCGGCAGTCTGCAGACGCAATCGCCAGTCCAGCTCCCGCCAGCGCAAATTGAGCTCCGGCAGACACAGCAGGCCAGTCGCATGCTGCAAGCCGCCATGCAGGCTGGTATCCGGCAGCAGAAGGTCCGCTGTGCCAGCGACCGGGCCGCCGAACTGCGCTGATTGCTGGCTTAGATCCAGCCATTGTGGCAGATCCATGGCGGCGGACGTGTGTCCGGAAAATCCGCTCTGCAGCGATATCCTCAGCGCAGACTGCGGCGGCATGCCGCTGGCGTCTGCACTGTCATCGGACGCAGCGCGCAATGGCGCAGGTGTCAGTTTGCCGTGGAGGCGCAGCAGGCCCGCCTGCCAGGGTTGGCGCAGCAGAGGACCATGCTGCAGGTGTCCGCTGAAGCGCGCATTCAGTGGCGCAGCAGTGCTGCTGACCAGGTCGACGTCGCTGTGGAACCAACCCGCTTGCAGCCGCAACTGCGTCCAGTCCGGCAGCTCGGTTTGCAGCAGCCGATCTCGTAGCCACCAGCCCAGCGCTGCGCTGAGTGCCACATACAGCAGCAGCGCAGTGGCAACGATCGCGGTGATGGCACGCGATTGCTTCAACTGTGCAGACAAACATGGCGGTTGCCGGGGGCTGCCCGCAGCAGGCCTGGCGCAGCACACTGCAGCCGCAGCCTGTGCATAAGACAGCGTCGCAGCCGTGCGCAGTGATGCAGAAGTTCTCGGACTGGCATGTCACTATAATAACGCGGTTATGGAGCCATCTGAGCAGCTGTGGTCACAAGTGCGGGAACGCTGCCAACTGGGGCTGGCGCAGCTAGGCCTGAGCGCAGATGCCGGGCAGCTTGAGCAATGTCTGGCATATCTGCGGCTGCTGCAGGAATGGAACCGCAGTTACAATCTGACCGCCGTGCGCGATCCGCTGCAGGCGGTGGAGCGACATCTGCTTGACAGCCTCAGCATCAGCCCGTGGCTGCAGCCGGGTGCAGCGCTGGATGCCGGCAGCGGGGCCGGTCTGCCGGGCATTCCGCTGGCCATCATGCAGCCGGCCCGGCACTGGCTGTTGCTGGACAGCAACGGCAAGAAAGTGCGTTTTCTGCGCCACGTGGTGAGAACCCTGAAACTGGCCAACGTGATGGTCATGCAGCAGCGCCTTGAGCACCTGCAGCCGTCCCGACTGGCACCTCAGTGGCGTCCGGTGCAGATCGTCAGTCGCGCCTTTGCACCGTTGCCGCGACAGTGCGAGTGGGCGAAGCATTGGCTGCAACACGGCTGCCGCCTGCTGGCCATGGTGGGCGCCCTGGATGAAGCAGACATCAATGCCTTGCCGGCCAGCGTGGAGCTCGCCGCATGCGAGTCGCTGGCGACCTGCAGCGACGTCGCCCAGCAGCGTCATCTGATCATTCTGCAGTGGCGTCATCGCGACATGTATAATCACCCCGAGGTTCCTGCATCATGACCGAAATCATCGCCATCGCCAATCAGAAAGGCGGGGTGGGTAAAACCACCACCACCATCAATCTTGCGGCCGCATTGCAACAGATGCGCAGCCATGTGCTGGTGTGTGATCTCGATCCCCAGGGCAATGCCACCGTGGGTCTGGGGGTGGAGGCAGACGATTACCAGCACAGTGCCTGTGAGCTTTTGCTGCAGGAGTGTCAGTTTGACGAGGCGGTGTGTTCGCTGGCAGCAGACGACAGCAAGTACCGGTTTGATCTGGTGCCGGCCAACAATGACCTGACCGCAGCGGAAATCGAGCTGACCCGGCAGTCCGGCTGTGAAACCAGACTGCGTGACATACTCCGCCAACTGCCGGAGCGACGCTACGATTTCGTGCTGCTGGACTGCCCGCCGGCACTCAATCTGCTCAATCTGAATGCGCTCACCGCCGCCGACAAGGTGCTCATACCCATGCAGTGCGAGTACTTCGCCATGGAAGGCCTGACCGCGCTGCTGAACACCATCCGGCAGATTAAGGACAGCGTCAATCCAGGGCTGAAGATCGAGGGCATTCTGCGCACCATGTATGACGTGCGCAACAATCTGTCGCTGCAGGTGTCCCGGCAATTGGCCGAACACTTTGGCCCGCAGCTGTATCGCACCGTGGTGCCGCGCAATGTGCGGCTGGCAGAGGCACCCAGCTTTGGCGAAAGCATCATCAGCTATGATGCCGATTCGCGTGGCGCCATTGCCTATCTTGGCCTGGCCGGGGAGTTCCTGCGCCGGCGCCAGACAACGGCAGAAACCGCCGCGACCACCGCACCTTAAAGATCGCGCGCAAGCTCACGAGCATCTCATGGCAAGCAAGAAAAAAAGCATCAGCAAACAGACCACGCCGCGCAGCAGCAAGCGCAACGCGCTGGGACGTGGTCTCAGCGCCATGCTGGCGCGCAGTGAAGCCGAGCAGCGGCAGCAGGATCAGGCCAATCTGCGCGAGTTGCCGGTTGATCTGATCCAGCCGGGCCGCTATCAGCCGCGCACGGTCATGGACCCCGACAAACTCCAGGAGCTGGCCGATTCCATTCGTGCCCAGGGCATGGTGCAGCCGATCATCGTGCGTCCGATCACTACCGACAGCTATGAGCTGATCGCCGGTGAGCGACGCTGGCGTGCGGCGCAACTGGCCGGTCTGCAGGTGGTGCCGGCGGTGATCCGTGATGTCAGCGATGAGGTCACCGTGGCCATGGCGCTGATCGAAAACATTCAGCGCGAGGATCTCAACCCGCTGGAAGAGGCCGGCGCATTGCAGCGCCTGATTCATGAGTTTGCCATGACCCATGAGCAGGCCGGCAAAGCCGTGGGGCGTTCGCGCGCTGCGGTGAGCAATCTTCTGCGCCTGCTGGAGCTGGAGCGGGAGGTGCAGCAGCTGGTCAATCAGCGGGCTCTTGACATGGGGCATGCGCGCGCGCTGCTGGCCCTGCGAGGTCAGGCGCAGATTGCAGCGGCCAGGCACGTGGTCAGCAAACAGCTGTCGGTGCGCGCCACCGAGCAGTATCTGGCCGGGCTGGCCAGCAACGCCGGCACCGGCAATGGTCAATCCACGCGGCGGCAGTCCGCGCAGCCGGATGCTGACACCCGCAGGCTGCAGCAGCAGTTGACCGAGCAACTGGGCGCACCGATCCAGATTCGCCACCAGTCCGGCGGTGCCGGCAAGCTGATCATCAGTTATCACAGCCTGGACGAGCTGGACGGCATCATCGAGCGCATCACTGGCAAGCACTGACCTGGCCTGAACACAGTGCTGTGCTGATGCTGGCGGCTATGGTTTCAGCGCAGAGTTCAAGTTATACTATAGGGCTGTTTACTCAAATTGGTTCACAACAATGAAAGCTGATATACATCCGGTGTACCGACCGGTGGTGTTCCAGGACACTTCTTCGGACTTTTCCTTCATCACCCGATCCACGATCAAGACCAAGGAAACCATCAAGTGGGAAGATGGTAACGAATATCCGCTGGTGAAGCTGGACATTTCCAGCGCTTCGCATCCGTTTTACACCGGCAAGCACAAGGTGGTGGATTCCGGTGGACGTGTGGACAAGTTCAAACAGCGCTACAGCCGTTCCTGAGCTGGGCTGGCCGCACCGGGCGTGTTCCGCTGCGGATTGCCTGTCAGAGTAATGCTCCAGCTCCTGATCCCGGGTCAGGATGCTGCTTGTGATGAGATCGCGAGCAGCAACGAGCCATCACCAAACCCTGCCAGTCCAGCTGCTGAACCTGCTCACGGCGCAAGTCTGCAAGCAGAGCTGCTTTGCTCGGGTCTGAAGCGCTGTTGGCCTGATCCGATTGCGCATCGCAGCAGCGCTGTGTCGGGCCCGGCAATCATGGCATGACATCATCGGCTGATGATGAGGGATCTGTCCGTACTGTTGACGTCTGCCTGTGGTGCTGATGCACAGACTGTCATCAGGCTGTGGCAGACTGCGGTCGCACCATATGCGCTGCTGCTGGCGATGGCCCGCTGGCTTAGTCATCAGCGGCTCTGCGACACAGCGCTGACGCAGAGCCAGGCGAGGCGGCTGCAGGGTGGTGAATCCGCCAGATTCAGGCAGCCAGCCAGCATCGCTTCGGCTTCGGCTGGCAGCCCGCAGATCCATCTCTGAACATCTTTTAGGAGTAACAACGTGAGCGATAAGAAGGTCAACATCACCGATCCTGCCAACGGCAAAACGCTTGAACTCGCCGTGCACACCGGCTCTTGTGGCGATCCGGTACTGGACATTTCCTCGCTGCACAAGGAACTGGGTTACTTTACCTACGACCCGGGTTTCTCGGTCACAGCCAGCTGTTCCAGCGAGATCACCTTTATCGACGGTGATCAGGGCATCCTGCGCTATCGCGGCTATCCGATCGAGCAGCTGTCAGAACATTCCAGCTACATTGAAGTGGCCTACCTGCTGCTGTACGGCGAATTGCCGTCACCGGCGGAGTTTCGCAAATTCGAACACGACATCACCCACCACACCATGGTGCACGACAAGCTGAACACCTTTCTCAAGGGGTTTCGCTATGATTCACATCCGATGGCGATCATGGCCGGTGTGGTGGCCTCACTGGCCGGTTTCTATCACGACGATCTCGACATCAAGGATGCCGAAGAGCGCGATCTGACCGCCAAGCGACTGATTGCCAAGATGCCGACCATTGCCGCTGCGGCCTATCGCCATCACGTCGGCTGGCCGACCGCCTATCCGCGCAACAGCCTCAACTACACCGAGCGTTTCCTGGACATGATGTTTTCGGTGCCGGCGGAACCCTACAAGATCAATCCGGTGGCGGCACGGGCGCTGGATCTGCTGTTCATTCTGCATGCCGATCACGAGCAGAACGCCAGCACCTCCACCGTGCGCCTGGTGGCCAGCACCGGCGCCAATCCGTATGCCTGTGTCTCGGCCGGGATCGCCGCACTTTGGGGCCCTGCCCACGGCGGTGCCAATGAGGCGGTGCTGGACATGCTCAACGAGATCGGCAGTGTTGAGCATGTCGGCGAATACATCGCCAAAGCCAAGGACAAGAACGATCCGTTCCGGCTCATGGGCTTTGGACACCGTGTCTACAAGAACTTCGATCCGCGTGCGCAGATCATTCGTCAGGCCTGCCATGATGTTCTGGACGATCTCGGGATCAAGGATCCGCTGCTGGATCTGGCCATGGAGCTGGAAAAGATCGCGCTGGAAGACGATTATTTCGTCGAGAGAAAACTGTATCCGAATGTGGACTTTTATTCGGGCATCATCTACAAGGCGCTGAACATTCCCACCAGCATGTTCACGGCGATGTTTGCCATCGCCCGCACCTCCGGTTGGGTCGCACAGTGGCTTGAGCAGAGTGCCCAGGGCGGCCGCATTGGCCGTCCGCGTCAGCTCTACACTGGCGCAGCCGAGCGCGACTACCGGGCGATCGATAAACGCTGAGAAAACTGCGACACAAGTCCTGTTTGTGCCGGGTTAATAGGAAGGAGCCAATGCCGGTCACATTCAGGCACGGTGTGCCCATTGGCCAAACCTGGACAAAATCCTGGCGTCACAGCGCGTGACCAAATCCACTTGTATCGCTCAATGGCGAGCCCTGCGGACGCTTTCAGGCAATCATCCGCAGCCTGATTCCAGCAACCGCTGCAGCTGATCCATGCTCACCCGTCGCTGGGGCTGGCCGTCAATCGGGCTGGGTGGTGCCTGGCGCAGATCGATGCTGTTGAATAGACACAGTTCACAGCCATGCCCACGCCACTCAATGTTCAACACCTGAATGTTGCGGTATGCATTGAGATACCAGCGCAGCCGCCGTTCCGAGGTCGAAAAGGGCAGTTTCAGGTCGAGCAGCAGACGCACCATGTCATCGGGATTGTCACTGAACACATGCAGCGTGATGCTGCTGTGCTGATCGGCGGTTCCCTCCAGTACCGGGCCGACTAGACGTGGGCGCAGACTGGCGAAATGCTGCATGATCTCCAGTGCCAGATGCTGCAGAGTCTGCAGCTGGCGGTCATGGTCGGCGATGAATAGCGTCTGATAGGTGCGCAATTGCTGTTCGATTTCATGGTTGCTGGGCAGGTGGCGTGTGGCAGCCATGCCCAAGCGCTCGGCGGCCTTGCGCTTGGCGGTGCCATAGTTTTTCTGGCCTTCGTGAACAATGATGCGCGCAGCTTCCACTGCGATCGCCTGGCGTTGGTGCTTTGCCTGCATGACGGTTGTGCTGATGTGATGATGAGTTCTGCTTCAGTGCGGCCAGCTCGCCGCCGTGAGGCGACTGTGCATGATGCTGTGGCCCGGTGCCGCCCGGCATTTCCGTTGCTTCTTCATAGACAGTAACATTGTTGTTTCATCCGCGCCATGGTCATGGCAAAACAGCATCAGCAATGCTACCTCATCGATGGTGGTAATGACCTTGCCATGCATGAATGAGTATCATCATCATGCTGGTGTCGGCATCTCGTGACTGCGAGCATGACTGGCGGGATACTCCACAGCGTCGATCTTCACATACATGATAGACTTGTTCACTCAATCGTTGCCATACTCGTCTTGACCAGGGAAGCAGGGACAGCAATTGCCTGAGAAGATTCATAATAATAGTGAGGCCGCTGACATCGTTGCGAGAATCGGTGCCGGTGACCCCAGCGCCGAAAAAGCATTGCTGGACAAGTACTTTCAGCCGATGCTGGCATTGCTGCGCTTTCGCTGCCATGAGCCCGCCGTGGCAGACGATCTGTGCCAGGAGACCTTCCGTATCGCCATCGAGCAGCTGCGTGAGAAGCCGATGGACAACCCGGAGGCGCTCGGTGGCTACATCCACCAGATTGCCATGAATCTGTTCATCAATGAGTTGCGTCGTTCCGACAGGCAGAAAACCAGCCCGGATCTGGACAGCATCGAGCGCCAGGTTGGTGAACAGCTGTCGGCCTACGATCTGATCCAGCAGCAGCAGTCAAAAATTGCCGTGGAGACGCTGCTGGCCACATTGAAAACACCGCGTGACCGGCAAGTGCTGCGGCTGTTCTATCTGGCTGAGCTGGACAAAAGTGAAATCTGCGCCCGACTGAATCTGACCCCTTCGCATTTTGACCGTGTCATCTATCGGGCCAAGCAGCGCCTGCGCGAGCAGCTGGAAAAAAATCGCGAAACTGGTGAGAGAAATCTGTGAGTCACATGTCATTAGAGACCGTAAGCATGTGGCTCATGGACGAGCCCTCTAACTTCAGGTAAGGATTATGCAGCACTACGAAGCACAAATTGATGCGTACGTACGGGGAAAACTTTCTCCCGCTGAACAGTCTGCGCTGGAAGTGGAGATTCTGGAAAACCCGGACATGCTTATGGAGTTCGAGATGGCTGTCGCCATGCGCAAGGGTGTACAGCAGCTCGATACCCCGTTGGTTAAGGAAGTGAAGTCCAGCTATTGGTGGCAGCCATGGATAGGCAAACCAATGGTGACAGGGGTAACGATGGCCGTGGCCGTTGTTGCTTTGGTGCAGTTGGCTTCACTTTCCAGTCGCGGTGATCTGAGCAAGGACGATCAGATGCCGTCGGCGCTTTCTGCCAACGTACCGATCCTGACCTTCTCCAGAATTCGCTCGGCTCGTGAAAACACCGATTTCTCGGTGGTCGTGGACAAGGATGCTATCCAGTCCGGGCTTGCGGTTCTGGAGCTCGAGATCGACTGGCCGCCTCAGCCTGCCTATGAGGTGACGATTGCCGCGCAGTCCCAGACCGGTAACGATCGTGTGCAGACGCCACTGGCTCGTGCGGCTCAGCAAAGTGCTGATGCCCGTATCCAGGACGTCAGGCAAGATCAACATGCATCCACTGTAGACTTCAAGCCACAAACCCTGTTGCTCAATCCCGATGCCCGCGGTTACCTGGTCATGGCGATGCCTGCCAGTCAGCTTTCTGCGGGCGATTATGTCATAAGCATCAATCCGGTGACGGGTGATCAGGCTGCTGTGCCAACGAATCCTGAGTCGGTAGACTCGGCAATGACAATGCAGCAGTCGGTGGCAGACAACACATCCAACAACAGGGAAGTTACAGCCCAGCAGGACCAGTCACAACAGATATACACCCTGCGCGTCAAATCCGCGAATTGAAGCTCCGTTTCAGACCATCTTCGCCAAACCATTTCGAGGATTCGACCATGACGCTTACCAAGTCACTTGCACCAAAGCAATTGAAGGTTTTTTTTTCTGCTTTTAAGTCTGCCGTTTTTGCCCTGACCGCAACGCTGATTGTCACCGGAGTGATAAGTCCCGGTGCCATCATCGCGGTATCCATGGCAAACGATGCCGTCCCTGTGCACAGTTGTGACACTGACTATACAGAAACCTGGATTGTGGGCCAGAGCTGCTTTGTCGGGCTAAGTGTCGACGTACAAACCGATGATGCCATTCATGTCAGCTGCAATGCCGACAATGAGTACAGCATTGCCTTTTTCGTCGAGCCTGCTGGGATCGATCCTGCCACCAGCAATGCCATCCAGCATGATGTCTGTCCGGGCAATGGCTACATCACGACCAATGTTGATGGCGAAGAAGTATTGCGCTGCAATTTCTGGGAGTCAACCGACAATGTGGCCAAGCAGATCGATATCCAGTTGGAACCAGCGGCCTATGGGGAGACTGGACGCAGCATGGCGTGGAAAGTCAGCGAACTGGACAATCCCAATGTGGTGTGTGGTGTCAGCGGTCGTCCCGGTGAAGAGGGTGATACGGCTGGCAGTGGTCACACCTCCTGAGTGAGGCCATGATCTGGTGGGGTGAAAACATGAACAACAATAAATTGATACCATCCATACCCACAGCAACGCGTGTGCATCAATGGCTGATGCTGGCACTGATCGTTACTGGCACATCCGTTGCCGCCACTGTCGAAGCCGGTGACGGCAGCAGCGTTCGGCTGAACAATCAGGTCGAGCAGAGTCTTGATCTGCGCGGTGGCGAGAGCATCGAACTCGACATCCCGGCCCATGGCCGGTTCCTGCTGATTCAGAACGTGGGCATAGACAGCATCGCAGAGCTGCGTGACCAGAGCGACAATGTGCTGACTTCTGCGGCAAGTTGGCGCGGTATGGAAGGGCGGTATGTTCTTGATCTACGTCAGTCCCTTGATCCGGCTGGGGTTGTCATCAACACGAATCAGCATACGCGCAACGGCAATGTGTCTCTGCGTTGGTTGGATGAGCAGTCATTGAGTGAGCAGGCAGTGCAGGCGTTGGCACTTTGGAGTCGGGCGGCCGATCTGCACCTGCAGGCATTGCATGGCGATGCCAGTCGACGGGATAGTGCCATAGTGGCATATAAAAAATCCGCTCAATCAATCCGCACAACCGAGCTGGCGAATTTCCAGGCTGATTTGCTCTATGAAATTGCCCAGGCTCAGCGCGCGGCTGGTGACCTTGAGCTAGCCCAGGCCAGCTTTATCCAGGCGCTGGCAGCCTTTCAGACACTCAAGGATACATCAGGTATTGCCTTTACCTACAACGCTCTGGGCCGAACCGCCAGAAGCCGCGGCAATCTGGCTGAGGCCGAGCGCCTGTATCAGCGCAGCCTTGCGGAAAGACAACGACTGAGCGATCAAGACTCTCCTCACGATGCGCTGTATCAGGCCATCACGCTGAACAACATCGGCATTGTCAACCTTGAGCAGGACAAATTCGATCTGGCCAGCACTGCATTCAGCCAGGCACTGCCAATGCTTGCCGGGATTTCCGGTCAGACAGTTGATGCCGTGCTGGGCATGACGGCAGCAGAGATCGGTGAGCGAGGTGATCTGTCCGAGACAGTCAACACCATGAACAATCTCGCTGTGGTCAAGGCAGCAGTTGGGCAGGTGGGTGAGGCCGCGCTGCTATACGAACGCACCATGCAGCTGGCGACGGAGACCAATCAGGTCAAACGCGTGGCCGATGCGCACTTCAACATCGGTCGCCTGCTGCTTGATCTGGGCCAGCTGGATGCCTCATTGCGGCATCTTGACAGCGCCGCAGCCATCTTTGCCGATCTGCAGAACGACTTCTGGTACGGCCAGACATTGGAGTGGATTGCCAACATCTACAATGCCGTTGGTGAGCATGCCACAGCCGAGGAGTATCTGACCCGTGCGCTGGCGCTAAGTGGAGAAAACCAGCGCCAGCGTGCCAATGTGCTGGGTCGCCTCGGGCAGGTTGATTATCAGCAGGGTGCACTGGCCAGCGCCGATGACTATTTTTCCCAGTCCTATGACAGCTTTGCTGGCAGTGGCCAGCCAGGTTCGGCTGCTGTGGTGGCCAGCAAGCATGCTCTGGTGAGCATGGCTCAGGGTGACACCGATGCCGCACTGCGCAAGCAGCGTCAGGCCATCGATGCCCTGGCAAAGCTAGGTCAGCCTCGCGAACTCGCCAGAGCCAGATACAGACTGGGCATGCTGCTGCTTGAAGCCGGCGACAGTGCGGCCGCTGAACGCGAACTGACTGCCGCACTCGCCGGTCACCGCGCTGTTGACGATCAGCTTTTCGAACTCGATACCCTGGTTGCACTGAGCAGTGTGCGCAGTGGTCAGGCGGCACTGGATGCCATACAGGATGCTGCCACGCTGGCGTCTTCCATCCGGCTGCACACCAGAGCGCCGCAACTTCAGACCAGTTTCATGACCAGTCGTCGCAATGCATTCGGACAGTACATTGATCTGCTGGTGGCGGCTGACAGGATTGAGGATGCCTGGGCAGTCAGTGAGCACATCCGCGCGCGCAGTCTGCTGGATCTGATTGCAGACAAGGACAATGTCATCAGCAGTGATGCTGCCTTGCGCGAGCGTCGCGATACCATGCTGGAGTCGCTTGCAAGCAGCCAGGACACTATGCAGTCGCGACAGTTGCGTCGGCAGATTGATCTGCTGGAAAGTCGCATGCGCGATGGCATGACCATGGACAACATGGTCGAGTTCCATCCCGACGCCACCTCATTGCAGGCAGCCCTGGCAGACGATGTATTGATGGTCAGTTATTTTCTTGGCGATGCTCACAGTCATCTGTGGCTGGTCAGTGAAGACGATATTCGCCACATTGAGCTGCCATCTGGTGCTGATATCACTGCCAATGTGCACGCCTTGAGTGACGCTCTGCGCAGTCATCGACAATCACCGTCGCGGATCGAATTCATGGCAGCCCGTCTGCGCGAGCAGATTCTGCCGCTGGATCACAGCGTGCTCAGCGACAAGGAACTGGTGGTGGTCGCCGATGGGGCGCTGCAAATGGTGCCATTTGAACTGCTGCCGCTGTCCGACAATACCTTGCTGATGGATCGCAGCACGGTCATCTATACCCCGTCAGCACGACTGTTTGCCATGCTCGATCAGCAGTTCACCATCAACCCCAGCAGCATCGCGGTGCTGGCCGATCCGATGGCTGACCGCAGCAACATGCTGGCTATGCATGATCAGCCGGGAGTCGGTGCCGGCAACTTGTTCGCGCAGCGGGCACTGAGCCAGTCAGCGATCAATGTTGATCGTCTGCCGGGTGCACAACAAGAGGCGAGAGCGATTCAGGAAAAGGTCATGGCAGGACACTCTGCTGTGTCTCCCATCAACCGCATCAGCATGGTCATCGGCAGTGAAGCCAGTCGTGACCATGTCACCACCGGCGGTCTCCAGGGTTTTGGCATTCTGCATTTCGCCACCCATGGGGTGGTTGATGCGGATATACCGGAATTGTCTGGGCTGGTGGTATCGGGCGACCAGCTGAATGATGAAAAGATCAGTTATCTGCGCCCCCATGACATTGCCCAACTGCAGCTTGATGCCGATCTGGTTGTACTCAGCGGTTGTGAAACCGGCATCGGTAAATCACTGGCTGCGGAAGGACTGATGAGTCTGACCCGGCCGTTTTTTGTCGCCGGGGCAAGACAGGTGGTATCAAGCCTGTGGAAAGTCTCTGATCAGGCCACGGCAGCACTGATGGAGCATTTCTACACCCACCTGCTCGATCATCAGCTGCCGGCAGAGAAGGCATTGCAGCGAGCCAAAGACGATATGCGTGCCGATCCGCAGTGGCAGCATCCCTATTTCTGGGCCGGGTTCGTCATTCAGGGCGGTCGTGCCCGGCAACCGAGTGAAACCATGACTACCGAGCAGCCGCCGGTGAGCAGTGTTGCCGCACGTCAAACCCATTTAGGAGCAGTGCTGATGGGGACTTCCAGCCCCTGATGCGAATTGGTGGTCTGTCGTTGCATTGACAGCTGCCTGACAACAATCTGGAAAGTGGCACTGACCCGTCCGCGAGGACGGGTTTTTTTTGGCTGCGAAAATGTCCTCGCATCGGCTATGATGGATCTTTATCCAGACCGTGAGCCGATCCATGAACCTACCTGTCCGACTTCTGCTTATAGCCATCCTGATGACCCCGCCTGTGGGCATCCAGCAGGCCAGCGCGCAGCCTGATCACGCCCATCTGGACAGCCTTGCTGCCGATGCCTATACCCAGGTCGTGCAATGGCGGCGGCATTTTCATCAGTATCCGGAGTTGTCCAACCGCGAATTCGAAACCGCAGCCACCGTGGCCGAGGCATTGCGTGACATGGGACTGGAGGTGACAACCGGTATCGCTCACACCGGCGTGGTGGCGCTGCTCAAAGGCGGCAAGCCCGGGCCTTTGGTGGCCTTGCGCGCTGACATGGACGCGCTGCCGGTGACGGAACAGGTGGAACTGCCGTTTGCATCCAATGTGACCACCGAGTATCAGGGCAAGCAGGTCGGCGTCATGCATGCCTGCGGACACGATACCCACATGGCCATGCTGTTGGGTGCAGCGCGGGTACTGACGGCGGTGCGCGATGAGCTTCCTGGTTCTGTGCTGTTCATCTTCCAGCCAGCAGAAGAAGGCGCACCACTTGGTGAGGAGGGCGGTGCCGAACTGATGCTCAAGGAAGGACTGTTCGAGCGTTATCGGCCGCAAGCCGTGTTCGGCATGCACATCGGCTTGAACATGCCGGGTGGTCAACTGGCGGTGCGGCCGGGTCCGGCAATGGCGGCGGTGGACTATTTGCAGATCAATGTGGCAGGACGTCAGACCCACGGTGCCCGCCCCTGGGGCGGCATCGACCCGATCGTGGTGGGCTCGCAGATCGTCATGGGGCTGCAGACCATCGCCAGTCGTCAGCTGAACCTGACCAAAGTGCCCTACATCATCACCATAGGCAAGTTTGATGCCGGTGTGCGCAACAACATCATCCCGGACATGGCGGAAATGCACGGCACCATCCGCAGTTTTGATGCCGCAATGCAGGACGACATGCATGCGCGCATTCGCAGCACCGCCGAGCACATTGCTGCCAGCGCCGGAGCCAGCGCCGAGGTGAACATCATCAAACAGTATCCGGCCACGGTGAATGACCCGGCACTGACCGCGCAGATGCTGCCGAGCTTACAGAGGGTCTCGGGTGAACAGCCGGTGGTCACGCCGGATCTGGTTACTGGCGCTGAGGATTTTGCCTTTTTTGCCCGGGAGGTTCCGGGGGTGTTTGTCTATCTGGGCGCAGCGGCTCCAGGCGAGCAGGCCAGCGAACTGCCCAGCAACCACTCACCACTGTTTGCCGTGCATGAGCCGAACATGGCCCTGGGCGTCAGAGCCTATGTGCATCTGGCGGTTGATTATCTGGCACAGCACTGAGGTCAGCGGACGGCTTTGTGGGACAGCATGCCGGCAACATCGCCGACAGGCTGTGAGTGAGCAGCAGCATGGCGATGGTCAATCAGACTCTGATCGCCGCAAGCGCAGACCAGCTGCAAACAGCAGGGCGATGCCCAGCAGCAACAAAGCGGCGACATTGAGCACAGGCACTGCCGCTGGCGGCGGCAGCGGCAGGGCATCGTCGCCCAGGTTGCGCGCAAACAGGTAGACCAGACCGGCCTCATCCAGACCATTGTCGGTGGCGTCGTCGGCACCGACGGCAATCAGGTTTTCGGCCACGCCTATGGCGCGTCCAAAGCTGGACTGCGCCTGTGCTGCGCTCGCAAACAGCTTGTCGGTGATGCTCCAGTTGCCGGCTGCATCGCGCTCCAGCACATAGGTGGCACCACTTTCGCTGGCATTACCGGTGGCAAACGGGGCACCCACTGCAGCCAGATCGCCACTGGCGGCGACGGCAGCGCCGAGCTGGTCACCACCGCTGGCATCATCGGCCAGCAACTTCTGTATCTGCAGCCACTGATCGTTTGGCTGGCGCTGAAACACATAGATGGCACCACGGTTGCTGATGCCATCGGCATCATGGCTGGTGGCAGTGACGATGGCCTGCATGCCGGCAGCATGCGGGGACAGTGTGATGGCGCTGCCAAAACCGTCAAAGGCGGCACCATCAGCAGCGACCAGATCCTGCACCAGCGTCCAGTTGTTGCTGCCATCGCGCTGCCAGACCTGGGCCTTGCCCTGGAAAAAATTGTCGCCCACACTGGCCCGGGGTGAGCCAAGCACAGCGATGTCATCGCGCACGGCAATGCCGGTGCTGTAGGCTTCGAACGGCTGGCCGTCGGGATCCAGCAGCTTGCCATCCTGCTGCCAGCTGCCATTGCTGAATGAATAGACGTAGCCGGCACCCTGGTCGATGCTGTCGCCATCGGCCTGGATGGCACCGCCGAGTATGCTGACGCCGTCACTGGACAGGGTGGTGCCCAGTTCGTCGAACGTCAGCCCATCGTCGGCGGTCAGCGCGGCAGACTCCTGCCAGACCCCGGCGATGAGATCATACACGTAGAGCACGCCCTGCCATTCGTTGCCATCCACGTCGGCGCGCATGGCACCTACCACTGCCATGTCATCGATGATGGCAACCGAGGCACCGAAGCGGTCATCTTCGGCACCATTGCTGGCGAGCAGGGTCTGCGTCAGTGTGACCTCGCCGCCGGGCGAGATGGCATACAGATGGGCGTTGCCCTGCATGATGTTGCCATTGACGCTGGCAAAGCGCTGACCGATCAGCAGATTGCGCTGATCCAGGCTGACAGCACCACCAAAATTGCTCACTGCTTCAGCGGTCGGGCTGCTGAGCACCTGCAGTTCCCGCCAGTCTTCCGGCGCGGGGTCTCCGGCATACAACACGTCGGCGTGCAGCCAGGTGGCAGAAAGCAATGCGGTAACGAGCATCTTGTGCATGGTCATCTCGGCAACTCCGTTTGCCAGATTGTAGCGGATGATTGTAGGGAAAAGTTAAGTCCAGTGCGATCATCGCACAGCGCATGGCTTGCTGCGCTGCGAGCAGCTGCGCAGGCACTGTGTCGAAGGCTACGAATCGCTCATCAAAGCCGCATAGTGCTGCGCCTCATCCAGCGGGGGATACAGAGGGGAGGTGACAAAAGCCCGCTGCATGCCGTCCTGCCAACTGAGTCCGAGCGTGTGCAACAGTCCACTGATGCTTTGTTCCGGGTCAGCGAACAGGCTCTGACGATCCAGCTCAATGATGCGCAATTGCAGCGTCTGTCTTGCCTGCAACCATTGGCGCTGTTGCAGTTGCCACAGTGAGGACATGGTCTCCAGGTCGGCGAAACCGGACCAGTGCCAGCTTAATTGCAGGGCGTTGATGTCGGCATTGAGCATGATCACCGTGGCTTCCGGAAACAGCCGTTGAATGGCCAGCAGACCCTGCACCGGCAGCGTCATGCCGTCGATCAGCGGCTTCTCCGGATGGCGTCCGAGTTCCTGTACCACGCGCTTTTTATAGCCCTGGCGTTTGCCCATCCAGTCGGCTTCGGCAAGCGCTGACAACAGCTCCGGGTCGCGCGGCCAGGTCAGATGACGCTGCCGCTCCAGCATCGCCCCGTAGGCCAATGGCGACTGATCGGCCTGCAGTGGACGATCCAGCAGGCAGTCCAGTTCGCTGTGAGAGTGCAAGGCCTGCAGCAACTCGCGTCGACCGCTGCCTGGCCAGCCGAGCACAAACACTGGCCGCAGACGTACACCACCCGGTGCCTGCGGTGGCCAGGAGAGAATCACATCGGCATCGAACAACGACTCCGGTGTGGCGGTGGTTTCCGGCAGCAGCTCACTGCTTTCGGGTTGTGGGTTGTCATTGATGGCATCGATGATGCCGGCTTGCTGGCGCGGCAATTCATCGAGCAACTGCAGAACCTGCGCATGGTTCGATTGCTGATGCTGCAGCCGCGCGCGCAGCTGAATGACCGCACGCAACATGTCTTCGGGCAGTTCATCGTGTACGGCAAGCTGTTGCAGATTCTGATCCTGCTGCGCTGCCGCCACGGCATCGGCATCGCCGGCCAGCAGCTTCAGGGCATCGGCCATGCAGCGCAGCCATTGGGCTGGTAATTGTGCCTGCTGTCGCTGGCTCAGCTGGTTCAGGCAGCGGTGGGCCGCATCGGCTTGACCATGGGCCACGGCAGCCTGAGCCGCCAGCAGATACTCTTCGTCGTCGCCATCTGTCTGCAACTGCTGGCCCAGCCGATGGGCGTCAGCAAAGCGCTTGCTTTCCAGATAGGCACGCAGCAATAGTCGCTGGGCCTCCCGGTCACCGGCCGGGCACTGCTGCAGGGTGCTGATGCTTTGCTGCAGACGGCCCGAGCGCAGCTGGGCAGTGCCGAGCAAACGCAGAATGGTCGGTTCGCCCGGCTCTTCCTGGCGGGCTTTACCCAGCAGATGCAGCGCCTTGTCGATCAGGCCGGCATGCAGATACGACTGCGCCGCGCGCACCAGTATCATGGGTTCAGTGTGACCATTGGCCAGCAGATCACGCCAGATCGCCAGTGCCCCGGCATGGTCGCCGGACTGCTCCAGGGCCTCGGCGTGCCAGACGTTGAGTTGCGGTTCTTTGGCGTAGGCACCGCGCTGCAAGCATTTGGCGTTTTCGAAGCAGCGCATGGCAAACCCTGCCTGGCCGCCGCGCAGAAAGGCATGTCCCAACTGGGTCTGGGAATACAGATCGTCGGGATTCAGATCCACCGCCTGCTGCAACCAGGTCTGTGCCTGTTGCGGCTGCTCGCGCTGCAATTCAATGACGCCCATGTGGGCACAGATGGTGGCCTCGGTCTCGCTGTCGTTGTTGACCGCCCGCCGGGCGGTGCGCAGACTCTGTTCGGCTTCCTCCAGCCGGCCCAGTGTCAGCAGTGCATAGCCATGTCCCAGCCAGGCCTTGGCTTCATTGGGACTCAGCGTGGTGGCTTCCTGGTAGTTGTCCAGTGCGGCCTGGAACTGTCCCATGCGCATGCGCAGACCGCCCATGGTGTAATGAAACATGGAACTGCGCGGCTGCAGTGCAATGGCCTGCTGCAGGCAGTCTGCAGCGGCATCCAGACGCCCCTGTTTCTGTCGACACAGCGACATCATATAGAGCAATTCATGGTTCTCGGGTTCCTGCTCCAGCATGCGCGCATACAAGGCGTGGGCGGCCTCATAGTTGCCGTTCTGGTAATAATCGAGTGCCTGTTCCAGGGACTGTTCGGTGAGTGATTCATTCATGCGCTTTGATCTGTTCGTTGATGCGTTGAGACAAGGTCTGTTCCAGCCAGCTGTGCATCTGCCAGTTGCTGATGAAGCCGCAATGGCCACCGTGGCGATGCACTTCCAGCTGCAGCAGTGGATGTTCGGGCAGGCTGGAGAAATCCGCGATCGGAATGATCGGGTCATCTGCTGCGGTAATGATGGTGGTCGGGGCCTGCAGTTGCAACAGATAGTCATCATGGATGGCGTAACCGCTGAGGTAGTCATCAATGCTGTCGAAGTCGGTGTAGCGTTCCACCAGAATGCGCGTCATGGCATAAATGCCCCTGGCCTGATCCCAGTTGCAATCGGCATAGAGTTCGGGGAAGAGGTCCTGTTTCTTGCGCAATGAGTTGCGCCATTTACGCAGAAAATAGTGCTCGTACACCGGCAGGCCATGCTCCAGCTCATGCAGCACATGTTTCGGCACAATCACCGGACTGATGGCAAACACGTGCTGCAGCGGATTGCGGAAATCACCGGCGTGGCAGGCGGTGCGCAGGGCGAAATTGCCACCCAGTGAAAAGCCGGTCAGGTAGACCGGCAGCTCGGTATCGGTGGCGATCTGGCGAACCGCTGCAACCACTTCCTGCAGGCGACAGGAGTGAAACAGCTCAGGATTCAGGTAATGCGAGTCACCGTGATCGCGGAAATTCAGTCGCACCGTGGTAAAACCGCTGCGCCACAAAGCATCACCCAGCGCGAGCATGTAGGTGGAGTCGGCAGAGCCTTCCCAGCCATGCAGCATGATCACCAGACCACGCGGCTGCACACTGCGGGTGCGCACAGCCAGCAGTCGGATGCCGTCATCCAGGGCAATGATTTCCTTGCAGCTGCCCTGCTGGTAGGCACGCACCCGGCGCTTTATCAGCCAGCGCCGCAGCGGCGCACTGGTGAGCACGCTTTGCACGTGCGTGTTCGACAACACTGGTGGGGCGGTGAAGCTCATACTGCCATTATCCCGTAAACCGGCCGTTCATACGACACTGGCCTGCGGCGACGGCTGTGAGGCGCGGTCTGATTCTGGCTGGTAGCACTGCCGGATCATCTCCTCCGCCTGCCGGGCGACGGCTTTGCGCTGCCGGTCATGCTGTGGCATGAGCGTCGGCAACACGTGCACCTGCACCGTCTGCGGCGGCGCTGCCAGCAGCCGCACCAGGCTGGCCGTGAAGCTTTCGCGCTGACGAAAGCGTGACCGCTGCGATGCTCGGCCGTTGATCAGATAGCGCAGACACAGCGGCTGGATCGGCAGCATGGCGTCGATGGCCGGGGCGAACAGGCGGGCATGAAAACGCGCCACACCCGGGCTGGTCGGCACGCCGCCTTCGGGAAAAATGGCCACATTGCTGGACGCTTGCAGGGCATCGTGCATGCTGTCTCTGACCTGATCGGTGGATTGCATGTCGCCACGGCGGATAAACACCGTACCGGCCGCCGCCACCATGGCCCCGAACACGGGCCAGTCGCGGATTTCTCGTTTCGCCACAAAACGCATAGGCTCAATGCTGAGCAGCACGATGATGTCCTGCCAGGACTGGTGATTGGCCACCAGCAGGGCGTGAATGCCGGGCCAGTTGGCACCGGCATGCTGAATCCGCTGGATGCGCAAGGCAAAGGTGAAGGCAAACAGGCGTGCCCAGGCACGCACGGCGTGCTGGCTGAGGCGGTGTTGGCCGCAGCGCACACGACTGCCCAGCGGGTTCACCAGCAGCATGGCGAGAAACGACACCAGCAGCAGCAGCAGCAGCATGGGAATGCGCCACAGCAGTCGCAGCATGATCAGCATGCAGTTGCCGAGCGACGACGAGCGCAGTGTCTCACCCTGCTCAGCGCTCGGACTTGCCACTGCCCACCGCAGCAGCCGGCATGACGGCCGTGGTGAGTCGGCCCACGCAGACCAACTCGTGCGCCGGGTTGTGCAGACGCACGTCCCACACATGGGTGCTGCGACCGACGTGCAGGGCGGTGACTGTGCCGGTAACCAGTCCGCTGCGCATACCACGAACATGGTTGGCATTGATTTCTATGCCCACCGCGCGCTTGCCGGCGGGTGCCGCCAGCAGGTGCGAGGCCACACTGCCCAGCGTTTCGATCATCACCGCCGAGGCACCGCCATGCAGCAGGCCATAGGGTTGTCGGGTGCGCTCTGAAACCGTCATCTGGGCCTGCAGAAAATGCCTGCCGATGGCGACAAAATGCAATCCGATGTGGCCGTCAAGGGTGCCTGCCAGATTGCGGTTCAGGCGCTGCAGGCTGATGCCCTGGGCAAGAAAGTTGATGTTCATGTCATTGCTGATCCGTTGCTTGTCGTTCGCTGCCGCACTGCCAGCAGGCGGAGAAGTGGTCACCATTGATTTCGTGACACTGCGCGCAGTGCCAGTCCGGCTCATCCACCATACCCTGGTCAGCGAACTGCTGTTGCAGGATGCGCAGGGCGGTGGCTTCCTGGTGCGCCGGCACCCACACTGACGGTGCCGCACCCTGGCTGTACAATACCTCCACCGCGACACCCCAGAGCTCCATTTGCCGCAACTGCACAGTCAGACCGGCGGCTTCCAGCGCCACTTTGGCGATACCGGCCTGCAGCGGATCGTTGGCCACCAGCACGCGTTGCCACTTCACGCTGTGCGCGGTCCGCTGGAAATCATCAGTGATTGCTCCATATCTGTGAAAATGAACATTGCAGCAGACGCCACCAAGCCAGCCATGTCAGATTTTAACGTGACCATCCGCCCCAGCGGCAAGCAATTCAGTGTGCGTGAACATGAAACCATACTGGCTGCCGCGCTGCGCCAGGGCATCATGCTGCCATACTCCTGCCGCAATGGCAGTTGTGGCAGTTGCCAGGGCCAGGTGCTGGACGGGCGTGTGCATTATCCGCGGCAAGCGCCGCTGGCACTGAATCCGCAGCAGCTGGATGCCGGACAGGCACTGTTCTGTCAGGCAGTGCCACAATCTGACCTGACCATTGCCGCGCGCGAGATCGACGCCGTGCGCGACATCCCGGTGCGCATGCTGCCGGCGCGGGTGCAGTCGCGCGAACTGCTGGCCGACAATGTGGCCCGTTTGCGACTGACCCTGCCGCAGGGCCAGCGCCTGCAGTTTCTCGCCGGGCAGTACATCGACATACTGCTTCCAGGCGGCCAGCGACGGGCATTTTCGCTGGCCAATGCGCCGCACGATGAAGGGGCACTGGAACTGCACGTGCGCCATGTCGAGGGTGGAGACTTTACTGAATACGTGTTCAAGCAGATGCCGGAGCGAGCCATTGTGCGCTTCGAAGGCCCGCTGGGCACATTTTTCCTGCGTGAGGACAGCACCCGGCCGATGCTGATGATGGCCGGCGGCACCGGCTATGCACCGTTGAAGGCGATGCTGGATCACGCCCTGCACAGCGGTCTGGACCGCTCGGTGCATCTGTTCTGGGGCGCGCGCAACCGCGCCGAGCTGTATGCGCTGGAGCAGGCGCAGCAGTATGCCCGCAGTTCGCCACAGATCCGTTTTGACGCGGTGCTGTCCGAGCCTGCACCGGAAGATCGCTGGCAGGGTGCCACCGGATGGGTGCACGAGGCACTGTTGCAGCAGTATGCCGATCAGCTGGAAGAATTCGATGTCTACATGAGCGGGCCGCCAGCGATGATCAATGCCGCCCGCCAGGCGTTCGCCGAAGCCGGCCTGCCGGCCGCGCAGCTGTACTACGATTCCTTCGACTTTGCGCCGCGCACAGCGGGCTGAAAATCTGCCGGCACCGAAGCCAGATCGCCCAGCACATCCTCGGCATCGCTGTCTACATTGTACGCTTTGACAGATTCGGACTCAGGCTCAGACCTGACGGCGTGATCCGCTGCGGGTGGAGCCATTGGCGCTTGCCGATTTTTGGCTCCGCTGACGTCCGCACGGTCGCTCGCTGGCGCAGCAGTGCCGGTCTGGCCCGCTGACGTTGATGGCTGCCCGGCTGCGGGCGCGCTGAGGGTGCGTTGAGGATACAGCGGCCGCAGTGCCAGCCTGGTAGCTTGCCTGGCAGCTTGCCCGGCAGCTTGTGCGGTCAATGGCCGGGGCGAAGACCCAGCGCTCGCGCCGGCCGCTGACACCGCTGCCGTGCCGCCCAGCTGCAGCGCGTTGAAGAAGCAGTTGGCGGCGGCATCGCCGTCGCCCTGCTGTTGCAGCAGATTGCCCAACATGGCGTAAGTGTCGGCGTCTGCTTGCAGTCTGAGGCTTTCCTGCAGGTGATCGCGCGCCTTGCCCCATTTCTTGTCCTGCAGGTAAAGCTGTCCCAGCAGTCGTTGGATGGCGGCGTCATCCGGATGTTTGCGCTGCCATTGCTGCGCCCGCTGCAGCGCTTTGTCCAGTGGCTCCAGATGGGCGCGGGCATACAGGCCGGCCAGCACCGGGTCAGGGGCGCGATCCAGAGCCTGGATCAGTACGGCCTCGGCCAGACGGGGAAAATCGAAGCGCAATGCCTGTTCGGCATACACCGCGATGCTCTCAGGCTGTTGCCGTTGCGCGCGCAGCAGAGCGTCCCAGCTTTGCTGCAACTGCTCGGCATCTGTGGCTGCGGCCAGTTCATTGTGGATGCTGAGCTGCTCCAGGTCATCGCTGCCGCTGCGATCCAGCACACCGGTTTTGCGCATCGTCGGCAGCAGTGCGCGCAACGCTGCCCACTGACCCAGCTCGCGATGACATTGCGCCAGCATGCGCAGCGCCTGACGATGGCGACGGCGCTGTTTCAGACAGTGCTGCAGCAGCGGTATGGCCTGCTCATGCTGTCCTTTGTTGATGAGCAGACGGGCCTTGCTCAGCTGGATCAGAAAGCGTGTGCGGGCATGACCGTCATCGGCCGCCTGCAGATATTGCTGTTGCCGCTCGGTGACGGCCTGGGTGTCGGCATCGTGACCGTCGGCGGCGCGCGCTGCAGCCAGATAGCCGGCCACCGGTGCCGCGCTGTGACCAGCGGCCCGGCTGAGCGCCTTTTCCGCCTGTTGCCAGTCACCTTCGGCCAATGCCAGCAGACCATTTTCCAGCCGCCGTCTAGCCAGGTTGTCGGCGGCCCGGCGTGGCAGCGACAAAAACCAGAACAACAGCTTCAGTGCGAGCAGCAATAGCAGCAGCAGGCCCAGCAGCACCAGCACATTGCTTTCGATGGTCCACTGACCCAACTCGATCAGCACATAGCCGGCGTCCTGGCGAAACATCGGTGCCAGCGCCACGGCACAGAGCAGGGCGCCAATCACCACGATGATGCTGATCAGATGTCGCATGATCTCAGCGCTGCAGGCTGGCGCTGGCCTGCAGGCTGGCCAGCAGTTGCATGGCCTCATCCGCTTGCGGCCATTCCGGCTTGAGTTCGATCCGGGCGAGTTCCCGCAGGCGCGCAAGCGCTGCGTCAACACCGCGGTTGTCGCTGACAAACCACTGCCTGATAAAGCTGTCGATGCTGTCCAGACTGCTGCGCCAGGCGTCATCACGCTGCTGCAGCGCGAGCAATGCGGCGGTGCGCAGTTGCAGTTGCAGATGGCGCTTGAGCTTGAGCTGCTCATCAATGCCGAGTTGCGGCTTGTCGGTGTTGCGCACCGTGACCAGATGACCCAGGCTGCCGCGCAGTTTCGACCACATGCCGCTGTCTGTGCCGGCATCGGCATCGGCATCAGCATCGCTGCTGCTGGCTGCACGGGTGCTGTCACTGCTGTCGGACTGCAGCGGCCAGTCCTGGACCGCATCGGCAAGACCATGCAGTTCGGCGATCAAGCTGTCCAGGTCAGGGTTGGCTACTGTGGCCAGCTGTGAGCGTTCATTGATCAGTGCCTGTTGCAGCTTGCCCAGCTGTGTCGGTGGCAGCAGATTTTCTGCCGCAGGCAGGTCCTGCAGCGCCTGTACCGCCAGATCGTAACCATCAAGGGCTGCCTGCTGATTGCCGTTCAGCAGCAGCTGCTGGCGCGAGGTGCGCAGCAATGCGCTGATTTCATCCAGGCGTTGACGCAGCTGCAGCAGCCTGAACTGACGCTGCATTTCGGCCTGGTTGTCACTCTGCTGTGCCTGCAGCTGGGACAGGCCGGCTTCCAGCTCATTGATGCGGCGGGTCTGGTTCTGCTGCTGACCCTGCAGAGTGTTGATGCTGGCCGTCTGTTCGTTGTCGCTGTCGGCAGCGGTTGCACCCTGCTCCTGCAGCATGGCCTCCAGCTGTTGCAGTCGCTGCTGCTGGCTGTCTGTTTCAGTTTGGTTTTGCTGCAGTTGCTCGATGCGGTTTTGCAGCTGGTCAAGCAGTTCGGCCTGCCTGCTTTGCTGGCGGTCAAGTGCCAGCAGACGCGGGTGCTCGTCGATCACTGCCATGGCTTCATCGCTGGTGGCCGGCGTGCTGAAATGGCTGAGACCTTTGTTGATCAGCAAGGCACCGATGCCGATGCAGGCCAGCACTGCCAGCAGTAGGCTGATCCAGACCAGGCTGCCGCCTCCAGTGCGACCTTGTGCCCCGGCTGGACTAGCATTGTCAGTCGAACCGGGTTCTGTTGCGTTGTCGCGGGATGCTGCTGCCTGTTGCGCCACTGCAGCAGCGGTCGGGTGGTTGCTGCCAGCAGTGTCTGCAGGGGTTTTGCTGCTGGCTGCTGTGGCAGCCTCAGCGGGGTTGCCTGGCTGCCCATTGGCTGCAGCCGCGGTCGTCGGTCTGGCTGCGGTCCGCTTGCTGGAGGTCCGCTTGCTGGTGGTCTTGTTGCCAGTGGTCTTTTTGCCAGCCGCTTTCTTGCCGCCGGTTTTTTTGCTGGTGGCGCGATCGCCGCTGCCCGGTTTGCCTGTAGCTTGCTTGTTGTCTGCCATGATGTCGCTGTGCTGCCGTGATGCTGTTGCCGAGGATGTCGTCGAACTGGTGCGCCTGTCCCAGCGCAAGACCGGACTGTTCTGTCTGCGCCAGTCGCGGCGATCAGCGTTGCGGTCGCCGCCGGTGTCAGCCAGACTCGCTGCAAACCATACGCTGAACCTGCTGCGCAAGACTCTCTGGATCGGGCGCGCTGGCCACCGTTATTGTAACAGCATCAAGTTGTTGCAGAAGCCGGCGTTGTGCTGCCGACAACACCAGATGCTGGCCATGGATGATGCGCTGCCACAGTCCGGCTGCACGCGCACTGGTGGTGGCGAAGCGTTGCTGCAGAAACCCGATTGCAGCCGAACTGGTCCAGACCGTGAGCAGTCCACCGGGCCAGGCGCTGATCTGCTCCAGCGCGTGGTCATCAAGCGCGGGTGCCACGCGCTGATACACCGCAAGTTCGTTCACGCTGGCACCACGCTGGTGCAAAGCGGTGCGCAGCTTGTCGCGACCACCCGGCGCATTCAGCAGCAGCACCTGCTTGCCCGCGACCTGTTGCAAGCGCGGATGTTGCAGCAGGCCCTCGCTGTTGCTGGCGTCGGCTTCTGCCGGACTGATGATTTCGACATCGCTGGCTTTGACGGCTTGCAGATGCTGCTGCAGACAATGCCATGAGCCTGATCCCAGCACTGCCAGCAGCGGCCATCCTGCTGCCGGCAGCGGCTGTGTGGACAGCAGCAGAAAACACTGTTCAATGGCATTGATGCTGGTAAAGATCCAGATGTCAGCAGCCAGCGCAGCACGCAGGTGGGCACCGATCATCGCGGGATCATCCGGGCCGGTGATGAGCATGCCCGGCAGGCTGACGCTGGGCAGATGGCGCTGGCTCAGCGCCTGCTGCAGGGCATCAGCGGTGGTTGCGGGTCTGGTATTGATGATCAAGTGCATGCTGGTTGGGTTTGCTGCCGCCATGGTCATGATGTTTAGTGTATCCGCTAATGCAGCCGCGCCGACACTCGCGGCAGAGTTCAGTCTGCCACGCTACACTGTGAGATAACGCGGTCATGGGTACCAGAGCAATGTCGTTTCGGTATGCACAAGTTTCTCTGCCGGCAGCCTGGGGCATCTCGCTGCTAGGCATGCTGTTGCTGATCTGGATCAGTCCTGGGGTCGGCATCATTGGCCGCGATGGCGACCCGGCCAATCTGATGTATGTTGCCGTGGTCGCCGTGTTTGTGTTGGGAGTGCTGGCAAGCCGATTGCGTCCCGGCGGCATGGCCGTGAGCATGCTGGCTGCGGCGCTGACGCAGGCTCTGATCACCGTGATCGCGCTGGGCTGGCGGCTGGGAATGCCTTACAGCGGGGCAATGGAAATCCTGCTGCTCAATGCCTTCTTCATCGCACTGCAGCTGTGTGCTGCCTGGCTGTTTTACCGCACTGCCGTCAGGCGGTGACTGCGTGATCGAAGTTCAGCGCTGGCTGGATTCCAGCTGACTGGACAGTTGTTGCGCCAGGCGGTCGGCCAGCGCGCTGATGTCAGCCCTTGCCCCGATGACCTGAGCTCTGGCAATGCCCGGCTGGCCCTGCTCCGGGTCGCTGCCCAGCACCCCATGCAGGATGACATCATTGCTTTCCGGCAGCGCTTCGGCGTACACCCCGAGCGGGGTGTGGCAATCGCCCTGGAGGCGTTCAATGATCAGGCGCTCGGCGCTGATCAGATCGGCATTGGCGGCATCATGCAGCTGCGCCAGCAGATCACGCATGCGCTGATCATCGCGGCGACACTGCACCGTGACCACGCCCTGGGCGGCGGCCGGAATCCAGTCCGGCGTACGCAGCACGCCAGTGATGCGCTCGTCCAGGCCCAGTCGCTCCAGTCCGGCACAGGCCAGCAGCAGGGCATGACAATCGCCATCGTCCAGCCGTTGCAGCCGGGTCTGCACGTTGCCGCGCACCGGCAGACACTGCAGATCAGGTCGGCGATGCATGACCTGGATCTGGCGTCTGGGGCTGGAAGTGCCAACGATGGCAGCTTCCGGCAGACTGTCCAGATCGGCATAGGCATTGCTGACAAAGGCATCCCACGGGGTCGCCCTAGGCAGGTTGGCGGCCAGGCACAGTTCGGGGTGCATTTCTGCCGGCACGTCTTTCATTGAATGCACCGCCAGATCGGCGCGACCATCAAGCAAAGCGTGTTCCAGTTCTTTCAGGAACAGCCCCTTGCCGCCTATGGCCGCCAACGAGCGGTCGAGCAACTCGTCTCCGCGTGTGGACAATTCCAGCAACTGTACCGGTTGCTCGGTGATCTGTGCCAGCAGGCTGGCACAATGCTCGCTTTGCCAGAGTGCCAGTGGGCTGCGACGGGTAGCAATGGTCAGGGTCATGGGAGCTTGTGATGGTATGAAGCAGACAACATTCTAATGGATGCCGTGTGCTGTCGTCAGCGTCAAGACGTCAGTCCCTGCAAGACATCCTGCAGGGTTCGCCGGTAGCGGCGCGAGATGTCCGGACGCTGGGCGCAGTCACGCAGCTTGACCTGCACACGCTGGCCATCAGCATGGTGCACGCCGATGATTCTGTTTCTCGCCACCAGCGCATTGCGGTGCACACGCAAAAAGTAGCGTTGATGCAGCTGTTCAAGTTCGCGCAGACTCTTCTGGCTGACGTGCTCGCCGGCATCATGATGAATCACCGTGTACTTGTCGCTGGCGATGCAGCAGGCGATGCTGGACACTGGCAGCCAGTGTTCATCGCGTCCCAGTCGCACTGCAATATGATCCTGGGCGCTGGCTTCCTGCTGTTGCTGTCGCTGTTGCTGCAGGCGCTGCACGGCCTCATGCAGGCGCTGCTGTTGCACCGGCTTGAGCAGATAGTCCACCGCCTGCAGGGCGAAAGCTTCGACCGCATGCTGGTCATGCGCAGTGGTGAACACCACGGCCGGACGTTGTCCGGCTGGCAATTGTTGCAGCCGCTGTGCCAGTTGCATGCCGCTGTCGCCGGGCATGTGGATATCCAGCAACAGCGCATCCGGCCGGGTGGCATGGATCAGTTGCCAGGCGCTGGCAGCATCACCGGCCTGGCCAATGGCGCTGACTGCTGGCATGTTTTCCAGCAGCCGCTGCAGTCTTTTGCGCGCCAGCGGTTCATCATCGATGATCAGGATCCGCAGCAGCTGTTCAGTCATTGCCATCGACTGGGCTGAGCGGATAAAACTGCAGCGACACCTGGTAGCGATCGGCGCTGACACGGCTGTGCAGGTTGACTGGTCGTGCAAACAGCAGCTGTAGCCGCCGTCGCAGGTCGCTGATGGCCGTGCCGGTGCCGGTATGCGCTGCTGTGGCCCGATCTGACTGTATGGCATCGTTGGGCATGGGATTGCTGATGCGCAGGCACAGTTGCTCATCGCGCCGCACCGCCGAGATCTCTATGCAGCCACCGGCGAGGCTGGGCTGAATGCCATGCAGCACGGCGTTTTCCAGCAGTACCTGCAGGGTCAGCGGTGGCAACCGCCAGCGACTGTCGTTGCTGATGTCGCTGCTGATGTCCCAGTGAACCTGCAGCCGCTCACCGAAACGCCATTGCATCAGGCGCAGGTAGCGTCGTGCCAGATCCAGCTCTGCGGCCAGACTGATGAGCCGTTCGCGCGGTGCCAGCGACTGTCGCAGCAGATCGCTGAGATCCTCGATCGCGGCCACCGCATGCTGCGGCTGTTCTTCGGCCAGGGCGGCGATGGTGTTGAGTGTGTTGAACAGAAAATGCGGATGCACGCGCGCCTGCAGATTGTGCAGTTCGGCCCGGGCCTGCAGCCGTTGCTGATGCCGCCAGCGCTGCTGCACGTAAAGGTAGCGCAACAGACTGCCGCTGAGCACGGCGGTGATCAGCGCGCTGCTGAGCAGAAATGGCCACTGCTGGACACCGGCCGGTAGCAACGGCAGATAGCGGCTGCTGCCAAGCTGGTAAATCAGTTGTGCCAGCAGCACACTGAGAGCAATGCCCATCAGCCAGAGCAGCATCCACGCGCTGTTGTGCAGCACGACCAGCCGCTGCCCACTGCGCGCAGCTGCGCCGCCAATGGCTGTGCTGGCCAGATAGACCTGGGTCAGTCTGCCCATCAGGCACCAGAGAAACACCAGAATCAGGCTCAACCAGCCGCTGTAGATGGAGACCAGACCGGCCAGCGACCAGTCCAGCGGCAGACCGTGACCCAGCACATACAGCGCACAGCCCAACTGGGCCCAGAAGAAGCTCTGCAGCAGTACCGACAGCTGGCAGAAATCAGGCAGGGCGTGTTCATTCGCGCTCGACATCGTTTCGCCTCCTAGTCCGGCGGGCGGTTCGGTGCCAGGCGGGCAGCCAGCCAGGCATCGATGTCGGCCAACTCCTCCGGCAGCACGCCATGGGCGACCGGGTAGCTGTGCCATTGCACCGTTAGTCCCTGTTGCTGCAGCGTGCTGGCGGCCTGCTGGCCGAGCTGGAAGGGCACCACCGGATCCGTCTTGCCGTGCGCCATGAACAGCGGGGTTTGTTTCAGCCCGGTGGCAGCAGCGAGACCTGCGGGTGTCCACGGCAGATAGCAGGACAGGGCGATGATACCGCCCAGCGGTGCCGGGTCGAACTCGGCAGCATGCAGACCGGCCAGCAGAGCAATCACGCCGCCCTGGGAAAAACCGGCCAGAACGATCTGGCTGCTGTGCAGGCCGTGTTCCTGCTGCAGTTGCCGAATCAGCGCGGTGACTTGCGCGCAGGAGCGCTGCATGCCATCGCGATCGAGTGACCGCGTGCCGGCCAGATCCACGCTGCGGATGTCGTACCAGGCGCGCATGCGCATGCCGGCATTGATGGTGACCGCCTGCACCGGGGCGTGCGGGAACACAAACCGGATTGCCAGCGCATCGCACTGGCTCAACAGGGGCACGATCGGCTCGAAATCGTGGCCGTCGGCGCCCAGACCGTGCAGCCACACCACAGCGGCATCAACCCTGCCGCTGTCACTGGCTGCGCTGGTCAGATGGCTTAGGCTGGGCAGAGCTGGCTCATTGTGGCTGTGTTCGCTGTGCATTGGGTTTTCCGGTGAACATGAGATATGCAAATGGCTGCGGTGCTGGTCTGGCTGCGATAAACTACCTGTTTCCAATGTCAACGCAGAACCAGAATGTGTGCAAGTTTATCAATGTTTTGATCGCCTGTTGTCTGGCCACCCTGCTGCTGGCAGCCTGCGGCCAGAAAGGTGATCTGTATCTGCCGTCTCCCACCGCTGCCGATGCGTCTGCCACACCGGCAGAAGCGGGCGATGAGCAGGACAGCGAGGACGACTGAGCATGCTTGCGCGGGTGCCGGAGCCGGAGTTGATGGACAGCCCGGAACAGGTGGCGGCATACGCCGGGGCTGATTTTGCTGCTTCCGACAACGCCTTCGTCGAGCGGCTGCTGCAAGCGTTGCAGCCGCTGCCAGATCGCGGCACGCTGATTGATCTTGGCTGTGGTCCTGGTGGGATCACGATCAGCACGGCGCGCAGCCTGCCGGGATGGCAGATCACCGCGCTGGATGCCGGTGCCAACATGCTGGCGCGCGCCGGCGAAAACCTGCATCGCCAGCCTGCGGCTGTGCGCGAGCGCGTCACCCTGCATCAGGCCTGGCTGCCGCAGCATGGCCTGCGGCAGCAGTTTGATGTCATCATCAGCAACAGTCTGCTGCATCATCTGCCGGACCCGACCACGCTGTGGCAGACCCTGGTGGCGCTGGGCCGTCGTGGCAGTCTGGTGCAGGTGATGGATCTGCTGCGTCCCGACAGCGAACAGCAATTGCAGCAGCTGGTGCAGACCCATGCCGGAGACGCTCCGCCAGTGCTGCAGCAGGATTTCAGTCATTCGCTGCGCGCCGCCTACAGCCTGGAAGAGTTGGGCGCGCAGCTTAAGTCAGCAGGCTTGCAGCATCTGTCGCTGGCACAGATCTCCGATCGCCACATGCAGATCAGCGGTCGCTTGTGATCAGGTGCCTGTGAGCGCGCTCCGGTGAGCGGGTCCGGGACCAGCCTGCCGTTTGCCAAGCTGCACGGACTTGGCAACGATTTTGTCGTGCTGCAGCAATGCGATCTTACTGCGCCAATGGATGCTGTCACCGCACGCGCGCTGGCGGATCGACACACCGGCATCGGTTGCGACCAGTTGCTGCTGCTGCAGGCCAATGAGGCCGCTGCGGACGGCAGCTGGCAGGTACGGATATTCAATGCCGACGGCTCCAGCGCGCAGCAGTGCATCAACGGCATGCGCGCAGTGGCACTGTGGCTGCAGCGGCAGGGGCTGCTGCAGACTGTCACCAGCTTGCACCTGCCGACCGTGACAGTGCAGGTCGGCAGTGACCGGCCCGGGCAGTTCTTTGTCGAGCTGCCGATGCCCGAGTTGTGCGGCGTGTTGCACCCTTGCCGGCATGCCGATCAGGTGTTTGTCCGCGCCTGTGCGGTGAACGTGGGCAATCCACATCTGATCGTGTATTCGGATCAGCCACAGCAGCATCAGCTGCAGTTGGGGCAGGCCATGGCGGCTGCAGGTGCGGCCTGGCAGCAGCATCCGAGTCTGACTGCGGCATTCCGTTCGCTGGCGGCAGACGGCTGCAACATCGGCTTCATGCGCATTGCCGAAAAGCCTGAGCAGCGGGTTTCGCTGGCAGTCTGGGAGCGCGGCAGCGGACCCACCCGTGCCTGCGGCAGCGCTGCCTGTGCCGCAGCCGCGGTGCTGCTGCAGGCGCAGGATTTTTCCCGCATTGAGGTTGAACAAGCCGGCGGTGCGCTTATACTGGAACACAGGCAGGCAGGCTGCTTGCGGGTGACCGGATCAGCCACGCATGTTTTCAGCGGCCTGCTGGACCGGCACAGTCTGCACACAACAGTGAGTCAGCGATGACCCAAAGCAAGTCACCATCGACCGGCAGCCAAACCAGGCGTGCCGCCGGCAAACCCGAAGCCGATCCCGGCAGCATGGCCACGCCGGATCAGGTCATCACCTATCTGCGCATGCATCCCGGTTTTCTCGCCGAACACCCACAGGTGCTGAAGGCTCAGCGGCTGCATGATCAGGAACACGGCAAGGACACGGCCTCGTTGCTGCAGCGGCAAAACCAACTGCTGCGCGCACAGCTGGATGAGCAGCAGCAACAACTGCAGCAGCTTTCCAGCGCGGCACGCAGCAATGAGCAGTTGCTGAACCGCTGGCACAGCCTGACCCTGGAGCTGATGACCAGCTGCGACACGGTGGCATTTCTGGATTTGCTGGATGCGCGACTGCGCGCCGATTTTGCTGCCGATTATGTGGTGTTGCGTCTGCTGGATGCACAAGTCGATGGCAGCGATCTGCAGCAGGCGAAAATGGTGCACGCTGCATCCGGCGAGCATCTGCCGGAATTGCAGCAGATGCTGCAAAGCCGCCACGCCTACTGTGGTCGCCTGATTGCCGACAAGCGCGAGGCGGTGTTTGGTGAGGATCGGCCGGCATCGGTCGCGCTGGTGGCGATTGAGCAGTTGGGGCTGCTTGCCATCGGCAGCGATGACCCTGATCGTTATGCGCCTGGCATGGGTGGTCTGTTCATTGAATTGCTGGGCAAGACGGTGGCCTGGCAATTGCAGCGTGATGTCGAAAGCTATCGAAAACGGGCTTAAGGCAAACGAGCCCGACCACAGCGACGCAGACCGCAGCAGCTGTGTGCCGCTGCTGCGCGAGTATTTTCAGGGTCTGGGCAATCGGCAGCTTTCGCCGCACACCATTCAGGCTTATCGCCGCGACCTGGCCAAATTTGCCCATCTGCTGCCACAGCAGCTGCCGTTGCAGGCCGAGCAGCAGCATGACATCGGCATCGCGCATCTGGCACAGCTTAAACGCACACATGTGCGCGCCATGGCTGCCGCCCTGCATCGCCGTGGTCTGGGCGGTCGCAGCATCGCACGCTGGCTGACTGCAGTGCGCAGCTATTTTCAGTGGCTGCAGCGACACGGTCATGTGCAGGACAACCCGGCCGCTGGCGTGCGCGCGCCGAAAGCGCCTCGCAAACTACCGGCCACGCTGGGGGTGGATGATGTCCATCGGCTGATGGATCTGCCTGCCGATGAGCCGCTGGCGGTGCGCGATCGGGCCATGCTGGAACTGTTTTATTCCAGCGGCTTGCGACTGGCAGAGCTGGCAGCACTGCACTGGAGCGAGCTGGATTTTCAAAATGGCCTGGTGACGGTGACCGGCAAAGGCAACCGTCAGCGCATCCTGCCGGTGGGGCGCATGGCCCTGCAGGCACTGCGTGACTGGCAAAGCCTGCAGCACCGGCTTTGTGGGGGCTGCACAGCAATCTTCACCGGCCGCAAGGGTCTGCCATTGACCCACCGCGCCATCCAGTATCGCCTGCGTTACTGGTCGCGCCGCCTGGGCTTGAACGCTCCGCTGCATCCGCACAAACTGCGTCATTCGTTTGCCAGCCATCTGCTGGAATCCAGCGGCGCGCTGCGTTCAGTGCAGGAATTGCTCGGGCATGCCAACATCAGTACCACACAAATCTATACCCACCTGGATTATCAGCATCTGGCCAAGGTCTACGATGCCGCCCATCCACGGGCGAAGCTGAAGTCCTGAGTCGCATGCGGCGCAGCCAGCGCTGAACCCACACTGCAGGATCACGATCAGGTGCCTGACAAATGCGGCCAGCAGCCGGGTCATTGCCACATGCATGGCAGTGGGCTTGTTACTATGGTGGATTGAATTATCTGTAAGCCAAGGACAACGCAATGAACAAACTCGGGTTTTACCATTCACATCACATCGCTCGCCACGGGCTGCTGCTTGCCATGCTGCTGCTGCTGACATTGCCCTTGCTGGCACAGGAAGACATGTCGGACGGCGATTTCAGCGGATTTACGCTGCGCAACATCGGTCCGGCGCTGATGTCAGGCAGAATCGCCGATGTGGCCGTTCATCCCGATGATCACAGCGTCTGGTATGTCGCGGTGGGTTCCGGCGGGGTGTGGAAAACCGTCAACAGCGGAACTTCCTGGCAGCCGGTGTTCGATGGCCAGACGTCCTATTCCATCGGCACCATCACCCTGGATCCCTCCAATCCGCACACAGTCTGGGTCGGCACCGGGGAAAACGTGGGTGGTCGCCACGTCGGCTTCGGCGACGGCGTCTATCGCAGCCGTGACGGTGGCGGCAGCTGGGAGAATCTGGGGCTTAAGGATTCCGAGCACATCAGCAGGATCATCGTCCATCCTGAGGATTCGGATACGGTGTGGGTGGCCGCGCAGGGACCGTTGTGGAGCCAGGGTGGGCAGCGTGGTCTGTACAAAACCACCGACGGTGGCAGCAGCTGGCAGCGCACGCTGGTTGGCGATGAGGGCGACGATGTCTGGACCGGTGTCACCGATCTGGTGATCGATCCGCGTAACCCGGACGTGTTGTATGCGGCCACCTGGCAGCGTCACCGCACCGTGGCGGCCTACGTTGGTGGTGGTCCGAACACGGCGCTGTACAAATCCACCGACGGCGGCGACAGCTGGGAGAAGTTGAGCAAGGGCTTGCCGCAGGGCAATCTGGGCAAGATCGGTCTGGCCATCTCGCCGCAGAATCCGGATGTGCTGTATGCCGCCATCGAGCTGAACCGGCGTGAGGGTGGGGTGTGGAAATCCACCGATCGTGGTGCCTCCTGGAGCAAGCAGTCCGACACCGTATCCGGCGGCACGGGTCCGCACTATTATCAGGAGCTGTATGCCAGCCCGCATGCATTTGACCGCATTTACCTGATGGACGTGCGCGTGCAGGTGTCCGACGATGGCGGCAAGACCTTCCGGGTACTGAATGAAGAACACAAGCACAGTGATAACCATTCGCTGGCATTCCGTCCGGACGACCCGGACTACCTGCTGATCGGCACCGACGGTGGTCTCTACGAGAGCTTCGATCTGGCACAAAGCTGGCGATTTGTCGACAACCTGCCGATCACGCAGTTCTACAAGGTGGCTGTCGATGATGCCGAGCCGTTCTACACCGTTTATGGCGGTACCCAGGACAACAACACCCAGGGCGGTCCATCGCGCACCGACAACCTGCACGGCATCCGCAATGCCGACTGGTTTGTCACCCTGTTTGGCGATGGCCATCAACCGGCCACCGAGCCGGGCAACCCCGACATCATGTACTCCGAATGGCAGCAGGGCAACCTGGTGCGAGTGGATCGAACCAATGGCGAAATCGTCTACATCCAGCCGCAACCGGAGCCCGGTGACCCGGCCGAACGGTTCAACTGGGACGCCCCGATTCTGGTCAGCCCGCATCAGCCGACGCGTTTGTACTATGCCTCGCAGCGCGTGTGGCGCTCCGACGACCGTGGCGACAGCTGGCGAGCTGTGTCCGGCGATCTGACCCGTGATCAGCAGCGGGTGGAACTGGATGTCATGGGCCGGCAGTGGAGCTGGGATGCTCCCTGGGACATGTATGCCATGTCCAACTACAACACCATCACCTCGCTGGCGGAGTCGCCGGTGACCGAGGGCGTGCTGTATGCCGGCACCGATGACGGGCTGCTGCAGGTCTCCGAGGATGGCGGAGACAGCTGGCGCCGCATTGAGGTGGGTAAATTGCCGGGGGTGCCTGCCACCGCTTTTGTCAATGACATCAAGGCCGATCTGTTTTCTGCCGACACCGTTTATGTGGCGCTGGACAATCACAAGCACGGTGATTTCAAGCCCTATCTGCTGAAGAGCACCGACCGCGGTCGCAGCTGGAAGTCCATCAGCAGCAACCTGCCCGAGCGTCATCTGGTATGGCGGCTGGTGCAGGATCACGTCAAGCCGGAGCTGATGTTTGTGGGCACCGAGTTCGGTATATTCTTCACCCTGGATGGTGGCGATAAGTGGCTCAAGCTGACCGGCAATGCCCCCACCATCTCGTTTCGGGATCTGGCCATTCAGCGCCGTGAGAACGATCTGATTGGTGCATCCTTCGGCCGTGGTTTCTGGATCCTCGACGATTACAGCCCGCTGCGCGAAGTCAGCAGCGAGTTACTGGCGAAAGAAGCGGCTCTGCTTAACACCCGTGACGCGCTGTGGTACTTCCAGCGTGGAGTGCTCGGCTTCGGTGAAAAGGCTTCCATGGGCGAGGCCTACTACACCGCCCCCAACCCCGAGTTCGGCGCTGTCTTCACCTACCATCTGGCAGACGGTTACAAAACCGCAGAGGCGCAGCGCCAGGAACGCGAAAAGCCCTTGATCAAGGAGCGTGAGGATGTGCCGTTTCCCGGTTTTGACGCGGTTGAGGCCGAGGCCAGACAACCGCAGCCGGCCATCGTTTTGACTGTGCGTGACAGCGATGGCAATGTGGTGCGCCGACTGGAAGGCCCAAGCAGCGCAGGCTTTCACCGCGTGGCCTGGGATCTGCGTTTCCCGGCCACCGCAGCCATTGGTGCCCAGGGCGGCTTTGGCGGTGAACCGCAGGGACACATGGTGATGCCGGGTAACTACACAGTCGAGCTGGCCAAGCGCATTGATGGCCAACTGACAACACTGGCTGAACCTCGCAGCTTTGCCGTCAAGCGCATCAATGCAGGTGCCTTGCAGGGTGCGGAACTGGCGGACACGGTGGCATTCTGGGAGCAGTTGGCAGACCTGCAGCGGGCCACCACTGCGGCCAGCCAGGTGATTGCCGAAGCGCGCGGCAAGATCGACAACATGCGCACCGCCCTGCAGCGTTCGCTGGTCGATGGCGGTGAACTTGATGCCGAACTGTATGCGCTGGATCAGCAGCTTTACAGCATCGCCGAGCAGTTCCAGGGCAAGGCGGAACTGGAGCCGGTCGGACAGCCACAGCCGCACACCATTGGCACGCGCATTTTTGTTGCCAGCATGGGCACGATGCGCTCCAGTTACGGTCCCACGCCAACCCACCGGCGCAGTCTGGAAATCGCCAGCAATGAGTTTGACGATGTACGGGCGCGACTGAACCAGCTGATCGAGCAACGCCTGCCAGCACTGCAGCAGCGCCTGCTGGATGCCGGTGCGCCATGGATGCCAGGGAACCCGGTCCCACAGGGCGACTGATTGCAGGCTGGAAACTAAAAAAGCCGCAGTCTCTGACTGCGGCTTTTTTTACCTTTGCTGGCTGCGTGCAGCCTGTCGTAAAGATTATTTTTCGTAAGCGGGAATAAAATTTTATCCCATGCGTTATCCCTGTGTCCGGCAAGTTTAACCGGCACGGATGTTTAGCAACCCATCAGGGATGACTTTCTAACAGGAGAACGACGATGAAACTCAACAAGAACTTACTCGCCGCGAGCATTGCTTCGGTATTGTCAGTATCCAGCGCACACGCGGTTCTGGTGACCGGTGGATTTACCGGCAACTGGCGTAATGCAGCGACCACCGGCCAGGGCTTCCAGATGCAGGTATTGCCAAATGGTCAGGCCGGTGCATTCTGGTTCACATATGATGGCAGTGGCAACCAGGTCTGGGCGATTGGTGTCGGCGACATCACCGGCAATCAGGTCAGCATGGAGATGCGCATGCCACGCGGTGCCGTTTTCGGTCCGGCATTCGATCCCAATGACATCCAGAACGTGCCGTTCGGTACCGTCAACATGGTGTTTGACGACTGCAATACCGCCACCGTCAGCTGGCAAAGTGATGATCCGCAGTTCGGCTCCGGCAGCATGCAGGTCGAGCGCATTACCTCCAGTGCTGGCGCAACCTGTACAGCATCGGTTTCCGACAACACCTCATCCGCTGATCCGATCGTTGATTTCCGCCAGTTCCTCGATAATCTTGGCGCATTTCCGGCCGCCACCGCACGCATCGATTATGAATCCCGTCCGGCCCCCACCCGCACCGATTTTGATGTCGAACTGGAAGATCTGCCGGTTGGTGATTACCAGTTGCTGGTGGATGGCATTGAGCGCGCCATCATCAGTGTCGTGGCCACAGATGATGGTACCGAAGGTGAGGTGGAATTCTCCAGCCCGCAGGACGACGGCGAGTTGCTGCTGGATTTTGAGCCGCTGGGTGCGTTGATCGAGATTGCCGATTCCAGTGGGGTGCTGTTCAGTGGTATCGCCGACCCGGCCAACAGTGGTGGTGGCGATGACGGTGGCGGTGATGACGGTGGTGCCGGTGGCGATGATGACAACGCGCCGCCGTTTGGTAACACCGAAACCGAAGTGGACTTCATCAACACCGGACTGGATACCGATGCCAGCGGTGATGTTGAACTGGAGCAGCGCCCGGATCGGGTCGAATTTGATGTCGAGATCGAAGATCTTGATCTGGGCAGCTATGAACTATGGGTCGGTGGCATGATGGTGGCCGAAATCGAAGTGGTCACCGTGGATGACGGCACCGAAGGTGAAGTGGAGTTCCGCAATCCGGTCGAACCGGGCAAGCTGCTGCTGGACTTTGATCCCATTGGTCAATTGATCACCATCGAGCAGGCTGGCAGCGTTTTCCTTGAAGTCGAGTTTCCGACCGAGTTGGGTAATGACGACGACGATGACGACGACAACGGCGGCAATGACGACGACGATGACGACGACAACGGCGGCAATGATGACGACGATGACGATGACAACGGCGGCAATGACGACGACGACGACAACGGCGGCAATGACGACAACGGCGGCAATGACGACAACGGCGGCAATGACGACGACGACGACAACGGCGGCAA
>Ga0180009_10000632_pt1 | contig 47062 bp, 44 predicted proteins | sample OS_PC_MetaG_FD_123537 | JGI IMG/M metagenome (GOLD analysis project Ga0180009, IMG submission 123537) | Groundwater microbial communities from the Aspo Hard Rock Laboratory (HRL) deep subsurface site, Sweden - OS_PC_MetaG | ecosystem: Environmental > Aquatic > Deep subsurface > Groundwater...
GAGTTCCTCTTCTTGAAGGGAACTCCATGATCAGAGCGCGGTCCCACCCCGCGCAAAGCGTTCGACTGTCACGGCTACCTCGCCACCAGCACCCTCCCGCGTCAGCGGGTTCGTGCATTGGCGCGAAGCCGCCCTTCGTGAAGCTTGCCTCAATGCTGATCGCCTCGATCTCCAACGTCTGTCCCGGCTCGACTGACTCCAGACGCATGGCGTGCGTGCCCGGGTGGTCGCAGGCTCGCACATGAAAAAAAAGGGCCGGGAAACCGGCCCTTTCGATTTGGCTCTAGGCGTCTGTCAGTCGACAATCTCGATGACGATGGCCTTGATATCAAGGGCTTGGCCCGAATTGGCAGGGTCCGGCTGGATGCCGAAATAGTCGCCCTTTCCATCCTTCACCGGCTTCACATCGTATGTGAACGAGGCGCTTGAGGTCTCGCGGTCGAACCTGAGCTTCTTCCAGCCGCTCGTGCCGACATCATTGGTCGAATACGCCACCTGGAAGGGGCCGTTTTTCGGGCTCGCCTTGCCGACAAGGGTGACGCGTATGGCATGGCCGCCGAGCTCGGTTTCGATGGCCTCGGGAACAAGGAAAGCGATGGCGCCAGTCTGCTTGCCCGCCGTCGGGCGGGCGACATGACCGGCAAGACCGTATCCGCCTTCGGGCAGTGACGCGGCGGAAAAGCCGTCCGGAACGATCGGGGTCGCACTCTGCACGAGATCGACGAGTCCGGCAGGAATGGGTGCTGCCACGACTTCAGACGCTTCGTTGTCGTCCGGAGCGCCGTCGGCGGACGCGGCCTTCGCCGATTTGGGCAGGCTCAGCACCATGCCCGGCAGGATCAGATCGCATTTGCGGGCAAGGAGCTTCCGGTTTCGGGCGCAAATCTCCTCCCATCGTTCGCCGTCACCGAGCGCCTGCTGGGCGATTTTGACGAGAGTGTCGCCGGGCATTACCACGATCGTTTCGGCGGCAGGCGCAGGGGAGGCGGCAAGGGCGAGGGCGAAAAGGGGAAATAGCTTTTTCATGGCAAATCTTTCTCGTGATCCGTGTCAGGGGATAAGCGCGGTTGCAGGGGTTTGTCCAAGCCCGGCGGACCGGGCGGCTTGAGCAGGAACGGCGGTCGACCGGCGGCATAAACGCGCCGCACCGTCCTGACGCTCGCGGCAACGCCTCAACGCCGGCGCCCGCAATTGCCGCCAAGGTAACCTCGTCCGGGGTCCCGATGCAAACCCGAAGTCCAGCGCTCGGCATCACGATTGCGCCGACGCGGTCGCGACAGGACTTGGCGCGGAGACAGGACTGAACTACGGCAGGAACCAGGCCAGAGCTGGAACTTGCCCATGCCCTCGTAATCGATTGATCATGCCTTTGCCGTCCGCGATCCGGCCTCGGCCGCCTCCGATCCGACCCATGCCGGGGCCCTGTTCTTCATGCGTCGGAAATATGCCAAGTCGCTCAGGGGCGTGGACGCGGTGGTCTGGGGCATTTCCTTCGACGCGGCGGTTTCCAACCGGCCGGGCGCGCGCTTCGGGCCGCAGGCGATCCGCCGTGCTTCGGCGATCCTCGACAACGATCCCCAATACCCCTTTGCGCGCGACCTGTTTGCGGGAATGGCGGTCATCGACTATGGCGACTGCCTGCTCGCCTACGGAAACCATCAGATGACGCCGGAAACGATCGAACGCGAAGCGTCCGCCGGGGAGTTCAGGCGCTGCGCTGTTCGTTGCGCGGGCGGTAATTGGCGATCACGCGCTCGATGTGGCGGATGGCCTTGCCGGCACCATCCTCGGCACGGAGTGCCTCTCCGATGTGGGCGGCATTGGTCAGGTAGGCGCGGTTGGTCGTGAGGTCGGCGAGGTTGTCGGCCAGGCTTTCATCGGTCAGGCGTCTGAGGCGCACCGGCGCCGAGCCGCAGCCGCGCTCGAAGACGCGGCGGCCTACGACGACGCCGACATCACTGCTATCGCCGGGGCGACGATCGCCATGCATTACCTCGGCCTTTTGGCACGGAAACGTGCGGGCCATGGCGGCTGACAGGCTTCCTCGCGGCGGTACTAATTTCGCCTTGCATCTAATTAGAGAACTATCTAAATATCGAACAGCAACCGAATACGAGGTGCTGGCCCGCCGATGTCCCTGAACGCGGTGTTCGAGGCTTTGTCCCACCCGGTTCGCCGCCGCATTCTCGCCCTGCTCAAGCATGGTTCGAAGTCGGCGGGCGAACTCGCGGCGGGCTTCGATCTGAGCAAGCCGACCATGTCCGTGCATTTCGCCAAGCTGCGCGATGCAGGGCTGGTGGAGGTCGATCGGCAGGGTACGAGCCTGATCTACTCGCTCAATGCGAGCGTGCTGGATGAGGCGCTGGCCGGCGTTCTCGATCTTGGCAAGTTCGGGGGGGCTGAAAAAGGAGACGCGTAATGCCCATGCAGCGCATGATTTCACCGTTCAACTGGTTTCTGATGGCCTTGGTGGTGCTTGCCACCGTAGCCGGTTTCGCGGTGGTGCCGCTGAATCAAGATCTGCCGGTCCATTGGGGCCTATCGGGGGAGGCGGACGGATTCGCTCCCGCGCCTGTTGCGCTGGCAATGCCGATCGGCATGCTGGTGGTGCTGATCGGGCTTTTCTACGCCCTGAGAGCTGCCCGGCTGCGGAAGGACTTCGAAAATGGCCGCTTCGTCATCGATGCCGCGTTGGGCGGCATCGCCGCAATCGCGCTGGTCATCATCGTGGTCACGGTACTGATCGGTCTTGGTCATTCGGTCGACATTCCGAGAGTGCTGTCGCTTGCCGTCGCGGCGATGTTCACCCTGATCGGCAATGTCTTGCCCAAGACCCGACCGAACTGGGTGGCAGGCATCAGGCTGCCCTGGACGTTGCGCGATCCCGACAACTGGCAGCTGACCCATCGCTGGACGGGCAGGGCCATGGTGGTGTGCGGGCTCATCGCCTTTGCGATCGCAGCGATCGGTGCGCCGATCTGGGGCCTGATGGTGGCGGTTTTGGGCGCCGCCCTTCTGCCGGTGATGCTTGGTGTCGCCATCAGCTATGGCCATGCCGTGCGGCATGGCGGCGACGGCGCATAGTCGGAACAGACTGGATCAGGCGCGGCGCTGCTCGTTGCGCGGGCGGTAATTGGCCAAGACCCGTTCGACATGCTGGATGGCCTTGCCGGTGCCGTTCTCGCCCGCCAATTCGCGGCCGATCCGGGCGGCGTTTTCCGCATAGAACCGGTTGCCCGCCAGATTGGCGAGGTTGTCGGCCAGGCTTTCATCGGTCAGGCGTCTGAGGCGCACCGGCGCCGGACCGCAGCCGAGCTCGAAGACGCGACGACCCCAGAAAGGCTGGTCGACCGTCTGCGGCACGACGAAAGTCGGCTTGCCGGCATGCAGGCCCGCCGCCGTGGTGCCGGCGCCGCCATGATGAACCACACCCGCGACATGGCTGAACAGCTTGTCATGCGGCGCCTGGTCGAAGGCGAAGACGGTGTCGGGCAGGTGTTCGGGATTGATGCCGCCCCAGCCGCGCGCCACCACGGCGCGTCCGCCCCAGATGGCCATGGCATCCTTGAGAATTCGGGTGTTGCGTTCGGCCCCGAACGGCATCGAGCCGAAGCCGATATAGACAGGCGGCGGGCCGGCGTCGAGAAAGGCGCGGAATTCGCGCGAGGGCTGCCAGTTGGTATTGTCGGGCAATGGCCAATAGCCGGTGACGACGGCCTCCTTGGGCCAGTCGCGCGGGCGCGGCGACACCGTGGTCGAATAGGCGTAGAGCGTGGTCAGGTGGCGCCCCTTGGTGTCCTTGAAAAACCCGCCCTTCTTGCGCCGTTCCAGCCCCATCAGCTCACGCCGCCACTTGTTGCGCGGCAGATCGTAATAGGCCTGCTGCAAAACGGTAACGGAATGAGTCAACTGGTTGAATGTCTTGCCGAAATCCGGTCCGTCATAGGCGCAGAATGGGAACTCGCTGGTGGTGGTCAGCGGCTGCAGCGCCATCATGATGACGGGGATGTCGAGCGCTTCGGCGATGTCGATGCCGAACGAGACGTTCATATTCAGCAAGATCAGGTCGGCGCCCTGGGCCATGACCCAGGCACGGCGGGCGGCGTCGTCGAGGATGCGCTGGCCCTGGCGCAGAAGGGCCGGGCCGTTGATGAGCATGGACTGGCTCATCGCCTTTTCGAAGCGCGACTGATGCAGGAAATCGGCGATGGAGGGGCCGAGCGAGTGGAACTCGACGCCATACGAGGCGATGAGCGGCTCGAATTCCTCGGTGGCGCCGAATCCCACCGAATAGCCATGCGCCTGCAACGCGACCGCCAGCGCCAGATAGGGCTGGACGTCGCCGCGCGTACCGATGGTGGCAAAGACAACGCGTTTCTGCGCTGTCGGCTCAGTGTCCATTTGCGCCCCTCAGGCAAGAGGCGATACGTTTACAAAGCGTGTCCATCCCGGTAAACATGCCGCCCGCAACCCTATTCAAATACCCAAAAGCCATACATTCGGGCAAGCGCAATGATCAATTCGCCTCGGCATAGGTCGGAATCCCGTCGTGCCGCCGCCAAGGCCGGCGTAGCCGTCCAGGCCGCCATCAAGAGCGATGCCCTGACTTCGGTTGCATCGGCGGCAATGTCAAGGGCCGCCGCCGCGGCCTAGCCGCGCAAACACTCCTCCTCCGCCTTCATCGAAAACTCACCATATTTCCGCGATAGTTAAGCGCGTGACCTGTCGTTCTCCGATGTTGGAGAGGCGACGCCAGCCGAGGGTCGAACGACCCCTTGAGGACAAAATGCACCAGGACTTCCATCGCATCCGCCGCCTGCCGCCTTACGTGTTTGAGCATATCAACCCGATCAAGGCCAAGGCGCGGGCAGAAGGGGTCGACATCATCGATTTCGGCATGGGCAATCCGGACCTGCCGACGCCACCGCATATCGTTCAGAAGCTCCAGGAAACGGTCCTGGACGCGCGCACCCACCGCTATTCGGCGTCCAAGGGCATCAAGGGGCTGAGAAAGGCGCAGGCCAGCTATTACGGCCGCCGCTTCGGGGTCAAGCTCGATCCGGACACCCAGGTCGTCGCCACGCTCGGCTCCAAGGAGGGCTTTGCCAACATGGCACAGGCGATCACGGCGCCGGGCGACGTGGCACTGGTGCCCAACCCGACCTATCCGATCCATTCGTTCGGCTTCATCATCTCGGGCGGGGTGGTCAGGTCCATGCCGGCCGAGCCGAACGAGGATTTCCTTCGCGCCCTCGATCGGGCCGTGCGTCATTCGATCCCCAAGCCGATCGCCCTCATTCTCAACTACCCATCCAACCCGACCGCCTACACGGCGACGCTCGATTGGTACAAGGACGTGGTCGATTATTGCCGCGAGCACGAGATCATCATCCTTTCCGACCTCGCCTATGCCGAAATCTATTTCGACGACAATCCGCCGCCCTCGGTGCTGCAGGTGCCGGGCGCCATCGACATCGCCGTCGAATTCACCTCGATGTCCAAGACCTATTCGATGCCCGGCTGGCGCGTCGGCTTTGCCGTGGGCAACGAGCGGCTGATCTCGGCTCTGGCGCGGGTCAAGTCCTATCTCGACTACGGCGCCTTCACGCCCGTTCAGGTCGCCGCCGCGGCGGCGCTCAACGGCACCGACGAGGTCATCGAGGAGGTTCGCCGAATCTACAAGGACCGGCGCGACGTCATGGTTGAAAGCTTCACCCGTGCCGGCTGGCCGCTGCCATCGCCGCCGGCGACCATGTTCGTCTGGACGCCGATCCCCAGCCAATATGCGCATCTGGGCTCGCTTGAATTCGCCAAGCTCCTGATCGCGGAAACCGGCGTCGCCGTGGCGCCGGGCGTTGGCTTCGGCGAATATGGCGACAATTACGTGCGGCTGGCGCTGGTCGAGAACGAGCAGCGCACCCGCCAGGCGGCGCGGGCGATCAAGAAATTCCTTGCGGCGGCGGATGGCGGCAAGAGCAATGTCGTGCCGCTGAAGGCGTAGGGCAAAAAGCGTTCCGCCGCGGCCGGCATGCTTTGTGCCCGGCGGGTGGATGCCGTCACGGGCAGGTCAGGCTGCGAAGGATTACAATGAAGGTCGGAATCGTCGGAGCCGGGATGGTCGGCAGCACCGCGGGCTATGCCATTGCCCTCAGCGGCGCGGCCAGCACCATCGTGCTGGTCGACCTCAATGCCGAGATGGCGCGGGCGCAGGCAGAGGACATCGCCCATGCCGTCCCGTTCTCGTCGGCGCGGCAGGTGCTGTCGGGCGGTTATGTCGACCTCGCCGGCGCCGATGTCGTGATCATCGCCGCCGGCGTCGGCCAGAGGCCGGGCGAAAGCCGCATCGAGCTGTTGTCGCGCAACGCCCAGGTGTTTGGCAACGTCATCGGCAGCATCCAGCGTCACGCGCCGGACGCCCTGTTGCTGGTCGCCAGCAACCCGGTCGATGTCATGACCGAAATCACCACGCGGCTCAGCGGATTGCCTCCCGCGCGGGTGATCGGTACGGGAACGATTCTCGACACGGCGCGCTTCCGTTCCCTTCTCGGCCAGCATCTCGGCGTTTCGCCGCTTTCCGTGCATGCCTATGTGCTCGGCGAGCATGGCGACAGCGAGGTGCTCGTCTGGTCGAGCGCATCGGCCGGCGCCGTGCCGCTCGCGTCCTTCGCGGCGCAGGTCAATGCCCCGTTGACGAAGAACCTGAGGAACCGGATCGATGACGACGTGCGCCGTGCCGCCTATCGCATCATCGCCGGCAAGGGATCGACCTATTACGGCATCGGCGCCGGCATCGCCCGCATCATCGCGGCGATACGCGGCGACGAACAGACTGTTTTGTCGGTCTCTTCGGTCACTCGGGAGGTCGAGGGCGTCACCGATGTGGCCCTGTCGCTGCCGCGTGTCGTCGGGATCGGCGGCATAGGCGTGACGCTGTTGCCCGATCTCGACGACGACGAACACATTGCCCTGCGCCGGAGTGCCGAATTGCTGAAAACCGCACAGGATTCGGTCGTTTTGCCGCAGAAGGGCTCTTGAATTATAGGAATAACCCTATAAATCCTAGGCCATGAATGACATCGCCTCCTTCCGCGCGACCGTCGAGGCCTTCCTGAGCACGCACGCGCTGTCGCCGTCCCGTTTCGGTTCCGAGATCGCCGGCGATCCGCAATTCGTCTTCGATCTGAGGGACGGACGCGAACCGCGCAGCGATACCCGTACCCGTATCCTCAAGGCGATGCAGGATTTCGCCGACGCGCGGGCCGGTTCGGTGGCGCCGTTCCGCGTCGGCGTCGCCGGCCTCGGTACGGTCGGCGCGGCGCTGGTCAGGATGCTGCTCAATGACCAGCCGATCGTGCTCAGGCGCGGCGGCCGGCCGATCGTGGCCACGCATGTGGCGGCGCGCAACCGCAACAAGGACCGCGGCGTCGACCTTTCCGGCTCGATCTGGATGGACGACGCGGTGGCGCTGGCGCGCGACGCCGAGATCGATCTGTTCGTCGAACTGATCGGCGGCGAGGACGGTCCGGCCTATGCCGCCATCAGGGCGGCCCTCGAGCGCGGCGTGCCGGTGGTGACCGCCAACAAGGCGCTTCTGGCCAAGCACGGCGTCGAACTGGCGCGCATCGCCGAGGCGTCGGGAACGAGCATCGGCTTCGAGGCGGCGGTGGCCGGCGGCATTCCGGTGATCAAGACGCTGCGCGAGGGCCTCGGCAGCGCCTCGATCACGCGCGTTTACGGCATCATGAACGGCACCTGCAACTACATCCTGACGCGGATGGCCGAGTCGGGCGGCGGCCGCGACGGGCGCGGCAAGTCCGGGCGCTGGCCCGCCAACTACGACAACGAGGACGGGATGAGCTTCGAGGCCTGTCTCAAGGAGGCGCAGGAACTCGGCTATGCCGAGGCCGATCCGACCTTCGATGTCGAAGGCTATGATACGGCGCACAAGCTCGCCATCCTGACGACGCTGTGTTTCCAGACCGAAATCGCCCCCGGGCAGATGCTGATCGAGGGCATTTCCCACATCAACCAGGTGGATATCAAGGTCGCCGCCGACCTCGGCTACAAGATCAAGCTCCTGGGCATCGCCGAGCGCAAGCCCGACGGCGTCGAGCAAAGGGTGCACCCGACGCTCGTGCCCAAGAACTCGGCCATTGCCGGCGTCGACGGCGTGCTCAATGCCATCGCGCTTGAGACCGACTACGTGTCGGAGCTTCTGTTGGCCGGGCCGGGGGCCGGGGGCGACGCCACGGCGGCATCGGTCTTGTCGGACATTCTCGACATGGTGCGCGGCCACAAGGTGCCACCGCTCGGCGTGCCGGCCGGCCAGCTCAAGCCCTACCGGGCGGCGGCGATCCGCGCCCATGCCGGCGGCTATTACATCAGGCTGCAGGCCCGCGACGTGCCGGGCGCCCTGGCCTCGATCGCCTCGCACATGGCGGCGGGTGGCATCTCGATCGAAAGCGTCATCCAGCGGCCGGATCTTCAGACCCTGACCGGCGACGATGGCAGCTCCGAATTCCGCACCATAGTGATCATCACCCACGATACGACGGAGGATGCGGTACGCTCGGCCCTTGCCAAGATCGCCGGGGACGGGTTTACAAGCGGAATGGCCCAGCTCATCCGAATCGAGGCGCTCGGCTGACGCCCGCGCCCGACGCAAGGCAGATATCGGCGCTATTTGCTATGCATGCGTATTCAAAAAAGGTAGTGAATCCTGAGGGCGGCGCCCCGAGGGCAGGCCACATGCAGTCAGGGATATTTTCATGAAGCTCGCAAAACTGGTGGATACGCCGGAAACCTCGATCGTTTCCCGCAACATGACGCTCGAGGTGGTGCGCGTGACCGAGCGGGCCGCGGTAGCGGCGGTGAGCTGGCGCGGCAAGGGCGACGAAAAGGCTGCCGACCACGCGGCGGTCGAGGCGATGCGCGACGAGCTCGGACGCATCCCGATCAACGGCCGTATCGTCATCGGCGAAGGCGAGCGCGACGAGGCGCCGATGCTGTTCATCGGCGAGCATGTCGGGCGCGGCGACGGCTTGGAGGTCGACGTGGCGGTCGATCCGCTCGAAGGCACAACGCTATGCGCCAAGAATCAGCAGGATTCCATGTGTGTCCTCGCCATCGCCGAACGTGGCGGGCTGCTGCACGCCCCGAACGTTTACATGGAAAAGGTCGCCATCGGCCCAGGCTATCCGCCCGGCCTCATCGATCTCGACATGAGCCCGACCGAGAACGTCAAGGCGCTGGCTAGGGCCAAGGGCGTTCCGGTCAACGAAATCTCGGTTTGCGTGCTCGACCGGCCGCGCCATTCCGCCATCATCGAGGAATTGCGCTCGCTCGACGTGCCGATCAAGCTCATTGGCGACGGCGACATCGCCGGCATCATCCATTCCGCCAATACCGAGGATTCGAGCATCGATCTTTATCTCGGTTCGGGCGGCGCGCCCGAAGGCGTTCTGGCGGCGGCGGCCATGCGCTGCCTGGGTGGCCAGTTCCAGGGGCGGCTGGTGCTCGACACCCCGGACAAGCGCGAACGGGCCGAAAAGCTCGGCATCACCGATTTCAGGAAGAAATACGCCGTCGAGGATCTGGCCGGCGGCGACGTGCTGTTCACCGCGACCGGCGTGACCGACGGTTCGCTGGTGGCTGGCGTCAAGGTTCGCAGCCGCGACGTGACGACGACTACGGTCGTCATGCGCTCCTGGTCGGGCACCATGCGCTGGGTCACGGCGCGGCACCTGCGGTAGGCATCCCTCATCCGGCGCTTGCCGCTCACGCCTCCTATCCCTTTCGGGCGAGGATGCCGAAGGGCGGGAGAAGGAGGGGCCGCTTGCGCGGCTCTATCGGGTTACTTGCCTAATCGCCTATAACCTGCTTATGGACACGCCCGTTTTCCTCAAGGTCGGCGCCTCGCTGACCGGCAAGACTTGGCGCGACCGGCTCGACGTGGCCGCGTCGCGCAACGCTCTGGCCATCGCCCAGAAGACCGGCATGAGCGATATCCTCGCCCGCGTCATCGCCGGGCGGGGCGTGTCGTTGGACGACGCCTCGGGCTTTCTCGAACCGGCGATCCGCGACCTGATGCCGGACCCCTCGACGCTTGCCGGGCTCGATGAAACGGTGGCGCGGCTGGTCTCGGCGGTGGCGCGCGGCGAGACCGTGGCGTTGTTCGGCGACTACGATGTCGACGGCGCCTGTTCGGTGGCGCTGATGCAGCGCTTTCTCGGCCCGCTCGGCGCCAAGGTCATTCCCTATATCCCGGATCGCATCTTCGAGGGCTATGGCCCCAATATCGGCGCCATGGACGAGCTGATCGGCAAGGGGGCGAGCCTGATCGTCACCCTCGATTGCGGTTCGACCAGCATCGAGCCGATCGCCCATGCCAGGCTCCGGGGCGCCGACGTGCTGGTCATCGATCATCACCAGGTGCTGCACGAACTGCCGCCGGCCGATGCCGTGGTCAATCCCAACCGACCGGACGATTTGTCAGGTCTGGGCCACCTATCGGCGGCGGGGGTGACCTTCATGGTGCTGGTCGGGCTCAACCGCGCCTTGCGGCGGGCCGGCGTGACAGGTCTTCCGGACCTGATGGCGCTGGTCGACCTCGTGGCATTGTCGACGATTTGCGACGTGGTGCCGTTGAGGGGCCTCAACCGCGCCTTCGTGCGGCGCGGGCTCGAGGTGATCCGGGCCGGCGCCAATCGCGGCCTGTCGGCGCTGGTGCTGGCGGCTCGGGTTTCCGGCCCGGTCAATCCCTACCACCTCGGCTATCTCATCGGACCGCGCATCAATGCCGGCGGGCGGATCGGCGATGCCGGCCTCGGGGCGCGCCTCCTGGCCGGCGCCGACGAGCACGAAGCGCTGGCCATCGCCGCCCGGCTCGACGACCTCAACAGCGAACGCCAGCGCATCGAAAAGCAGGCGGTCGACGAAGCCATCGCGGCGGCCGAGGCGGAAATCGGCGACGGCGAGGGGCCGCCGGTATTGGTGCTCGCCTCCGAGGCCTGGCATCCGGGCATTGTCGGACTTGTCGCGGCGCGGCTCAAGGAACGGTTCGGGCGACCGGCTTTCGCCATCGCGCTCGGACCGGACGGCACCGGCACCGGTTCCGGTCGTTCGGTGCAGGGCGCCGATCTCGGCAGGGCCGTGACCTCGGCGGTCGAGGAAGGGCTTCTGGTCAAGGGCGGCGGCCACGCCATGGCGGCGGGTATCACGGTCATGCCGGGCGGCATCGGCGCCTTGCGCGCCTTCCTCAACGCGACACTCGCCGAGGACGTGGCGGCCGCGCGGGCCGGCGCCGCCGTGCTGATCGACGCGGCGCTGACGGCGCGGGGCGCCGGTCTCGATCTTGCCCGCGACCTCGAGCGTGCCGGGCCGTTCGGCATGGGCAATCCCGGTCCGGTCTTCGCCTTTCCGGCCCATCACATCCGTTTTCCACAGGTGGTGGGCACCGGCGGGCATATCCGCTTCACCCTCGCCTCTGGCGATGGCGGGCGATTGAAGGGCATCGCCTTTTCGGCGGCCGGCACGCCGCTCGGCGGAGCGCTCGACACGGCGGGCGACATGCCGCTGCATGTGTGCGGCACGCTGTCGATCAATCACTGGCAGGGGCGCGACGAGGTGCAGTTTCGCCTTGTCGATGCCGCAAGGCCCTGAGGGCGAAAGCAGAACCGCAACGGCTTGCATCTGGCAATCGTGCCGCTAAATTGGTCCCAACTGCGAAAGGGACGGAATGGCCGCGGCCCGGCGACACGGCGCGGCACCGTAATCAGCGTCTCTACAAGGGGCTAGGGTTAGCGACATGTCTCACATATTGGTCGACAGCAAACCGGCATCGGCCGGACTAGGCACATGGATCGCCTCGCGGCTGATTGCCTTGATCGGCATGCGCATGGTCGGATCGCCGGCGCGCGGGGCCCTGACCATCGTGTTTCCCGACGGGCACGTCCGCACCATCGGCAATCCGGTCACGGGATTCCATGCCAAGCTGAAGCTCAACAATTTCAAGGTGATCGGCGAGGCAATGCGCCGCGGCACCGTCGGGTTCGCGGCCGCCTATATCAACGAGGACATCGAGATCGACGACCTGACGGCGGTGTTCCGTTTCTTCCTCGAAAACTACGAGCAGTTCGCCGAGGCCAGCCACGGCATGTTCAAGGCAGCGGCGCAGGACATCGCCTATCATCTGTCGCGGGCCAATACCAAGGAGAAGGCCAAGGAAAACATCTCCGAGCACTACGATCTCGGAAACGATTTCTACGGCGAATGGCTCGATTCCTCGATGACCTACTCCTCGGCCGTCTTCCAGTCGGGCGACACGGGGCTGGAAGCGGCGCAGCGCAACAAATACCATCACGTCGCCGATGCCGCCGGCATCAAGGAGGGCGAGGACGTGCTGGAGATCGGTTGCGGCTGGGGCGGCTTCGCCGAGGTGGTGGCGCGCGACTATAACGCCAACCTCAAGGGCATCACCCTGTCGAAGGAACAGCTCAAATATGCCGTGGAACGCATGGAAAGACAGGGACTTTCCAACCATGCGACGCTGGTGTTCGAGGATTATCGCGACACCGAGGGCCAGTTCGACCATGTCTGTTCGATCGAAATGATCGAGGCGGTGGGCGAGGAGCACTGGCCGCGCTATTTCAAGACGGTGCACGACCGGCTGAAGACCGGCGGAACCGCGGCGATCCAGGCAATCACCATCGAGGAGGACTCCTTCGAGACCTATAAGGCCAATCCGGATTTCATCCAGCGCTACATCTTCCCCGGCGGCATGCTCCTGACCCGGCGGGCGATGAAGGAACAGGCCGAGCGGGTCGGCATGGTGCTCGAAAGCATCGAGAATTTCGGCAAGTCCTATGCCGAGACGCTGCGGCTGTGGCGCGACCGCTTCCTCGAGCGCTGGCCGATGATCGCGCATTTGGGCTATGACGAAGCATTCAAGCGCAAGTGGCTTTATTATCTCAGCTATTGCGAGGCCGGTTTCGATCACGGCATGATCGATGTCGGCATTTACAAGTACAAAAAGCCGGCCTGACGGCGCTCGAAAAGACAAAGCACAATGGCCGGCGCGAATCCGGCCATTTCTGTTTTTGGATGGACGGGCCGGGCGTCGTGCGAGCCTTCGTCTGATCGATGCTGCATTGGGCGCATCCGCTCGGGAATGGGAATAATTACAAAGGAATTACAAAGAAATACTGCGCATCTTCTCGGACTTCGCGACAATGCGACTGAGAAAAGACCCAATTTGACACTTGTTTTGTGAAAAATGAGGATTGAGTAATATATGCGTTCTTTGGTATTATTTGTTTGCGATCTCAACGAAGCCTGCGTGATCGCGACGGCGAGGAGCCCGGCTGTGGTTCGGTATTGATCATGCAAGGAGTTCGAGTGTGAGGCAGTTTGTCAGGTTTCTGGCCTTGTTGGCTTTGATATCGGGGCTTTCCGGGATTGGTGTGGTCGCGCCGGCATTTGCGCAAACGACGTCTTCGCCCGCCGCGCAGGCTCCGGACTTCGACGCGGTCGTCTCGCAGTGCCTTGCCGCGACCCGCGGTGCCTCGGGCTCCCAATGCAACGCCAATATCGATGCCCTGCTGGCCGGGCTGGATGGCGACGCCTACGACCAGATGGTTGCGAGGCTGGCCTCGGCGCTGGTGTCGCGTTCCGGATACCAGCCGGGTGCGCGCGGTCCCGACGGGCTGGTCGACGCCATGTACCATCTGTCGCAAGTTTCGCGGAACGCCGATCAGGCGCAATTGGTGACCCAGATTTATTCGGCGGTCTACAACGGCACGGACATCCCGACGGGCGCGATCACGCCCGATACGCCAGCCAGCCCGAACTAGTATCGGTCACAATTCGGCGCAAGCCGTGCTAGGCGGTCTCCCTTTATTCAAGGGCGGTCTGAGGTAGAGCCGTATGCAAGGCGCAATCTGCCTCATCCCCCCTTTGACAAAGCAAGGATTTCGCCGTGGCTTCAGGGCCGCTCATGCCGGCGTGGAACCGAACCGAAAAAGAACGGCCGCTTCTTCCCCGCGCCGAGGCTTGAGCCGGGCAGTTCCGGATCGGAGTCCGGTCAGCATGTCGATGCGGCAGCGCCGGCATTTCGACCTTTAGGTAACACACCGGGCTTGTCGGGCATATACGGAAAAGGCCGACGCATTGCCGGCCTTTTTCGCCAAAACTGGTACGCCCAAGGGGAATCGAACCCCTGTTTGCGCCGTGAGAGGGCGCCGTCCTAACCGCTAGACGATGGGCGCTTCCATTAGTCCGCCGACGCGCGATCCAAAAAGCATCACGTTCGACCGCGTCCGTATAGGGTGGATGGCCCGACGGCGCAAGAGGCAAATGGCATGGTCCGGCAAAGCGTCCGGCCCCGAATCAGCATCCGGAAAAGGTCACCGGCCCCCTGGCGCCGGCCGGGCGGCTGCGCACGTCGATGTGGATGAAATTGCGGTCGGGGTAACAGCCGAGGCCGCCGACCAGCGACGAGCGCCTGGCATGGGCGATCAGCTCCGATTTCGGCACGCCGGGGATGAAGAAATCGGCGGCCATGCACTTCACATGGTACGAATCGTCGGCGCCGCCGACGACATCGTTGTGGTTGGGTGAGCGGTAGCCGGAATTCAGCACGACCTTCTTGCCGAAGCGCCCCTCGAAATCCAAGAGGGCGAGCCGAAGGGTCGGGGTCATGCAGATGGTGTTGACAGTGCTCGAGGCGACATAGGTGCCCCAGGACGATTTGTAGCCGGCATAGTCCTTGCCGCCGCCGCTGGCGAACAGCGCCATCGGCACGCAGCCCGAAAGGGCCATCGCCGAGGCGAGCAGTGCGGCGGCAAGGCGCTTGTCATGCACGGGCGAACGCTCCCCGGCCGCGCGGGCCGGAACTCAACTCACAAATGCATAAAATACGGTGCCGTGCCTTAACCTCGGCTCAACCCGCGTGGTTAAGCCGGCATTAACGCCTCTACCAGCTGCCGGTATTGGGCATGGATGCCCAGGGTTCGGCGGGCGGCAGGGGCTCGCCTTGCTGGATGAGTTCGACCGAAATGCCGTCGGGCGAGCGCACGAAGGCCATATGGCCGTCGCGCGGCGGCCGGTTGATGACGACGCCCATGTCCGAAAGGTGCTGGCACAGTCCGTAGATGTCCTTGACCCGATAGGCGAGGTGGCCGAAATTGCGGCCGCCGGAATAGGTCTCCGGATCCCAGTTGTGGGTCAGTTCGACCTCACCGCCCGCATCGCCGGGCGCCCTCAGGAAGATCAGCGTGAATCGTCCCTTTTCGTTGTCGGCGCGGCGGACTTCCTCGAGTCCGAGGCCGTCGCAATAGAATCGGAGACTGTCCTCGACATTCGAGACACGGACCATCGTGTGCAGATATTTCATCGCAATTCTCTTGAGGAAAGTGTGAGGAACACGCCATTGCGGCGCCGAATGGAAACTAGACGGTGTCGGCGCCGGCGGCAAGCTGTGCAAGCAGCGGGGCGTAACACAAACATTTTTGTGGGACCGCCTTAACTTTTTGTTTTGAATCGGCCAGACTGACAGCACAAGTGAGGCGTACCTCGCATGCGGCGGGGCCGAGTGGAAGGCGTGACATATGGGGGCCAAACTCTCCTCAGACGGCGGTGTGCCAGCCGCCGGGACGGTTCAGTCGGAGCGGTCGACGGAAAATGGGCTCGATTCCATCGAGGCGCGGGATTCTGCGCTCGATACCATGGAGGTCGTCGGAACCATCAAATGGTACGACGTATCCAAGGGTTTTGGCTTCATTGTTCCCGACAATGGCTTGCCGGACGTGTTGCTGCATGTGACCTGTCTCAGGCGGGACGGCTACCAGACGGCCTATGAGGGCGCGCGGGTCGTGTGCGAGGCGCTGACGCGGCCGGGCGGGCTTCAGGCCTTCCGCATCCTGTCGATGGACGAATCGACGGCGCGGCATCCGGCGCAGATGCCGGTGGCGCGCACCCATGTCACGGTCGAGCCGACCTCGAGGCTGGAACGGCTGCAGGTCAAGTGGTTCAACCGCGTGCGCGGCTTCGGCTTTCTGTCGAAAGGCGAGGGGCATCCCGACATCTTCGTCCACATGGAGACGCTCAGGCGCTACGGCTTCACCGAATTGCGGCCCGGCCAGTTCGTGCTTGCCCGCTACGGCGAAGGGACCAAGGGCCTGATGGTCGCCGAAATCCGGCCCGAAGACTGGGGCGACGCGCCCTCGTCGCACTGACGCAAGGCATGCGAGACGCATTCATCCTCACGGCGCGGCGCGTTTTTGCCGCGCTTTTATGTGCGTTGGCGCTGTCTGCCACGGCGGCATGCAGCGACGAGAGCCGGCTGACCGTCCATACCGACACGGGCGATTTCGCCTTTTCGGTCGAACTGGCGGACACGCCCGCCGAGCAGGCGAAGGGGCTGATGTTCCGCGAAGCGCTGGCCGAGGATGCCGGCATGCTCTTCGATTTCCACGAGGAGCGGCAAGCGTCGTTCTGGATGCAGAACACGCTCGTTCCGCTCGACATGCTGTTCATCGCCGCCGACGGCACCATTCGCAACATCCACCTCAATGCCCGCCCGCTCGATCCGACCTCGATCCCGTCCGAGGGGCCGGTGCGGTTTGTCCTCGAAATTTCCGGCGGGCGGTCGAAGGAGATCGGCGCCAGGGCCGGGGACCGGGTCAGTCATCCGCGAATAGCGGGCGATTAGCGTATGGCTCTCGGACCCTCGCTCAATGCGGATGGCCGGGCGCGTAGGGAAAGTGCAGCGCCTTGTAGTGATCGAGCGGATGGGGCGGCGGTGCGTGGCCTTCGGGCGTCGGCAAGCCCGAGACCTGCTGGAAATAGGCGATCGAGGCATCGCGCCACCATTGGGCCTCGCGTTCCTGGATGGCGAGGAAGGCCGCCACTTGGGCAAAGCGGCGCGCATCGACATGCGGCCTGACGTTCTGCCAGATCTCCCGCATCGTCCTCACCTGATCCAGCCCGAGATCGTATTTCTCGACAAGGCTCGTCCACAGGGTCTTGCCCGATGTCATCTGGAAATCCCAGGGCACGTGGTGGAACCATAAAAGGTATTTCTCGTCGAAGGCATGCGGGTCGGCGAACAGGGCCGCCAGCTCGGGCGCATATTGCGCGACGGCATCGCTGCCGGTCCTCGTACGGTCAAAGCCGATGCCATGCCTGTCGGCGCGGTTGTAGTAGGTCGGGTTCCATTCCGGGCGCGTGAGGTCGGAAATCCAGGGCCCCGGTCCGTAGTGATGGCCGGTCGCGAACTGGTGGTGCAGGCCGTAAGGCATCATGTAGTTCACCAGCGTTTCGTGTGACTGCATCATCATGTCGACGACCGGGCGGACCAGAGCCTCGATGCAGCCGAAGCTCATCTTCACCCATTCCTCGGCAATCCGGCGCGAACTCATGTCCGGGTCCCAGGCGAGGCGTCCGAACACATACCAGTTCGCCTGATTGAACACCCCGCCGGTCCAGGCGCGATCGGTGCCGATATTGGCAACGCCCGCCATGCCGGTCACGGTTGGCGCAAAGACCTCGCCCGTCAGGATCCGCGACAGGCTCGTGCCCTTGCCGGCCGCGTATGTGTCGAATTGCAGCACTTCCTCGAAGGCCGGGCCGAGATAGACCAGATGGGTGGCTTGGCCGAGATATTCCTTGGTGATCTGGACTTCCATCATCACCGGCGTCTTCGTCACCTGACCGAAGATGGGCGAGAAGGGCTCGCGTGGCTGGAAATCGATGGGGCCGTTCTTGACCTGCAGGATGACATTGCGCCTGAAGGCGCCGTCGAGCGGCTTGAACGCATCGAGCGCCTCGGCGGCCCGATCGACAAGGGCGTCGGAGGCGTAAACGAAGGTTCGCCAGATCAAAGTGCCGCCATGCGGCATGAGGGCGTCGGCGATCATGTTGGCGCCGTCGGCATGGCTGTGGCCGGTGTCGTTCGGGCCGGGCTGGCCTTCCGAATTGGCCTTGACCAGGAAACCGCCGAAATCGGGGATCAGAGCATAGATCTCGTCGGCCTTGCGTTGCCACCAGTCACGCACTTCGGCATCAAGTGGATCGACCGTCGGCAGGCCGCCGAGGGCGGCCGGCGAGGCGAAATTGACGGAAAGAAAGACGCGGATGCCGTAGGGCCGGAAGATGTCGGCAAGCCGTGCGACCTTGACGAGGAAAGAGGAGGCCAGCACATCGGGCACGGCATTGACGTTGTTCAGGACCGTTCCGTTGATGCCGATCGAGGCATTGGCGCGCGCATAATCGGTGTAGCGGGCGTCGGCATGGTCCGGCAGCGTCCACCAGTCCCAGATGGAAAAGCCGGCATAGCCGCGCTCGATGCTGCCGTCGAGATTGTCCCAGTGATTGAGCAGCCTCAGCGCCAGCCTCGGAGACGAGACGAGATCGATTTCCGCCGGCGCGCCGCCGGTCTGGATATGCCTCAAGAAGGCAAAGCACCCGTAAAGGACGCCGACATCCTCGTTTGCCGCGATGATTGTGACCGCGACACCTTGGACGCTCATGCTCCTTACGACATAGCCGTCCTTGCCGAGCGTGGCGAGCGGCAGATCGAGATTTGCGAGGACGGGCAGGCTTTGCGGCGTGCCTAGGAGAATGCTGCCCGGCTGGACGGCGCCATCATGCTCCGTCCTGGCGAACCGGACCGGAACGCGCGCCAGCAGCATCGCGAACAGGGCCTTTTCGAGTTCCGAACGGGCCGATTTCAGGATCGGGCTTTCGCTTCCCACCAGCAACGCCGTGGCAGATGTGCCGACGGCCGTTCTGCGCGTTGCCGCCAGCGGGAGATAGCGCAGCCAGAGATCGTAGCCATCGTCGTCGAGCCCGGCGGCGGGACTGGTCCCGTCGTCGTCAGCCAAAACAGCCAGAAAACGCGAAAGCAAATTCGTCATTGTGAGTCAGTCACCTGGGCCAGACAGACCCGCTGGCCTTTTGCCCTGTCGGCCCGTCCTCCGTCGCGGCCAGAGGCCGGGCATCCGGTTTCGGCGGCATCCCGAGCCTGTCGTCGCGGCGCGGGCGGGGGCGGGCATGCAAATGCCCAAAAGGAAAGGAGTCGTTCGAGGAACGGGAAAACCATAGCAGGCGCTGGCAAGCGCGAAAAGGCCGGCGCCCGCGCTCGGTCCGTCCATCCGACACCCGCCGAACTCAATCCGCCGCTCCCCCCACATGCTGGCGCAGCGCCGCGATCTCGACCTCGGAAATGCCGAGCCAGGTGAGAAAGGCCTGATGCGCTTGTGGCGCATTGGCCTCGAAGGCCTTGTGCCAGCGCAGCATTTGCGCCTCGTCCATTCCGGCGGCCTCGAGCACGCCGACCCAGGCGTTTTTGTCGAATTCCCTGGTTTTGGCGCCGTCGCTGCCTTGCGCGATCAGCTCGGCAATGGCGCGTTGTTGGGCGCGCAGCCTTCCGATCTCGGTGTCGAGGGCGCGCATGCGGGCGGTGAGGATGCCGGCCTCTTCGGTGCGCGGGCCGTCGAGGACGACGGCCATCGCCTGAAGGCTCAGGCCGGCATTGCGGTAGAGCGCGATGTCGGCTAGTCGGGCCTCGGCGTCGGCGTCGTAGAGCCGGTAGCCGGCCGGGGAGCGCGCCGTCGGGTGCAGCAGGCCGATGCGGTCGTAATAGAGCAGGGTGGCGCGCGACAGGCCGAAGCGCCGGGCCAGTTGCCTGACGGTCAGCATTACTTGCGCATTCCCCACACTCCCGTCAGCGCCGCCAGGGCCGCGAGCGTCGCAGCGGCGCCGACAAAGTATCTTATCGGCAGATCGGCCGGAAGCTCCAGCCGCATCAGCGCATCGAGCATAAGCCCGGACAGCGCCATGCCGATGGGGATCGAGCTGTCGCCCACCGCCTGCGCCGCGCCCATGGCGGCGGCACGCTCGGCCTCGGGCGCGACGACCTGCAATTCAGTCATCAGCGTGACAATGATGATGCCGATGCCGGCGCCGATGCCGCCGAGTGCCAGGGCGGCGACGGGCACCGACGGCACCACGGCCAGCGAGCCGAACACCAGGGCGACGGCAAAGGCGAAGAGCGCGGCGCGGCCGAGCCGGTTGCGCGCCGGCTTCATCAGCCCGACGACGACGAAGCCGATGAGGATGCCGATCGAAAGCGCCGCCATCAACGGGCCGAACCAGGCCGGATCGAGTCCGAGCACGCGCTCGACGTAATAAGGCAGGGTGATCGGCAGGCTGGCAAAGCACAGGTGGAAGGCGGCGATCATCACGAGCAGCGCGCGCGTCCGCCTGACGCTGAGCAGCGCCCGTGTCGTCGCCAGCGTCTCGGTCCATAGGGCGCGAATGCGCAATGGCGCCGGCTGGCGGATTTCGGTTTTGTCGGCCGGCAGGCGGATCCAGCTTTCCGACAGCGCCGACAGGGCGAAGGAAACGGCGTTGACGGCGATGGTGCCGGCAAAGCCGATCGTTGCGAACAAGAGGCCGCCGAGGCCCTGGCCGATGGCGCCGCCGCCGGTCTGGCTGAAGCGGAACACGGCGTTGGCGCGTTCGAGCCGGCTCTCGGGCACCAGCGTCGGGATCAACGCGTTAACCGCCGGTCCGAACGTCGCTCCGGAAAGGCCGAGCACCAGATTGCCGAGGCAGAGCGCCGCGATGACCACGGCGGGGTCGGATTGGGAGAGGAAGGCGACCAGAACGACGCCGACGATGCCGGCACTGATCAGGTCCGAACCGATGATCACGCGCAGCCGTCCGAGCCGGTCGGCCAGCGCGCCGCCGAACGGCGCCAGCAGCGTCGCCGGCAGGGTCGAGAACAGCATGGCCAGCCCCATCAGGGCCGCCGAATCACTGACCTGCTTGATCCACAAGAGCATGGCGACGTCGAAGACGCGGCTGCCGATGGAGGTGACGAACTGGCCCTGGGCCAGTAGGACGAGATTTTTGAACGACGGCGAATGGTTCACGGTTTTGCCCTGCCAGTTGGATGAGAGGAGGCGGGGCTAGACTGTGAAGCCGTAGACAGGTCAAGAGGGGGAGGGGCGGCTCGCGCCTTGTCTGGAGTTGCGACGCGTTCGGTATGATGCTCCCTTAATCGGGTGTCCGTTCCAGACGCTTGTCTGTCGCCTTTTCCGGGATGGGAATCGTCGCTATTGTTCCGGCGCAATCCCGGGGAGGCGCCGATGGACTGGTTTCAGCCCATGGATATCTACTGCGAACGGCTTGGCCCGGAGTTCTGGGCCGAGCCGCTCAACGCATGGTCGAACGGCTCATTTCTGGTCGCGGCGGCGGTGGCGTTCTACTTCGCCTGGCGCGCGGGCCGCATCGGGCCGGCCAATCTCGGTCTGATCGCGCTGGCGGCCCTGGTCGGGATCGGTTCATTTCTGTTCCACACCTTCGCCAACCGCTGGAGCGACATCGCCGATATCGTTCCGATCTGGACCTTTGTCTTTGTCTATGTGCTCGTGGCGATGCATGACTTTTTCGCCATGCCATGGCTTCGCGTCGCGCGGATCGGGGTCATCATCGCCGTGGTTGCCGGCCTGGTGTTCTGGCTGATGCCCGCGGGCACGGACAATAATGAAACCCTGCTGAATGGGTCCGAACAATATATTCCGGCGGTGATCGGCTTGATCGCCTTGGCTGTTCTGCTGGGGCGGCAACGCCACGCCGCCGCACCCTATGTCTGGGCCGGCACCGGCGTCTTCGCGCTGTCGCTCGTCTTCCGAACGCTCGACCAAACCCTGTGTTCCTCACTGCCCATGGGGACCCATTTCGGCTGGCACCTGTGCAATGGGCTCCTGCTCGGTCTGTTGCTCGTCGCCCTCGTCCGGCACGGGGAGGAAAGGCCGAAGGCGGCTTTGTAGCCTTCGGAACTAAATCCCCCCGCGCACCAGCGGGCGCACCTCGTTGCGGTAGAAGGCCGACAGGGCCGCGTGGCGTTCGGGGCCGAGCGGCGGCAGGTTGGCGGCGCCGACATTCTGGGCGAGCTGATAGGGCTTGGTGACGCCGGCGATGATGGTCGAGACCTGTTCGTGGTCGAGAATCCACCTGAGCGCCGATTCGGCCAGCGGCTGGTCGTCCGGCAGCATCCGTTTGGCCTTGTCGGCGAGGCGGACGCCTTCGGCGAAGGGCAGGCCGGCGAAAGTCTCGCCGACATTGAAGGCCTGGCCGTCGCGGTTGTAGTGGCGATGGTCTTCCTTGGCGAATACGTGGTCGGCGGAGAACTTGCCGGACAAAAGCCCGCTGGCCAGGGGCAGACGGACGATGATGCCGACATCGGCCTCGGCGGCGAGCGGCAGTAGCTTTTCGACCGCGTCCTGGCGGAAGATGTTGAAGATGATCTGCAGGGTCGACAGGCCGGTATGGCCGAGGCAGAGCAGGCCTTCCTCGACGGTTTCGACACTGGCGCCCCAATGGGCGACGAGGCCGTCGCGCTTGAACTCGTCCATCCAGTCGAAGACGGCGCCGTCGGCCAGAAGGGCGCGCGGCACGCAATGAAGCTGGGCAAGATCGAGCCGCGCGACGCCGAGCCGGGTGGCCGAGCCCTCGAGGCTGCGGCGCATGCCGGCCTTGGTGTATTTGTCGGGGAACAGCTCGCCGGAGCGCCCGACCTTGGTCGCCACATGCAGGCCCCTGGGCTTGTGCCTGGCCGCGCCGATGCGGCTTTCGCTCAGGCCGGCGCCGTAGACATCGGCGGTGTCCCAGAAGGTGACGCCGAATCCGGTTGCCGTCTTGAGGATTTCCGTTGAATCCGCGTCGGTGACTTCGCCGAAGTCCCCACCGAGCTGCCAGCATCCGAGGCCGATTTCCGATACCTGATAATCGGTCTTTCCGAGACGGCGCGTGCGCATTTTACCCTCCTTGCGATCACTGGCGACCCCGGCAGGACTCGAACCTGCGACCAATAGCTTAGAAGGCTACTGCTCTGTCCAGCTGAGCTACGGGGCCGGCTCGTTTCCCATAGCCGATGATGATGGCTTTGTCAGTGCGTGAGGTCAAAAACCGCACCGTCCGGCGCGCCGGAAAGGCGATGCCCGCCGGGCTTTCGGCGGCTTGTGCCGGCCGGGGTGCGCCCTTGCGCCGCGCGGCATAGGGTCAAGGCGCGGCCGCCAGGTCCGGCCGGACCGGCTCGGCCTTGCCGTTGCGGAGTCGGCCTGGCCGGTGTTTTGCCGGCCAATATCTTGAAAAACAGGTTCTATTCGCTGTCCAAAACGGATTTGCGTTTTTTCTGAGTTACGTATGTCATACTGCCTGAATCCACCTTGACAGCGCCGCGTCAAGTGACTGAAACTCATGCAATCGATTGCAGGACGCCTTGTCAAAAGGCTTTGTAATCGATTACACGCTTTCGAAGGCACCTCGACGACGCCACGAGCGCTGAGGTGCCGGACGATTCGGCCGCAACAATCCCTGTTACGGCAGATGCTTGGGAGGAATACCATGAAGAAAACTTTGGTTGCCGCGCTTGCGGCAACGCTGATGTCGGGCACCGCTTCGTACGCCGTCGACCTGGAAGTCACCCACTGGTGGGTGTCTGCCGGTGAATCCGCGTCCATTGCCGAATTCGCCCGCATCTTCGAAGAGAAGACCGGTAACAACTGGGTCGACAGCGCGCTGTCCGGCTCGGGCACCGGTGCCAATCCGGTCATCATCAGCCGCATTATCGGCGGCAACCCGCCCGGCGCCACCCAGATGAACACCGGCCGCGACGCCGAGGAACTCATCCAGGCCGGCCTGATGCGCGACCTGACCCCGATCGCCGAAGAGCTCGGCATCTGGGACTTCTACGCCGACAAGTCCCTGCTCGATCCGTGCACCTATGACGGCAAGATCTACTGCTTCCCGATCAATATCCACTCCTGGGACTGGCTGTGGCTCTCCACGGCTGCCTACGAAAAGATCGGCGAGCCCGTTCCGACCAACTGGAACGAATATGTCGCGTCCTTCCCGAAGCTGGCTGAAGCCGGCATTATCGAGTTCGGTCTTGCTTCCGGTTGGCCGATCGCCGGCGTTCCGGGTGTGCTCCAGGCCCATGTCGGTGGCGCGGATCTGGTCAATGCGATCATGCGCGAAAAGAGCGTCGACGCCGTGCGCGGCGAAGACTTCCGCCGGTTTGCCCAGGCCCTCGATGACCTGCGCTCCGTGATCAACCCCGACGAGATGGTTCCGCAATTCGCCGATGTTGGCGTCCAGCTCGTCAAGGGCGAAGCCGCCGGCAATATCCACGGCGACTGGCTGCAGGGCGACCTTCAGGTCCTCGGCGGCGTGCCCGGCGAAAACTACGAGTGCCTGCCGGCGCTCGGCCTCGGCACCCAGCTTTCGGGTGGCGGCGACTCCTTCTTCTTCCCGAAGCTGCCCGAGGGTACCGATCAGGCTGTGATCGACGCTCAGACCGAACTGGCCAAGATCGTGATCTCGCCTGAAGCCCAGCTCGCCTTCAACCTGAAGAAGGGTTCGATGCCGATCCGTACCGACATCGACCTCTCCAAGGCCAATCCGTGCATGCAGAAGGCCCTTGCCCTTCTGGACAACGGCCTGCTGCCGACGGGCGACCTCAACCTGTCGAGCGACACCCAGGCCCAGATGCAGGACCTCTCCATCGAGTTCATCAACGACAAGTCGATCACGATGGACGACTACATCAACCGGTATGCTGACATTCTGGCCAGCGCCGAGTAGTGTGAGCTTCCAGGACGGGCCATGTGCCCGTCCTGGTTGTCCTCGAGAAATCGAAATGGCCGGCTTGCTGTTCAGGCCGGCCAAATCGTAAGACGGTATGGAGACCACTTATGGCCAACGTTGTGGTGGCGCGTCGTGCGCCGGCCAAAGGCGTTCTGGGCTGGCTGCAGAAATACGTTTTCCGCAATATTTCCGCCAAGATCGCCGCCCTGCCGATGATCCTGACCGTTCTGGTCGTTTTCGTGGGCGGCATGCTGTGGACGGTTTTTTTCTCGTTCACCAGTTCCAAGATGCTGCCGAACACCAATTTCGTTGGCCTCGACCAATATGTGCGGCTGTTCAAGACATCGAGATGGAATGTCTCGGTCGAGAACCTCCTGGTTTACGGTTCCTTTTCGCTGGTTTTCACGATGGTCATCGGCTTCGTGCTCGCGGTGCTCATCGACCAGAAGATCCGCTTCGAAAGCGTGTTCCGTACCATCATGCTCTATCCCTTTGCCCTGTCATTCATCGTGACCGGGCTCGTGTGGCAGTGGATCATGTATCCCGAGCTCGGATTGCAGAAGGCGATACGCAATCTCGGCTGGGAGAGTTTTACGTTCGACTGGATCACCAATAGCGAAATGGTGATCTACGCGCTGCTGATTGCCGGCCTCTGGCAGGGCACGGGCTTTGTCATGGTCCTGATGCTGGCTGGGCTCAGAGGCGTCGACCAGGAAATCTGGAAGGCGGCACGGGTCGACGGCATTCCGACCTGGCGTTCCTACATCTTCATCGTCCTGCCGATGATGCGCGGCGTCATCGTCACCGCCGTGGTGATTGTCGGCTCCGGCATCGTGCGCCTCTATGACCTTGTCGTCGCCCTCACCAAGGGCGGGCCCGGCATCTCCTCGCAGGTGCCGGCCACCTATGTCTACGACTACATGTTCATGGCCAACAACATCGGGCAGGGCCTGGCCGCATCGACCATGATGCTGGTAACCGTGCTCATCATCATCATCCCCTGGGCCTATCTTGAATTCGGCGGAAAGAGGCGCGCGCAATGACCGACACCGTTGCTGCATCGAGCACATTGCCGGATCGCGCCGGCACGACAGCGTCACCGCGCGGCCCCAAGCCGAAACCGTGGTTCACGACGCCGCGCGTCATCATGTATTCCATCCTGACGGTTGCGTGCCTTTTCTACCTGTTTCCGCTCTACGTCATGATCACGACATCGCTGAAGCCGATGCCGGAGATCCGCTTCGGCAGCATCTTCGCGCTGCCGATCGAGCCGAGTTTCGATGCCTGGGTCAAGGCTTGGACCGGCGCCTGCACCGGCCTCAGGTGCGAGGGGCTGAGCCCCGGCTTCTGGAACTCGGTCAAGATCACCATTCCGAGCGTCATCGCCTCCATCCTGATCGCCTCTGTCAACGGCTATGCCCTGGTGAACTGGAAGTTCCGCGGATCGGAGATCTTCTTCACCGTGCTGATCTTTGGCTCGTTCATTCCCTACCAGGTGCTGCTCTACCCGCTGGTGATGCTCACCTCGCAGATGAAGATCTTCGGCTCGCTTTGGGCTATCATCCTCATCCACACGATCTTCGGCATGCCGATCCTGACGCTTTTGTTCCGCAACTACTTCGCTTCGCTGCCCGAAGAGCTGTTCAAGGCGGCGCGCGTCGACGGAGCCGGATTCTGGCGCATCTATTTCGAGGTCATGCTGCCCATGTCCCTGCCGATTTTCGTGGTGGCGTTGATCCTTCAGATCACGGGCATCTGGAATGACTTCCTGTTCGGCGTCGTCTTCGCCGGCTTCCAGAACAACCCGATGACCGTGCAGCTCAACAACATCGTCAATTCGGCGCAGGGCAGCCCTGAATACAATGTCAACATGGCCGCAACGATCCTGACGGGCCTGGTGCCGCTCATCGTCTATTTCGTGTCCGGCCCGCTCTTCGTGCGTGGTGTCGCCGCGGGCGCAGTGAAAGGCTAGTTTCTTCATGCAAAACAACAGCGTCGTCATCAACGACCTTTCGCTCAGCTTCGGCAATGTCAAGGTCCTGGAACATCTCGATCTCGAGATCAATCGCGGCGAATTCCTGGTTCTGCTCGGACCCTCCGGCTGCGGCAAGTCGACATTGCTCAATTGCGTTGCCGGTTTGCTCGACGTGACCGACGGACAGATCTTCATCGAAGGCAAGAACGTCACCTGGGAACAGCCCAAGGACCGCGGCATCGGCATGGTGTTCCAGTCCTATGCGCTCTATCCGCAGATGACGGTCGAACGCAATCTGAGCTTCGGTCTCAGGGTCAGCGGCATGAAGAAGGACGATATCGAGCGCCGCGTGAAGCGTGCCTCGGAAATCCTTCAGATCGAACCCCTTCTCAAGCGCAAGCCGGCGGCCCTGTCGGGCGGTCAACGCCAGCGCGTGGCCATCGGCCGGGCGCTGGTGCGCGATGTTGATGTCTTCCTGTTCGACGAACCGCTCAGCAATCTCGACGCCAAGCTGCGGTCGGACCTGCGGGTCGAGATCAAGCGCCTGCACCAGCGTCTGAAGAACACGATGATCTACGTCACCCATGACCAGATCGAGGCCATGACCCTGGCCGACCGGATCGCCATCATGAAGGACGGCATCATCCAGCAGCTCGATACGCCGCACCACATCTACAACAAGCCGGTCAATCTGTTCGTTGCCGGCTTCATCGGTTCGCCGACCATGAACTTTCTCAACGGCACCATCGAGAACGGCGGCAAGGCCATCAAGGTCGACCAGGACATGATCTCGGTGCATGGATACGAGTTCGGCGGCGCCGTGCCGGCCAATGGCACCAAGGTCGTGCTCGGCATCCGCCCCGAGCACATCGCGCTCGAGGATCAGGCCAAGGCCATGCCGACTTCGGCCGAAATCGAAATCGATCTGGTCGAACCCATGGGTTCCGATACGCTCGGATGGACGCGGTTTGGCAGTCATTCGCTGATCTTCCGCTGCGCCTCCGAGGTCGAGCTGATGCCGGGCAAGAAGATGCTTATCGGCTTCGACACGGCCCGCGGCTCGATCTTCGACGAAGCCACCGGCAGTCGCCTCTAGAGCATCGTGCGCAAAAGTGGGAACCGGTTTTGCGCGGAAACGATGCGACCACAAAGAGATGGAGCGGCGACGCGATTCGATCTGAATACGCGCCGCTCTCGCACTGGCCATTGGTCCCGCCCGCCTGACGGATGCGTTCCTTGCTTGGCCATGCGTTGCCGGGCAGCTTCAGGTGTTGGCGCGGCGGCGTGCTTGCGGCGCCGGAATCGTTCACCTCGAGGACGGCCGGTGAACAACGGCGTCATTCCGTTTGCCCTCGCCATGGGCGTTCCGCCCGAAAAGCTCCCGTGGCGTCGCCAGGGTATTATCGATAAAGCAGCTTTTGCTGCCGATTCAAGGAGGTCGAACTGATATGGACTATTCCTTCCAGCTCTACTGCGCGCGAAACTTTCCGCCGGTCACCGCCATCCTGCCCAGGCTCAAATCGCTCGGCTATACCCAGACCGAAGGCTTCGGCGGCTTGTTCGGCGAGCCGGAATCCCTTGCCGAGGCCCTCAAGGCGAGTGGGCTGACCATGCCGAGCGGCCATTTCGGCCTCGACATGCTCAAGGATACCGACACGGCGATGAAGACCGCCGAAACGCTCGGCATCACGACGCTGATCTGCCCGGCGATACCGCAGGATCAGCGCGCGCAGGCCGAGGCCGGCTGGGTGGCGCTGGCAGAGACCCTCGCCGGGTTGGCCGAGACCTATCGCAAGGCCGGCTTTGCGTTCGGCTGGCATAATCATGCCTTCGAGTTCCTACCCACCGAGACCGGCAGACTGCCGCTCGAAATCATCCTCGACACGGCGCCGGCCCTGATCTGGGAATGCGACGTCGCCTGGGTGGTGCGCGGCCGCCACGATCCCATCGCCTGGCTACAGCGCTACGCCCCCCGCGTCGCCGCCATCCACGTCAAGGACATCGCGCCGGAAGGCCAATGCGCCGACGAGGACGGCTGGGCCGATGTCGGGCAGGGGGTGATCGACTGGAAGACCGTCATGGGCTTTGTCCGCTCGGAAACCAGGGCCGAGCTTTTCGTCATGGAACACGACAATCCGAACGACGTCGAACGCTTCGCCCGGCGCTCGATCCAGTTCTGCCGGTCGCTGGAGGACTGAAAGATGAGCACGATCACAGGCGTTGGAATTATCGGCTGCGGCAACATCTCGACGAGCTATCTCCGGCTCGCGCCGCTGTTCAAGGGTATCGAGGTGCGCGCGGTGGCCGACATCGCGCCGGAGGCGGCCAGGGTGCGCGCCGAGGAATACGGCGTCCGGGCGCAGGGCGTCGACGATCTGCTCGCCAATCCGGAAATCGGTGTCGTCGTCAATCTGACCATTCCCGAGGTCCATTACGCCGTCACCAAGAGCATCCTGTCGGCCGGCAAGCATGCCTATTCGGAAAAGCCGATGGTGCTGACGCTCGAGGACGGGCTCGATCTGCAAAAAATCGCGCGGGAACGCAATCTCAGGATCGGCAGCGCTCCGGACACCTTTCTCGGCGGCGCCCACCAGAAGGCGCGGGCGCTGATCGATGCCGGCGCGCTCGGCCGGATCACCTCCGGCACGGCCCATGTCATGGGCAAGGGCATGGAGCACTGGCATCCCAATCCGGACTTTTTCTTCCGGCCAGGCGGCGGTCCGATCCTCGACATGGGGCCGTACTACATTACCAACCTGATCAATCTGGTTGGGCCGGTGAAGCGGGTGGCTGCCTTCGCCAATGCGGCGCGCAAGCAGCGGACGATCGCCGCCGGCGCGCGCACCGGCGAAAAGGTGCCGGTGATGATCCCGACCAATATCCATGCCGTGATGGAGTTCCATTCGGGCGCGGTGATCACGCTCGGGGCGAGCTGGGACGTCTACGGTCACGACCACGCACCGATGGAACTCTACGGCACCGGAGGGGCGATCTTCGTGCCCGATCCGAATTTCTTCGGCGGCGACGTGATCACGGTCGATCCCGACGGCAAACGGGAAATCGTGGCGCCGTGGAGCCATCCGCTCGGCGTGCCCAACCAGGAACGCCCGAACGGCCAGCCCGCGATTGCCAATTACCGCTCCGCCGGCTTCGCCGACATGGTGCAGGCCATTGCCGAGGGCAGGGCGCAGCGCTGTTCGTTCGAGATGGCGCTGCACGTCATCGATGTCATGACCTCGATCCTCAGGGCGGCTGAGACCGGCAGCGTCGTCGACCTGACGACCACCTGCGAACGACCGATGCCGCTGTCGCCCGACGCGGCGCGGGCATTGCTAAAATAGGCGCGAACGCCGCGTCAGAGCGCCACAGTCACAGCCGGGGCCGTGCTTGCGCGGCCCCGGTTTTTCATGACGCCAAGGCCGGTGCGCCGCCGGTTTTGGCCCAGGCGCCGCGACCGAAACCTCGGTGCAAAATTGATGCTGGCCGACGATGTAAACGTTTACAGCGCCCGTTTCCATTGATAGAAATCGGACAAGAGGAAGTGCGTTCGACGGCGGACGTGCAATCATGCCTCACAGGGAGGATCAGATGAAAACAATCAAAGGCCCCGCCATTTTTCTCGCCCAGTTCGCGGGCGACGCGGCTCCCTTCAATTCCTTCGACGCCATCTGCAAGTGGGCCGGGAGCCTTGGCTACAAGGGCGTGCAAATACCGAGCTGGGACGGTCGTCTCATCGATCTGGGCAAGGCGGCCGAGTCGCAGACCTATTGCGACGAGCTCAAGGGCATAGCGGCCAGGCACGGACTTCAGATCACCGAACTCTCCACCCATCTGCAGGGCCAGCTCGTGGCCGTGCATCCGGCCTATGACACGGCCTTTGACGGTTTCGCGGCGCCGGAGGTCCGGGGCAATGCCAAGGCACGGCAGGAATGGGCCGTCGATCAGGTCATCAAGGCCGGCAAGGCCTCCCAGCGCCTCGGCCTGACCGAGCACGCGACCTTTTCGGGCGCGCTCGCCTGGCCCTATATGTATCCGTGGCCGCAGCGGCCGGCGGGCCTGGTCGAGGAAGCCTTCGACGAGCTGGCGCGGCGCTGGACGCCGATCCTTAACAAGTTCGACGAATTCGGCGTCGACGTCTGCTACGAGATCCATCCCGGCGAAGACCTGCACGACGGTGTTTCCTACGAGATGTTCCTTGATCGCGTGAAGGGCCACAGTCGCGCCAACATCTTGTACGATCCGAGCCATTTCGTGCTGCAATGCCTTGATTATCTTGACTATCTCGACATCTACAAGGACCGGATCAAGATGTTCCACGTCAAGGATGCCGAGTTCAATCCGACCGGACGGCAGGGCGTCTATGGCGGCTACCAGTCCTGGGTCGACCGGGCGGGGCGGTTCCGTTCGCTCGGCGACGGCCAGGTCGATTTCGCCGGCATCTTCTCCAAGATGGCCGCCAACGATTTCGCCGGCTGGGCGGTTCTGGAATGGGAATGCTGCCTCAAGCATCCCGAGGACGGCGCCCGCGAGGGGGCCGAGTTCATCAAGAACCACATCATCCGGGTCACCGAAAAGGCCTTCGACGATTTCGCCGGTGCCGGCACCGACGTCGCGGCCAACCGCAAGATGCTCGGGCTGAGCTAGCAAGCTGGATCGGCGACCCTGCCGGGCGTCATTGCGAGCGCCCGGCGGGCGCGCGGCAATCCAGAAAGCTGCAATCACTGAGCTGGCTGCCTTCTGGATTGCTTCGTCGCAAACGCTCCTCGCAATGACGAGGACATGCGGGTCTGAAGCCCGCGAGAAGAGGGAGAGACAAGAATGGCGGAACATGGATCGAGGCGCATCCGCCTCGGCATGGTCGGCGGCGGTTCCGGCGCCTTCATCGGCGCGGTGCATCGGATCGCGGCGCGGCTCGACGGCGACTACGAACTGGTGGCCGGGGCGCTGTCGGCGAACCCGGACAATGCCAAAAGCTCGGCGGCCGCTCTCGGCATCGCGCCAGACCGGGCCTATGCCGACTACAACGAAATGGCGAGGACGGAAGCCGCCCGCGCCGACGGCATCGAGGCGGTGGCGATCGTCACGCCGAACCACATGCATGTCGGGCCGGCCAGGGCGTTCCTCGAAGCCGGCATCCATGTGATCTGCGACAAGCCGCTGTCGAACACGCTTGAATCGGCGCGCGAGCTCGCCGCAGTAAAGCCAAGGAATGGCGCCAAATTCCTTTTGACGCACAATTATACCGGCTATCCGCTGGTGCGGCAGGCAAGGCAGATGATCGCCGAGGGCCGGCTCGGCACGCTCCGCGTCGTGCAGGTCGAGTATCCGCAGGATTGGCTGACCGTCGAGGTCCACAACAAGCAGGCCGATTGGCGCACCGATCCCAAGCGCTCCGGGGCTGGCGGCTGCATCGGCGATATTGGTACGCACGCCTACAATCTGGCGCGTTTCATGACCGGGCTCGAACTCGAGGCGCTGAGCGCCGATCTCGACAGCTTCGTCGCTGGCCGCCAGGTCGATGACAATGTCCACATCATGCTCAGGTTCAAGGGCGGCGCCAAGGGCATGCTCTGGGCCAGCCAGGTGGCACCGGGCAACGAGAACGGCCCGTCGATCCGCATCTATGGCGACAAGGGCGGCGTGGAATGGATGCAGATCGAGCCGAACAAGATGTGGTTCTGCCCGTTCGGCGAACCGCGCCAGCTGATGACGCGCGGCGGCGCCATGCCGATCGGCGCCAAGGGGGCGGACGGCGCCGGCATCCGCATTCCGGCCGGTCACCCCGAAGGCTATCTCGAAGCCTTCGCGACGCTTTACGCCGAGTTCGCCAGGGTCATTCGCACCGGCGCCGACAATGCGCTGCTGCCCGGTCTCGCCGACGGCATCGAGGGCGTGCAGTTCATCGCCGCAGCCATCACGTCGTCCAAGAACGACAGCCGGTGGACACGGCTCGGGGAGGTCTGAGCATAAGGTCCGCAACATCCGAAGGCCCGGCTCACGCCGAGTCTTTTCTGAGCGGAACCCGTGAAGGCCGACATCCCGTTTTTCGCGGCAGCTCCAGTTGCCGTCGATGGCGACGAGTGCATTGCTTGTCCGGTCCGATAACAGGGCGAAAAGTCGCAGCGCCTTTGAACCTGCCGACAACCGCCTATTTGGTACGGCAGTACTTGTCGGACTTCATCGTGGGAGGCGGACTTGGCCGGTGTAGCGACATCTCGAATTGCCGGCGCAGCCGGCCTGTTGGCGCTGGCAGCAAGTGTGGTTGGCGTCTTGTTCGAAGCCGGGTTTCCGGATACGCGCGACGCTGCCGTGCTCAGCCAGTTCGTGCTCGACCACAAGGACATGCTGCTCCGGCAGTCGGTAGCCTTTTCGCTCAGTCCCGCGCTACTCATGTTCCTGATCGCCGGCCTCAAGACCCGCATTGCGCGGTCGGAGGGATCGACATTTTTCGGCGATGCCGCTTTCGGGGCAGGCATAATCTGGCTAGGGCTGCAGATCGCTGCGCAATGCCTGCAGGTCGGTTTCACACTGGCGACGACATCCGATATGCCCCTTTCTATGGGCGCCATATCGTCGGCGACGGCCATGCTGACCCTGTCCGGCATTGTCGGCGCGGCATTTCTTGGGGCGACTGGCGCCGGAATCCTTGTCGATCGGCAGATGCCGGTCTGGTTCGGCATGCTGTCGCTTGTCGCGGCGCTGGCGCAAATGCTGATCTGGATGACGGCCGTGGTCGAAAGCGGCCCGTTTTCGCCGGTCGGCTGGACGGCCTGTGTCTTGCAGCCATTCTTCGTGGTCTGGCTGGTGCCGGCTTCTTTCTTGATGCTGCGTGACCGGCCGCATTCAGCGGAGGCGCCTTAGCGCAGCCCGGATTCCTCCAGCAGCCCCAGGCGCTTGGCCTCGAAATAATAGCCGGAACGGTAGAGCCGGTCGGCGCGCTTTTCGTTGCCGCCGGCCACGACATAGGCGCCGGCGAGGTATTTGACGGCGTATTTGAGGTTGGTGTCGGCATCGAGCAGGCCTTCGGGCGTGCCCTTGTAGCCCATGGAGCGGGCCGTGGCCGGCAGGATCTGCATCATGCCCCAATAGGGGCCGTTGCGCGCCGCCGGGTTGAAGCCGCTCTCGCGCGCCGCGACATGGCGGACAAGGCTGAGGGGCACGTTATAGACTTCGGCGTAATAGGCCATCAGGTGTTCGACATCGTCGGTCGGGCCGACGGCTTCGGCATAGGTCAGCACAAAGGCGGGCACATAGCCGGGCTTTGGCGCCGCGACGCCGAAATCGCGGAAGGGCGCCGGCGCGGGCGCGTCGGCGACCGGCGCCACAAAACCGGCCGCCATCGGCAGGCCCGAGCAGCCCGAAATCAGCGCCGAGGCGAAGAGAACCGCCGCCAGTCTATTCGGTGGGAATGCCCGCACGTCGTTGCCCCGTGATTGCCCAACGTGTGCTCTTGACTGCAATTAGGGCGCAGTTGAGGCGGAAAGCCGGCGCAATTCGCCGCTTCCCGCTACGAATTCGGCCGGGCTAGCGATAGGCGCCGAGGTAGTGATGCTCGAATGCGCGCTTGAGCCAGTGGAACAGCTTGGAAGCCGGAGTGACGATGCTGTGCCTTTCGCTGCGATAGACCACGATGCCGGTGTCGAGCGTGTCGACGATGCAGATCAGTTCCGGCTTGAAGCGCCGCGTCGCCGGCTTGTCGTCAAGGACCGACAGGATGTTTTCGGCCACGGCCACGGCTTGCAGGTCGGCCTGGTGCGCCTGCTTGGCCAGCCAGTCCGGGCCGGGATAGGAGCCGGCGTCGCCGACGACCCAGACGTTCGGATGACCGGCGACGGCACAGGTCTCGTCGGCGGCGATCATGCCGCCCGGCGACAGCGGCAGGCCGGTTTCGGCGGCCCAGGCCGGCCCGGTCATGCCCGGCATGAACAGGATCATGTCGGCGGAGATCTCGGCGGCTTCGGTCACGACTTTGTCGGCTTCGAAACGCATCAGCTTGGACCCGAGATAGGTATCGATGCCGCGCTTTTTCATGTTGGCGAGAATCCTGTCGACGGCCTTTTCGCCGAGGCGGATGCCGGGGCGCGGGGCGGGCGAGAAGAAAACCAGCTTGAACGCGTCGCGCCGGCCGGTTTTGCGCAGATGGGCGTCGATGATGAACAGCAGTTCGAACATCGGGCCGCCGCGGATGGCGCCCTGTTCATTGGGGTTGGTGGCAAAGCCGAATGCGATTGTGCCGCCCTGCATGTCGCTCAGCCGCCGGTCGATCTTTGTGCCGACCTCGAGGCCCTCGCAGATGGTCAGGGCATTCTCGATGCCGGGCAGCTTTTTGAGAAAGCGTCCGCCGGTGGCGATGACGAGGTGATCGTTCTCGAACTCGCCCTTGTCGGTAACGATGGTGCGGCCCTTGTTCCTGAGGCCGGTGACGGAGGCCTGGACGAAATTGACCTTGTTTTTCGCAAAGAACGGACCGAGGGGAATTTTGAGGTTCTCGGCCTTGCGGAGCTTGGCCGGAATCCAGATCGAGGAGGGCAGGTAGTGCAGTTCGGTCCTCGGCGAGATCAATGTGATCTCTGCGCCTATGCCGCGCTTGCGCAATTCGCGCACGGTCGTAAGGGCGCCGAAGCCCGAGCCGAGAATGGTGATGTTGGTCATGAAGCGCTGCTCCGGGATTGAGGTTGGGGCGAGGCTGCCCATGCATTGGCTCGATACCTAGGCGCGGCGCGGCGCCAGTTCTATCGTAAAAAGACGATGAATATGCGGCGGAATGTCGCAGGCCATCGCGGACGCGATGGCGCGGATGCGATGAAAATACAGCCGGATCAGGCTGTTAATGCGTCCAGGGCTGCTTACGGTCGTGGCGGAAATTGTCGGGATAGGCGACGCGCTTGGGCGAGCGGTCATGCGGCTTCTGCACCATATAGGCCAGTCCCTCGCGGCGGGCATAGGCCTCGGCCGCGTCCAGCGTCTCGAAGCTGAGGCGGACCTGCTGGCGCATGTCGCCCGAGGAGGTATAGCCCATCAGCGGCTCGATGCGGCGCGGCTCCTCGGCTTCGAATTCGAGAATCCAGTTTTTCGACTTGCCGCGCCCCGACTGCATGGCATTGGCAGCGGGTCGGAAAATGCGTGCCGTCATGATGCTGAACTCTCGTGCTCGCCCATTGTCCCGAGGTTTGCCGGCGGCGGATCTCGGGACTGGCGCCGTTGGTCGGGGCAACAAGATTCGAACTTGCGACCCCTGGTTCCCAAAACCAGTGCTCTACCAGACTGAGCTATGCCCCGGGCCGTTCGGCTGGTCGCTCTCGATTACAGATTCTTGTTGATGAGGGCAAGCCGTGTTAGCCACGCCCCAGTCCGGCGAGAAGGGGCAACATGTCGACAGGCACGAAACACGAAGCAAGGCCCGGCGTTTTGGCGCGACGCTGGCCGGCGGTGGCGATTGGGCTTGTCGTTGTGTTCTTCGGCACGATCCTGTTGTTCGATCATCGCGTCGCGGTGACGCTGGCGAACTGGCCGGAAGGCGAGCTCCGCTTCTTTGCGTGGCTGACCGAATTCGGCGAAGGGGCGGTCGTCCTGGTGCCGGCGCTGATCCTGTGGCTCGGCGGACTTGTCGGCGGGGCCCTCGTCCGGCGCTACTGGTGGCGCTGGGGCCTCAGGGGGCTGAGCGCCGTTTCGGGGTTCACCTTTGCCGCCGTCGGCCTGCCGGGCCTCATTTCGGCGATCCTCAAGCGGCTGTTCGGTCGGGCGCGGCCGGTCTGGCTCGACACCGAAGGCGTTTTCTCGTTTTCCTTCTTCCAGCCGATGCGCTGGGACTTCCAGTCCTTTCCCTCGGGCCACGCCACGACCTCGCTGGCTTTTGCCCTGGCCATGGTCATGCTGTTCGGGCGGGCGGCGTGGTGGGTGTTCGTTCCGGCCGTGTTGATCGCCTTTTCGCGCGTCGCCATCGGCATGCATTTCACCTCCGACATGGTCTTCGGGGTGGCGCTCGGCCTGTTCGGCGCCTGGGCGGTCGGCGCCTTCTGGCGGCAAAGGGGCTGGGTGTTCGCACCGGCGCCGCCGGCATCCGGCTGGCGCGACCGCTTTGTACCGGTGCTTGGCCGTCAGGCGGGTCGGATCATCCAGCGCGCGCGGCGCGGTAGCGTTCGAGCCCGTCCGACAGATCGGCCTTGAGGTCGTCGACATCCTCGAAGCCGATATGTAGGCGCAAGAGGTTCCCCTCCGCAACCCACGGCACGGCGGTGCGGACGCGCCCCGGCTTGGTGGGCAGGATCAGGCTTTCGTAGCCGCCCCAGGAATAGCCCATGCCGAACACGCGCATATTGTCGACCAGCGCCGCGACGGCCTCGCGCGGCGCCGGTTCGAGCAGCACGGAAAACAGGCTGCCGGATCCGGAAAAATCCCGTCTGAACAAGGCGTTGTCCGGGTGGCTTTCGAGCGCTGGATGCAGAACCGCAGCGACGCCATCCTGCCCCTCGAGCCAGGACGCGATGTCGAGGGCGCGGCGGCGGTGCTCTTGCATGCGGATCGACAGGGTGCGCAATCCGCGGGCGATCAGATAGGCCTCGTCCGGGGCGGCACAGATGCCCATGGCCCGATGCGTTGCCGCCAGTTGCTCGAAGGTTGCCGCATTGGCCGAGATCGTGCCCGACATGGCATCGGAATGGCCGACGAACATCTTGGTGCCGGCATGGATGACCATGTCCGCCCCGAGCTCGAGCGGCTTGAAGTAGAGCGGGGTGGCCCAGGAATTGTCGATCAGCACCTTGGCGCCAACCTTGTGGGCCGCATCCGCTATGGCGGGCAGGTCCTGGATTTCGAAGGTCAGCGAGCCGGGGCTTTCGACAAAGACCGCTTTGGTGTCGGGGCCGATCAGGTCGGCGATGCCGGCGCCGATGCGCGGGTCGTAATAGCGTGTCGAAACGCCCATGCGCCCGAGCACGGTATTGCAGACATTTCGCGTCGGTTCATAGGCGCTGTCGGTGACGAGGATATCGTCTCCCGACCCGACAACGGACATAAGGGCCGTGGTGATGGCCGAGAGCCCGGAGGGAGCGAGCCTTGTGCCGGCGGCGCCCTCGAGGGCGGTGACCACGGCTTCGACATCGGTGGTGCTCGGATTGCCGGTGCGGCCGTAGCCATAGGGCTGGGTTCGCCCCTCGATGGCGTCGAGTGTCGGGAACAGCACCGTCGAGCCGCGATAGACCGGAGTGTTGACGAAGCCGAAATGGTCGGCGGGGTTGCGCCCGCCATGGGTGAGGATGGTTTCGGGCTTTTCGGACGAATGGGTCACTTGGTTTGCCATTTCGAGACTTTGGGCGGGTGCCCGAGGTGAGAGCATGCGTCGCCGCACTCTGTCCAGAGACCGGAATCGTCGCGCGAGAGCAAGGTCTTTGCACCCCAAATGCCGCCCGGCTGCGGCCAGAGGTCGCGATTCCGGCGAATTGTAGCCGCGCATGCAGATTTCTTGCCGCTGAGCCTGCTCAACGGAACAGCAGTCTTGACCAAGTGACAAGTAATAGGCTTCGATGCTGTCAGCGCCACCATGCGCAAAAGCGCAGGTGCACTTCCGGAGCTCATGTGAAAGCACTTCCGGAAAAAATCAGGTTTGGAACAAAGGGCAAACTCATGCATACCAAAACAATTCTCACCACTGCGGCACTGGCGCTCGGGCTGAGCATCACCGCCGCCTCGGCCGGTACTCTGGAAGACGTGAAGGCCAAGGGCTACTTGGATTGCGGCGTTACCGAAGGCGTCGCCGGCTTTTCGATTCCTGATGCCAACAATGAATGGTCCGGCATCGAAGTCGACTACTGCCGCGCCATGGCCGCTGCAATCTTCAACGACGCGGATGCGGTTCATTACACTGCCTTGAACACCGGCGAGCGCTTCTTGGCGCTGTCTTCGGGCAAGATCGATGTCCTTTCCCGCACAACTACCTGGACAATGAGCCGCGACACCACGCTCGGCATCGATTTCACCGGCGTCATGTTCTATGACGGCCAGGGCTTCATGGTGCGCAAGGACCTTGGCGTGTCCTCGGTCAAGGATCTTGCCGGCGCCAATGTCTGCGTGCAGGCCGGCACGACCACCGAGCTCAACATGGCCGACTACTTCTCGGCCAACGCCATTGAATACACCCCGGTCGTGTTCGCCGGCCGTCCGGAAGTCATCGCGGCTTTCGAAGGCGGCCGCTGCGACGCCTACACCACTGACGCTTCGGGTCTGGCCGCTGACCGCACCCGTTTCGCCAATCCGGGCGACTACGTGATCCTGCCCGAAATCATCTCCAAGGAGCCGCTTGGCCCGTCCGTCCGCCAGGGCGACGACAACTGGTTCAACATCTCGCGCTGGGTCTATTTCGCCATCCTCGAAGCCGAGGAACTGGGCGTGACCTCCGCCAATGTCGACGAAATGCTGTCGTCCGAGAATCCGTCGATCAAGCGCCTGCTCGGCGTCGAAGGCGACTTCGGCACCCCGCTCGGTCTGGACAAGGACTGGGCCTATAACATCATTAAGCTCATCGGCAACTATGCCGAAATGTTCGACGCCAATGTCGGCCCGGACACGGCCATGGGCCTGGAGCGCGGCGTGAATGCGCTGTGGACCAAGGGCGGCATCCAGTACGCCCCGCCGATCCGCTAGTCATCGTGTTGCGTCCGGCGCCCAAACTGGGCGCCGGACTCCGTGTTTCGGAGCGCGCATGGGCGCGCCGGGCTGTCCGAATTCTGGCTGCCGGAACGGAGACACAATGGCGGTTCAAGACACCTCACGACACGAGCCTCAGCGCTCGTCCTTTCTGAACGATCCGGTTGTCAGGGGGCGGCTCTATCAGCTGCTGACAGTCGTCATCGTTGCCGCGTTCGTCTGGTTCATCGCCGATAACACCGCGGCCAATCTGGCAAGACAGAACAAGACGACCGGATTCGACTTTTTCTGGTTCACGTCCGGATTCGACATCCAGTTTTCGCTGATCCCCTATTCGCGCGCTTCGACCTACGGAACAGCCTTCCTCGTCGGCATCCTGAACACGATGTTGGTCGCCGTGATCGGCGTATTTTTCGCTTCGCTGCTCGGCTTCATGGTCGGCATTGCGCGCCTCTCGAACAACTTCATCATCTCGCGCTTGGCGCTGATCTATGTCGAGACGCTGCGCAACGTGCCGCTGCTGCTGCAACTGGTGTTCTGGTATTTTGCCGTTCTGAAATCCATGCCGGGCGTGCGCCAGAGCTTCATCTTTCTTGATGGCGTCGTGCTCAACCAGCGCGGGCTCTACCTGCCAAAGGTGGTGACCGACGCGCAATTCGCCTGGGTCTGGGGGGCGCTGGCGCTGTCAATCGTCGCCATCGTCGTGCTGCAGCGCTGGGCGCACAAAAGACTTGAGGCGACAGGCCAGCGTTTCCCGGTGTTCTGGACTGCGCTCGGCGTTCTCGTCGTTCTGCCGCTCGTGGCTGGGCTCATTTCGGGCACCCACCTGTCCGTCGACCTGCCGGTCCTCAAGGGCTTCAACTATGCCGGCGGCATCGGGTTGCCGCCCGAACTGGTGGCGCTTTGCCTCGGCCTCATTTTCTATACCGCCACTTTCATTTCCGAGATCGTGCGCGCCGGCATCCAGTCGGTCAGCTACGGCCAGACCGAGGCAGCGCAGGCGCTCGGCCTCAGGGACGGCGACCGTCTGCGGCTGGTCATCATCCCGCAGGCCATGCGCGTCATCATTCCACCGCTTGCGAGCCAGTATCTCAACCTCACCAAGAACTCCTCGCTAGCCATCGCCATCGGCTATCCGGATCTGGTCAGCGTGTTCATGAACACGACGCTCAACCAGACCGGGCGGGCCATCGAGGTCGTGTTTATCACGATGCTGGTCTATCTCACTCTCTCACTGGCGACTTCATCCTTCATGAATTGGTACAACAGGCGCATTGCGCTGGTGGAACGGTGATCAGCCAATGAACACGCAAGATCTCGCCTACGTCCGTACGAAATTCGAGCCGGCGCGCCCTGCGCCGATGTCCAATCTCGGACTTGTCGTGTGGTTGCGCAGGCATCTGTTCGCCACCGTAGGAGATACGGTCCTAACCCTGTTGGGGATCGCTTTTCTCGTCTGGGCGCTTCCCAACCTCTATAACTTCTTGATCGGCGATGCGGTTTTCGCTGCCGAGAACGGCGACGCATGTCGCGCGGCAAATGTCGGCGCCTGCTGGGCCTATGTCTGGGCACGCCTGGATTTCTTCCTTTACGGCTTTTTCCCTGCCGATCCCTATTGGAAGGAGCAGGCGGGCCTTTTCGCGGAGTTTATGGCGCAGTGGCGCGTGAACCTTGTGTTCTTCATCGGCCTTGCGCTGGTCGTTCCGCTGTTGTGGCCGTCGGCGCCGTTCAAGGTCGTCAATGCAGCCCTGTTCTTCATCGTTTACCCGGTGGTGGTCTTCTATCTTCTGGCCGGCGGTGCGTTCGGTCTCGAGAAGGTGCCGACCGAAAAATGGGGCGGGTTGACCATCACGCTGATCATCGGGCTGGTGGGTATCGTCACATCGCTGCCGCTCGGCATTCTTCTCGCGCTGGGACGTCAATCCAGGCTTCCGGCGATCAAGTATCTATCGACCGGGTTCATTGAATTGTGGCGCGCCGTGCCGCTGATCACCGTGTTGTTCATGGCCTCGGTCATGCTGCCCTTGTTCATGCCTTCGGGCGTAACGATCGACAAGCTGCTCAGCGCCCTGGTCGGCATCGCCCTGTTCAACTCGGCCTATATGGCCGAGGTGGTGCGCGGCGGGTTGCAGGCGCTGCCGCGCGGCCAGTACGAGGCGGCGTCCTCTCTCGGGCTCAACTACTGGAAGTCGATGTTCTTCATCATCCTGCCGCAGGCGCTGAAGCACGTCATCCCGGGCATCGTCAACACCTTCATCGCTCTGTTCAAGGACACCTCGCTGGTCTCGATCATCGGCATTTTCGACCTGTTGAAGACGGTGCAGTCCTCGACCGCCGATCTCGACTGGACGGCGCCGACCCAGGCCATCACCGGCTATATCTTCGCGGCGGCGGTGTTCTGGATTTTCTGCTTTTCCATGTCGCGCTATTCCATCTTCATGGAAAACCGGCTCCACACCGGACACAAAAGGTAACTCGCATGAGCAACGACACCCTTACTCCCGACGCCGCTCCGCAAAAGAACGACCGCACCAAGATGGTCGCCTCGGAAACCGAAGTGGCGATCGAGATCGTCGACATGCACAAATGGTTCGGCGATTTCCACGTCCTGAGGGACATCAACCTCAAGGTGATGAAGGGCGAGCGCATCGTCATCGCCGGGCCGTCGGGCTCGGGCAAGTCGACGCTGATCCGCTGCATCAACCGGCTCGAGGAGCATCAGGAAGGCCAGATCATCGTCGACGGCATCGAACTGACCGGCGACCTCAAGGCGGTCGACGAGGTCCGGCGTGAAGTCGGCATGGTGTTCCAGCACTTCAACCTGTTCCCGCACCTGACCATCCTGCAGAACTGCACGCTGGCGCCGATCTGGGTGAGAGGCACCCCCAAGGCCGAGGCCGAGAAAACGGCCATGCACTATCTCGAAACCGTCAAGATCCCGGAGCAGGCCAACAAGTTCCCCGGCCAGCTCTCCGGCGGCCAGCAACAGCGCGTCGCCATCGCCCGGTCCTTGTGCATGAACCCCAAGATCATGCTGTTCGACGAGCCGACCTCGGCGCTCGATCCGGAAATGATCAAGGAAGTGCTCGACGTTATGGTCAAGCTGGCCGAGGACGGCATGACCATGCTGGTCGTCTCCCACGAAATGGGTTTCGCCCGCCAGGTGGCCAACCGCGTCATCTTCATGGACCAGGGCCAGATCGTCGAGCAGAACGAGCCGGAAAAGTTCTTCCACAATCCGCAGCACGAGCGCACCAAGCTGTTCCTCAGCCAAATCCTGCATTAGCCAGAAACGCGTTCAAGCCACATCGCGACACCACTCCATGTCTTGGTGATCGCATCCTTGGAATCTGCAGTCGCGCCGCCGGCTCGACTCGCGGGCGCGGCGTCATGGTGGTTGCGGCCTGCCTTGCGCGCCAATACGCGCTGGCTTGCGCCAAATCAAAAGGCAGCGACGAGAAAAGTGTACTAATGAGATCGGATTGTCGTGGTCGGCGCCTGGTTCGCCGACCTGCCGCCAGTACCTGCGGCGAATCATCGGCGTTCGAGTGAAGAATTTAGCAATTGGTTAAAGCGGGCCGTCTAGGCTTGGCTATCGAGTTTTTTAGGAGGCGATTTATGTCGCTGCTCCTTGTAGCAATGGCTTTCGGAATTGTCCCCGCATCGCGCGGCAGCTTGATGGGCGTGCTGTTCGGTGCCTGGCTGCTTGCCGGCGCCATGTCGGCAGCGATCCTGTCCGGTTCGATCGATCCGGCCGGGCTGTTGCCGTCGGTTTTTCTGGCGGTGCTCGGCTACAATGCGGGCATTGGCATGGGCTATGGCCTCACCTACGCCGCGAGCCTCAAGGCCGTCCGGTACTGACCTACTTTATCTCATAGGGAACGACGGCGCGGCGTCCTTCGGGCACGGCGATGCCTGCGGTCAACGGCGGCACCGAGCGCTGCGGGCAGTGCGGGCGTTCGCAGATGCGACAGGATATGCCGATCGGATCGAAGGCTTCCACCCCTGCGAGATCGAGATCGGTGGCATAGACCAGCCGTGATGCCTGCGCGATTTCGCAGCCGAGCGTATAGGCGTAGCGCCTGATCGGGCCGCGATAGCCACCGAGACGCTTTTCCTCCGACCAGGCCAGAAACAGGTAGCGGCGGCCGTCCGGCGTTTCGGCGCGCTGGCGAAGGATGCGGCCGCGGTGTTCGAAGGCGGAATGGACGTTCCACAGGGGGCAGGCGCCGCCGAAGCGGGCAAATTGCAGCGGCGCGGCGGAATGGCGCTTGGTGATGGTGCCGGCGGCATCGAGCCGGGCGAAGAAGAATGGCACGCCGCGCGCCTTGGGGCGCTGCATGGTCGAGAGGCGGTGTCCGACCTGTTCCAGCGAGGCGGTGAAGCGATAGGCGAGTTCGTCAAGGTCGTAGCCGAGCGCCTCGGCGGCTTCGAGAAAGCCGCGATAGGGCATCTGCAGGGCGCCGGCGAAATAATTGGTCAGCCCGATGCGGCAGATATCGGTGGCCTCGGACGACTTGAACGGTGCGGCGGCGGCGATCTCGCCGATCAGTGTCACCTGTTCCATGCCGCCGAGCTGGGCGGCGAGCTGGAAGATGCGGCTGGGTGGTTCGAGCCTTGCGTTGACGGCGAGCGTGCGCGTCTGGCGGTCGAAGGCGCGCAGCATTTGCGCCTCGTCCGGCTCGACGAAATGCACCGTCACGTCATGGACCTCGGCGAGATAGGCGACGAGCCGCGTTTCGGTCAGGCCGGGATCGGCGCCGAGTTCGACCGCCAGCGTTTCGGCGGCACGGTCGAGCGGGTCGAGATAATTGTCGGCGTAATGGAAGAAGTCGCGCACCTCCTCGTAGGCGGTCTGGAAGCCGCCCGAGGGTGTGTCGGCCATGGCCGCGTCCATGTCGGCCAGCCGCTCATTGCCCTTGCGATAGGCCTCGTAAAGGCGGACGAGGGCATGGGCCACGTCCGGCGTCTGGGTCGACAGGGTCTTCAAGGCCATGAGGCCGGGCGCCGTGCCGGCAAAGAGCGGATCGGCGACGATCTCCCGCAGATCGGCCAGCATCCGGTCCTGGCGGTCGCCCATCAGCTCGTCGAAATCAAGGCCGAACTGCTCGACCAGGGCCAGCATCAGCGAAGCGGTCAGCGGCCGCTGGTTGTTCTCGATCTGGTTGACGTAAGACGTCGAGACGGCGAGCCGGCGGGCGAGCTCCCGCTGGGTGATCTGGTGCTCTTCCCTAAGGGCGCGCAGGCGGGCGCCGGCGAAGACCTTGCGCTGTGACATTTACAAAATCCACAAATTCACAATTTGCAGTTTTGCAATTATAGCATATCCGCCTTTCCCCGTCTCGCCAAATTGCCGCGGCGCGCCTAGACTTTCGGGCGAGGATCGAGGGGAACCTAGATGCAGGAAATCATTGCGGCGCTCGACGCGCGCCGGGACGAGGCGCGCTTGGGCGGCGGCCAGCGCCGCATCGACACCCAGCACGGCAAGGGCAAGCTGACGGCGCGCGAGCGGCTCGACGTGCTGCTCGATCCCGAGAGCTTCGAGGAATACGACATGTTCGTCACCCATCGGACCACCGAGTTCGAGATGGACAAGCAGGTCGTGCCCGGCGATGGCGTCGTCACCGGCTGGGGCAAGGTCAACGGCCGGCTGGTCTACGTGTTCTCGCAGGATTTCACCGTCTTCGGCGGCTCGCTTTCCGAAACCCATGCCCAGAAGATCTGCAAGATCATGGACCTGGCCGTACAGAACGGCGCGCCGGTGATCGGATTGAACGATTCGGGCGGCGCCCGCATCCAGGAAGGCGTCGCCTCGCTTGGCGGTTATGCCGAAGTGTTCTGGCGAAACGTCCAGGCCTCGGGCGCCGTGCCGCAGATTTCGGTGATCATGGGTCCCTGCGCCGGCGGCGCCGTCTATTCCCCGGCCATGACCGATTTCATCTACATGGTCCGCGACACGAGCTACATGTTCGTGACCGGCCCGGACGTGGTCAAGACCGTGACCAACGAGGTGGTCACCGCCGAGGAACTGGGCGGCGCCTCGACCCATACGCAAAAATCCTCCGTCGCCGACGCCGCTTTCGACAACGACATCGAGGCGCTTCTCGAGGTACGGCGCCTCGTCGACTTCCTGCCGCTGAGCGCCATTGTCAGGCCGCCCAAGCGCCGGGTCAACGACAGCACCGACCGGCGCGAGATGAGCCTTGACAGCATCATCCCGGACAGCGCCAGCAAGGCCTATGACATGGGCGAGATCATCAGGAAGGTCGCCGACGAAGGCGAGTTCCTCGAGATCCAGCGCCAGCACGCCGCCAATATCATCACCGGCTTTGTGCGCCTCGACGGCGAGACGATCGGCGTCGTCGCCAACCAGCCGATGGTGCTGGCCGGCGTCCTCGACATCGCCAGTTCGAAAAAGGCGGCGCGGTTCGTGCGCTTCTGCGACGCCTTCAGCATCCCGATCCTGACCTTTGTCGACGTGCCCGGGTTCCTCCCCGGCACGGCCCAGGAATATGGCGGCATCATCAAGCATGGGGCCAAGCTGTTGTTCGCCTATGCCGAGGCGACGGTCCCCAAGGTGACGGTGATTACCCGCAAGGCCTATGGCGGCGCCTATGACGTGATGAGTTCCAAGCACATCCGCGCCGACGTCAACTACGCTTGGCCCACCGCCGAGATCGCCGTGATGGGCGCCAAGGGGGCGGTCGAAATCCTTTATCGCGGCGAATTGGGCGACAAGGACAAGATTGCCAAGCGCACCGAGGATTACGAAACCCGCTTCGCCAACCCGTTCGTCGCCGCCGAGCGCGGCTTCATCGACGATGTGATCCAGCCACACGGCACGCGTCGGCGGGTGATCCGGGCCTTCGAGACGCTCAGGAACAAGCGCAGCACCGTGCCGGCGAAAAAGCACGGCAATATTCCGCTGTAGGGGGAGAGGGGAGATGCCTTGGGCCATATGCATAAACTGGGATGCTGTCGCGGCGATTAGTACCGCAATTGCGGCTATTGGCGCTGCGATTGCCGCCTTCGCTTCCTTAAGCCAGCTTCGTGAATCAGAACGGCAGGCCAAGAGAAAACGTGACGATGAACGACGACTGCGTGCGTTCGATTTCTCCGCGGCGGCGTCGCTCCGGTTTGGGGAAGCCTGGAGCAGTTTGAGCAATAGCTTTGGTGATTGGTCGTCAACAGAGCGAATAGACGCTAAATCGGCGCAAAGTCTTATTTCAGGCTTTCCGGAAATAAAGGACGATTTCAATTATGTACTAAATCATTTCGGACGGATGGCGTCTGCTGTTTATTATGATGTTATAGATGAAGTTGTAGCAAAGAATTTAGTTGGTTACCGTTTTTGCGGGTTTTGGAGAAGGTTTGAATCATTTTTTGAACTTCAATTCGAACTCAATCCAAATTTGAGGAAATTGTATAAAAACACGATCAAACTATATGAAAACTGGTCACCAGACTTTCCACCAAGTGCAAAAGGCATGGATTCGGATTGATGATTCCAAAGTTCTCTGAATTCATATTTTTGCACGCAAAACTCGGAGGCTGCAATAGACTCGATATCACGTCCTTCGCTGCCGATGCCATCGTCAATGCCGCCGAGAACGCCCTGCTCGGCGGCGACGGCGTAGACGGGACAATCCATCGGGCGCCGCCGTCTTTCTCCCTTGTAACTTGACCGCATCCGCATCTGCTAGAGTTGGGGGTGCGGCAACGGGCGGAAGACCGATGTTCCCTTGGGCCGACAAGCCCGTGGGGGAGCCTGAGTCTCCGCCCGTTCATCCA